>Ga0265338_10005442_pt1 | contig 16622 bp, 17 predicted proteins | sample 42126metaG_FD_193579 | JGI IMG/M metagenome (GOLD analysis project Ga0265338, IMG submission 193579) | Rhizosphere microbial communities from Carex aquatilis grown in University of Washington, Seatle, WA, United States - 4-21-26 metaG | ecosystem: Host-associated > Plants > Roots > Rhizosphere... | reverse complement strand
CGTCGTTAGAAGGTGGAAATTTTCTGCAATGGGATGGAAAGTATGTCGCTATCACAAGCGCAGCACCTAGAAAACCCATCCAAGTGCTGCAGATAAGTATCTCGGGTTCGAGTGGAAGCGTTGTAAACACAACGACGCTTCAAGGATCTGTCGGTTATTTTAAATATTTTTGGATACAAAGTGACGCCATAATCACGCCGAGGGGCGCCGGAGGATGGAAAGCCAGGAAAGTCGGCCTCTGGAAATATCCGACCGGAGGCAAGTCGTTTAATGAGATCGCTTTACCAAAAGTTAAGGGCGGCCTAGCATCAGGAATTACTGTCAGCCTCGCGCCTCACCGCTAATCACCAAGGAGCAAGTAAATGCGGAGCCGCTACCTCAGCCCTCATGTTATCGTACTTTGCGTCGCTGCGGTATTGCTCACAGCGTGCGGCGGATCGCAGCCGCCGATCGGCGCGGCGGGCGCGATGCCGCAGAGTCATGCGATTGCGACCCACGGCGCGCATGGCAAGTCGTGGATGTTGCCGGAGGCTAAGAACTCCGATTTGGTCTACGCCGCAAGCCGCGCCGAGACGCTGATTTACGTCTACTCGTATCCCGGCATGAAACTGGTGGGTCAGATACCGGATACGAACGGAGAGCTGGGCCTTTGCTCCGATAGCGCTGGGAACGTCTTCGTTACGAACTCGTTCACAAACACTATCGATGAATACACGCACGGAGGAACAAATCCGATTGCTACCTTTAGCGAGGATCCCTATAAAGGCGCCGCACCCCGGGGCTGCGCGGTCGATCCCTCAAGCGGAGCCCTCGCCGTGGCAAATGAGGCCGGATCTACTCAAGTCGCGGTCTTTCCACAAGGTTCTAGCGCGGCGACATACTACTCGGTCGACGGCATTACTAGCAGCTACTTCTGCGTTTACGACGCCCGAGGCGATCTGTTTGTAGATGGAGCGCCTTACGGATCTAACAGTGGATTTGGTCTTGCGGAGCTCGCGGCGGCCCAAAGTACGTTCAGTGTGCTAACTATTGATAAAAAAGTGGAGACGCCCGGTGCGCTACAATGGGATGGCAAACACATAACTTTGGCGAGCATATCTAACTCCGACAACCTCGTTTATCGAGTACGTGTCTATGGCTCTAGTGCGCACGTTATCGGTACGACGGCTCTTCAGCACGCTAAGCACATTGGTCAGTCGTGGTTTCTGAAAAATAAGATTTTGGCACCCTTCGCGTCACTACATGGCAGTAAAGCTAGTTTCATTGGTTCCTGGCCCTATCCGAAGGGTGGCGCGGTGAAGAGCTTAGTCGAGGCACCGAGAGTGGAACTGTACGGGTTGACCGTCAGCCTCGCGCCGCACGACTAGTCACCAAGGAGCAAGTAATGCCAGTCCAACGTCATAGGCGCTACGCCGCCGCGCTTTGCGTCGGAGCCGCATTACTCGCCGGTTGCGGCGGATCACAGCCGCCGATCGGCACGCCAGGCGCCATGCCGCAGAGCCCGGCCACCGAACTCTAACGATACCGCTTGTGCTGGTAGGCCGCGTTACGCTGGGATCGAGCCCCACTGCGGCGAACGAAACTAAGTAGAGTAGCGTTTTTGTCAGCATTGGGGTGAAGCTGTGAAGATTCCGATTATAGGCTACACGCTTAGCTTGGGCGCAGCTGCTGCAATGCTCACGGCCAATGGTTTAGCGCTGCCACAAACATCGGTGGTTGGCAACGGTCCCCCTGACCGATCGATTCACGTCATTGTTGATGGCATCGAGATTAGCGAAAAAGACGTTACGTCGCTGATCCAGGGCTTGTACGACGCTGGTACAAAGCGCGTCGATACAATAAAAAAGAAGCCAGCCGAAATGCCAGCCCAGTCACCCTACGTCTACTTTGCGGGGCGAAACACCGCTACGGGGCGCGAAATTGTGTGGCAATCGGCAGCGACTTACCCGGATGCCGAAGCAAAGCGCGCGAATGACGAATACACCGCCGCGTATGCGCTTGCGGCGTTGGACGCTGGGTATGTCGGCGAACCCTGGAAAGCACTCTATGAAGATGCGGTCAAGGACGATAAGTCGAGGCTCGCCTTTGGCGAACAGATTTCACGCGCCATCGATGAAGCCAGTGACCAGCGGAAAAGCGCGGCCACTGCCGATGTCGCTTGGCTTCGGCAGCATATCACCATTGGAATGTCTCGAAGCAAGGTTTACGCCGCGCTGCGTTCTTATGGTCTAGTCCCTTACAACTACGACTACGCCGCAGGCACGCCAATTACGTCTGGGCACTTAACCGGATGTGATAACAGTGGCGAAAGCAACGAGCTCGCCGCGGCGTGGCCACATCCAGGCGAGCCGTTACCGAAACGGGTCGGTGGTTGTGCAACTATTCCCCACGCTGCTCAACCAGAGCCATTTCCAACTGCTTACATGACCTTGCAAAGCGCCTTTTCCATCGCCTGTGGTAGCGAAATCCACGTTACGATGGCTTTCGGACCTGGGGATACGCTAACTAAGATGAATATCTCAAAGCCGGAATGGGGTTGTGTCTAGCTTCAGTCGCGGCCAAACCGCGGATACGAGGTACGATCAGCGTGGCCGGCTCAGTGCTGGGCAACCTTCAACGGATCGCGGCCGCCAATCGGCGCGCCGGGCGCGATGCCTCACGGTTCACTCAGCAGGCCGTGACTAGACGACCGTGACGCAGCGTATCGAAGGATATGGCACGTGCGAGCATTGTGGCGCACAGTTTCCATATTATATGATCCATAATGGATTCAACGATTCGGCCTACGCATATTGCGATCGCGACGGGACCACCGCGCTCTTAGACGTGTACGCACTGCGTCCAGCCGACGTCCGGTTTGAACCGTTCATGCGAATCACCAAGGATATCGAGCCCTTTCTGCGGCCTTGCAACTGTGGCGGTCGTTTTACCGCTAGTGCATCGCCGCGCTGCCCCAAATGCCGTCACGAACTATCCGCTACGGACGCAGCCGCCTGGATCGAGAGAAACGCGAAGGGAACGGATGTGGGTTGGCGCTGGCAGCGTAACTGGGACGCACTCTACTGTATTGTCATCGGCGGACATAGCGCAGCTAATCCGTGGATATAAGCGTCAGCCTCACGCCTCACCGCTAACGCCCACCCCACCGCACCGCACCGCAACTGCGACCTGACTAGCGTGCTTTCCTCTTGTCGCAGAGCCGTCGGGGCGCGTAACCGCCAATCGGTCGCGACACAGCGCTTTGCGCTGTTACACCATAACGAAGAGTGTCGCAATCGCTGCTACTACAGCATACGCAGCGAGGCCGAGGCTAAATCCCAAGATAATCTTGGCGATTGCATCGAACCGGAAACGAGCTCGCCAAATCGCGACCATATTGCAAACAATGACAATGAGGTAATACCCGGCCGTGAGCCAAACTATGACGCGCTGCTCTCCGGCAATGTTCCAGGAATAGTCTTGGAGCCTCGTTTGCGTCCCAAGATACAAGAAACCGTGGTAACTGAGAAAAACTGCCGTTGCAAACCCGGCGGCGAGAAGTATCGCTGCTTTGAATATCCGAGCTGTACGCCCCCGAAATTGTAGCACTGAGAGTGGGATTGCTCCCTGTCGGTTTTTCAGCCTCTCGAACCAGCAAATCCTGAAACAGCCTCGCACCTCACCGCAAACGCCCCCGACCGTACTGCAGCAGCATAGCCCCCACCGCCAGCCCAAGCCCCCTCGACCGCCGACCGACCGGAACTGCCGAGGCCCTTATGTAGTATCCCGCGGCAAAGCGCACCGTATCCATCAGGCACTGAGTCGCTGAAATCGAGGCCTCCAGTGGCAGATTTCCCCGGAATTTCTCCAAGAATTTTTTGAAGTCAGGGCACCCCGTAATGAGTCGTGCGCGCCGGCCACCCCGGTGTGGGTGATCGGGATCGGAGGCATCGAGGAACCCGTCACCGCCAGCGCGCGCGACGTAATCACAGAATCTCGCACTCGCTCGATGCGCGTTAGCGTGACGGCCGATAGCTGCTCCGACAGCGCAACACTAGCGATCGTCTTGCGCGCGGCTGCGCGCGTAGGTGGGGGTGCCTCCGAGAGAGTCGCGCGGGCCGGCGACCCATTCCGGTGAACCGAGTGCGCCGCGAGCGAGGGCTAACACGACAGGCCAACTCGAATGCTGATCGTAAGGGCCGTCGCTCCCGTGACCAAAGGCCCTGGATCTGGGACGACTGACGCTTTTCGGCCAGCGTCCCCGGCCTTTAGAATGTAGCCAAGGCAAGGCAGCCGCGCCTGAGCTAGCATCCGTATTTGCTCCCGAACAACAGCGCTGCAGACGCAGTTCTCACGAGGTTTCTAGATGCGCCTTATCTCCACGCTTCCGATCGCCCTGTGCGCAAGCACGATGATGGCCGCCTGCTCGCCACAACCCGCATCCGGGCTGTTTACGAGTGAGGTGCCAAGCGCAACGGCGTCCCAACTTTCATCGAGTCGCATGCCCGCGGCATCGCACCTTGGCAGAGCACGGCCCTCTTCAACCGGGCAAAGTCTCTACGTCGCAAGCGGCGGAAATAATACCGTGACGGTCTATGCACCCAATAGTGGGAAAGTCGTGCGGACGATATCCAAAGTGTCCCCGGTAGCGCTCGCATTTGACGCCACGGGGAACCTTTATATCGCGAACAGGTCGAAAAGTTCTGGCGGAAGTGTAAACGTTTACGCCCGCGACAGTACCAAACTCTTGCGAACGATCTCTCAAGGTATTGATGGACCGGGGTCCTTAGCGTTCGATGGCGAGGGCAATCTCTATGTTTCAAACGTGTCAAGCGGCACTGTCACTGTTTATGCACCTGGCAGTAAAACGGTGCAGCAGACAATCGCCCAAGGCCTCAAAGCTCCTGGGAAGCTGCAGTTTGACGGCGACGGTAATCTCTACGTCGGGAACGAGAACAACGTAAAGATCTACGCCCCAGGAAGCAACAAAGTCCTGCGAACGATTTCGCAAGGTATAGACGAACCATCTGCTCTGCGCTTTGATGCCCCCGGTAATCTCTACGTTGGAAACTGGCGCAATAATACCGTGACGGTCTACGCTCCGGGCAGTGGGTCGGTATTACGGACCATTTCCCAAGGTATTCGTTCTCCGGCCGATTTAGCGACTGACACCTCAGGTAATCTCTATGTCGCAAACGACGCTATGCCCGGGGGTAACGTGGTCGTTTACAATGCAGGAGGGTCCGAACCGTCAAAGACGATCGCTGCAGACCTACCTGGTGCGCTGGCTACCGATACGTCAGGCAATCTGTATGTCCCAAACGCCGGCAGCGGTGGGCCGAGCAAGGGAAGTCACGCTTCCATAGTCATCTTTGGCCCTGCGCCGCACAACAAGTTCAAAAGAATGATCTACAAAGGAGTGTATGATCCATGGACGTTGGCGATTGGCCCGTAAGCAATCGGGGAGGCTTTGCTCGCGCTAATCGAGGCTAGCCCTATAATCCGTGGCTTTTGAGATTCGGATAAGGCTCATAATAGAAAGCGAGAGTCCTGGGCTTCTCGATTTCGTTCAAGTTGAGCATACGCTGGGGCTAGGCGCGCCCGAAAGCACATGGAGAATTGGCGATCGCTTTGGTCACGGCTCTCAGCGGATGCGAAAGAACGATGGAATCGCATATGACTTCTTTCGAGGGCGTGATTGTGACCCGATCGAGGAGGCTAGCCGACTTCTCCAACGACTTGAGGACGCGGGTGACGCTGCTTATTCAATCCTTCGGCAGCACTCGGCTGAATTGTCCATCGTGTCTCGCATCTATTATCAAGGCGAAGACGAGCCGATGGATCACCTTGGATTCCATGTCACCCGTACCTTCATCGAGAAACTACATCGTTTCCAACTTGAGCTCGACGTTGACCAGTACGTGTTCTCCCGCGAGTCGGAATCCACTTCGCCAGTTACGCACGACTAAATAGGTCCCCGCGCCTCACCGCTAACGCCCACCCGACCGCACCGCCGCAGCGAAGCGCCACACACTTACGCGCCTCGCAGCACCGCGCCGATCGGCCTCGCAGTGCAGCATCGCGCGCCTCGCAGCACGGCAGCCACGCCTCGCAGCAGCCTCGCAGCTCAAGCGGATTAACGCTAGGCTTTGCCTTGCGGCAGCCGGCTTGGAGACCGTGCTCTGTGTTAGAATCTGCTAATGGCTGCGCCCTTGCGCTGGCACGTTGGACGAGGCTTCGCATCGGCTGCAATTTGCATCTTATTGATCGCGGCTGCCGTAGCTGGCGGGAGCCGACACTGCATGCCCGCATTTGACCTAAACATCTTGGTTGAGCAGCTCATACTCGTCGCAGTGTTCGGCTCGCCCATAATACTCGTTGCTGCGAGTGCGGCGTTTATTACCGCCTTCGTTCCATCAGGTCTTAACAAGTGGTCCAGGCTTATCGTAGCTGGTGCCCTATTCGCACCCATCGCACTCGCTCTCGCAACGCCGTGGCGGGCTCTATGGGTGCTCGCAGTAGGAGGGATGGTGATCGGTCTGACCCTGCGAGCAACGGAGCGCTATCGGGTTCTATGGTTTCCCGTCGCCGCGGTACTCGCGCTTTCCATTGCCGTGATACTGTTTTCAACCGAACAGTACGGCATGAACAGCTGCTACCCTTGACAGGCCTCTCGCCTCACCGCTAACGCCCACCGACCCACCGCAGCAGCACGGCGCCCCGCGTTTGATGCCTCGCAGCATTGCGCCGATCGTCCTCGCACGGCAGCATCGCACGCCTCGCAGCACGGCAGCCACGCTTCGCAGCCCCTGCCGGGAAGGGACGTGTTCGTGGCGGAGAGCATCCTCGTGACGTGCGAGAAGACGAGATCGTCTCCAAAGACCTGTGCGAGAAGGCCAAGCTCTTCGGTGACAAGGTTGGCTGGTCGGGAGATCGTATAGAGGCGGCGCTTCGCGGGATCGCGGACGCTGAAAGAGTCGTCCTTGGATTCGACATAGTTGAGCAGTTGTCTGGGGGTAAGCTAAGGTGCTGGGGTACGAGCGCATTCGACATGGGCCCATTCCTCCAGTCAACATCCTGGAAAGAGTGCGTTGTGTTGTCACGCGAGTTAGCTCTGAAAGACGTGAGCGATACGCAGCGATTAACGGGTCTAAAAGCGCCATACAGTGACCTTTGGTACCTCGTCATTACTGTCGGACCGGATGAAGCAGCAGGGCTGACGCTTCCGAATGCCACGCTCAACGTAACTAAGAAGGGCGACTCAAAACCTACGGCGTTAACGATCCCAGTAAAGATTCAGGCGCAGCTGGATGAGGACTAGCCACTCGCCCCTCGCCCCTAACCCCCACCCGACCACACCGCAGCAGCGAAGTGCCACGCATTAGCGCCTGCAGCGGCGCGCCGGCGAGGTGCAGTGCTAACCAAAGTCTCCGGGGAACCATAAACGCCCGTCGAACGTTGAGTCCTCGGACCAAGTTACTCGGAGGCGGATTTATGAATCGAGGTCTTATCGGCGCGCTTAGCTTGAGCGTGGCCTTCGCATTGCTCGGAGGCTGTGGGGGATCGCAGCCGCCGATCGGCGCGCCAGGCGCGATGCCGCAAAGCCGCGCGATCGGGCAGCACGCCGCGCTCGGCAAGTCGTGGATGCTGCCGGAAGCCAAGAGCGGAGATCTTCTCTATGTTTCTTCCTTGGATGACGGCCTGTACGTTTTTACGTATCCGAACCTAAAGGCGGCTGGTCACCTTGAGATTGGGTCCACAGACGGTCTATGTTCGGCTAAAAACGGAGATGTTTTCGTCGTACAGTTTGAAACAGAAGAAATCCTTGAATATCCGCACGGCGGCAGCCAGCCGAGTAACATCCTTTATGATACCGGAAACTCGCCATGGGCCTGTTCCGTAGACCCGACTACTGGAAACCTAGCCGTGGTTGGCGGTGATGGCTATCGCGTGCTACAGAACGTTGCCATTTTTCCGAATTCGAGCGGTTCTCCAATAGTTTACACCTATGATCGGGGTATTTTTATATGGTGCGCCTACGACGAGCATGGAAATCTGTTCATTACGAATGGGAATACTTTCTACGGCACGCTTTTCGAGCTGCCTAAAGGTAGTGGATCCTTCAGCGAGATACCTGTCGATAAGTCGTTTGGTGACAATGCGTCGCTTCAATGGGACGGTAAATACCTTGCGATAGAAGACGCACCGAAGTGCTGCCCGCGTCGCGCTAGTGGCCCGCTAACAGTTTACCAGGTGCAAATATCAGCGTCGGCAGGGACCGTTGTCAAAACCCTTACCTTCGATAAAGCGACGAATAAGAACCGGCGGTATGACTACGGCGTACAGTTCTGGATTGACGGTGGTGCGCTAGTTGCTCCTAAGGCTCATGACACCGGCGTAGGGCTTTGGCGATACCCCTCCGGTGGTTCTCCGGTACGAAGGGCTCCGACAGGCGACGAAATTTACGGCGTCACGGTGAGTCGGGGCACGAATTAATTCATTTCTTGCCACACATGTCCAGAGTAAATAAAGGACGACGATGGGTCAACTTATTCGCTCAGTCACGGTTGCGACCGCCATCACCACTACATTCGCCGGCTGCGGCGGCTCGCAACCAGTAATCGGCACGCCTGGAACGATGCCGCGAGCCGCCGCGATCGCGCAAAGGACAGAGCATCGGACGTTAGGGTCGGGCGCCGCCCTGCTATACGTTACCGGCACAGACAAAGTAGACTTCTATACGTTGCCAGGGCTACAAGCCGCGGGGTCTATCACGATTGACGATCCGTGGGCGATCTGCTCCGACACCTCCGGCGACGTCTTTATCTCGAACTACACAGGTAAACTTTTTGAGTACGCTTACGACAGCACGGATCTTCTTGAGGAAATCGATACCAAGACGAACGGGCCGGTTACCGGCTGTTCTGTTGACGCTACGACTGGCAATATCGCCGCTTCCGCGGGGGACGTCTTGGTCATGTCTGGAAGGCGGCACAGGAAGGTAGTGTTCTATAGCGACTTACCGTTTTTCGCAACGAATTGCGCGTATGACGCCACGGGAAACCTATTTGTGGTAGGCAACCAGCTTCAAAGTGGTCACAACTTCGGTCTTTCGGAATTGCCCAAGAGCGCTTCTGCTTTTGAAGCAATAAGCGTGAATGGACCTGGCACGGCTACATCCGCCGTACAGTGGGACGGAAAATATGTTGCCTTGAACGTCGCCTTGCGAGGCCACAAACGTGTCATCTATCGTATTGGAGTGAACGGCTCCGTGGGGACGGTGGCACAGACGGTGAGCGTTAAGGATTTCGGTCCCGGTCCATTTTGGATCGAGAATGGCGCACTTTACGGAACGACGCGAACATCCCGCAACGAGATTGGACTCTGGGCGTACCCTCGGGGAGGTCAGCCGGCGAGCGGCCCTGTAGTCCAAGGCGCGACGTACGTAACGGTAGCCATTAAGCCCGCCGCGTTGCGGCAAGCGGTTAGATAACCGCGATGAACCTACGGTTAGCCGTCAGCCTCTGCGCTCTACTCGCCATTTTCGCAGGTTGCGGCAAATCGCCGTCACCGATCGGCGCGCTGGGTGCGATGCCGCAGACGTCAACGACCGGGCAGCGCGTTGCGCGTGGCAAGTCGTGGATGCTGCCGGAGGCGAAGAGTGAGAAGCTCGTTTATATTGCCGCCAACACGGTTTACGTTTATGCCTACGGTACTGACAAGTTAGTTGGAACCATAGCGCCTATTGGCGAGACCGGCTATGAATGCTCCGACAAAAAGGGGAATGTTTTTATCCCAATAACCGGCGCAAGCGGCGCCGGGGTGTACGAGTACGCCCATGGCGGCATAAGCGCAATAAAATATTTTCCCGTTCCCGGCGCTCATGCTTGTAGTGTAGATCCGTTATCCGGCAATCTTGCCGTTACCGACCGCAGCTCAAACGTGTACGTGTTCCCTCAGGCCTCCGGATCAGCCGAGGTGTACACAGATGCCGACTTAAAACATGCGAGCGATGTGGCGTATAATGGTGCGGGCGAGCTATTCATTGATGGCGAAGGTCAGCAGGCGTTTTTCTTGCTGTTAGCCTTATCAACTTCCACCGGCATCTTTCAAGAAATCACCGTCGAAGGCAGCCAGAATGACAACACCTCCAATCCCATCCTCTGGGACGGTCATTATCTAGGTCTCGGGTCCTATCGAAGCACGAAGAGATTTCGCACGCAAGGTGTAGTGGAGCGCTTATCTATCTCTGGCTCATCTGCAAGAATCGCAGGCTATGCACCTCTAGGTAATCAGCGAGAGGCAACTCACATGCAGTTTTGGACTAACGGACGAGCCGCGATTCAACCTTCAAACAAACCGCATTTTCATTCGGAGATCCAATACTTTAAATACCCGAAAGGCACTCCCACAAAGAAGTTTACGTTGCAGTGGCGGTTGACGGGAACCTACGGCATCACGGTTAGCGAGTAGCAGACTTGCCCCCCGCTAGCCCCGCCCGCGCCGGCCACGCACCGACCGGCACCGCCGCTCAGCGCATCGCTGCCGCTGATCGAGCGCTATCACGGTAGATCGAGGCGCGATGCTAACCTAGGTCTCCGGGGAACGAATGGCCGCCGTCGAAGCGTTATAGCCTCAACAGGCTAGCTCGGAGGCGGTATTCATGAATCGTGGTTTTATCGGCGCGCTTTGCTTAGGCGTGACCTTCGCATTGCTCGCCGGTTGCGGCGAGCCGCAAAATCAGACTGCTGGAGTGAGTGCTGTCCCGCGGTCTGCGATCTACAATCGGCAGTCTGCGGTTTCAGGTATCCGCAAACATCCGAGCGGTGACGACTTGCTCTATGCGACCACAAGAAGCAGCATTCTTATGTTGAGTTATCCGGATGGTGCAATTACCGGTACCATAAACAAGAATCGCGGTCTCGACCTTTGCTCAAACGCTTCCAATGGCGACGTATTCGTACTTGCAGGCAGTTATATTTATCACTACACGCACGGTGCTAAAAAACCAAAAAATACTTTGATGGAACCGTCGAGTCTTTATGATTTTCAAGGCTGCGCGGTCAATCCTTCCAATGGGGACATTGCTGCGACAAATACGCTAACTAACAATAACACGACGAAGTTGCTCGTCTTCCCAGGAGGCTCTAGTCCGCCGCAACTCTACACCGACCCGAACGTGCGTTACTTTCTCTTCTGCGGCTACGATGATTCGGGCAACCTTTTTATTGATGGCATCGATTACAGTGATCATCCCATCTTGGCAGAGCTGCCCGCCGGCAGTGGAACCCTTCAGGACATAAGTCTTGGCGTCTCAGCGGATGGCACCGTGCAGTGGGACGGCGAGCACATTACCGTTGAGAATACAACCCCTCCAATTATCTACCAGCTTGCGATCAGCGGCTCTAACGCGACGGTCATTGGGACGACCAAAATACGAAATCAGACAAAAACCAAGAACACCCCTTATGCCCTCACGTACATTTATGACAACGTTGTTATCGCGTCAGAAGGCAAGGGAAATAGGCGCATCGGATATTGGAATTATCCGGCTGGCGGTAAGCCGACCCAAGTTTTGTCCGGTCTCCTCAGGAAGAATAATCACTTCCTTTCCCTAGCGGTCAGCCCCTGATTCGATGGACAAAGTCAGTGCCGCGAAGAGCCTGCGCGCATCCCTCTGCCTCAGCGCCTGCCTCGCCATTTTTGCCGGTTGTGGCGGATCGCAGCCGCCGATCGACACGCGGGGTGTCGTGCCGCAAACCTCGGCGATTGCGCGGCACACCGCGCGGGGCAACTCGTGGATGCTGCCGGAGGCGAAATCGGAAGGGTTACTTTATACTTCCAGTGGCCGCACCATGGTTTACGTCTTTAGCTATCCCCAGGGCAAATGGGTTGGTACGCTTTCAGGCTTCGATGGCGCAAACGGAGAGTGCATCGATAAAGCAGGTGACGTGTTCATCACGAACTCCGGAACTTCACAAGTCTTCGAATATGCGCACGGAGGGACCGCGCCCACCAATACGCTAAACGATGAGGCGTATCAGCCGATCTCTTGTTCGGTAGATCCGATCTCAGGAAACCTCGCCGTGGCGAACTTCAGCGGCTCAAGCGTATCAATCTACAATAAGGCCGTTGGCGATCCCACTGTTTATTCGACGCCAGGTCTCGTCATTGAATTTTGCGGCTACGACGATAAGGGGAACCTTTTTGTCGATGGCTACGTTAGCCGTCAGTTTTCCTTACGCGAGCTTACAGCAGGGAGCGGCACGTTTCAAAGCATCAATGTGGATCAGAGCGTCTACTCCCCGGGGCCAATTCAGTGGGATGGAAACTACCTCGCGCTCGGCTACGGACAGCAAAATCGTGCGCTCATCTACCAACTTTCCATTTCCGGCACGGCGGCGCACGTGGTTACTACGACGCAACTTGAAGGCCCGGGTAAGTTCGCGATTGGCGACGGCGCGCAGTGGTGGATTCGAGACGAAAAGATTGTAGCGCCTTATTTTCAACGCGGGCCGAAGTCGGACCACATTGGCTTCTGGAAGTACCCTGGCGGAGGCGAGCCAGTCAAGAGGATCAACTATAAAGAAGCCCAGGACAAGCAACTCTGGGGCATTACCATCAGCCCGTAGCCCCGCTAGCCACGCCGCTAACACCCACCCGGCCACACCGCAGTAGCACGCCGCCACGCCGTAGCGCCTCGCACCGCGGCGCAGATTCGGCCCCACGCCAGCAGCGTCGCAAACCTCGCAGCAGGCGGCATTGGGAAACGTTGCTCGCGCTGATCGAGTGCTAGGCTGCAAGGCTGATTAGGTATCCGGGGAACAACGCGGCCCCGTCGAACGTTGAGACCTCGGACCAAGCTTAGTCGGAGGCGGATTCATGAATCGAGGCTTTATCGGCGCGCTTTGCTTGAGCGTGGCCTTCGTATTGCTCGGAGGCTGTGGCGGCTCGCAGCCAGCGACCGCCACGCCCGGAATGATATCGCAAGCCTCCGCGATCGCGACCCATCCCGCGGGTGGCAATTCGTGGATGCCGGAGACGAGCGGTGAAGACTTGATGTATGTTTCGGACGCTAAGAACGAAGTACGAATATTTAGTTATCCGGCGGGGAAGCCCATTGAAGAATTCACTTTGGATTCAGCGGGCTCATCGTGCGCCGGCACCAACGGAAATATTTACATATCCGGCCTCAATAACATTTCGGAATATGCGCACGGCGGTACTGTGCCACTCACTACGCTGCCGATAGGCAGTCCTGTTCGTACTTGTGCCGTTGACCCAGCGACGGGGGATTTGGCTGCTACCATATCGGCGGGCTCCAAAAGCTACATCGCTTTGTTTCCAAACGGCACCGGAACTCCCGAGAAAATCCAAGACCCAGGTCTGGAGTCCTATTTTGGTTGCACCTACGATAGCGACGGGAATCTATTCGTGGACGGCGAGACGCGCAACTCGGCACCCTTTCTGGCGGAGCTTCCGCGCGGTGCGAGTCAATTTACGAATTTCTCACTCGGAAGCGTTGGCGCTGGGTTTTGGATACAGTGGGACGGGACTGCGATCGCCATGGAAGACTTTGGTCAACATGGAGGTAACAGCGGTCATATTACCAGGCTGCAAGTGTCCGGCTCAAGCATCCAAGTGATCGGAACAGTTAGCCTTATCGGAAAGCTTTCGATCGCGCAACCGTGGCTGCAAGGCGGTACGTTTATCGCCTCGATTTACGAGCGTCGTAGGGCGCATCGTCACGATGTTAAGCCGCTCCATCGGAGCTCGTTCAATAAAGCTACAGCGTTAGCGTTTTGGGACTATCCGAACGGTGGCAAAGAAACTCAGACGATTCCGTGGACTGAGTTTAATCGCAAAGCTGGGATTCGAGCAATTACGATATCGGTGTCGCCGACGAATTAGGGAACCGCACGAACCTCTCCGAACCCTCGTGCCCCGCTAGCCACGCCACCGCGCCGGCCAGGCGCCGATCGACACCGCCGGTGGCTCGCACCGCCTCGCATTCCCTTTACTCGAAAGTGGCCTGCCTAGCTTGTAGATCAACCGTATACCGGCCACGTCGCACACCCAAACACCGATTCAGCTCCCAGGTCTAGCGTTAGTGAGGGTTCCGTAGTGGGCAATGGTCTTTGCTCAGATCCGCAGGGAAACGTCTTTATTCCAGTCGACGTGAGCACCTTGAGAGCGTGTTCGAGAGTGCTTGGAAGCACTTTGCCAACCTTCGAAAGCGAGATTGCTCGCCCGAGGCGCGACGTAGTAGGCAGGGTCAAGTTTCTCCACCGCATTCGGGTCGCCAGTGGCCCAGCACAGACAGGACAAATGGCCCTTCATCTTGGCTCCGAAAGGTGACACGTTATTGGTAGCGTCGACGGTGGAAGGTCGTCGAGAGCTTCGTTTGCACCAGGAGACACTGTATGGATCACCTTCGCAAAATCGCGGGAGCCTGCTTTAGCGCGGCGCTCTTAACGGCGTGCGGTGGGGCTGGCAATGGCATCGTCCCCACAACCAAGACGCCGAACGCGTCGCTTCGCACCGTGACTAACGAAAGCGTTCTGTATAGCTTCAAGGGATACACCCGCCACGACGGGCAGGGGCCTTACGCGGGCCTGATCTCCCTCAACGGCCTACTCTACGGCACGACGAGCGAAGGGGGTAGTGGAAAAGCTTGCCGACAAGACCAGGCCGGTTGTGGAACTATTTTTCAAATAGATTTGTCCGGAGCGGAACGAGTTCTCCATAGTTTCAAGGGAACGCCAGATGGTCAATACCCAGTGGCGAGCATGCTCGCCGTGAACGGGGTGCTCTATTCGACGACGGTAGGCGGCGGCAAAAACGGTCTAGGATCCGTCTTCGCTATAAATCCCCCTACCGGAGCCGAAACCGTCATTTACAGTTTCAAAGGAACAGATGCTGGTGACGGTGCTCTCCCACGGGCAAACCTTATCTACTTGAATGGCGTTCTCTACGGCACGACAAATGAGGGTGGAAACGCAGCGTGCGTAGACCATGGCCGCAATAACCATGGGTGCGGGACCATCTTCAAGGTCACGATGTCCGGCAAAGAGCAGGTGCTCCACGCCTTTAGCGGTGGTGGCGACGACCAAAACCGGGACGGAGGATTTCCCTCCGCCGGCCTGCTCGCCGTGAACGGAGCACTTTACGGAACGACCAGCGGCGGCGGGAATTATCCAAATAGGTCAGGTGGTGGATGGGGGACTGTTTTTAAGCTAGACTCTTCGGGCGACGGATATCGCGTGCTATATCGTTTCAAAAGCGGCGACGACGGCGCAGTTCCGAACGCGAGCCTGATCACCGTGAACGGTAACCTCTACGGTACCACCAGCGGCGGCGGCGGTTCCGTATGCGTCGCCAGTGGCTTTGGCTGTGGGACCGTCTTTGAGATGAACCCATCGGGTAAAGAACGAATTTTGCATCGCTTTATACGCGGATCGGACGGAGCAGGGCCAAACGGTTTAATAGCTGTCGATAACACCGTTTACGGCACGACCGGAGCGGGTGGTGCTTCTGGCTGTCAGGGCTACGGTTGCGGAACCGTGTTCGGGATGAGCACAGCAGGGCAAGGTTACGTCATCCTGCACACTTTTAAGGGTTCACCCGATGGTGCCGGCCCGTTCGGCGGTCTACTTGAGATAAACGGTTCGTTCTACGGCACCACGGCATACGGCGGTAGGCAAGGCGAGCCGCCCCGCTGCTCCTACGGCTGCATCGGTACGGTTTTCAAGGTCACACCGCCGTAACTGAGTCAGTGAGATGCGCTAGGCTTGCGATGCTTCTCTCTTAAGGCATCTTTCGGGCCGCATTTGTTGTTGCTGTATCCCCAACATAACGTGGCAAAGCCGTCGCCGAATTCCGCGCCGGTATTCATGATCACGTTTGTCGCGCTCGCTTCGGCGAAACCCGAACCGCCGCCGCCGCCAGCGCCACCGTTGGCACCTCCGCCCCCGTAATATCCGCCCCCGCCGCCGCCGCTGCCGTATGCGGTCAATCCTGAAGCGTTGCCGCAGTAGCCCACGCCGATTCCGCCCGACCCGAGCGTGCCGTTGTTGGTACCCGCGCCTCCCGCGCCGCCCGAGGTCTGCGTACCGCCGCCGCCGCCTTTGCCCATCAAGCCCACACAATACCCGTCTTGGCCGCTCCCACCGGTGAGGCCGCCGCCGGGGCCGCCAAACGAACTAATGCCGCCGGCATAACCGCTGCCGCCACCGCCGCCCGCCACGACCACGCGGTTTGCCAGCGCAGTACCGCCCTGGCGTGCGTCACTCGCACCGCCTCCGCCGTTGCCGCCGCCAAAGTCGTTGGAATCTTCGGGGGGCGCACCGGCGCCGCCACCGTTGAACCCACCATAGCCCTGGTTCGAATACGTGCCGTTGCCACCCGCGCCGCCGACGTAGATCGCAAGCGACTCGCCCGGCGTGGTTGGGATAGTGGCCCCGACCTCACCGCCATATCCGCCAGGATCGTCGGAGTACTGCCCTCCGCCTTGTGCTCCAGCGACGATGACATACATGGTCGTCGCGCAGACCGGGACCGTAAATTTTTGCGAGCCCCCCGTGTAAGAGAGGAGTTTGAAGCCTTTGGTGCCCTGCGGCGTGAACTGCGCGCTCGTGAAAACG
>Ga0265338_10005441_pt1 | contig 16622 bp, 17 predicted proteins | sample 42126metaG_FD_193579 | JGI IMG/M metagenome (GOLD analysis project Ga0265338, IMG submission 193579) | Rhizosphere microbial communities from Carex aquatilis grown in University of Washington, Seatle, WA, United States - 4-21-26 metaG | ecosystem: Host-associated > Plants > Roots > Rhizosphere... | reverse complement strand
GCCTTGGGCCTTTTGGTATGCGGGCACGCCTATAGGTGGCGGAACCTCACGGGGGGATCCCCGGCGGTGGTTCTAGTCAGTGGCCTGACGGAGGATGGAGAGACCCGGGGGTTCGCGAACCATTGGGTCGCCGCCCTATTGAACTACGGCTCTCGCGACAAACTCCGGTTTGAACCCTACGATGCGGCTCCCGGCTCAAAGTCATTGGACGCCGAAATTCGGGCCTCCAACCGCATCACCCTGGTCTGGGTCGAGGGACTTGACCGTCCAGAGGTATTCCAGGCGGCGGTTTCGCAATTGAAAGGGATCGGTTACAGACAAACGGGGGGCCATCCGAGACCCGGGGGTTGGGGGACCCTGGACTTTTCCCGTCCGAGCGGTCACCGGGAGAAAGCCCAAGGGAACGAAGGATTTGGTAGGATGCGGGACCGGAGCGAACCGTGACCAACCCTTTTTTGACCGAACTGAAGACCCAACCTGAGGCCGCGGCATTCCTCTCCGGCTTCCTCAAGGGCGTCCGGGTCCCCAGCCTGCTGTTCAGCGGGGCCGAGGGATCCGGCAAGAAAACCCACGCCCTGGCCCTGGCCCGGTCCCTCTTCTGCAAGAACGGTCCCGGCTGCCCCGGGTGCCCCGATTGCCGCCAGGTGGGATCCAAGACCCATCCCGACCTGCTTTGGGTCCAGAAAGGTTTCTTCTGGCCCGAGGAGGAGGATAAGCGCAAGAGCGATGAAGTGACCGGGGGCGTCATTTCCGCCGTGGTGGAAAAGCTGAACCTGGCCCCCATGAACGCGCCCCTGAAGATCGCGATCGTCCCCAACGCCCACAAGATGAACGTGAGCGCCCAGGACAAGTTCCTCAAGACCCTGGAAGAGCCGCCGTCCCGGGTGCTGATCATCCTCGTGACCGACCAACCGGGCCTGCTCTTGACCACCATCCAATCCCGTTGCCGGATCGTCCGGTTCCATTCCCTGGCCCCGGCCGTGGCGGAGGGCATCCTGAGGTCCGGCGGCATCGACGCCGCCACGGCCAAGTGGGCGTCCCGCGCCTCGGGGGGCAACCTGACCCGGGCCTTCCGGTACGCGGACAAGGAATGGAGGGAATTCCTCGAGAAGGCCGGGAAGGACTTCGACCGCGGCCTCGCCGGGGGCGACGAGGCTTGGCTCCGTTTGGTGGACGAGTACGAGAGGATGGACCCGGGGTTCTGGGACGACGAGGACCTGACGGCCTCCCAGCGCAAGGCCCGGGTGGCCGAGGAAGCCCTGCGGGCCGGCTTGGCGCTCTGGGACCTCCGTTGCAAGGGGGAGGAGCCCATGCCCGAGGGGATGGGCGGCGCGGATCCCTCCTGGGTCCGGGAGGCCCTCCGGAGGCACCTTGACCTTTTGCCCACCCACCTGAACTCGCGGATGGTGCTGGACCACTTCTTCCTGGAGGCCCGGGAAACCCTGAAGACCGGCCCTAAACCCCAGGTTTCCTGGGTGGAGTCGGCGCTCCGTCCCTGAACGACAACCGTATTTGAATCAATTATAATCCGACACCCAAAGACCCGGCGCGAGGAACCGAATTGAAGACCTTTTACGTCACCACCCCCATCTACTACGTCAACGACGTGCCCCACATCGGCCACGCCTATTGCACGGTCGGCGCCGACGCCATGGCCCGGTTCAAGCGCATGGACGGCTATGAGGTTTACTTCCTGACCGGCACCGACGAGCACGGCCAGAAGATCGAAAAGACCGCCAAGGAACAGGGGATCACCCCCATCGAGCTGGCGGACCGGGTGGTGAGCCGCTTCCAGGAGGCCTGGAAGAAGCTGGGCATCTCCCATAACGACTTCGTGCGCACCACCCAGGAACGCCACAAGCGGCTTTGCGTGGAGTTCTTCAAGGTCGTCCAGGCCGCCGGGTACATCTATAAGGGCGAGTACGAGGGTTGGTACTGCCTGCCCGACGAGAAGTTCCTGCTCGACTCCGAAGTCATCGACGCCAAATGCCCCGATTGCGGGCGCCCCGTGGAGCGAATCAAGGAACAGAACTATTTCCTCAAGATGTCGGCCTTCCAGAGGAACCTGGAGGACCTGCTGGCCGCGCACCCGGAGTTCGTCCAGCCCGACTCGCGCCGCAACGAATTGATCAACAACTTCGTCAAGCCGGGCTTGGCCGACGTGTCCATCACCCGCAATTCGGTGAAATGGGGCATCGCGGCCCCGGTGCCCGAGGATGTGGTGCTCTACGTCTGGTTCGACGCCCTGCTCAACTACATCACGGCCCTGGACTGGCCCAACGGCGAGAAATACCGGAAGTTCTGGAAGGGTGAGGGCACCGAGAAGCATGAGGTGGTGAACCTCATCGGCAAGGATATCCTTCGTTTCCACGCCACCATCTGGCCCAGCATGCTCTGGGCCGCCGGGGAACCCCTGCCGGACCGGGTTTTCGGCACGGGATACATCAACAAAGACGGCAAGAAAATGTCCAAGAGCCTGGGCAACGTGGTGGACCCCTTCGAACTGGTGGAAAAGTACGGCCCCGACGCCCTCCGGTACTACCTGCTCCGCGAGATCCCCTTCGGGCTGGATGGCAACTACACCGACGCCTCATTCGAGCTGCGGTTCAACGGCGACCTGGCCAACGACCTCGGCAACCTCGTCCACCGGTCCCTCAGCATGTTGGAGAAGTACCACCAGGCCGTGGTGCCGAAATGCGGGCCCGAAGGCCCCCTTGAGGCCGAGCTCAAGGCCATCGGGACTTCCTATTCCGGCAAGGCCCGGCAGGCCATGCTGACCTTCGATTTCCCGACGACGCTGGGGGCCGCCTGGGACCTGGTGAAGCGCGCCAACAAGTACGTGGAGGAGTCGGCCCCCTGGAAGGTCGCCAAGGCGGGCGACCAGGCCCAACTCGACACCATCATGTACTCGCTGATGGAATCCCTCCGGGTGACCGCCATCTCCCTGGCTCCCTTCATGCCCTTCACCGCCTCGGCGCTTTGGGCCCAACTGGGCTTCTCGGATGATGTTCACACCCATCCCCTGACCGACACCGAGAAGTGGGGCTTGATCCCGGCCGGCCAGAAGACCGCCAAAGGCCTGCCATTGTTCCCGAGAATCGAAAAGGTGAAATAACGGTTTGGTTTAAACATCATCGAGGGGATCATGCTCGAGGTTCGTTGGATTATTTGGTTTATGATGACTTATATGTTGATGCAGTGGGGCTTATGGTGGTTGGTTTTGACGTTCAACGGCTTTCCGTTGCTGGTGTATTTCGTCAGCCCCCTAGTATTTGGTAAAAGCCATTGGGAAAAGGGCCTGGCGAACCGGAGGATCGTCGATTTGATGGGGTGCTCCGTCCTGGTGGTTTTATCCACAGTGGCGATATATTTTAGATGGGGGGAAAAGGAGTCGCTCATAGCGGTTCAGGTGTCGCTCGTTTTGATGATTGCGTTATTGCGAAGAAGTTTTGGGTTCTGGTTATGGATGGCTCTTAATCTTGTCTGGATGTTCCAAGGGTGTTGGGGGTGGATGGTTGCCAACGATCTAGTCCGGCTCGGAACCGTCTGGTGGCCGACCCGGTTGTTGGATGAGCGCGAAAAGGGCTAACGGGCTGTCCGTCGGTTCGAGATGACCGTGATTTACTCCGGGTTGGGGATTTTGGCGTTCGTCGCGTTTCATTTCGACTTGGGGCCTGTTTCGTACGGCGCCCATAACCCACCGTCCCAATCGGGGGTTGCCGCGTTTGTCTTGCCGCTTTTGACTTGGTTAGGTTTCATTCTGGCGGCGGTCTTTGGACGCTAAGGGGAGATAGACAGTTCCATGCTGATCGACACGCATTGCCACCTGGATGACGAGCGGCTCCTGCCCGAGGAGGCCGACGTGATCGTTCGCGCCCGGGAAGCCGGGGTGACCCGCATGGTCACCATCGGCACCGACGAGAAGACCTCCGCGGCGGCCGCCGCCATCGCCTCCCGCCACCCGGGGGTGGTTTGGCACACCGTGGGGGCGCACCCCAACGAGGCCGACCGCATCGGCGAACCTGAATGGGCCGAGATCGCCCGGCTGGCCCGGACCACGAAACCCGTGGCCATCGGGGAAATCGGCCTGGACTTCCACTACGAAACCTCCAAAGAACGGCAATATGACCTCTTCGGCAAGTCGATCGCCCTGGCCAAGGAGCTTTCACTCCCCATCGTGATCCATGACCGGGACGCCCATGAGGAGATCCTGAAGGTCCTGAAGGACCAGGCTCTGGGGATGAGAATCCTCATGCATTGTTATTCCGCCGGGCCCGCCCTGGTGGAGAAGTTCATGGCCTTGGGTTGCCTGTTCTCCATCGCGGGCCCCGTGACCTTCAAGAATGGCCAGGAGATCCGGGACGCCGTCCAGCTGATCCCCCTGGACCGCTTGGTGGTGGAGACCGACGCTCCCTACCTGACGCCCCATCCACACCGGGGCAAGCGTAACGAGCCCGCCTTCACCCGCCTCACCGCCGAGAAGGTGGCCGAAGTGAAGGGGTTGTCCCTTGAGGAAACCGCCAAGGCGACCACCCATAACGCCCTTCGGTTCTTCTCCATCCGCTGATGAACTGGCGTTCCTTTCTGACCCCCCGCCCCTTACAATGTGGGCCATTCCGGTCGGGAGCCCTAGCATGATCCGTGAAGCCATCCTGAAGCTTTACAAGAAACAGGACCTCACTTCCGAGGAGGCTTCCGCCTGCCTCCACGAGGTCTTGGGCGCCACCGCAACCCCGGCCCAAGTGGGGGCCTACCTGGCCCTCCTGGCCGCCAAGGGGGAAACCCTCGACGAGGTTGTGGCCAGCGTGAAGGTCATGCGGGAAAAGATGGTCCGGATCGAAGGCGGCGGCACGGAAGCCATCGATATTTGCGGGACCGGCGGGGACCACTCGGGTACCTTCAATATCTCCACGGCGGCCGCTTTGGTCCTTGCCGGGGGCGGTGTACCCATGGCCAAGCACGGCAACCGGGCCGCCACCAGCCAATGCGGCAGCGCGGAGGCCCTCCAGGCCCTGGGGGTCAAGATCGACGTGACGAACCGCGTGTTGGAACTTTGCCTCAAGGAAGCCGGGATCTGCTTCCTCTTCGCGCCCCACCACCACCCCGCCATGAAGAACGTGGGTCCCTACCGCAAGGAAATCGGCATCCGAACCCTCTTCAACATCATCGGCCCCCTCTCCAACCCCGCCGGGGTCAAGCGGCAGGTCACGGGGGTTTATGAGGACGGCAAGGCCAAGCTGATGGCGGAGGCCCTCATCCTCGCCGGGAGCGAGCGTGTCATCACCTACCACAGCTCCGACGGCTTGGACGAGGTGTCCTGCGACGCCGAGACGAGGGTTTACGAGGCAGTGGCGGGGAAACCGGGTACGTCGGAATTGACGATCTCGCCCGAGATGTTCGGATTCGGCCGTCACCCCTTGTCGGAACTCCAAGGCGGGGACGCGGTCGTCAACGCGAGGATCATCGAGAAGGTCCTCGACGGGGAGAAGGGCGCGCGCCGGGAAGTCGTGGTCATGAGCGCCGCCCTGGGATTCTACATCACCGGTAAGTCCGAAACCCTGGTGCAGGGGGCGACTTTGGCCGCGGAATCCATCGACCAGGGACGGGCCCGGGAAACCCTCGAGAAGCTCCGGCGGGTTTCCCAGTCATGAACATCCTGGAGACCATCGCCGAGACGAAGTTGAAGGAAGTGGCGGCCCTCAGCCAGGAACGGGGCCTGGACAGCCTGAGGTCGGGCGCCCTGGCCCAAGCGCCCCCCAAGGATTTTCTGGCCTCGGTGAACCGTCCCGGCATGCTTTCCCTCATCGCCGAACTCAAGAAGGCCAGCCCTTCCAAAGGCGTCCTCCGGGACCCCTTCGACCTACCGGGACTCGCCCAGTCCTACGCCCAAGGCGGCGCCCAAGCCCTCTCGGTCCTCACGGATGTGGAGTTCTTCAAGGGACACCTCTCCTACCTGGCCCAGGCCCAAAAGGCCTCGGGACTGCCCGTGCTTCGCAAGGACTTCCTGATCGATCCCCTCCAGGTTTACCAGTCCCGGGAGGCGGGCGCCGACGCCATCCTCCTGATCGTGGCGATGCTGGAATCGACCCAATTGCGGGACCTCCAGTCCCTGGCTTGGAGCCTCGGGATGATGGTCCTGGTCGAGGTTCATGACCGGAAGGAATTGGAAATCGCATTGGCCGTTGGCGTAAAACTGCTGGGCATCAACAACCGGGATTTGCGGGACTTCAGGGTCCGGCTTGAAACAACCGCCGACCTGATCCAATTATGTCCGAGGGACCTGCCGGTGGTCAGTGAGAGCGGGATCCGTACCCCCGAGGATATCCGGCTTATCCGGAAGGCGGGGGCCACGGCCGTCTTGGTGGGGGAGGCGTTCATGACGAGCCCGGATCCCGGCCAAGCGGCCAAGGATCTGATGTCCATGACCGACTGAGTTTCAAGTTTTGAATTTTTAATTTTGGGTTTTCCGCCGACTCAAGACTTAAAATTAAAACTTAGGACTGTTTGGGGGTCTAACGTGTTTCGTGTGAAGATATGCGGTTTGACCCGCCCCGAGGACGTCCGCGCCTGCGTTGAGGCGGGAGCCGACGCGATCGGGTTCCAGATGTCCCGGGGTCCCCGGAAGATCACGCCCCAGGCCGCCCTGAAGCTCACCCGACGGATTCCCGTTGGGACCCTGAAGGTTGGGGTCTTCGTGGATGAACCGGTTTCCCACGTGACAAGAATCGCCCGCGAATGCGGCTTCGATTTGGTCCAATTGCACGGGAATGAAACCGCACTCCAGTGTGTCGCGACGGGCCTGCCCGTTTTGAAGGCGATCCGCATGAGGAACGTTAAAACACCCGACCGCTATGCCTCCTATCCCGTTGCGGGTCTCCTACTCGACCGATATAATCCCAAATCCCACGGTGGCAACGGCCAATCCTTCGATTGGTCCTGGGCCCGCGCGGCGGGTCGGCTGAGGATGCCCATCCTTTTGGCGGGCGGCTTGCGCCCGGATAACGTTGCAAAGGCGATCCGCGCGGCGCGGCCCTTCGGGGTTGACACGGCGAGCGGCGTGGAAGTCCGGCCCGGCATCAAGGACCGGCGGTTGATCTCCCTTTTCGTCCATCGGGCCAAAGCCGCATTCCTTCAGGGATAACCCCATAACATGGCCGATCAAAAATCACTGCTCGTCAAGCTCGCCCACATCTTCTACCAGACCGGAAGCTGGGAAAAGGCGTTGATCGAGTACGAGAAGATCCTGGCTCTCGATCCCATGGACAGCAACGTGAGGGCCACGGTGGCCGAGATCCAGCTCAAGCGCGGCCAACTCGAGAAGGCCTACGCCGAGTATGAGCTGGCGGTGGCGGGGTTCCTGCGCGAGAAGAACACCCGAAAGGCGGCGGGTTGCTTCCGGGAGATGGCGGGGATCGTCCAGAAACACATGGAGCCCCAGGACCAGGAAAAAGCCGAGCGGCTCTACAAGGCGATCCTCGAAAAAATGCCCGACTGTATCGAGGCCCTCCAGAACCTGAGGGACCTCTACGTCCGCCACAACCAGACCGACGACGCCGTGAAGTGCACCCTCTGGCTGGGGGACATGTTCAACAAACTCGATTACATCGACAAGGCCGAGAAGGAATACCGTACGGCCTCCAACCTCGACCCCTCCAACGCGGAGGCCCGGGAGAAGCTGGATAAGATCAAGAACGAGCTCTTGGGGAACGGCGCCCCGGGGGAAACCCCATGAGCCACGCCCTCCCGGACGCCCAAGGGTATTTCGGGGCCTATGGCGGCAAGTTCGTCCCGGAAACCTTGATGCCCGCCCTGGAGGAGCTTGAGGCGGCCTATGTGAAAGCCCGCCGGGACAAGGCTTTCCAACGGGAATACCACCGATACCTGACCGATTACGCGGGACGCCCCACGCCCCTGACCCCGGCCGCCCGCTTCTCCGATGCCCTCCGGGGCGCGCGGGTTTACCTGAAGCGCGAGGACCTCAACCACACCGGTTCCCACAAGCTCAACAATTGCCTGGGCCAGATCCTCCTGGCGAAACGCATGGGCAAGAGGCGCATCATCGCCGAGACCGGGGCCGGCCAGCACGGGGTGGCCACCGCGACGGTCTGCGCCCTCTTCGGCCTCCCATGCGAGGTATACATGGGCGAGGAGGACGTCCGCCGCCAGTCGTTGAACGTCTTCCGGATGCGGCTGCTCGGGGCCCAAGTCCATCCCGTCACGTCCGGCACCAGGACCCTCAAGGACGCCATGAGCGAGGCCCTTCGGGACTGGGTCACCAACGTCCGCACCACGTACTACCTCATCGGTTCCACGGCCGGCCCCCACCCCTACCCGCTCCTGGTCCGGGATTTCCAACGGGTGATCGGAGACGAGGCTCGCCGCCAGATCCTCAAGGCCGAGGGGAGATTGCCCAACCTTGTGATCGCCTGCGTCAACGGCGGTTCCAACGCCATGGGCATTTTCTATCCGTTCCTCAAGGACAAGAAGGTCAAGCTATTGGGGGCCGAAGCCGCGGGAGACGGCGTCAAGACGAAACGGACGGCCGCCACCATGGCCCTGGGACGGCCCGGCATCCTTCACGGGAGCCGCAGCTACGTCCTGCAGTCCCTTGAGGGTCAGATTTCCGAGACCCACTCCATCTCCGCGGGGTTGGACTATCCCGGGGTGGGGCCCGAGCACGCCTGGCTGAAGGACACCGGCCGCGCCCAATACACCGCCGTGACCGATACCCAGGCCCTGGAAGCCTTCCAATTCCTGGCCAAGACCGAGGGTATCCTCGGGGCGCTGGAAAGCTGCCATGCCGTCTACGCGGCCATGAAACGCGCTCCCAAGATGTCCAAGAAGTCCCTGTTGGTGGTGAACGTCTCGGGCCGTGGTGACAAGGACGTCAACCAGGTTTTGGACCGTCTTGGCGACCTATCGGGGAAGCGGAAAAAGTAATGGGCCTCCACGCCATCTTCCAAGCCGCTCGGCGGGACCACCGGGCCTTGTTCCTCCCTTACTTCTGCGTGGGCTACCCGAACCTGGCCTCGTCCATCGCCTTCGCCGACGCGGCCTTAAATGCCGGCGCCGCCGGCTTGGAGTTGGGGGTGCCCTTCTCGGACCCCATCGCCGACGGCCCGACCCTCCAAAAGGCCACCCAATTCGCGTTGGACCACGGCACGAAGTTCACGGATGTCTTCAAGGTCATCCGGGCGCTGAGGGCCAAGGGCCATCGCCAGCCCCTGTTGGTCATGACCTACCTGAACCCCATCGAGCAGATGGGCTGGGAAGCCTTCACGGGCGAGGTGGCCGCCTCGGGCGCCCAAGGCGTCCTCGTTCCGGACCTGCCGCTTGAGGAAAGCGCCGGGGCGAACCGCCTCATGAGATCCAGGGGCCTTTCATTGATCCCGTTCCTCGCGCCGACTTCCAGCCGGCACCGTAGGAAAAAGATCGACGCGCTGGGCGCGCCATTCCTCTATTACGTGTCCCTGACGGGTGTGACGGGAGCCCGGAGGAAACTTTCGAACCGGTTGGGTCCGGCGCTTCGGGACCTCCGTCGGACAATGCGGACGCCTGTGACCGTGGGATTCGGGATCTCCACCCCGGACCAGGCCGCGCAGGTCGGGCGGGACGCTGAGGGCGTCATCATCGGAAGCGCCTTCCTCAAGCTGATCGACCGGACGGCTCCGTCGCGAAGGCCCGTCGTGATCGGACGGTTTTGTCAATCGGTCGTGAAGAGGCTTGGGAAAACGTAGATCCGTTATTTGGGAATGAATTTTTCGCGGATGGCTTGATTGAGGGGCCTTTCGAATAGCCGGTATGAGACCGCGCCCAACCCCACCAGGGCCAAGAAAAACAGCGTCAACGCCATCCATGGGTTAAACCGGTTGAACAAACCCCAACCCAAGAACAGAACCAGGGGATGGAGCAGGTAACAGCCATAGCTGAAGGTCCCGGGCCGCGAAAGGCCCCGGACCCAATCCTTTTGAAATGCCGGTAGGGACATGGCCCCTAACAGGAAGGTCGACGTCCCCAGGGACAAGACTGTGGCGGAGAAAGCCCATTCAAAGGGGTTGTTGTAGTCGGTCTTGAAGTAAACGATCCCCATCATGATCCCCCCGCACGCGCAGATGAACCAAGAGCTGAGGGCCGTCCAATTCGGGAGTCGTCCCCTATATTCCCAAGCGAAAAACGCCAACGCGCCCCAGGCGATCTGATCGATGGAACAGGGGGTGGAGACGTGGCATGGATAAATCCGATCGGGATCCCGGAGATAGGTCCAAAGCCGAAAAAAGGGGCCTAAACAAGCCACAGCCCCCAACGCGGCCAGGACCCATCGCCGTTTCCCGAGGAGCCGCAGGGTCATTGGGTAAAACAAGTAAAACTGTTCCTCGACGGCGAGGGACCAGAGGATCGTCCAATAAATCCCGTAAAACGCGGGACGGCTACTCTCAATCCAAAACCAATTGAAGGTAAAGGTCACGATGGAGCCCCAAAACCACAGGTCGGGAAACGTGTTGGTCCTCTGGAAATAATGGTTCGTGAATCCCCCCGGGGGGGCGGTGGCCGACAAGTAATATCCCAACAGGAGGTGAAGGGCGAGGAGCGGCCACAACCTGCCGATCCGTTGGATATAAAACTTCCTCAGGTTGAGGCGGGACAAGTCCGGGTTTTGCTCCACCAGCATCTTGGTGATCAGGAAACCCGAAACGACAAAAAAACAACTGACGCCGTAAGCCCCATTGCTGAATAGACGCTGGAGGATTTGGGAGGAGGCACTCAGGGCACCGGTCCAAGACCCGGTGAAATGGAGCCCTGCCACCAGGAGAATGCTGGCGAAGCGGACCAAATCGACGGGAACGATGCGCGAATCCGATCTCATGCGTTGATTTTCCGCCATAATTCCTCGGGCGGGTCAAAATTATCGTCAACAGGATTCGACCAATTCCTTATAATGCCCCACCACTCGGGAGAAATTAAGGGTTACCGAAAGGCGTCCGTTTCATGATCTGGAACAAGCAGGACAAGAAGGGCATCCAGCGGGCCTTCAAGCCCCAGGCTGAGGGCAAATCCGTCCAGGTGCCCGAGGGGCTCTACACCAAGTGCAAGGGTTGCGCCACCATCCTCTTCAACCAGGAATTGGACAAGAACCTCCGGGTCTGCCCCAAATGTGGGTTCCATTACCAGCTCTCGGCCACCGAGCGGCTCTACCTCACGGTGGACTCGGGTTCTTTCAAAGAGGAGGATGAAAACCTCCATTCGGACAACCCCCTGGAATTCCCCGAATACCCCAAGAAGCTCCGCAAAAGCCAGGAGCGGACCCGCCTGACCGACGCGGTCATCACTGGCACCGCCAAGATCCACGGCATGCCGGTTTCCATCGCCATCACGGACTTCCAGTTCATGGGCGGGAGCATGGGCAGCGTGGTGGGTGAGCGGATCACCCGGGCGGTCGAACGGGCGATGCAGAAAAAATGCGGCATGATCATCGTGTCGGCCTCGGGCGGCGGCGCCAGGATGCAGGAAGGCATCCTGTCCCTGATGCAGATGGCCAAGATCTCGGCGGCCCTGTCCAGGCTCCATGAGGCCGGGTTGCCTTACCTGTCGGTCCTGACGGATCCCACCGCGGGCGGCGTGGCGGCCTCCTTCGGCATGTTGGGCGACGTGAATATCGCCGAACCCGGCGCCATGATCGGATTCGCGGGCCCCCGGGTCATCGAGCAAACCATCCGCCAGAAGCTCCCCAAGGGCTTCCAACGGTCCGAATTCCTCCTCAGCCACGGCTTCGTGGACGTCCTGGTGCCTCGCCACGAGCTCCGGGACCAGCTCGGGAAGTTCCTGAAGTATTTCTGGAATTGAAGACCCTAATCCGAATTTTTAGGACAGGGACCACATCCCGCGCCCAAATCAAACAACAATGAACGCGGGATCGCCCCGCTTCCATATCATGGGAAAAGGACGGGGCGGGGACACGGAATTCTTTTTTGATCCCGGATCGTGGCAAGCATGAAAGACATGGTCAAGAAGCTGGAGGCGCTTGACAGGCAGGGATGGCGGTTCGGCCTCGACGTCACCTTGGCCTTGTTCCATGAACTGGGCGATCCCCAGCTTTCGCTCCGGTTCGCCCACGTGGCTGGTTCCAACGGCAAGGGTTCCACCTGCGCGTACCTCGCCAGCCTTATCCAAGGCGCGGGCCTCAAGACCGGCCTCTATACCTCGCCCCACCTCAGCGACATCCGGGAACGCTTCCAAATCAACGGACAGCTGATCCCCGAGCGCGATTTCACCCACTTGACGAAGAAAGTCCTGGCCGCCGGCCAAAAGGTAAAGCGCCGCCTCGGCCATGCTCCCACGACCTTCGAGGCCCTCACCGGCCTCGCCGCCCTCTGGTTCCAACAGCAAAAAGCGGACTTGGTGGTCTGGGAAACGGGGTTGGGGGGGCGACTGGACGCCACCAACGCCATCCCGACACCCGTCGTGGCCCTCATCAGTTCCGTGGACCTGGAACACCAGGAATGGCTGGGAAAGACGATCGCCAGGATCGCGGAGGAAAAGGCGGGGATCCTCAAGCCGGGGGGACGCGCCGCCGTTTGGCAGGACCACCCTGAGGCTTCCGCCGCTATCCGCGCTCAGAGCGACCGGGTGGGTTGCGACCTCTGGGAGGCCGGGAAGCAATTCAAGGCCCGGGCCACTCCAAAGGGTTTCCGTTGGTCCTGCCCGGGCTTCGCGGGGGACTTCATCCTCCGAAACCGCCCCCCCTACGATCTCGCCAACGCCTCCCTCGCCCTCATGGGGTACCACCTGCTCCGGCTCCAGGGGATCGTGCCCACTCCGCCATCCGCGAAAGCCCTTGCCGCAACCCGTTGGCCCGGTCGGTTTGAGACCGTTAGCCGCAAGCCTTTGGCGCTGTTGGATGGTGCCCACAACCCAGCGGGTGCCCGGCGATTGGTCGAAGGGCTCCTTAAAGTTTATCCTGGTAAGAAGTGGATCGTAATGGGCGGATTCCTGAAGGGCAAGAACCACGGGGAATTTATCCGCCTCCTGGCCCCCCACACGAAGATCGCCTTGGTAGCGGCTCCTTCAAGCGAAAGGGCCGAGGATCCGGCGCGGGTCGTGAATGCATGGGAAAAGGCCGGGGTCAGGGCATTCTGGGTCCGGCGCCCGGACCACGCGGTACGCTTGGCGAAAAGCTGGGCGGGACCCCAAGTCGGCATCCTCGCCACGGGTTCCCTTTACTTGTTGGGTGAATACCGAGTGCGTCTCAATACTGAAAAACATTTTGAACCACGGGGACGACGGGAGACACGGAGTTAAAGATGATAGCGACATCCCTTTGCTCCTTTTATCTCCGTGTTCCCCGTGCCCTTCGTGGGAAAAAGGTTGGGGGGTGTGAATGAAATTTCTCGTGCGGGCTTTCGCGATCATGGCGGCTGTGAACATCGCCGCGTTCCTTTGGATGGGCTTGTCGCTCGGCGATTGGAACCCCGCGAACCTGGACTCCGTGGCCCGGAACCTGGTGGAGAAGGTGGGGGGGCAGGGTTTTGTGTTTTGGATTGCTTATTTTCTCGCCTTGATCATCTGTGAAACCTTCATGTTCTTCCTGGCCTTATCCTTCTCGGCGGCTTTCGAGGGGGTTTTCTGGTCGACCCTGGTGGTGACCCTGGTGATCCTGGGGCTGGTGACGGCCAAGGCCTGGGACATCCAAAAGACCGTGAAGAGCGCCAAGCATCGGGTGGAGAAGGCCGTGGACAAGGTGGGGGACCCGATCCAAGGCGGGTGGAATAAAATCAAGAAAGCCGTGAAATAGGCGACTGACCCCGTCAACGGAGCCGAATAAACAGCGCCCCGCCGGGACTATACAAGTGAGGGACCTTGGACGAGCGGGAACTGGTCAAAAAAATTCTGGCGGGAGACCAGGCCGCCCAGACCCTCCTTTATGAAACCCATGCCCCCCGGCTGAAACCGGTCTGCATCCACTTTTTGGGCCCCCAAGACCCGGACCTGGAGGATGTCCTCCAGGAGGTGTTCCTCATCGCCTTCCGGAAACTCGCCCAGTTCGAGTTCCGCAGCGGCCTCTACACCTGGTTGGCCCACATCTGCGTCAACCTGTGCTACCAACGGATCCACAAGCGCCGGAAACAGCTGGCGAGCCTGGAGGAGGACCTGGAACTCATGACGATTCCCCAAGTCCAGGCCCTGGAAGTCGAGAAGCATGACGCCGATGAGAAGGCCCGGAAGGTAGCCTTTTTGGACCGGCTCATCCGAACCATGGGGGATAAGTGCCGGAAGATCCTGGAACTCCGGGACCGCCAAGGGGAAAGTTACGTGGCGATCTGCAAGACCCTGAAGGTGCCCCTGGGGACCGTGATGTCCCAATTGGCCCGTTGCCGCGAGACCTTGAAGAAGATGGCCCATAGCGCCCTGGGGGAGGGACTCTGATGCCCGACCTCGTGGAGGAATACTTCGAACGGGACCTAACGTTGTCCGAGTGGGAAGCTTTGGAAAGACAATTGGAATCCTCAACCGAGGACTCGAGCCGGTTCGCCGAACTCGCGCGTCGTTTTTACCTGGACCTGGGGCTTCCCGATCCGGCGGGTCCCTCGGGCGGGTCCGGCCTGCTCGGGAATTCAGGCGGTCTGGCCATGATGTTGGCGGTGATCGGACTCCTGATCTGGGGAGCCTTCCGTTTGGGACAAACGAATCGGGAAGTGCCGAATCCAGTTCCTGCGGTGGCGCCGGCCTTACCGACGGAAACTCCGACCCAAGAACCCCTTCCGGTGAAAAAGGTTCCTTCGGTCTTGAAACCTATGACGGCCTCAACCGATACCCCGACCTCCAGCCCAACGGCGACACCCCAACCGAAGCCCGCCGTTCCGGTCCAACCCCGACAGGCCCCGGCGTTGCCGCCCCTGCCCACGGCGACCCCGACGAGCCGCCCCAGCCTCTTCCCGAAACAGGGGTTCCAGGGCCTCCCATTAAACCAATAGGGGCGCGTTATCCCTTATTTCGCGACGGTGATGGAATATTGGTATGACCCCGTGAACATACAGCCGGGGTTGGCGTTTGCGAATCAAGAAATGAAAACATTTCCGTCATGGACTGAAACGTTGCGCCGGAAAAAAATCGTGAATTTTGGAATAACCGGGCCGTTTCAAAGGACTATTCCAAGAGGGTTGGGATTGGCGGATGGGCCAAAACCCACGATAATCACCGGCATTCTGAGGGGGGCTCCATGCGGAAGGCGTTGGGTCTGGTCGTTGGGTTGGCCCTATTGGCCGGTTGTTCGACCGGGTGGCACCGCGTCACCCGCGAAGAGATCGCCCAACCGGATGTCTGCCTCGCCTTCGGCTTCATGGACATGTCCGAAGCCCCCTCGAAGATGGATTATTTCGTGGTTAAGCAGACCCAACCGCCCCGGGGGCACCGCTTCGGTTTCGAGACCGACCACGGGCTCTTTTATCACCTGGCCCTCCCCCAAGGCGGTTACACCCTCGATGAGTTCGGCGGGACCAACAAGATCGGGTTCTTCATCTTCGTGTTGAAGCGCACCCTCCACCGCTACGATTTCTTCTCCAACCAGACGCACTTCACGCTCACCGCCCCGGGACTCTATTACCTGGGGTCCTACAAGTACGTTCCCAACCGCGATTCCTTCGACATCGAGGCCAAAACCGCCCCAAGCGAAGGGGATCTTCTCCTTGAACTGTTGCCGAAGGTGTCGGGGACCAAGTGGGAGCCCCAGGTGCGTGACCGGTTGGCGGCGTTGGGCGTTCGCCCGTCCCAGTGAGTTGAAGCCGGTGGTGATGGTTGGGTTGGATCAAACGAAGGCGGGTTCCATGACTTTACGGAAACGGTTGATCGCGGGTTTGGCCCTTCTCGGGTGCCTGTTGGCTCCGGCCTCACGGGCCGCCACGGCGGAGGATTATTACCGGGCCGGCCTGGATCTTTACCAAAAGGCCCAGTACGCGGATTCGGTGAAGTACTTCGACGCGGCGGTCCAGACCGACCCGGCCCATTGGAAGTCGTTCCAGGTCAAGGGCCAAGCCCTGTATTTCCTCGGCAAGAAACCTGAGGCGCTTGAAGCCTGCGACGCGAGCCTCAAGATCCACCCGGATAACCCCGCCCTCAAGGCGTTCGGCGACCGGATCCGGTCCGAGATCGCCTCGGGGGTGACGGCCCCCGCCGCCCCCCAGGCCGAGACCGCGGAGACCATGAAGGCACGAAGGGAGCGGGTGCTCGAAAACCTCCGGGAGACCTCGGCTGAGAGCGAGTGGGAATTCCACCTCGGTCCCAGCCTGCCGGTGGGCGGCACCGCCGGGACCCACCAGGGTGGCCTCTGCATCGGGTCCTCCTATGGCACCAAGTTCGCCCGCCGGTTCGCCTTGTTGGGTGAGATCGAGTACAACGGATTCAAGACCATCAATCCGGTCCTGCTCCAGGGACTCACGGGGAACCTGTACACCGTTACCGCCAGCCTACTCTTCAAGGTGCGGGTCCTCGACGGGCCTTTCCGCCCCTACGGGTTCGTCGGCGCCGGGGGCGCTTTCGTGCACTCCTCTTACGACGCCAACGCCATGTACTACTCCTACAACCAGGCGGGGGAGGTCGACTTCGCCCTCCAGCTGGGCGGGGGGGCCGAG
>Ga0265338_10005440_pt1 | contig 16622 bp, 15 predicted proteins | sample 42126metaG_FD_193579 | JGI IMG/M metagenome (GOLD analysis project Ga0265338, IMG submission 193579) | Rhizosphere microbial communities from Carex aquatilis grown in University of Washington, Seatle, WA, United States - 4-21-26 metaG | ecosystem: Host-associated > Plants > Roots > Rhizosphere... | reverse complement strand
GGCACGGGGATGGGGGAGGGGGGCACGAGAGGGCCATCCTAAGCTCTGGAGGCCTGCCTGTGTCCCTGAGGGCGTCAGGCCGTGATTCCTGTCACTGCGGAGCATGTTTGACATCCCATATACCCAGAAAGATGAGCACACAGGGCAAAAACGACAGCAGCAAAAACGACCGCGCCGCCTGGCTCCAAGGGCCTTCCGCACGATGCGCCGTGGCGCCGGAAAACAGCCAAAATCCATGGAGACTCGTACTGTTAGGAGCGCCAGGAGTCGGCAAGGGCACCCAGGCTGAGCTGCTGAACCAACAATTGGGGGCTTGCCACTTGTCCACAGGTGACGTTTTCCGCGCCGCCGGCAGCCGGCCCGGCTGTGAGCAGAGTCCAGCTATGAAGGCCGCCACGGAATACATGCGCCGCGGCTCGCTCGTGCCGGATGCCACTGTCTGGGAGATGGTTCGGGAGCGCAGCGCCTGCCTGCATTGTGGTGGAGGATTTATCCTTGACGGCTTTCCGCGCACTCTGGGACAGGCCGAGCTGCTCAAACACCTGATGGACAGCGAGGGGCTCGCGCTAACCGCCGTGGTGAACTACGAACTGCCGGTGAGCGAAATCGTGGCCCGACTTGGCGGTCGCCGGACCTGTGAAAAATGCAAAGCGGTATTTCATGTGACGGAACGTCCGCCGAAAATTGCAGGGAAGTGCGATCGGTGCGACGGGAAGTTGCTTCAGCGGGACGATGACCGGCCAGAATCGATTAAGGTCCGGTTGGAGGCCTACGATCGAAGTACCGCGCCCCTGATCGAACTGTATGGGAACCTCGGACTGTTGGTTCGAGTAGCCGCAACCGGAACTCCTGACGAGATCTGTGCACGAACGCTGACGAACCTGGAAGCGCGGTGCCAGGAATTACAGGCTAACGGGAGAGCTCCGGCTAGTCAGATGTAGATCCGTTAGGCGCCGATTGGTTAGCCGCAGAGGAACGCCCTGATTCGATGTGTGTTGTTCAATCGGGAACGTCCTCTTTTCTAACCGCACACAGCTAATTAATGTTCCGCATCGGTGCCGTTAAACGCACCATTCGCACCCATCAAGGACGAACCCCAGACCACGCTGCTTCCGCCAACATCGGTCGAGGTGCCCCACACCACGCTAAATCCGCTGGTGACGCTGCTACCCCAAACGACCGACGTGCCCCAAACAACGGAACTGCCGGCGACATTCGTGCCCCACACTACGGATGAGCCCCACACGACTGATGTTCCCCACACCACTGACGACGGAGCGACCATGCTGTTTCCGTTCGACACGGTGACGGTGCCCGTCGCGGCGTTGTATTTTGCTGTCGGCGACAACGCTGAGCCCACTGTCGCAGGGGCGAGGTCGTTGTTGGCCAGGGCCGCAGCTACGTCCATGTAGCCGGCGCCCACAGTGAACAGATCGTAATATGCGGTGTAGGTTTGCCCAGTTGTCGTGTCGACCGCCGTCGTCGACGTGGGAAAGGTCTTGTACGCGGTCTTCATCAGACGGGCCTTGATCTGGTCCGGAGTCAGCGCAGGATTTTGCTGCAGCAACAGAGCCACGCCGCCCGCGGCGGCGGGGGCCGCCATGCTGGTGCCGCTCAACGAGAAGTAGTCATGGCTGGTGTGGTTTCCGGCAACTTCGTTGCCCGGGAACGCGGTCTCCAGCATACTGCCGTGAGCATCGAGCGAGACCACTGCGTTGCCCGGCGCCACTAAGTCGGGCTTGACCACGTGATCATAGGTGGTGGGGCCCTTCGAACTGTAGCTGGCGATCTGATCGTCGGTCCGCGAGTACGTTCCGATCGACTTCATGGCGCCCACGGTCAGTACCAGCGGGTCGTTGCCGGGGGCGGCCACGGTTCCATAGCCATTGCTGCCGTTCACACTGATGCGTCCGAAATTTCCGGCTGCTACGACGACAACGATGCCGTTCTTCCAGGCCGACTCCACCGCCTGGCACAGAGGATCCTGTGCGTAGCCCACTGCAATTCCGCGGCCTAGCGACAGGTTGATGACTCGAATGTTGTAGGTGTTCTTCAGCGCGATAGCCTGCTGAATGGCGGCAATTACCATGCTGTCACTGCCAGCGCCGTTGACGTCCAGCACTCGAAGATCGATCAAGTTCACATTCGGTGCCACGCCAGCCAAGCGTCCCGCCGACTTATTGCCGTTTCCGCCGATGATGCCCGCAACGTGCGTACCATGCCCATAGAGGTCCCATACTTGTCTATTGCCTTGCATGGTGGTGGTTCCGGTGAAGTCCTGGTGATAGACGACGCGGGAAGTGCTCCTCCCAGTAACCCACAGATCGGAATGGCTGTCGTTAATGCCGCTATCAATAACGGCCACGCCAATGCCGCTTCCATCGTAGCCGGAGTTCCAGGCAGAGCTGATATTCATCGCCGCATCGGTATAGTCGTCCATGCCCTTCAGCGAATGGTCGACACTCACAAACGCCACTTCAGGATCATTCGTCAACGCCGCCAGGGAACTCGCCGGAACGGAGAGCGCTGCGCCGTTGATCAGGTCCAGCCGGCCCGACACGCGTCCACCCAGCTTCTGCAAGCGCGTCATGGCGGCCGCCTTCGGCGATTGCTTGTATTGCACGATTACCTTTACTGTCTTGTTGGAGGCCGTTCCTCGCAGGTTCATCCATTGCGTGAGTTCTGGCGCAAACGTGCGCGAGCCTATCTGTGGGCGTTGATTCTTGACGCCCGAGGCTTGTCCGTAAGCGATCCCCGTTACCAGGAGCAGCATCAACGATAGCCGTTTGCCCCAGGCTGCGCTCTTTCGCTCCTCACGCTGCTTTCTGCGGACGATCAAGATTCCACCCCTTCTGCGGGCAGGAATCGAGCTGCCTGCCCACGTGCTTAGGTGCACGCGAGGAACCAACAGCACCTGTGTAAGTGATTGAATTTGCTGGATGTTGTGGATTGTTGAAGGCCGCCGATTGGGCCACTCTGTCCCGCCCACACGGGCGGAGGACAATATGTCCCCTGCGGGGTCTGGGCGAAGACCACGGCGGAGAAGCCAGTGGTGTTGAACCCGAGATGCTCAACCTGCCATTGGGGAGTCGGATTGCCCCATCCGCTGCTAATCCCCGCTGTTTCTATGTCTTACGTTGACCATCCCGGTACTTTCCGGTAGTTTATTACTATCGCCACAATGGGGATCGTGTACCCTGCAGACAGGGATTTTGTGGTGGTTCTTGGCATCTAAACGAAGAGCGAGTTCCTTCCTTCGCATTGCTCAGGGTAACAACCGGGCAGCGGTTGGGGGATCTGGGGAGCGGCATAAATCGTGGCAGGCATTCTAGCGAAGACTGACGGAAAGACCTTACTTTTGCTCAAGCCCCGCGGCTTCTGCGCAGGCGTGGTGCGGGCTATTGATGTTGTGCGCATTGCCCTGGAGGCCTTTGGGCCGCCCATTTATGTCCGCAAAGAGATCGTCCACAACAGCTTTGTGGTCGAAGAACTGCGCGGCAAGGGCGCGATCTTCGTTGATAGTGAGGATGAAGTGCCGAACGGAGAGCGCATCATTTACAGCGCGCACGGCGTTTCTCCGGATGTTCGCGAACACAGCGCCAAGCGCGGCCTGCGCGTCATTGATGCGACGTGTCCCCTGGTCACCAAGGTGCACGTGGAGGCGGTGAAGTTCGCGAAAGAGGGATATTCGCTGATCCTGATCGGGCACAAAGATCACGACGAAGTCGTCGGAACGCTGGGCGAGGCACCACTGGTGACGCAAGTCGTCGGGTCACCAGAGCAAGTTTCCTCACTCTCCGTCCCTGATCCGAATCGTGTGGCCTATCTCACGCAAACGACTCTGAGCCTCGATGAGACCAAGGACATCATCGCGGCACTAAAGCAGAAGTTTCCCAATATCAAGGGCCCCGCGGCGCAGGACATCTGCTACGCCACCGAGAATCGGCAGGTTGCCGTGAAGCAGGTCGCATCAGAAGCCGACTTACTTCTCGTCGTGGGATCGGAGAACAGTTCGAACTCCAACCGGTTGGTCGAAGTGGCGCGCAACCTGGGCACGAACGCGCATCTCATCGATAGCTGTAACGACATCGAGGCCGAGTGGTTGAAGGGCGTGAAGACGATCGCACTGACGGCCGGCGCTTCGGCGCCGGAGCACCTGGTCGAGGAAACCGTGAGCTTCCTGCGCAACAAGGGTTTCGACAATCTGCAGGAACTCGAAGTGATGCCGGAAAATGTCCGCTTCGGGCTGCCACCGGAGATTGTTGAGGCGATTGCCGCCGCTCCGGCCAGCGTGACTGCGGATTAACGGAGACGCAAAACGTATGGATACTGACTCCCCCGATTCCAACACAGCGTCCGCATCGTTAGGTTCGAGCCCGCAGCTTCGCTTCGGAAAAATTGAGGAACTGGCCAGCCGCGTCGGTGCGGCGGTGGCCGCGGCGCGCAAGTATCTTTTCTCAGAGCAGCATGAGGATGGGTACTGGTGCGGCGAGCTCGAGGCCGACACCAGTCTCGAGTCGGATTACATCCTGCTGCACACCCTGCTCGGCACTGGCAATCAGGAGCGCTTTCAGAAAGCCGCGAACTGGATTCTCCGCCACCAGAACGAGGATGGTGGCTGGAGCACGTATCCTACGGGGCCGTCGAATATCAGTGTTTCGGTCAAAGCCTATTTTGGACTGAAACTCGCGGGGTATACCGCAGATCATCCCGCGATGCAGAATGCCCGCAAGAAGATCCTCGACCTGGGCGGCGTAACCGAAGTCAACACCTTCACCAAAATCTACCTGTGTTTCTTCGGGCAGTATGACTACGACGCGGTTCCCGCCATTCCGCCGGAGATCGTACTATTCCCTAACTGGTTCTGGTTCAACATCTACGAAATTTCTTCGTGGTCGCGCGCCATCCTGGTGCCGCTTTCGATCTGCTACGCCAAGAAGCCATTCAAAAAAATTCCTCGCGAAATGGGCGTTGAGGAACTCTTCGTTGGCGGCATGCAGAAGTCGCGCATGCATCTCCATTGGGCCCAGAAGCTGGTTTCGTGGCGGAACTTCTTTCTCGTTCTCGATCGCCTGACGCACTGGTTGGAGCGGGTTCACGTGCGTCCGCTCCGCTCCGTCGCTCTCAAGAGCGCCGAGAAGTGGATCCTGGCGCGGTTTGAAATGAGCGACGGCTTGGCGGCGATCTATCCCTCGATCATGAACTCGGTCATCGCCCTGCGTTGCCTGGGATATTCGCTCGACGACCCCCAGGTCATCCGCGCCATGGACGAGTTTGAGAAGCTCGGAATCGAGGAGGATGACACCTTCCGCATGCAGCCCTGCATGTCTCCCGTCTGGGACACGGCGTATGCGTTGTTTGCTCTCGGCGAGTCTGGAGTTCCAGCGAATGATCCTCGCATGGTGAAGTGCGCCGACTGGATTCTGCAGAAACAGGTGCGGCAAGCCGGCGACTGGAAGGTGAAGAATCCCAAGGGGCAGCCGGGTGGATGGTACTTCGAGTTTAACAACGAGTTTTACCCGGATGTCGATGACAGTGCGATGGTTTGCCTTGGGCTAAGCCGCGTGGAGCATCCCAACGGACGCTATCAGCGCGAGTCTGTACAGCGTGCCATCGACTGGATTTTTTCCATGCAGTGCAAGAACGGCGGCTGGGCCTCATTTGACAAAGACAACGACAAGATGGTGTTCGAGCACATTCCATTCGCCGACCACAATGCCATGCTCGACCCGGCGACCGTCGACATTACGGGACGCATTCTGGAAATGCTCGCGACCTACGGATACGACAAGAACCATCCCGCAGTGGTGCGAGCCATTCAATTCATCCGCGACGAGCAGGAGCCCGACGGCAGCTGGTTCGGGCGCTGGGGCGTGAATTATATCTACGGAACCGCGCTCGTACTGCGCGGACTGGAAGCCATCGGCATGGACCTGCATGAGCCTTGTGTGCAGCAGGCGGCGGAGTGGCTCCGCATGGTGCAGAATGCAGACGGCGGCTGGGGTGAAAGCTGCGGATCGTACGACGATGCCGCAAAACGCGGCGTTGGCCCGAGCACGCCCTCCCAGACAGCATGGGCCATCCTGGGATTGCTTGCCGCCAGCGATATGCGCAGCGACTCAGTACCGCGCGGGATTGCCTACCTGTTGCGCACGCAGAATAAAGACGGCTCGTGGGATGAGCCGTATTACACCGGCACTGGATTCCCCCGCGTGTTCTACCTGATGTATCACCTTTACCGGGAGTACTTCCCGCTGCTCGCGCTGACGACGTACGCCAAGGCGATGGAGAAGAAGAATTAATTCTCCGTTCTCGGTTGTGAAACGGAATGCCCGCAACTTCAGTTTCCCGATAGGCGATGCGGTTATGGTTATGCCTGCAATTGAGACAGTTTTGAAGCGGTTTGAAGAACCTGATGAAGTGCGAACGTTCGAGAAAGGAAAGTTCGAACTCGTTCGCATCGGTGGGATGACCATCGGGCGGGCCACGTATGAACCGGGATGGAAGTGGTCCGTTCACGTGGGGCCCGGCGTGGGGGCGTCGCGATGCCATGTAGAGCACGTAGGGCTCGTGCTGTCCGGTTGTGCTACGGCCGCGATGGAAGATGGTACCGTTCACGAACTGCGCGCCGGGACGCTCTTTCACATTCCTTCCGGACCTCCGGGTCATGACAGTTGGGTGGTGGGCGATGCGCCGTACGTCTCGCTCCATTTTCTCGGGGCCGACCACTACGCACACAAGTAGGGTGCGTGCAATCCGCACCCGAACCTAGCTAAGAACTGAGAACTGCTTGAAAGCCTTCGTCACCGGCGCCACCGGATTTCTCGGATCCCACGTCGCACGCGTCCTTGCCGACCAGGGCGCGGACCTGCGTCTGTTGGTGCGGTCCACGAGCAACCTGCGGAATCTCGAAGGCCTGAAGGCTGAGACCGCCACCGGTGATCTGCGCGACCCCGCCTCGCTCGAGAAGGCCATGTGCGGCTGCGATACCGTCTTCCACGTGGCCGCCGACTACCGGCTCTGGGTGCGCGACCCTGCCGAAATGTACCGGTCGAATGTGGACGGGACCCGCGCGATTCTGAAGGCCGCGCTCGAAGCCGGCGTGCAGCGCGTGGTGCACACTTCGAGCGTGGCCACCATGGGATTCAGCAAGAACGGCTATCCCGCTGACGAGGATTCTCCGGTTTCCCTGGCCGACATGATCGGGCACTACAAGCGCTCGAAGTTCATGTCGGAGCAAATCGCCTTGGAGGCCGGTCGCAGCGGGATGCACGTGGTCACCGTGAATCCGACAACGCCGATCGGCGAGCAGGACGTGAAACCAACTCCCACCGGGCGCATCGTCGTCGATTTTCTCAAGCGCAAATTCCCCGCCTACGTTGAGACCGGATTGAATCTCGTAGATGTCAGGGAGTGCGCCCGCGGGCACATCGCAGCCTTAGAAAAAGGAAAGTCGGGTGAGCGTTATATCCTTGGCGGAGAGAACCTCACGCTGAAGCAGATTCTCGACCGGCTCGGTAACATCACGGGATTGCCTTCGCCGAAGATAAAATTGCCTTACATGTTCGCATTCGCGGCAGGCGTGGTGGACGAGGCCATCACCGGGCGGATGTTGCATCGGGAGCCGCGCGCCACTGTCGACACGGTTCGTATGGGAAAGAAAAAAATGTTCGCCAGCTCCGACAAAGCCGAGCGCGAACTGGGGTGGAAGATAGTCCCCGTCGAGGGCGCGCTGCGGCGGGCAGTAGAGTGGTTCCAGGCCAACGGATATGTCTAAGCTCGCCATTGTGGCAGCGCTGGAGCGTGAGGTTCGGCCTCTGGTGAAGCGGTGGCACGTTACTGAAAAGAATCATGCCGGCCGACGCTTCCATTTCTTCGAGAAGGAAGACGTCGTCCTGGTCTGCGGTGGCATCGGCCCCGAGGCAGCCCGGCGAGCCGCGGAGGCCGTGATCGCTCTATACGCGCCCGCAATGGTCTTTTCCGCAGGTTTCGCGGGCGCTCTCGGGCCCAGCCTCAAAGTGGGGCAGGTCGTGCAACCGCGGCGTGTCATCAACGCAGGCGACGGCAGCAGCGTCAACCTGGACCATGGCGACGGCATCCTGATCACCTTCGGATCGGTAGCCAGTCCAACCCAAAAAGCCAAGCTGCGCGATTCCTTTGGGGCGCAGGCAGTCGATATGGAGGCAGCAGCGGTGGCGCGCGCCGCCGAAGCCAGAGGAGTAGTATTCGGGATGGTGAAAGCGATTTCTGACGACTTCGATTTCATCTTTCCGTCGATGGAGGACTTCGTCGACTCCGACGGCAAGTTTCTGGAAGCGCGATTCGCGCTCTTCGTCGCGATTCGGCCCTGGTTATGGGCGAAGGTTTTTCAGCTGGAACGTAACAGTAAGCGCGCTTCCGTTGCATTGTGCGATTGGCTGCGAAAACTGAACGTGAATCAAACCGTGGGCTCCACGGACGTTCATGGCCTGGAGGCAGTCGACCGCCGATGAAACGCCTTGCCCTTCGAGTTCTCGGGTTGGTTCTGCTCGCGGCCCCGCTAGGGGCACAGAGCGACTCGCCCACAATTTATGCGGAGAGTTTCCGCCAGGGAGCCACGCAGATCACCGAGGACAAGTTCGAGGCTAAGCTAAGTCCGCAGGATGCGACCTATCGCGAACGCATCAAAGACACCCGCGGCAACGATCGCTACGAATTGACGATCTCGCCTCAGGGCCCCGAAGGCGACGACAAGATTACCTCCTGGCGAGTACAGTTGCGGGACTTGCGCCACAACATCTACAGCAACATTTTGTTGGCCGAGCAGAGGCCCTCGCCCGACGCGAAGAACAATCTCTGGTGGCTGAACCCCAACCCGTTCGGCCCGGTGCCGATCCGTGCCCAGCGCATCCTGAAGGTCGATGGATTCTATGTGGCCTTCCAGGTGAAGGATCTCCACTTCACACCGCTCGATTCTCCTTATCTGGACTCGCTTGTGGTGCAGTTTGCGTTCAGCAATAGCGATCCTCGGGCGAAGCACTGACGATCCAAAGCGGGATTATTTCGTTGTCGGATCGGATACGTGCGGAAGAGAGCACTCCCTGCTTCATCTATAATCAAAACAGGTATTCCCAAAAAACCGATGCAATTTCTTTCCTTGCTGGCATTGTTCGTCGGCGGCGAAATCGTCGACATGATCTCCAATTCTGGAGCGGTCGCCAAGCTGATACTGCTGGCGCTGCTGGCGTTCAGCCTGATCTCCTGGTCCATCATCCTCACCAAATGGAGCTTGTTGCGGCGAGCGCGTGCGCAGAGTGGACGGTTCGTCCGCGCGTTTCGCAAAGCGCAGCGCCTGCAGGACATCGCCGCGGTGGCCGAACAATTCAAGCCCAGCCCCTTGGTCGGAGTGTTCGAGGGCGGTTATGAAGAGTACAAGCGCCAGACCACAACCACCGGCGTGCTGCGCAACCTGACGGCGATCCAGCGCGGAATGCAGATTGGGGCCTCAGAGGAGGTCACTCGTCTCGAACGAAATCTGCCGTGGCTGGCGATCACCGCCGCGGTGACACCATTCGTAGGGCTGTTTGGCACAGTGTGGGGCATCATCGATGCCTTTCACGGACTCGGTACAGCCGGAGCGGCAACGTTGCGTGCCGTGGCGCCTGGCATCTCCGAAGCTCTCATCACAACCGCGGCTGGATTGGGAGCCGCGATTCCTGCCGTGATTGCTTACAACCTGATTGGCGCGTCGATCCGCGAGTTTGCCGCTCGCAGCGACGACTTCGCCCTTGAAGTGCTCAACGCTGTGGAGCACAGCCAGGCTCAGGTGCCGGCCTCCACTACAGCCGAGATGAGGCGCTGATGGCCTTCACGACCTCCAGTGGACGGACGCAAACCGCCCTTGCCGACATCAACATCACTCCGCTCGTCGACGTGGTGCTGGTGCTGCTCATCATTTTTATGGTCACGGCGCCCGTGCTGCAGTCTGGGATCGACGTCAGCGTTCCGAAAACGCGTACCGTGAAGCAGATCACCGAAGAGCGGATGGTGATCACTATCAACAAAGATCAACGCGTCTTTCTGGGAAATGACTCGATCAACATCAATGAGATCGGGAGCAGGCTGCGGCAGAAGATTCGCGATCCCCGCAACCAGTTCATTTTCGTTCGCGCCGACGAAAACGTGCCCTTCGGCGCCTTCGCGACTGTGATGGACGCGGTGAAGCAGGCCGGGATTACCAATGTCAGCATTGTGACGCAACCCCTGGAGCAGAATGGCCGCAAACGCTGAGATCTATTTCGAACATGACGGCTGGGGCCGCGCGCTGGCGTGGTCCGCGGGCCTGCACGTCGGAATCACGGTGTTGCTGCTGGTTTATTCCGCGGTGTTTTACGGGACGAGCGGACAGGCTTGGGGTGCGGGTGGCGGCGGTGAGGCCATCGGCGCCACGCTGGTGAGCACCGTTCCAATTGCGGCGACTCCCACGGACAGCCAGAACGTGCTAGCCAATGAGTCGAAGGGATTGACCAAGTCGCAGCCCAAGATCGAAGAAAAAGAGCCGGACGCGATCGAGATTCAGGGCAAGAACGCCAAGATAAAGCCAAAATCGAAGAAGCCGGAGACCATCACCAAGGAGAAAGCTCAGCCACCGCCCGAGGAAGAGACTAATCAGGTCGCCTTTGGAGAAGGGGGGCCGGTCAGCGGGCCGTACGGAACATTCAGCGCGGCCGGCGCGAAGGGGGGCTTTGGTTTTACCGGCGGTGGCGGTGATTTCGGCACGCGCTTTGCCTGGTACGTCCAGGGCGTGCAGCGAGTCGTCTCGCAAAACTGGCTGAAGTATGAGGTCGATCCGCGGATTACCAGTGCGCAACGCGTCTATATCACCTTCGATATTGCACATGACGGACATCCCGCAAATGTGCAAGTCGAACAATCGAGCGGTGTACCTTCGCTCGATATTTCCGCGGTACGCGCGATTCAGCGAATCGACACTTTCGGACCCTTGCCTTCCGACTATTCCGGGAGCAAGGTGTCAGTAGAGTTCTGGTTCGATTACAAGAAGTGAGGACGCCGCAACGTGGGCCGGAAAATCAGAAGGTCGGTAATTAACCGGGTACGCGCTCTACATTCTGTCGCGGGAAAAGAGCACAATGAAGTTTTGGGCCCGTATGGAAAACCGGCTGCATGAGGGACAGGACCTTGCCAAGCAATAAGTATCGGATTACGATATTGTCGTACAGCGTACGTTACTCCGAAACCCGGATGCACCAACCCGTAGGCCCCACTCCCCGGCGATGGTTACGTAACCTGTTGGGCAACCTGCACACCTTAGCGCCCGTGTTCATCATCCTGTGCTGGCTGGCCGCTCCCGCCACTGCGCAGGATTGGGTTAAGACAGGCACCAGCCTCGGCGTTCAAAAAGTCAGGCTGGCGGTTCCCGACTTCAAGCCCTCGTCGACCGACGCCCAGAACACCGCGCTGCTCAAGACGTTCAACGACACTCTTTGGAACGACCTCGACGTCTCGGGCGTTGTCGAACTGGTTTCAAAAAGCTTCTACCCGCTGCAAGTGCCTGGCCAGCCTCCCGAGGTTAACTTTCTGGCCTGGAACGCCCCGCCTCCTGACGCCGCCATGCTGGCCTTCGGCAGCCTGGGCGTCGCTGCCGGAAAGCTCACGGCGCAAGGCTGGCTGTACGACGTAAAGAACATCCAGTCGCCACAAATTCTGGGCAAGATATACACGGACGCTCCGAGCGACGCCACGGCACGGCTGATGGCTCACCGCTTCGCCGACGAAATCATCTTCCGCCTCGGTGGCGGCCTCAACGGCATCGCCGAGAGCCAGATTTACTTTGTCAGCGACCGCAGCGGACACAAGGAAATTTGGGCGATGGATTACGACGGCTCGAACCAGCACCAGATCACGCATCTGGGCTCGATCTCGCTGTCGCCGCGCATTTCTCCCGACGGCTCGCGCATCGCCTTCAGTTCGATCACCAAGTCCGGGTGGGAGATCATGATGTACTCCCTCGATCTCAACCGGGCGGTGAACTTTCCACGCTTCGGTGGCACTAATCTTTCTCCGGCGTGGTCGGGCGACGGCACCAAGTTAGCGTTCTCTGCGTCGCGCAGCGGCGCGCCCGAAATCTGTGTGACCGACGCGTCGGGCGGAAATCTTCAGTGCGTTACAACCGCCAAGGGGCCCGACGTTTCTCCCGTGTGGAACCGGAAGACGAATTCGCAGATTGCTTTTGTCAGCGGACGCACCGGTCTGCCGCAGATTTACACCATGTCGGCCGATGGCACCAACCTGCAGCGCATGACCGACCAGGGATACGCCGTCTCGCCAAACTGGGCGCCGAACGGGCAGTTTCTCACCTTTGCCTGGGTGCGCAAGTATGGACCGGGGGAGCCGGGTGCCTCCGACCTGTACCTGATGGATATCGCGAGCAAGCAATGGGTACAGCTTACGCACGATGGTGGGCGCAACGATTTTCCATCCTGGTCGCCGGATGGAAGGCACATTGTTTTTCAATCCAGCCGTTCGGGCAAGGAAGAAATCTGGACGATGCTGGCCGATGGCACCAAACTGCAGCAACTGACTTTTACTGGACGCAATACCCAACCGAACTGGAGTTGGAAATAAACGCACTTCGTCTGACCTCGATCGGGGTCTGCTAGGAGGATTACAGTGAAGAAACAAAGTATGAAGTGGTTCTTGCTTGTAGTCGCACTAGGCGCTCTCATGCTGCTTGGCGCCTGCAAAAAGAAAGTGGCACCGGCGCCGCCACCCCCGCCGCCACCGGCGCCTGCTGCGCCGACGGCTTCGATTTCCGTGAGCCCGAACGCGATTCAAGCCGGGCAATCGGCCTCGTTGACCTGGCAGACCACCAACGCCACCGACGTTTCCATCGATGGTATCGGTGCTGTGCAGCCCAACGGCTCGCAGTCCGTGTCTCCCACGGATTCAACCACCTATCACCTGACCGCAAAGGGTGCGGGAGGAACGCAGGAAGCCAGCGCACGAATCACCGTGACCCCGCCTCCTCCGCCGCCTCCTCCGCCACCGTCAGTCACCGATCAGGAGCTGTTCAGCCAGAACGTGAAGGATGTCTACTTCGACTATGACAAAGCGGACGTCAGGGCTGATCAGCAGGGTTCGCTGCAGGCCGACGTGCAGTTCCTGACCGCGCATCCTAACGTGAACTTCACAGTAGAAGGGCACTGTGACGAGCGTGGATCGACGGAATACAACATCGCCTTGGGCGACAAGCGCGCCACCGCAGTCAAGAACGCCCTGGTCGCAGCCGGCATCAACGCCAGCCGCATCAAGACGATCAGCTACGGCAAGGAAAAGCCCTTCTGCTCCGAGAGCAATGAAGCTTGCTGGCAGCAGAATCGTCGCGGACACTTCGTCTATCAGCAGTGAGCGTTTTTACCGGGACGCGGCTTCGTGTCGCGTCCCGCAGCTCTTTCGGTCTGGGCGGCAGCATAGGTGTGTGCGGGTTCTTCCGCATGCTCGCCAAGCAAATACGCAGGTGGACCCGTTGAATCTTCCGCTTCAACGTCCTCCTTGCTATCCCCAATCCCTCCCAACCTGTGGGATACTCATGGCATCGAAACAATCTGTTTTCAGGAAATCTACTATGAAACTACATCGTTTTTCCGCGTATTTTGCCTTGCTGTCGATCCTCTGGGTGGGAGCGGCTCCCGCTTGGGGCGTAAGCAAAGAGATGGTTCAGTTGCAGACTCAGGTGCAGCAGCTGCAAGAGCAGATGACGGCCATGCAGCGCAGCTTCGACGAGCGCATGGGCGTGATGAAAAATTTGGTCGAACAAGACACCGACGCGGTCAATAAAGTTGCGAACGCGCTGAATGGCTTGCAGACCACGCTGCAGAAACAGCAGGCCGACGGAGGATCGAAGACGGAACAGCTTTCCGGTCAGATCCAGGCGCTTAACGACACCATGGATGAGATCAAGGTGCGCCTCGCCAAGGTCACCAAGCAGCTCGAAGATATGCAGGCAGCGCAGCAGAGTCTCGCGGCGCAGCAGGCCACGCAGCAGGCACAGCAGCAGGCCCAGGCCCAGGCGCCTCCCCCGGATGTGCTCTACAACAACGGCCTGCGCGACTACAACGGCAACAAGAACGACCTGGCCCTGCAGGAGTTCTCCGATTACGTCAAGTTCTATCCCAACACCGATCTGGCGGGGAACTGCTACTTCTATCTGGGAGAGATTCAATTCAAGCAGGCGAACTACCAGCAGGCAGCCCAGAGTTACGATCAGGTTTTGCAGAATTTCCCCAGCGGCAATAAGGCCGCGTCAGCGCAGTTGAAGAAAGGGTTCGCGCTGCTCGAACTCGGGAAACAGGATGAAGGCGTCAGCGAACTGCGGCATCTGATTCAGCGCTATCCGCACTCTCCGGAGTCCTTGCAGGCGCGGGACCGGCTGCGCAAAGTGGGAGTTCCGGCCGCCGGACGCTGATTTCGTTGTTCAGATGTCGTGTAGCTAGACTCCCTGGCGATGCCTCCGCGAGTGGTGGTGTCGGCCGGCTCTGTGGGCGCGATGTCGATTCCTGTGGCGGGGATGTGTTGCCTTAACTTGTGTCACGGAAGCTGGCGCCGGCGCCGGCGCTGCCCAGGCGAAAGCACTCGATACCACGCACAACATGAGTACAGAGAGAAACCCCTTCATATACCCTCCCCAGGATCGAACTCTCCTACTTTATAACTGTTTTATTGGGAAAGCTCCAGCGATACACTGATCCTCCAGGGGCGGCACTCATCCGTTATTTCGTCTCACCGCCCGTTCATTGCAAGGAGGAATCATGCCACATACCGGGCCCGACCAGGACAATGCCAAGGGCGCCACAGAAACTGAAGATCACAAGGTGCCGGGAAATATCGGCATGCAGGAACAACTGGGGCACCGCGATCAGGATCCAATGCTGAAGGATGCGGATTCTGACTTTCCTGAGCCGGGGCAAAATCCCGAGCACAGCGGCGAGCCCCGGCGAAAAACCGCGTAACGGCGACTCAGGCTGCGCAAATTGCCGACCTCGGATCACCATGGGTAGAGCGGCACTTAAGCGCCGTGTAAATAAAAGAGTGAAGGCTCGGGTGCCCTTGCAGTGTTCTACGTGCAAGCTCTGACTAGAGCCGAAGCCCCGGCGCCCCAAGGGCTGACGCCTGGCGGCGGAAGTGTTTCCTACCGCAACTCATCCATCACGGCATCCAGTACTTCCTTGCCCGGGCGCGTCAATGAGTCGGGCAACGTGGCCAGGGGCTGGTCCACGACATTCAGCATGTCGATGAAGTTGGGAGCCTCAGGGTTCACGTAGAATACCCCCGTCAGTACCTCACCCTTGTCGTGCGCTTCGGTAAGACGCGTGATCGCGCGAATCTTGTCCGTAGGATCAAAGTCTTCTTCCAGCTTCCGCAGGTGCAGGCGGGAGCCATCGTGCATGGTGACTTCGACGGTCGTTCCGGGATCGTACTCGACATCAATATTCTCGAAGTGCGGAACGAAACTGACATCCTGCAGAGTCTCTTCGTGCTCCTTCACGTATTTGTAGGACTTGGTCGAGCCCTCGTGATCGTTGAAGGTGACGCAGGGCGAAACCACGTCGAGCATGACCGTGCCCTTATGCGCGATCGCCGCTTTCAGCATCGCGCTGAGCTGCTTCTTGTCACCCGAGAACGAACGGCCCACCAAAGTAGCGCCGAGCTGTATGGCCAGAGCGCAGGTATCGATGGGAGGAAGGTCATTCAAGACGCCGGACTTCAGCTTCGATCCCAGATCGGCGGTAGCCGAAAACTGTCCCTTGGTAAGGCCGTACACGCCGTTATCTTCGATAATGTAGATGATCGGCAGATTGCGGCGCATGAGGTGAACGAACTGTCCGATGCCGATGGAGGCCGTATCACCGTCCCCGCTGACGCCGATGCAGACGAGCTTGCGATTCGCCAGGATGGCACCGGTGGCCACCGAGGGCATGCGGCCGTGTACCGCGTTAAAGCTGTGCGAGCGGCTCATGAAGTACGCCGGAGTCTTCGACGAGCATCCAATGCCGCTCGGCTTGATGAGTAACTCCGGCTGCACGCCCATCTCATACATGGATTCGATGATGCGCTCGGAGATCGCGTTGTGGCCACAACCGGCGCACAGCGTGGTCTTGCCGCCCTTGTAGTCCATGACGGTCAGGCCGATGCGGTTCGTCTTGGGCCCGGGTGCGGCTGCGCCCGGCTCGACGGTGGGAGTGGTTGCCATCTACTTGCCCTCCATACTGGTCAGTTCGTCGGTGATGGACCGTGCGTCAAGCGGTAGCCCATTGATGTGGGCGATCGTGCGCAGCTTGGTCGTCAGCTCGGGTTTCAGGTCGAGTCGCAGAAGGGTGAGCATCTGAGCGTCACGGTTCTGCTCGACTACGTAGATGCGCTCGTGCTGTTCGATGAACTCGTGCACCTCGCGGGTGAAGGGATACGCCTTCAGCCGCAGGTAGTCGGTCTCGATGTGATATTCGTCGCGTAACTGATCGCGGCTTTCGGTGATGCCCCAGTGCGACGTGCCATAGCCGATGATCCCGATCTTCGCGTCGTCTCCCTTCGTGATCTCGGGGCGGGGAACAAACGATCGTGCGGTC
>Ga0265338_10005439_pt1 | contig 16623 bp, 7 predicted proteins | sample 42126metaG_FD_193579 | JGI IMG/M metagenome (GOLD analysis project Ga0265338, IMG submission 193579) | Rhizosphere microbial communities from Carex aquatilis grown in University of Washington, Seatle, WA, United States - 4-21-26 metaG | ecosystem: Host-associated > Plants > Roots > Rhizosphere >... | reverse complement strand
CACGTCGCAAGGAAAGAAGTCCACGGCGCCGAGTTCGCGCCCGAGTTCCTCGACGGCCGGCTTGGCGCGTTCATTCTGATAGGTGAGCACCAGCTTCGCGCCTTCGCGAACATAGGCCTGAGAGATGGCATAGGCGATGCTCCACTTGTTCCATACGCCGAGGACGATTGCTGTTTTGCCTTCCATTATTTTTGACATGGCTTGCCATTCTATCCGGAAATTTGAATTTCGCGACAGGGTTTGCGGGGCAACGCGGCAAAAATCGGATCAGCGCAGAAGGCGGATCAATTCCCGAACGATGTCGGCGAGCACCGGCCAGAGCACGGCGAGAAGCCCGATCACCGCAACGCCGCGCCGGGAGACCTGCGGAATCGACAGGCCCTGGAACCGGCCGGCGTCCGGCTGATGGCGCGCGCAGAAGCCGCCTTCGACAGCGCGGCGATTGCAGCGCTGGCCGGAAGGTCCCAGATACAGGCATGGTCCCAGGTCGCCGGCGCCAGAAATGGCTTGAGGAGTTTCATCGAAGACGTCTTCCGGCGCGGCGTCTGGGAGATCATCAGGAATCTCGCCGTACGGCGTTCCGGCGTTAACGTTTACGCTCCCTTCGATGGGTCTCGCCACAGTGGCTCGCCTCGGTGGGGATAATCTAACAGCAGCGATTGATGTCCGACACCCGAACTATGACTGCTCCCGCCCATCCGGCACGGATGAAGCTTGAGCCGTACTCCGCCGACATCCGTCTGAGCAGCCTCACGCTGGGCATCGACAACATCCATTATGACGTTTTCCTGAGCCCGCTATTTGTGGAATTTACGCGGCAGTATCTGCTGGACCTCATCCGGCAGACGGTGAACGTGACGCTGGTCTACGGCAAGAATCTAAAGAAAACCACGCCGCCCGAGCACGCGACCTTCCGCAAGCTGCTCACCGAGGTACTGGAGGCGTCAACGACCCAGGCCAAGGCCCTAGGCTCAATCGAGCCGGATGTGCTGCACCGGCTGGCACTGCTGAAATTCATCAACATGGAGCTGGGGAACCAGTTTTCGAGCACTCTGGTGGAGTGCAAAGACTGGATCCGCTCGCGCGGCGAACTGTTCGAGCACAGCGAGCAGGCTCACGTGATGCGGTCGAAGATTTCCGATATTCAGGCGGACCGGAAGAACATTTTCCGCAAAGTCGGGGAAACGATCGGGCATGTGTGGCGGGAAGTGGAGGAAGGCACGCTGTGGAAATCGCGCCGGGCGATTTTCGGCGAAGACTTTCGCGAAACCTACGAGTTGCTGCAGAACCGCTTCCTTTTCGTGGAGGGCGGGAACGACGAATACCTGTTTCTTGAGCACTACGTTCTTCTCGGCAACTTCATGAACGATCCGGACCGGTTCGCCGTTTTCGAGGCGGTATTGCTCGATTTCGTGCGCGACATCGTTTCGGACGAAGACAACTCCGAGGAGCTGAGCAAGGCGCGCAAAGGCTACGAACGCCTTCTCGAACAGGCTCGCCTGCTGCGGTCGGAACTCGCGAGGATCGAGCGGGAGCATGATGAGGTCGCGGCGCGCATCGGAGAAGCGGACGACCGGTTCACGCAAATTTTCCGGCTCCGGGGCAGCGGCTCGCCGGAAGGGCAGGGCGATCTCGACGAACTCCGGCAAAAGACTGTTGCGCAGGAGAAGAAGCTCGCGGAACTGGCTCCGGAGGTCGACGCTGCCAGGCAGCGGTTGGAGTTTCTCGCCGACGAGCACAAGAACCGGCTGGGCGATTATCTGAACCAGCCCGCCAACGCGCGGCGGTTGTTTGATGCGTCCGCTTCGTTTGGTGAGAACGACGCGTCGGCGGAAACACGGCAAGGGCTGCTGGAGGAATGGGTCCACCGGCTGGAAGAGCGCGATCTCGTCTATCACATGCTGGCGGGCTATGAAATCCGCAAGATCCATGGCGAATATTGCCCGCCGATCCACCTACAGCAGCTGAAAAAGGCCCTGGTGAACCGCGACGAGGCGAAGCGCGTGGAGCAGATCCTCGAGCAATTTCCCGCGCGAAAAATTTCCATGAAGAGGCTGGACGACGTTTCTCGCGCCATCCGGCGGCGGACGCACGAAGAAACGCTCCCGGTGGGCCTGCAGTTTGCGGAAGACCTGATGCGGCTGCGGCGCGACCGGCGCAATTACCACCAGGTGGTCGGCTGGATGGACCGCATCAACCTGGTGCGGTCGGAGCACTCGCGGGAGCTCTCGCAGGCGAACAAAAGCCTCTACGAATTCCTGCATCCGGAAGAGGGCCGCCCCGAACAGGACCTGGTGATCAATCACGTGGTGATCAAAGCCGATGTGCGCGGATCGACGGAGCTCACCAAGGACCTTCTGGACCGCGGTATGAATCCAGCGTCGCACTTCAGCATGCACCTGCACGAACCCGTGAAAAGGATGCTCGAAAGTTACGGGGCCGCCAAGGTATTCATCGAGGGCGACGCGATCATTCTCGCGATCTACGAGCACGAATCGACGCGGTCGACGCGGCGCGCGGTCGCCCGGGCGTGCGTGCTGGCCCGTGAAATTCTGGCCGTCACGAACCATTACAACGTGCGTGCGAAAACGACCGGTCTGCCCCCGCTGGAACTCGGAATCGGAGTGGCATTTCAGGATTCCGCGCCGGCGCTCTGGATGGACGGCGATTCGAAGATCATGATTTCGCGCGCGCTGAACTTGTCCGACCGGCTTTCCGGCTGCTCCAACATGGCCAAGCGCATGTTCCAGGCGAATGAATCGCCGTTCAATCTGTTTCAGCTACAGGCCTTGATGGACGAAGCGGCCGGAGACGAAGGCGAGATTCCTCTGATTCGTTACAACCTCAACGGCATCGAGCTGAATGAAGAAGGATTCGAGAAGCTCGGCAGCGAAATCGCGCTGGCTCCGATGGCGGGAAATTTTCCCATGCCCTGGGGCAAAGAGCGCGTGCAGCTTTATTTCGGTGAGGTTCCGCTGGGCGGATCGCTTGAGCCCATTATCGTCCGCAAAGGCTTCATCCGGCAGTTGCTACCCGGCGCAAAAATCGGCCAGGCGGGCAACAAAGCTTATTATGAAGTGTGCACCGATCCGAGGCTGTTCGAAGTCGCGCGCAAGAAGTTCCCTCCGATTTCCTCGAAGAATTAAGAATGTGATGCACGATTCCTTCTATTTTGCCCAAAGACGGTAGCCGCCGCGGAAGGCATTGCTGTTGGCGGCCAGGCGGGTTTTCGGAGGGAGCTTCTTGAGTTTCTTGGCGTTTCCTCCTCCGAGGACTACATAGTCAGGGTTCGTTGCTGCGGAGAGTTCCTGCACGATGTCGGCGATGTGGCGCCTCCACTTCTTCTTGCCCAGGCGTTTCAGGCCGCGCAAACCGGCGTAATCCTCATATGTCTTGCCGTGCTTGTAAGGAAGATGGGCAAGTTCCATGGGCTCGACTACGCCGTCAACGATCATCGCGGAGCCGAGTCCGGTGCCGAGGCCTAGAAAAAGCATCCGGCCGCCTTCGTAGTCGCCCAGGGCCTGCATGGCGGCGTCATTGATGATTTTTACGGGGCAGCCCAGTGCCTTGGAATAGTTAAAACAGACCCAGCCCGCGCCCAGATTGTAGGGTTCACGCAATGGTCTGCCGTGCACGACGGGCCCGGGGTAGCCTATGGAGGCAACGTCATGCGGCCAGTTCTTTGCGGCCGCTTTTACCCACGCCGCCATTTTCTTCGCGGTCATTTTCGGGCCGGAATCGACCTTGCGCGGGGTCCGCTGGCCGCTCGCCAGGATCTTGATGTGCGTTCCGCCGACGTCGATCACCAGGATTTTGTGAGCCATTCGGGCCGCCCCTCCCCCTATTTTATCGAATCATGGCCTACCGCAGAAGCCGCCATCTTTGCATAATTGCTCTTCCACCAGCGGGAAATCCCTGCAATCCATCGACCTTGTACCTAAAAATCATTTTTACTTTATTGACAACGATGTTCGCGAAGTGATATGAGTCCGCCACGGGAATGGGTTGGTGTGGTTCGTTCAGGAGTAGCCGGGCAGGCCGAACAGGGGGCTGACTAGCGCCGCATGCAGATTCGAGTCGCGCTTCTACCAGGATTGATTTGCCTGCTTACCCTATTTTCCCCAGGCGACCGGGTGACGCTTGCTCAAAATCATCTCCCCGAAGCGTTGGGCGGAACAGTCAGATCGCAAGAAGAAGGCGCGATGGAAGGCGTGGTGGTCAGCGCCCGTAAGGATGGGTCTACGACCACAGTCAGCGTGATCAGCGACAAACAGGGCCATTTCGGATTTCCCTCGAATCGCCTCTCGCCCGGCCATTATTCGCTCGCAATTCGGGCCGTGGGGTACGACCTCGACGGTCCGGCGACTGCGGATGTGAGCGCCGTCCACGCCACAGCTCTGAATCTTGCGCTCCGCAAGACCACCAATCTCGCCTCGCAGCTTACCAATGCGGAATGGCTGATGAGCATGCCCGGCACCGACGAGCAGAAGAGTTCGCTGATGGGCTGCGTGAACTGCCACACGCTGCAGCGGCCCGTCGCTTCGACCTATACGGCAGACCAGCTCACCAATGTGATTCACCGCATGTACGGCTACTCCTCGGGCAGCGAGCCCGGAAAGGCGCAGCGCCGCGTGAACGCCGACGCGCAGGCCGGAAGTCCCGAGAAGTACCGCAAGCTCGCCGAATACATCGCCTCCGTCAACCTGAGCAAGGGACCCGAGTGGGCCTATTCGCTGAAAACGCTTCCTCGCCCCAGCGGCCGTGCGACGCGCGTGATTATCACCTCCTACGACCTGCCGCGGGAGAGGGCCATGCCGCACGACGTGATCGTCGACGAGCACGGCAGCGCCTGGTACTCCGATTTCGGCGAGGAAATTGTAGGCGAGCTCGATCCGAAGACGGGCAAGGTGCGGGAATGGCCCGTGCCGGTGCTCCAGCCCGATCATCCCAAGGGCATGCTCGGTATCGAGGAGGATCGGGACGGCGAAATCTGGCTGGGGATGATGTTTCAGGCGGCGATTGCGCGTTTCGATCCCAGGAGCGAAAAGTTCAAGACTTACAGCGCCCCCGAAGTGCTCAACGAAAACGGCATGCCGAAATCGCAGGAGCGGCAGCGCGAGGTAACCCTGCAGTACCGCGTGGACGGCAAGGTATGGACCACCGAGGACAACGGCGAAATCGAGCGCGTCGATTTGAGCACCGGCAAGTATGAACGGTTCCAGCCGCTCAAGAATTTCGCGGAGCCCCCGCCCTATACGATTTACGGCATCGCCGCGGATTCGCAGAACAATCTCTACTTCGCGGAGAACGTCCACAGCTTCATTGGCCGCATCGACGCCAAGACCGGAGAGGTGAAGTTCTTTCGAACGCCCTTTCCGCATTCCTACCCGCGGCGCGTTCAGATGGATGACCAGGACCGCCTCTGGTTCGGCGAGTACACGGGCAATCGGATCGGCTTGTTCGATACCAAGACGGAGAAGTTCACCGAATGGGACGCGCCCACGCCGTGGAGCGGGCCCTATTACGTGACCCGCGATAAAAACGGCGAGTTGTGGACTGGCGGCATGACCAGTGATCGCGTTACGCGCCTCAATCCTAAGACGGGTGAGTTCGTCGAATATCTCATGCCGAAAGACACGAACATGCGCCGCGTGTTCGTGGATAGCTCGACCACGCCGGTTACTTTCTGGGCGGGCAGCACGCACGGCGCCGCGATCGTAAAGGTAGAACCGCTGGACTAGAAGCAGGAAGGCGCGTGGTGGCGCGTCAGGAAAATATGTAGCGGTGGGGCCACGCACGGGAACTACAAAAATCGAAAGAGGGGTACCAGGTGATCATGTACAAAAGCTCGCGGCACGCTTGGTTGGTTGTGGCTCTGCTGGTGTTTTTGGGATTGGCTCCATCGCTCGTGGCGCAGTCGACGTCCACGGGCGCCCTTACCGGCACGGTGACCGATGCCAGTGGCGCCGTGGTGCCGAATGTGACCGTGACGGTGACCAGCACAGACACCGGCCAGGTGCGGACGACCACGACCAGCGCGAATGGCTCCTACAACGTGGGACTGCTTCCACCAGGTTCGTACCAGGTGAGATTTGACGCAGCCGGATTCAAGGAAGCGGAGGTTCCTTCCGCAACGATCGTCGTGACGGAGACGGCGACGCTCAACCAGTCGCTCCAGGTGGGAGCGCAATCCGAGAAGGTCACGGTGGAAGGGGAAGTAGAAACCGTACAGACCTCGAACGCGACGGTCGGCACGGTGATCACTTCGCAGACCGTCACGTCGTTGCCTTTGACCACGCGAAACTATACGAATCTTCTGGGATTGACTGCCGGAGCCAGTGTCGGCGTTTTCAACGCCGCCACGATCGGCCGCGGCACGCAGGACATTTCCGTGAACGGCTCCTCTACCAACCAGAACAATTTCCAGATGGATGGAGCGTCGGTTGTTTCCATCACCGGCAGCGGGAGCGCGCTGGATAACGGCGGCACGTCGGGAATTGGAATCGTGAATCCCGACGCGGTTCAGGAATTCAAGATTCAAACATCGCTCTACGACGCAGGCTACGGGCGCAATCCGGGCGCCAACGTGAACGTAGTCACCAAGTCCGGCACCAACGATTTCCACGGAACGGCATTTGAGTTCCTTCGCAACACGGCTTTCAATGCCAACGATTTTTTCCGCAAGATCAGCCCTCCGGTCAACGGTGTGCCGAATAACGGAAAAGAGGTGCTGAACGCGAACCAGTACGGCGGCGTGTTTGGAGGCCCTGCCAGGAAAGACAAGCTTTTCTTCTTTGTGGCCTACCAGGAGAGCCAGCAGAAGAACGGGATCTCGTCCGGGGGCGCTTCCGCTCCGACTTTGCCTCCGATCCCGGCGGGGGATCGCTCAACACCGGCCTTCCAGATGGCCCTGGGCGCCACTTTCTGCCCGGGCGGGCCAGCCGGAACAGGCTCGAAGAACATGACCTCCAATGGTGGGACGCAGGTGGCGTGCAATGGGTCCAACATCAACCCGGTGGCCCTGAGTTTTCTAAACCTCAAGAATCCGAATGGGACCTACTACCTGCCCGGTTCGGGCACCGGGGCATACACCACGGCCACCTTCAGTATTCCGGCACGATTCGAGGAGCATCAGGCCGTGGGCAACGTGGATTATGTGATCAACAGCAAGAACACATTATCGGGCCGCTGGTTCTATACAGACGGTCCAACGACCTACAGCTTTTGGTGCGGCACAACCGTGGTCGGGGGAACGGTCCCCGGCACCTGCCTTCCGAGCACCGGGTCGCTCGCCAACTATAGCGTCACGGACACCGTTGTGAAGCTGACGTCGATTCTGACGAACAACCTGGTGAACGAAGCTCGGTTCTCGATTCAGCGCCCCGCCGCGAATCCGACCAATACAGTGCCGTTCACGAATAACCAGGTGGGCATTGCGTCGCTCAATCCGAACCCCAAGTACAATCAGCTGGATGAAATACTGCTTCAAGGAAACGCTTCGTTCACCGCCGGATCTTATTTCGGCAACGGGCAAAACAAATACACCACGCAGTGGGAGGCGGCGGACCAGATTTCCTGGTCGCACGGGAAGCACACGATTCGGGCGGGCTTCGAGTCCGAGCGCGACCGGACCGATTGGAACTTCTACAGCATCGCGCTGGGGCAGGAGACGTTCAACAGCTTCCAGGATTTCCTGCTGGGCCTCCCCGGATGTTCCGGCAGCCTGAACGCCGCGCAATGTGCGCTTACCCAGGCGAGCAGCACGAGCGCTCCGCTCCCAGGGCAGACAAACGGGACCAGCACCAGCAACATCGTGAATACAGGAACCACCGGTTCGGTCACAGGACCCAACGGCCTGATTCATGCGTTCCGGTGGGGTTCGGCGAACGCCTTCGTTCAGGACGACATGAAGCTCAGTCCGCGGTTGACCGTGAACCTGGGTTTGCGGTGGGAGTGGGACGGGGCCGTGTCCGACAAGTATGGAGATATGACCAATATCTGGCCGAGCCTAATCAACACCGTCAATACGCCCGCTCTGCTGGGTACTTCGAACGCCACCGGCACGCTGGCGGGGTTCGTGGTGCCTTCCAATTACAACTTTGCGGCGAACGCAGCGGCTCCGGTGGGAGGTCTTTTCCAAAGCAACCACAAGATCTTCTATCAAAATAAACCTCCGATCGACGATTTCGCTCCGCGCGTCGGCTTTGCCTGGCAGCCTCTTGCAAGCAACCGGTTGGTGCTGCGCGGCGGGTTTGGGTATTTCTACGACCGGCTGGGACTGAACACGATCTCCGCTGCCGCGACACAAGGCGAACCGTACGCTATCACGGTCGTGCAATCCGGAGCGGCCAACTACTACTCGACAGAGGCGTTTCCCTATGGAAATCCCTCGCCTGCCTTGGCGTGGACACCCCGCTGGGTAAACATCAATACTACGACACAGACGGGAACCAGTTCGAACCTGTCCCAGGTGCTGGTGGAGCAGCAGATCGTTACCCCGTTGATAAATCAGTGGAACCTCAATACGCAGTATGAGTTTGCCCGCAGTTGGGTGCTCGAACTTGGTTACGTGGGGACGCACGGCATCCATCAATACAGCGGCAGCCGGCAAATCAACGAGGCCGGTCTTGCGAGTCTGGCGAACCCGATCAATGGCATCACCACGAACACGGTTGCCAACGCATCTCTGCGTGTGCCGTACCTCGGCTTTTCCCCCGCCGGCATGAGCACAGCTGAAACCAAGGGAGATGTGAAGTTCAACAGTCTCCAGGCGACGCTGCGGAAGCAGATGACACATGGCTTGACGCTCCAAGCCGCCTATACCTGGAGCAAGTCCTTGAACGACTTCACCAACGCGTCAAACAACTCGGCCAACAGCGGCGACCCCAATAATTTCAGACAGCAGTACGGGCCGAATCCTAACTACCATCCCCAGCGCTTGGCCCTCAATTACAGCTGGGATCTTCCCCTGGGTCACACGGAGGGATTGGTCGGCAAGTTGGCGAATGGCTGGAACCTGTCCGGGGTAACCATCGTCCAAGACGGTACGCCTCTTTCGATTACCGACACACGGGGCGGAACGATTTATGGTTTCGGCGCGGGCCCGGTAACGTCCCGTGCGCAATTCTGCACCGGGATGGGCCCGGCGAACGTGGCGACTCCGGGAGGCGTCCAGCAGAGGCTGGGGGGAAGTATTCTCGGCGGCCCGGGATATTTCAACGCGGCGGCCTTTTGCCCCACCCCTGTGATCGGCAATGGAACCGGCTTTGGAGATAGCGGCGTGGGGATCATTTTGGGCCCCGGGCAATTCAACTGGGATATGTCCTTGATTAAGACGACGCAGGTGGGAGGACTCCGGGAAAATGCCGTGCTGGTATTCCGTGCGGAATTTTTCAACGTGTTCAACCACCCGCAGTTTAACAACCCGGCGACTTTAGATGACTCCAAGAGCACCTTTGGGCAGATTACCAGCACGTCGGTGAATCCGCGGGTCATTCAATTTGCGCTGAAGTACATATTTTAAAGTCGCGGGCACGCCGTGCGGCGATGCAATTCGTGAGGATTGCAGTCGCCGCACGGTTCGCTGCCGCAGCAGCGAAGGGGAATTGCGATGAAGACACAAAGTTCGAAGTCGTCGATGGTTGCGATGGCGGCGTGCATGATTCTCGGCGCCGTTCTTTTTCTTTCCATGGCGCGGATCGAAGCGGCGCCGCGTGGGAATGCCGCGGCGCAAGCTGAAGCGAGCCGGGTCGCGGTGAATGCCGACGATATCGGCGGCGTTGTTACCAGTTCGAAAGGGCCGGAAGCGGGTGTTTGGGTGATCGCGGAAACAAGCGACTTGCAGACCAAGTTCCGCAAGATCGTGGTCACCGACGATCATGGCAGGTTCCTTTTGCCCGACCTGCCGAAGGCAAACTACAAGGTGTGGGTACGCGGCTACGGCCTGGTGGATTCCACTCCCGTGAACTCAGGGCCCGGTAAAACGCTGGCGTTGACGGCGGTGGTTGCTCCCAACCCTCGCGCGGCCGCCCAGGTGTATCCGCCGAACTATTGGCTCTCGATGGTGAAAATCCCTCCGAAGGACGCGTTCCCGATGCAAGCCCCCAGTGGCGGCGGCAAGCCCATCGCGACGCAGGGCGACTGGATCAACTCGCTGAAATCGGGTTGCCAGAGCTGCCATCAGATGGGCGACAAGATGACCCGCGAAATGCCGCAAAATCTGGGTGCCTTCCCCACACCCACGGCGGCGTGGGAGCGGCGGATACTTTCCAGCCAGGTCGGCGGGGAAATGATCACCCGCATGAACGATTTCGGGCACGATCGCGGCATCGCGATGTTCGCGGATTGGACGCAGCGCATCAACAGCGGAGAAGTGCCGCCGGAGCCGCCGCGCCCTGCAGGGCTGGAGCGGAACGTGGTGCTCAAGCTGTGGGCTTTCGCCGGGCCAAAATCCTTCCTTCATTCCGAGGCCTCCACCAACCGGTACAATCCCCAGGTCAATCCGAACGGCCCGGTGTACAACGGTGACTGGGAGGGGGGCACGCTGGTGGTGGTCGACCCGCAGGAGAATACAGCCACCACGATCAAGATTCCGGTGCCCAAGGATGTGAGCGCGATGCCGCGATGGTCTCCGCAGCAGGTGACGGCGCCGTCGCCTTATTGGGGCAACGAGATTATATGGGACGATCCCATCAATCCGAAGAACGCGCAGATCGACCACAAGGGCCGCGTGTGGGTGAGCGTGGAGACTCGCCCCGCCGCTGCGCCGGATTTCTGCAAGGCGAGCAACGGCAATGTGTACGCCAAGGCGTGGATGGCGGGCAATCCGTCTATTGTGGAAGTGAGCGGTACCAAGCGCATGCCGTGGGAAAGTCCTCCGGGATGGGGCTTGCAGGTTTACGATCCCAAGACGCTGAAGTTCGATCCTGTGACTCTTTGCTTCGGGCAAGGCCACGCGGCATTCTCCGATGACAAGGACGAGACGCTGTACTTCTCGCTGCGTCTCGGCGGCCTGGGCTGGTTCAATACGCGCCTGTGGGACGAAACGCATGACGACGCAAAGGCACAAGGCTGGTGCGCTCCAATCATCGACTACAACGGCGACGGCAAGAGCGGCGCGTTCACGATGCCGAATGAGCCGCCCGATCCGAAGCTTGACCGCCTCGCCACACCGATGCAGATCGGCTACGGAGTCGCGGTGAGCCCGACGGATGGCAGCGTGTGGTATGCCTCCACCGGTCCGATGCCCGGGAAGATCGTCCGCGCGATTCCTGGCCCCAATCCGCCGGCGACATGCGCCAGCGAGGAATATGAGCCGCCGTACAACAATCCCAAGATGGGCAATGAACTGCACTACACGCCGCGCGGCGTGGATGTCGACAGCAAGGGCCTGGTGTGGACGGCGCTCGCCGGCAGCGGCGACCTCGCGAGCTTTGATCGCAGCAAATGCAAGGTGCTCAAGGGGCCCACGGCTACGGGCCAGCATTGCCCCGAGGGTTGGACAATCTACCCGGTGCCCGGACCAAGCTTCAAGGGCACCGATGCGCGGGCCGACTGGCACTACCTGAACTGGGTGGATCGCTACGACACCCTCGGATTCGGGAAAGACGTACAGGTTGTGCTCGGGACAGGATCGGATTCGTTGTTGATCTTCAAACCTGAAACGAAACAATGGCTCACCGTGCGCGTGCCCTATCCGATGGGTTTCTACACGCGCGATATCGATGGGCGCATCGACAATCCGAACACGGGATGGAAAGGCCGGGGCCTCTGGGCGTCCACCGAGACACGCGTGATCTGGCACGCTGAAGGCGGCAAAGGCCAGGTGCCGCAAATGGTGCACTTCCAGCTGCGTCCCGATCCGCTTGCCAGGTAATGAACGTTTCTCCGGGAGCGCGGCGGCACGCGCTCCCGGAGACATTCTTTTCCCTCGTTGCCGTCCGCGGGAAATACCATCGCAAAAAGCTTGAATTTCGGCCGCCGTGCTCATACTCTCCTGTGCGGACTGAACAATATGCAGAGATGGTTTGGCTGCTCGGTTAAAAGGGAAGTGCGATGAACAAACACAATTCGAACTCAAAGTCTTCTTTTCTTGTGATTACGGGGGGCTGTCTTCTCCTCGGTGCCGCTTTTTTTGCTGCCATCGCGCGGCTTGAGGCCGCTCCGCGAGCCGGTGCAGTCGCGCAGCCCGCGGCGAGTGCCGTGGATGCAGGCGGGAACAATATCGGCGGTGTAGTCGCCAGCTCCAAAGGCCCTGAAGCGGGTGTGTGGGTGATTGCGGAGACGCACGATTTCCAGACCACGCTGCGCAAAATTGTGGTCACCGACGATCAAGGTCGCTTCCTCATTCCCGACCTTCCCAAGGCGAGCTACAAGGTTTGGGTGCGAGGGTACGGACTGGTGGATTCCGCTCCCGTGAATTCTGCGCCGGGCAGCACGCTCTCGCTGAAAGCGGTGATCGCTCCAAACGCCGTCGCGGCCGCCCAGATTTACCCGCCTAATTACTGGCTTTCCATGCTGAAGATTCCGCCCAAGAGCGCTTTCCCGATGCCTGCTCCCGAAGGCGGCGGGAAGCCGGTTCCCACGCAGGGCGATTGGATCGACTCGGTGAAGACCGGTTGCCAGACGTGCCATCAGCTCGGCAGCAAAATCACGCGCGAGATGCCGCGCAATCTTGGCACGTTTCCCGATGCCACGAAAGCCTGGGAGCGGCGCATTCAGTCGAGCCAGGTGGGCGGCAACATGGTTGCCCGAATGAATGTGTTCGGGTATGACCGCGGCATCGCGATGTTTGCCGATTGGACGCAGCGCGTAACCGACGGCGAGGTGCCGCCCGCTCCGCCGCGCCCGTCAGGCGTCGAAAGAAACGTTGTGCTCACACTGTGGGACATTGCCGGCCCGAAATCGTTCCTGCATTCCGAGGTTTCCACGAACCGCTACAACCCCACGGTGAACAAGAACGGGCCCGTGTATAACGGCGATTGGTCCGGCGGCACGCTGGTGGAAGTGGATCCCGAGGAAAACACCGCCAGCACGATCAAGATTCCGCTGCCGAAAGAGTCGGACCGCAAATCCATGCCCACGTGGTCGCCACAGTCGTTAACCGCGCCTTCTCCCTACTGGGGCAATGAAATCATTTGGGACGATCCGATGAATCCCAAGAATACGCAGATCGATCACGAGGGCCGCTTGTGGGTCAGCGTCGAGAACCGTCCGCCGGAGGCGCCCGATTTCTGCAAGGCCAGCGCGGGGAACGTGTATGCGAAGGCGTGGGAATCCGCGCAAGTCTCCAAGAACGCCACAAACGAATTTCGTTTCCAGGATACGCTCCAGCACGTCGGCAAGCGCATGCCCTGGGAGAGCCCTCCGGGATGGGGCCTGGAGGTTTACGATCCGAAGACGCTGAAGTTTGCATCGATCGATCTGTGCTTTGGGCAGAGCCACGCGATTTTCGCGGACGACAAAGACGAAACCCTGTTCTTCTCTCTGCGCACCGGCGGCCTTGCGTGGTTCAAGACGCGCGTGTGGGAGCAAACGCACGACGTGGCCAAGGCCCAGGGCTGGTGCGCCCCGGTGATCGATTACAACGGCGACGGCAAGAGCGGCCCATTCACGATGCCGAGCGAGCCGCCCGATCCGAAGCTCGACCGGCTCGGCGCGGTAGATGGCTACGGAATTTCGATCAATCCGGCCGATGGAAGCGTCTGGTACACCGCGCCGGGTCCCGTGCCGGGCAGAATCGTGCGCGCAACGGCGGGATCCAATCCTCCTTCCACCTGCACGACGGAAGTTTACGAGCCTCCCTTCAACAATCCCAAGATGCCGGGTGAGATGCATTACACGCCGCGCGGCGTGGATGTCGATAGCACCGGACTCGTGTGGACGGAGCTATCCGGCAGCGGCGAGCTCGCCAGCTTCGATCGACGCAAGTGCAAGGTGCTAAACGGGCCGACCGCGACTGGTCAGCAATGTCCCGAGGGCTGGACGATTTATCCGGTTCCCGGGCCCGGTTTCAAGGGCACTGAAGCGAAGGCGGACTGGTTCTACCTGAATTGGGTGGACCGCTACAACACGCTGGGCCTTGGAAAAGACGTCTCAGTGGTGCTGGGGACTGGCTCCGATTCGTTGCACTTCTTCAAGCCCGATACCAAAGAATGGATCACGGCGCGCGTGCCCTATCCGATGGGTTTCTACACGCGCGATATCGACGGGCGCATCGACGATCCCAACACAGGCTGGAAAGGCCGCGGGTTGTGGGCCACCACCGAAACGCGGGTGATCTGGCACTCCGAAGGCGGCAAGGGGCAGACGCCTCAAATGGTGCACTTCCAGGTGCGGCCGGATCCGCTAGCGAAGTAGTTCGCCAGGGAGTTTGATCGCGAGGACGTGGGCGCCGCTTAAGCGGGAAGCGTCCACGTCTTCAATGGCGTGCAACGCAAGATCGGAGTGGAACGTCCTACCTGTTGGCTGGAATAAAACCTTACTTTGAAGCCGCACGCGCAGTATCATCTACCGGGTTTGCACGTGGGCGAATCCGGCGGGGAACTGAAAGCCAGTAGTCGCTCGGGATGCAGATGGACCTGCGCCCGATAAGAATCTGGTTACCTTCTCGAAAAGTATGTCCTCTGCGCGCGAAAGGGAAACGCGATGAAACTGCAATCGAAATTTGCGATGTTTACCGTGGCCGCTTGCTTGATTCTTGGCGCGGCCTTTTTCGTAATGATGGCGCGCTTGCAAGCCGCTCCCCGCAAGGGAGGCGCTGCGGCGAATGCCGTATCGGTGGATGCCGAAGATATCGGCGGCACGGTGACGAGTTCGAAAGGCCCGGAAGCCGGCGTGTGGGTGATCGCGGAGACCACCGATTTGCAGACCAAGTTCCGCAAGATCGTGGTCACCAACGATCATGGGCAATATCTGCTGCCCGATCTGCCGAAAGCGACTTACAAGGTATGGGTCCGCGGCTATGGGCTGGTTGATTCGCCGAAAGTGGACGCGACGCCCGGGAAATCGCTCGATCTGGAAGCGGTGATTGCCCCCACGCCGCAGGTGGCCGCGCAGTCCTATCCTGCCAATTATTGGGTTTCGCTGCTGACGATTCCTAAGAAAAGCGATTTCCCCATGCACGTGGCTCCTCCCCCGGCGATACCGCACGAAGAGCATCGAGTTGAAAAGGGCACTCACGGGAACGCGCCCGCGCCGTTTGCCACCGTCATCAATACGCAGGCGGAGTGGCTCTTCGATTTGAAAGGCTGCTGGACGTGCCACCAGTTCGGTGTGAAGTCGACGCGGGAAATTCCCGCGAGCCTGGGTACTTTCAAGACCAGCGCCCTGGCCTGGGAGCGGTTTATGTCGTCGAGCCAGGCGGGCGCGTCGATGGTGATGGAGGCGAACAAACTAGGGCACGATCAGGCTTTTGGGATGTACGCCGATTGGGGCGATCGAATCGCCAAGGGCGAAGTGCCGGTGGCGCCGCCACGCCCGCAGGGACTCGAACGCAACGTGGTGGTGACCGTTTACGACTGGTCGGTGCGTTCGGCGTTCCTCCATGCCCTGATCAGCACCGATAAGCGGAACCCCACGGTAAACGGCGGCGGTCCGGTATACGGAGCCGAATGGTCGGGCGGCGATCTGGCCATCGTGGACCCGGCGAAAAATACGGCCAAGCTGGTTCAAGTACCGCTGCCGGACGAGTCGCAGCGTTCCAAGCAGGTTCTGTTTTCGCCCCAGAGCCAGCTCTATCCTTCGATGTACTTCGGAGACGAATTGGTCTGGAAAGACCCCATCAACCCGGGGCCCATCGCCATGGATGGCCGGGGGCGCGTGTGGCTGAACGTGGAAACGCGCATCGGCAACGCCGACTATTGCAAAAAGGGCTCAACGAACATTTACGCGATGCATTCCCCGCGCGAGGAACGCGGCAAGGGCGTGGACGTCTACGATCCCGAAACGGGGAAGTTCGGATTCGTGGATTTGTGCTTCCAGTCGACGCGCAACGCGTTTGCCTACGATAAGGACAACACTTTGTTCTTCACGGTTCAGCGCGACGGTGGAATCGGCTGGCTGAACACGCGACTCTGGGATGAAACGCACGACGCGGAAAAATCCCAGGGCTGGTGCCCGGCGGTGATCGACTACAACGGCGACGGGAAAATCGGCGAATACACCAAGTGGACCGATCCCCCGAATCCGAAACTCGACCGCGAAATCTACAAGCCGGGCGCCTACGGAATTTCGATCAATCCCATCGATGGCAGCGTGTGGTATTCGAACATTCAGGACATGCCGGGCAGGCTGGTTCGCATGGTGCGCGGTTCGAATCCTCCCTCGACGTGCCTCACGGAAGTTTACGAAGTGCCTTACGATCCCAAGGGCAACGGGCCGGGAGGCTCGCACGACCGGGGAATCGACATCGATACCAACGGCGTGGTTTGGACGCCGCTGACCGGCGAGGGCTATCTGGCCAGCTTTGACCGGCGCAAGTGCAAGACTCCTCCGACCGGTGAGGCGGCCGCGACCGGCAAGCAATGCTACGAGGGATGGAGCTTCTATCCGATCCCGGGGCCGACGTTCAAGTCCGATCCGACGGTGAAATCCGATTACAACTATTATATGTACATCGATCGC
>Ga0265338_10005438_pt1 | contig 16626 bp, 14 predicted proteins | sample 42126metaG_FD_193579 | JGI IMG/M metagenome (GOLD analysis project Ga0265338, IMG submission 193579) | Rhizosphere microbial communities from Carex aquatilis grown in University of Washington, Seatle, WA, United States - 4-21-26 metaG | ecosystem: Host-associated > Plants > Roots > Rhizosphere... | reverse complement strand
ACTCCTGCTATAATTGACGCGGGACAGCTGGGGGATCGCTCCCGTCGAAAGACGGGGGAGGAACTTACGAACTCCACAGAGCAGGGCGCCCGTCGAAAGGCGGGGAGGCGGGGACCAGAAGCCCCGTCGACGGAAAGTGGCACAGAAAATTACCGCCGCCGGCGAAAGCCGGCGGTAAGGGTGAAAAGGTGGGGTAAGAGCCCACCGCGCGGCCCGAGAGGGACGCGGCATAGCCAAACCCCGTCCGGAGCAAGGCAGTGCGGGAGCCACGGGCTGCTCGTCCGGCCGCGGCGCAAGCCGAGGCGGCTCCCCGGTAGCCGCTCAGAGAAATGATCCCCGATCCGCCGCGAGGCGAGGGACAGAATTCGGGGTACAGGCTGTCTCGACCGTAGTGTCCGGCCCTCCGCCTAAAGCGGAGGGCCGGGCCGTTTAGTAAACAATCGAGCCTGACACCCTTGTTTACTAGGCGACGTCGCCGCGGGAGCGGCGGATGAGCTCGGCGCCGATGCGCTCGAGGTAGACGGCGGGCAGCGGATCGCGGGGAAACGCGGCGTGCAGCTCGGCGAAGAGCCGCTGGGCGTCCTCGAACTCCGAGGCGCGCATGTGGGCGATGGCCTCGCGGACCTTCTTGCGGGAGGCGTGCTTGTCCTCGCGCAGCTCCGGCGGATCGGCCGAGAAGACCTCGTAGATGGAGACGAGCTGCTCCTTGCCCTTCACCGCGACCATGTCGATCTCTCGGATGTCGAAGTCTTTCTTGCCGCTGAGGGCGTTGTAGGTCGGCTGCGCGATCAAGATCGGCGCGCGGTAGTATTTGGTCAAGCCCTCGAGCCGGCTGGCGACGTTGACGGCGTCGCCGATCACGGTGGTGTTGATGCGGTCCTGGCTGCCGACCGTGCCCATCGCCACATTGCCCGTGTTGAGGCCTATGCCCGTGCGCAGCGCGCCCAAGCCCTGCTTCTTGCGCTCGGCGTTGAACTGCTCGAGCGAGCGCAGCATCTCGACGGCGGCGGACACGGCCGGGCGCGAGTCGAAGTCGTCGAAGATGGCCATGATGGCGTCGCCGACGAACTTGTCGACGAAGCCGCCGTGAGCGGCGATCGGGCGGCTCATGCGCTCCATGTATTGGTTGAGCAACTCGAACACTTCTTTGGGCGTGCTCTGCTCGGAGATCGTTGAGAAGTCGCGGATGTCCGAGAAGAGGACCGTGACGACCGCGTGATCGATCATGCCGGCGTGCAAGCCCGCGAGGCCTTCCTTGGCGATGCGGTCCGTGAAGTTGGCGGGGACGAACAGGCGAAACGCGTCGACGGTGCGCTTGAGCGACTCGTCCCGCTCTTTCAGGCCGTCGAGCATGTGGTTGAACACGCCGCCCATGCGGGCGATCTCGTCGTCGCCGCTGGGGTCGACGCGCGCCGCGTCGAAATCGCCGGCCTCGGCGAGGTGCATCGCCTCCGAGAGCCGCCGTATCGGCGCGACGAGCAGGCGCTCGAGGCCGAGGATAAAGGCGACGAGCACGCCCAACGCCAGGCAGGCGATAGCGATCGACAGCCGCAGGATGCCGACGGCCGGCGCGAGCGCCTCCTTCTTGGCGACGACGAGGCCGAGCGACCAGCCCACGCCGCGCACAGGCGTGAAGAGGACGTAGGCGGGCTCGTCGCGCATGGAGACGGAGCGCCCGCCCACGACGCCGTTGAAGGTCATGGGGACAGACGCGACGCCCCGCTCCTGAGCCTGCATGCGGCGGCCGATGTCGAAGCCGCCTCCCTCTTGCTGCACGTAATGAGGCACCGAGGGGTCGCTGAACTGTCCGAGATAGACCCGCCGGGGATCGGGGCTCGAGATGTACTCGCCGCGCGGCCCGACCACGAAGGCGAAGAAGTCGTTGACGCCCGGCAGCGCCATCTGGTTGAGCCGTCGGTCGATGTAGGAGGTCTCGATGTCGACGCCGACGGCGCCCAGCCAGGAGCCTTTGGCGTCGCGCACCGGCGCCAGCGCCGACAGCGTCTGCTTATGAGAGGAGGTGTCGACGTACGAGGCGGAGAACGTCGGCCGGCCCGCCTTCTTGACGTGCTTGTACCAGTATTGGTCGTTGACCTTGTAGTCGGTCGTGTAGTCGTAGCCCGCCGCCTTCTGCGCGGCGGTCGGCCCGGCGCCCGTGCCCTTGCGCTTCCTGTAGTCGTCGTAGTAGCTCTCGTCGGTCTTCTCGACGCCGGCGAAGACCTGGACGATGCCCTTCTCCTCGTCGCTGTCGCGCAGGGCGCGCCAAGAGGCCAGCGTCTCGCGGAAGAGCGCGTCGCCGGAGCGGTCCTCGAGCGGGCGCTTGGCGCTCGCCAGCAGCCGCTTCACCTCCGGCGAGGCGGCGAGATCTATCGCCACCTGCTGGCGCCTTTGCAGAAAGCCGGAGAAATCGTTGGAGTAGCTGTCGAGCTGCTGCTGCAGGCCCTCGACCAGCCGGCGCTCGTAGACGGTCTTGGCCAGCCGGTAGGTGGCGTAGATGCCGCCGGCCAGGGCGGCCGTCATCGGGAGAGCGACGAGCAAGAGCAGCTTTCCCTTGAGGCTGCGGAAGGTGGAGGGCCGGTCGCTTCGGCGGCGGTTCTTGCGCGAGAGGGGCGGCATCGCCTCAGTACCGTCCCCGGCCGCAGCCGACGCTGAAGTGCGAGTGATCGACGTGATAGTTCGTCTTGTTGGCCGGGCTGCAGTTCTTGAAGCACTGGTGCCAGATCGCGAACATCTTGGGCCCCTTCTCCGTGCCGCGCATGCACGCCACCAGATCGGCGAACTGGCCGTTTTGCAAGGCGGTGTGCACGGTGCCGCCGCACTTCATCGAGAAAACGTCGACGGCCGCGCCGACGGAGTGGCACGAGCCCGGGTCGTTGCGCCAGATGTTGAACTGGCCGGGTTCGCAGTCCGGCCGGCACTTCTTGAACTTGTCGTAGAACGGACCCCAGACGGCTCCGGACGTGTGGTTCTTGTCCATCGGCGTCGTCGGGCCGCGGTACTCCCCGGCGGGCGTTCCGGCCGGATTGGCGGGCGGCAGGATCTGCGTGGGAGGCGACCACCCTCCCACGGCGCGGCCCGGCCAGCCGCGAGGATCGTAGTAGGGATAGGTGCCGGCGTCGTCGGCCGGCTCCACGCCGCCGCTCGGGCCGTCGTACGCCGCGGCCGGCGGGGCGTTCGTCTTGAGCCCCTTCTGCGGCGGCTCGGCGTTCGGCGTGGCGCGCTCGTTGGGACGCGGGGCGGCCGCGGGCAGCGGCGCGCCGCCGAGCTCGGCGACCAGCGCCTTCGACAGGGCGGCGCGCTGCTGCGGCGTGACGCCTCCGGAGAGATCGTTGTCGAAGAACGCCCGGCCTTGCGAGAAGGAGTCGAGCCCCGTGATCTTGAGCTCGCTCGCCGTCCGGTCCAGCGTCGCGGCGAGGGCGCCGACGGTCTTGGAGTTCCGGAAAGCGGCCTCGGTTTCCTGCGGGCTCGGCGCGGCTTGCGGTCCCGCTTCCGCGGAAGCGGGGCGCAGGGCCACCTGGGCGTCGTCGGGCAGCGAGGCGACGGCGGAGGCGCAGTCGTCCCCTTGCGGCAGCTCGCCGATCGTCGGCTTGCTCTCGTCGGAATCCGCGCGCTGCATTGGCTGCTTGACGAGCAGCCGCGGACCGTCCTTGTGGCAAACGGCGGCCGTCAGCGCGGCGCGGCGACGGTTCGGGGGCCTTTCCCCGGATTCGGGCGCCTGCTTGGCGTGGGCCGCGCCGACGAGCAGCGCCAGCGCGAGGAGCGCTCGGGACATGCCCGGAGTGTAAAGACGCCGGCGCCGGCGCGCAAGGGCCGCCGCAGCCCCTTTACCGCGATTTAGTAAACAATCGAGCCTGACACCCTTGTTTACTTCTCCAGGTGGTGGGGCAGCGATTCCGCCCACGAGGCGGAGGTGATGCGGATGAACTCGGCTTTCTCCCAGAACTCGGGGAGAGTGCGCGCCCCGGAGTAGCTCATGCCGGAGCGCACCCCGCCCTGCAGCTGGTAGACCACGTCGGCGACCGGGCCTTTGTAGGCGGCCATAGACTCGACGCCCTCGGGCACGGTTTCCGCGACCTCGATCGGGTCCAAGTCCTCGTCGGCGCGTTCCTTCTTCTTGCGCGAGATCGTGGCGGCGAGCGAGGCCATGCCGCGATAGACCTTGTAGCGCTGCCCGTTGCGCACGACCGTCCAGCCCGGGCTCTCCTCGGCGCCGGCCAGCAGCGAGCCGAGCATGACGGAGGAGGCGCCGGCCGCCAGCGCCTTGGCGATGTCGCCGGAGTCGCGCAGGCCGCCGTCGGCGCAGACCGGGATGCCGCGCTCCTTGGTGATCTTGGCGCAGTCCATGACGGCCGTGAGCTGCGGCACGCCGGAGCCCGAGACGATGCGCGTCGAGCAGATGGAGCCGGGGCCGACGCCGACTTTCACGCCGTCGGCGCCCGCGGCCGCGAGGTCGCGCGCCCCTTCGTAGGTCGCCACGTTGCCCGCCACCAGCTCGGCGTTCGGGAACTTCTTCTTGATCTTTTTCACCGCCTCGATGACGTGGTCGGCGTGGCCGTGCGCGACGTCGACGACCAGCACGTCCGCCCCCGCGTCGAGCAGCGCGCCGGAGCGCTCCATGAAGTCGCCCACGACGCCGACGGCGGCGCCCGCGAGGAGCCGGCCCTTCTTGTCCTTGGACGCGAAGGGGTGCAGCCGCCTGGCCTTGAGGTCCTTGGCGGTGATCAAGCCGCGGAGAATGCCCTTCTCGTCGACGAGCGGCAGCTTCTCGATCTTGTTCTCGCGGAGCATCTCCTCGGCCTTCTCCATGGAGACGCCGGGCTTGGCGGTGACGAGCTTCTTGCTCATCACCTGGCGCAGGTTGGTCTTGGGGTCGCGCTCGTGGAACTGCAGGTCGCGCGGCGTGATCACGCCCAGGAGCTTGCGCTCCTTGTCGACGACGAGCAGGCCGCCCACCTCGTGGCGCGCCATCGACTGGCGCGCGCCCTCGATCGTGTCGTCGGGGCCGATCGTGTACGGGTCCTCGATGATTACGTTCTCGGCGCGCTTCACTTTCGCCACCTCGGCCACCTGCTCGCCGACGGTGAGGAAGCGATGGATCACGCCCAGGCCGCCCGCCTGCGCCATGGCGATCGCCATGCGCGCCTCCGTCACCGTGTCCATGTTCGCGGACACGAGCGGGCACTTGAGGGTGATGTTCTTCGAGAACCGGCCCGAGGTGTCCACGTGCTTGCGGGACGTCACGTTGGACCGCTTGGGAACGAGCAGGACGTCGTGGAAAGTGAAGCCTTCGCGCATAGGCGGCTAGTATATTCTTAAAACGACTGGTTTCAAAACCAGTCCTTTCGTCGCTTCAGCGGCTGAGAACGAAACGCCGCTGGCCGCGGACGTCCCAGACGCGCACCGTGTAGTCGGAGCTGCCCAGGAACAGATAGGCGCCGTCGGGGGAGAACACCATCGACGTCGCCTCGGCGCCGTCGTCGCGCAGCGTCGTCGCCTGGCCCGTTCCGGCATCGTAGAGATGAAGCGTGCCCTTGATCGCCGTGGCGAGCATGCGCCCGTCCGGCGAGAAGGCCGCGGCGGCCGCGCGCCGGCTCGAGGCGGGGGAGTCCAGCTCCCGGCCGCTCGCCGGATCCCAGACGTGGACCGTGTGCGAGCTGATGGAGAGCAGCTGCTGCCCGTTCGGCGAGAAGAGCACCGACTCGATGGGGGTTTCTGGGGTCTTGATCGAGGTCTTGAACGTCAGTCGCGCGGCGTCCCACAGCCGGATGGTCCGCTTGTCGACGGAAGCGAGCGTCAGGCCGTCGGCGGAGAGCGTCACGCCGCGCACGCCCGGGGTGGCTCCCGGCGCGATCTGCTGGGCGGACGCGGGAAAGGCGAGGAGGCAAGCCGCCGCCAGCTCGAAGATGCGCGTTCTCATCCGGGAATCTTAGGATTTTCGCGCGGCCGGCCGTCACTCCCTCCGCGGCGGCACCTTTGCTAGAATGGGCCGTGGCCTTCCCGATCGACCGGCTCCGGCGCTTGCGCGGCTCCGCCGCTCTGCGCGCCCTCGTGCGCGAAACGACGCTCGACGCCGGCGACTTCGTCCTGCCGCTCTTCATCCGGCCCGGCAAAGGCGTAAGAAAAGAGATCTCGTCGATGCCCGGGCACTTCCAATACTCGGTGGACACGGCCGTGAAGGCGGCCGGCGAGGCCGTCGCCGCGGGCGTGCCGTCCGTCATCCTCTTCGGCATCCCGGAGAAGAAGGACGCCAAGGCGTCGGGCGCCTACGCCAAGGACGGCATCGTCCAGGTCTCGGCGCGCGCGATCAAGGACAAGCACCCCCAGCTCGTCGTCATGGCCGATCTCTGCTTCTGCGAGTACATGGACCACGGCCACTGCGGCGTCATCAGGGGCGAGACGATCGTCAACGACGCCACGCTCGAGCTCACCGCCAAGACGGCCGTGTCGCAGGCCGAGGCCGGCTTCGACGTCATCGCCCCGTCGGGCATGATGGACGGCCAGGTCGCCGCGATCCGCAAGGCGCTGGACGGCGCCGGCTTTCAGATGACGCCGATCCTCGCTTACGCCGCCAAGTATTCGAGCGCCTTCTACGGCCCGTTCCGCGAGGCCGCGGAGTCGCCGCCCAGCTTCGGCGACCGCTCGACGTACCAGATGGACCCGGCGAACTTCGACGAGGCCATGCGCGAGATCGCGCTCGACGTGGCCGAGGGCGCCGACATGCTGATGGTCAAGCCCGCCATGCCCTATCTGGACGTGCTGCGCGAGTGCAAGCGCCGCTTCGGCTTGCCCACGGCCGCTTATCAGGTCAGCGGCGAGTTCGCGATGCTCAAGGCCGCCGCCAAGAACGGCTGGCTCGACGAGAAGCGCGCCGCCCTCGAGTCGCTGACGTCCATCAAGCGCGCCGGCGCGGACTTCATCCTCACTTACTACGCTCTCGAGGCCGCGCGCTGGCTGGCGTAGCCAGCGCCGCGGACTTCTTCTCCACCTCGTCGGCGATCCAGTCCGCGATCTCGCCGAGCGGCACCCGGTCCTGGTTGAAGACGGCGTCGTAGAGCAGCGGGTCCTTCACGTCGCGGCGGAAATGCTGGCGGATCAGCATCTCGCGGCCGTGGTCGAGCTCCTCCAAGCGCTGCTTCGCGCGCTTTTCCGCGTAGCCGGTGCGGCGGCGCAGCGCCTCGACGCGGTGCTCGAGCGAGGCCACCAGGCGCACATGGATGCCGCCGCGCATGTCCGCGGTGACGCAGGCGCCCGCGCGGCCGACGATCACCACTTTGCCGGAGCCGGCGATGGCGCGCACGGAGCGGAAGATCCGGCTCATCAGCACGTCCTGCGGCGTGTACCAGCCGAAGAGCTGCTCGAAATAGTCGGTGGCGCGCGAGTGGTATTCCTCGTCGAGGAGATACTTCATGGGCGCCTTGAGGCGCGGGTCCTCCGCGAGCATCTGGAAGAGATACTTGTCGAAAACCTCCCAGCCTTCGAAGGCCTCGCCGCGGCGGCGGGCCAGGGCGTCGAGAACGGCGCGGGCGAGAGCGTGGGCGTCGGCGCCGGCCTGACGGGAGATGGTGACGAAGGGGGAGTGGCCGAAGCGGCGGGCCGGAGGAGCCTGCTCCATCCGGTAGGCCGCGGTATCCAGATACCGCACGACGTCGCTGACGTGCTCCATGCCTCCATCGTACCGCCGCCGTTGATCCCGTCGGTGTAAAACTGGCTTAATATCGACGTGAAGGCCTCCCGTTCCCGCGCGCTTTTCACGCGCGCCTCGAAGTCCCTGGTCGGCGGCGTGAACTCGCCCGTGCGCGCCTTCAAGGCGGTAGGCGGCACTCCCGTCTTCATGACGGCCGGCTCGGGCGCGCGCCTGACGGACGCCGACGGCAACCGCTACATCGACTACTGCTCGTCCTGGGGGCCGCTGATCCTCGGGCACGCGCGCCGCGAGGTCGTCGCCGCGGCCGAAAAGGCGCTGCGGCGCGGCTCGACCTTCGGCGCGGCCACGGAGGGCGAGATTGAGCTCGCCGAGGCGATCAAGGCGGCCCTGCCGTCGATCGAGCTCGTGCGGCTGACCAGCTCCGGCACCGAAGCGGTGATGAGCGCCGTGCGCGTCGCCCGCGCGTTCACCAAGCGCGACCTGATCGTGAAGTTCAACGGCTGCTATCACGGCCACGTCGACAGCCTGCTCGTGCAGGCGGGCTCCGGCGCCACCACGCTCGGCGCGCCCGACTCCGCCGGCGTGCCCAAGGCGTGGGCGGCGACGACGCTCAGCCTGCCGTACAACGACGCCGGCGCGCTGCGCCGCGCCTTCGCCCGGCACGGCCGCCGCATCGCCGCCGTGATCATCGAGCCGATCGTCGGGAATATGGGCGTGGTCGCCCCGCACGACGACTTCTTGGCCGCGGTGCAGACGCTGCCCCAGCGCCACGGCGCCCTGCTCATCTTCGACGAGGTGATCACCGGCTTTCGCCTGGCGTACGGCGGCGCGCAGACGCTGCTCAAGATCAATCCGGACCTCACGACGCTCGGCAAGATCATCGGCGGCGGCTTTCCGCTCGGCGCCTACGGCGGCCGCCGCGAGATCATGGAGCTCGTCGCCCCGGTCGGGCCCGTCTACCAAGCCGGCACGCTTTCCGGCAACCCGGTCGCCGTCGCCGCCGGCCTGGCGACGCTGCGCCTGCTCAAGAAAGAGGATCCCTACCGCCGCCTCTCCGAGATGACAGACTACCTGACGCGCGGCCTCGCCGCTCTGCGTCCGCGGGCGCGCGCGCGCTTCGGCATCAACTCCTGCGGCTCGATGTTCACGGTTTTCTTCGCCGAGGAGCCCGTGCTCGATTACGTCTCCGCGATGAAGGCGGACCGCAAGGCGTATGCCCGCTTCTTCCAGGGCCTCCTGGAGGAGGGCGTCTACTTCCCGCCCGCCCAGTTCGAGGCGGCGTTCGTCTCCTACGCGCACGTCAAGGCGGACCTCGACCGAACGATCGAGGCGGCCGGGCGCGCGCTGCGCCGTGCTTAGCCTGCTGGCCGCGGCGGCGCTGTCCGCCTCGGCCGCCGTCCGGTGCCCGCGGATGCGGACGTTCGCCGAGACGGTCGCGATCACCATGCGCGGCGGGGAGCAGGTCGTCCGCGAAGAGCTCTTCGATCAGATCATAGACGTCCCGGCGCCGGCGCTCTCGAGCGCGATCGACGCGGGGGATGCTCCCGACGGGATCAGCCACTTCTTCGACGTGCTCGTCTATAAAAAGGACGGCAAGCTTCTGCCGAAGGCCGTCCTCGTCAGCTCCATGCGCGACGAAGGCCGACGCCGCGAGCGCTGGCTCATGCTCACCGATCTCTCGGGCAACCTCAAGAAGGCCGTCGTGGCTTGGGACGAGCTCGATGAGAACGGCGAGATGAAGCCCGGCGGCAAGGGCACGATCTCCCAACAGAAGGGGCCGTACAATCCGGACGCGCTCGAGCATCTGCGCTACGAGCTGAAGATGGACTGCGTGGACATGAGGAAGAGCAACCATGGCTAAGATCGCCGTCTTGAACCCCGCCACCGAGAAGACCATCGGCGAGATCGCCGATCAGGGCGCCGCCGAGGTCCACAAGGCCGTCTCGCGCGCCAAGAAGGCGCACGAGAGCTGGCGCAAGGTCCCCGCGCACGAGAAGGCGGAGATGCTCCACGAGGTCTCTCATCGCATCAAGGCGCAGACCGAGCAGCTGGCGACGATCCTCACCCGCGAGGGCGGCAAGCCGCTGCGCGAGAACAAGGACGAGATGGGCTGGTCGGCGTCGTGCTTCAACTATTACGCGGAGATCGCGCGCAACAGCCGCGGCCGCGTGATCCCGTCGACGGAGACGTCGCAGCTCAATCTGGTCGTGAAGGAGCCCTACGGCGTCGTCGGCGCGATCGTGCCGTGGAACTATCCGATCCTGCTCATGTCGTGGAAGCTCGCGCCGGCGCTGGCCGCGGGCAACACCGTCGTGCTCAAGCCGGCGGAGCAGACGCCGCTCTCGACGCTCGCTTTCGAGAAGATCTTCGACTGCCTGCCGGAGGGCGTCGTGGAGATCGTCACGGGCTACGGCGAGACGGCGGGCGAGGCCATCGTCCGCCACCCGGACACGGCATTGATCGCCTTCACCGGCTCGCTCGAGACGGGCAAGAAGGTCTCGCACATCTGCGCGGACATGGTGAAGAAGGCGCACCTCGAGCTCGGCGGCAAGGACGCGTTCGTGGTGTGCGAGGACTCGGACTTGGACATCGCGGTGAGGGCCGTCGCGTGGGCGTCATTCCTCAACACGGGGCAGGTGTGCACTTCGGCGGAAAGGATTTACGTCCAAAAGGATATCTATAAACCTTTCGTCGAACGGCTGGCGGCGTTCGCGGAGGATCTGGTCGTGGGAGACGGGATGGACCCGAACACCGACGTGGGCCCCATGATCGGCGCGCCGTACCGCGAAAAGGTGGACGCCCACGTGAAGGACGCGATCAAGAAGGGGGCCAAGCTCGTGGCGGGCGGCAAGAAGCCGTCGTCTCCCGGCTGGTTCTACACGCCGACGGTTCTTGCCGACGTGGATCACTCGATGAGCGTGATGCGCGACGAGACGTTCGGCCCCGTCTGTCCCGTCATGCCGTACAAGAGCTTCGACGACGCGATCCGCATGGCCAACGACTCGATCTACGGCCTCGGCGCCAACATCTACACGCACGACTCGCGCAAGGTGAAGAAGTTCTTCGAGGAGGTCCAGGCCGGCACCATCTGGATCAACGACCCGCTCACCGACAACGACGCGGGGCCGTTCGGCGGCTACAAGGCCACCGGCGGCTCGCGCGAGCTCGGCGAGGAAGGCCTCGAGGAGTTCCAGCAGTCCAAGCACGTCCACTGGGACTTCGAGCAGAAGGCCAAACCGTGGTGGTATCCGTACGGCCCGCGCAAGGCGGCCAAGAACGGCCCCGCGAAGAAGTAGCGTGGCCTACTGGCTGATGAAGTCGGAGCCGGACGTGTTCGGCATCGACGACCTGGCGCGCAAGAAGGTCGAGGGCTGGAACGGCGTGCGCAACTACCAGGCCCGCAACTTCATGCGCGCCATGAAGAAAGGGGACCGCGCCTTCTTCTATCACTCCAACGCGAATCCTTCCGGCGTGGCGGGCGTGATGGAGATCGCCCGCGAGGCGTATCCGGACCCGACGCAGTTCGACCCCAAGAACGACTACTACGAGCCCAAGTCCACGCCGGACCGCGCCCTCTGGGACCAAGTCGACGTGCGCTTCATCGAGAAGCTGCCCCGCTTCGTCGCGCTCGACGAGCTGCGCCGCATGCCGGCCTTGAAGGGCATGGCCCTGTTCACGCGCAGCCGGCTGTCGGTGCAGCCGGTGGCGGCCGACGAGTGGAACGCCATCGTGAAGGCCGCGCGGCGTTGAGCCCGGCTCTTTGCGGACCGGCGAAACAACGAATATAAGCTGGCCGCGCGGCCAGTTTATTGGCGCTTTCCGGGACTCGTGCTGGTTTTAAAACCAGCACGGGCCGCGGCGGCCCTAGCCGCGCTTGAAGACGAACGGCCCGAACGCCTGGGTCACCGGCATCACCTGGATGCGGTTGACGTTGACGTGGCGCGGCAGCGTGCAGGCCCAGAACACGGTCTCCGCCACGTCGTCCGCCGTGAGGGGCTGCAGGCCTTCGTAGGGCTTCTTCGCCTTGGCCACGTCGCCCTTGAAGCGGACCAGCGAGAACTCCGTCTCCGCCAGGCCCGGCTCGATGTTGGTGACGCGCACCGTCGAGCCCAGCAGGTCGGCGCGCAGGTTCAGCGCGAACTGCTCCACGAAGGCCTTCGTCGCCCCGTAGACGTTGCCGCCCGGATACGGGAAGTCTCCGGCCACCGAGCCCATGAGGACGACGTGGCCGTCGCCGCTCTCGACCAAGCCGGGCAGCGCCGCGCGCACGGTGTGGAGCACGCCCTTGATGTTGGTGTCGACCATCTCGTCCCAGTCGTCGAGGCTCGCTTGAGGCGCGGGCTCTAGGCCCAAGGCCAGGCCGGCGTTGGCGACGACGACGTTGGGCTTGGAGAACGCCGCGGGCAGGCCGCGCAGCGCGGACTCGACCGAGCGGCGATCGCGCACATCGAGGACGAGCGTGTGGCCGCGGCGCCCGAGCCGCTTCTTCAAGGCCGCCAGCCGCTCGGCGCGGCGGCCGCAGGCGATCACCTTCGAGCCTTCGGCGGCGAAGCGCAGCGCGATGGCCTCGCCGAAGCCGGAGGTGGCGCCGGTGACGAGGACGGTGAAAGACCGGGGGTCGACGCGCTTCATGGCCCGATCATACCAAGCGGCGCGACTAAGGCGCCAGCGAGGGCGAGGGGCGGATGAGGCAGGACGACAGGATCGAGGCGAAGCGCGCGCCGCCGTCGGCCGCGATGTCCTTCCAGAGCGCCTCTTGGCAGTCCATCAGGTTGCCCGAGAACGACAGATGCCCGCCGGTCGGCACTCGCACCCAGGTCTTGCGCGCGGACCGCTGGGAGACGTAATGATAAGCCGTCTGGAACTCCGGGGTGGCGGGATCCTGGCCGCCGGAGAAGTAGAACAACGGCGCCTCGACTTGATACGCGGCGGCGTCGAAGGCGCTCGTCATCTTCCGCGGCCCGCAAAAGCCGGGATCCAGCGGTATCAGCGCGCCGCCGCGCAGGGCGAAGTCGGTCAACTGGCCGCGGGCCGAGCCGTCCAGCTCTCGGCAGACGATCGACCGATACAGCGCCGCGTGCGCCGCGTCGGTATGCTGCCCGGCGAAGGCGTTCAGCTGGTTGCGCAGGACTTGGCGCTTGTCCTCGGGCGCCGCCGGGTCGAGGGCTGAGAGAGAGTCCACGGCGAAGCCCGTGCCGCCGCCGGGCGGCGCGCCGTAGAGCTGGAGATACTCGAGGTAGCCGCCCCAGATCTCCGGCGCGACGCCGAAGGGCGGCGGGTCCTGCGAAAGCGCGTCGACCGCGCCGGGGGGCAGCCGGCTCTTCAGGTCGTTCCAGCCGTTCTCGAACGCCCACAGCGCCTCGTCCGGCTGGAACGCCCGGCCGAGGACGGCCTCGAGCACGACGGCGTCGGGCTGCGGCACGCCCGCCTCGCGGGCCTTCGCGGCGGCGATCGTCGCCACGACGCTGCCGTAGGAGACGCCGTAGAGGATGTAGCGCTTGGGCTTGATGTCTCGCACGACGGCGAGGACGGCCGACGCGATGTCCTCGCTGGTCAACGAATCGGCGGAGATGGCGGCGTTCGCGTTGCAGCCGGCGCCGAGAGGATCGATGCGCACGATCCCGAACTCCCACGGGACGGAGAGCGGGCGGCCGATCGAGCCCTCGCCCGGCCCTCCCGGGATGTTGACGACGACCGGCTGGTCGTCGCCGCCGTCGTCGGCGGGCCGGTACGCGTAGCGGTACTCGAAGAGGCGCCCGCCCGTTTCGATCGGGACCCGGCGCACCGTGCTCGCGTTGCACTCGGGAGGCAGGTCCGGATTTCCGGCGATCCGCGGCACGCCGACGGCTCCGGCGCCGGCGGCCAGCTGCAGGGCGAGCGCTATTCCTTGAACCAGCACGCGGGCCGGGCTCCTTGCGGGAAGTTCTTCGACGTGCAGAAGCCCGCGGCGGGATCGTACGGGTCGACCGGCGCGTCCTTGTCGACGGGGCAGAGCGCTCCCGCCACGACCGTGTCCAAGCGGCATTGCGCCGGCGGGTGCTCGCCGAGGAGGGAATAAGGCGGCCGCGCGGGGTCTTGCGCGTCGAAGGAGCTCGGGAACGAGCGCGCGAAGCTGTCGAGGAAGTTCTTCCCGGCGACCATGATCCGTTGGCAGAGCGCGGCGCCTTCCTCGTCCGGGAAGGATTGCGAGCATTCGGCGGCCACGAGCCGCGGCGCCCCGTGGGCGCGGACGTAAGCGACGTCGTCCTGGCCGGCGAGCACCTGCCGCATGCACTTGGCCGCCGCGAAGTAGTCCGCCTGCCCTTCCGCGGAGATCGGCACGTCGCCCTTGTCGTCGAGGATGCCGTCGTACATGGCGGGCGCCTCCATGTGCGGGGCGGAGCCGGTGATGTGGCCCAGCTCGTGGCAGACCATGAAGCGGAAGCCGTCCTCGGTGATCTTGGGGTTGGTGTAGTAGCCGTCGTCGACCGTCAGGGTGGCGTGCGTCTCGCTGTCGCGGTTGCCGGAGCCCGTGATGCCGTGCTGATGGCTTTGGACGAACTCGAGCGTGACGCCGCGCGCGGCCATGTAGGGGACGTAGATCGAGAGAGCCCGGGCGATGATGCCCTGGAAGTCCACCTGCGCGCCGGTCGGCGGCGCGCTGACGGGCGCGGCGCGCGTCGTCGCGGCCAGTGTCAGCGCGAAAAGAACCATCAGCGTTCGCATAGTCTGAGAGCTCCTGATCTTTCAAGGATGGCGGCCTGGGGAGGCGCTGCCGAGGGCCCATTAGGCCGCTACGCTGGGACGAAAGACCCGCGCGGGCAATCCCTTTTGGTTCATGCCGCCGAGCCGTCGCGATTGTTAGCATCGGGCATGGTCTCCTTGGCGGCGCTCGCGTTCCTGGCGGCGCTCCCGGCGCTCGCCGGAGGGCCGGCCCACGAGCGCGCGCGGACGGCTCCGGGACTCGTCACGGGCGGAGCGAGCGCTCCCCTCGCGTCGGCGTCGCCGGGCTTGGACGCTCCTCCCGGCTTGGCGCCGGCCGCGCAAGCGGCTCCCTCGGCGGCTCTCGAGCCCGAGAAGTCCCGCCCGGCGGCGGCGGACGCGCTCTCGGCGGCGCTGCCGCAGGCTTTGGCGATGGCCGGTCGCGGCGCCTCAGGCCCCGAGGAGAAGCCGTCCCGTCTGGCGGCCTCGGCGTTCGACGGGTCGAGGAACCAGGACGGCGACGACCCTTATGTCGGGGTGATGATCGGGCTCCGGGACCCCGGCTCTCCTTCCGCTCTGCTGTCGAAGGCCGCCGCTTGGAAGGCGCAATACGGCTATCTGCACGACTTCTCGTTCGAGCCGGCGAAGGTTGCCGGACCTCCGCCCCAACTCGTCATCCGCGGCGCCGTCAAGCGCAGCCGGCTCGGCTGGCTGCGCGCGGCCGAGGGGGTCTTCAAGTTGGTGCCGTCGGTGTCGGGTTTGGAGCACATGGCTTTTGTCCCATACCTGTCGCCGGCCGGGGAGAACGCGTTTCGCCGGCTCGCGCGGCGCGCCTATCATCTCTCCGCGGTCGCCGCCCTCATGGCAACGGCGCCGATCTTCCTCGTAGCCTTGCCTGCTCTTCTGTCTCCGGTGGCTGCCATGGGCGCGCTGTGGGGCGTTGATCGGCCTTTGGCCGTGGCGATCGCGGCCGCCGGCGCCGGCATGTTCTCGATCGTGTCGCCGTTCGACCAGCTCACGGGCCGGATCCCCAGAGGCGCGCGGCTGGCGTTCGCGCAGGCGGGCCTGCTCGCGGCGGCGGGACTCGTCGCGCTCGAGGGCCACCTGCTCGTCGCTGGGCTCGGCGCGGCGGCATCGGCTGGGGTCTACAAGGCTTTCTCGCGGCTGCTTGAAGGAGGTCATTCGAACGATCATCCGGTGGATAAGTTCGTCAACGGCCTAGCCGTCAACGCGGCGATCACGGCGCTGGGCGGCGCCATCGCGGCTCTCGGCTGGGCCGGGCATCAGACGTTCGCGGTGAGCGCGCTGGTCTTCTCCATCGCTGTCCTCGGGCTGATGGGCGGCTACGCGTTCGGCCGTCCGAGACGCTAGCTAGGCGACCGCCGGCAACTCGTCGCCCACGCGCTCGAGCGCGGCGAGGAAGTCCGCCGCCGTGCGCACGCGCTCGTGCGGGTCGGGCTGCAGCGCCCAGTCGACGAGGCCGTCGAGAGCCGGCGGCAGCCCGGGCACGAGCGCGCTCGGCTTGGCGTAGCGGCGCGCCAGCTTCTCGTCGAGCGTGTGCGGGGCCTCGAACGGCCGGCGGCCCGTGACCATCTCGTAGAGCATCGCGCCCAGCGAGAAGAGGTCGGACTCCCGGCGAACCTCGCCATACTCCTGCTCCGGCGCCATGTAGTGAGGCGTGCCGCGCACGGTGGCGCGCTGCGACGGCGTGAGCGCGCTGCGGCCGCGGCTCTCGTGGCGGGAGATGCCGAAGTCCATCAGCTTGATCTGGCCGGAGGACGTCACCATCACGTTGCCGGGCTTGAGGTCGCGGTGGACGACGCCGTGGCGGTGGGCGAACTCTAGTCCGTGGCAGACCGGGCGAAGCAAGGCCCGCGCTTCGGAGAGCGGCAGCCGGCCGCGCTTGGCCAGGATGTCCTCGAGCGTGCGGCCCTCGATGCGCTCGAAGACGAGGCAAAGGCCGGCCTTCGTGTCGACGATGGCGTGGATGTCGACGATGGCCGGGTGATGCAGGCCGGCCACCGTGCGAGCCTCCTCGAGGAAGCGCTCGCGCGCGCCGGGATCGCGCAGCATCTCCGGCCGCAGCACCTTCACGGCCACGGGCCGCTGCAGCGCCTTGTCGAAGGCCTCGTACACCAGGCCCATGCCGCCGACGCCGATCTCCGGGCCGAGCGCGTACGCGCCGCCCAGGTCTGGCAGCGGCGGCTTGGCGGGCCCCTTCTTCTCGGGGGCGTCCTCGCCGAAGAGGTGCAGAAACCCCAGCGCGATCAGCAGGCCGCCGATGAGCGAGCTGACGAGGA
>Ga0265338_10005437_pt1 | contig 16627 bp, 16 predicted proteins | sample 42126metaG_FD_193579 | JGI IMG/M metagenome (GOLD analysis project Ga0265338, IMG submission 193579) | Rhizosphere microbial communities from Carex aquatilis grown in University of Washington, Seatle, WA, United States - 4-21-26 metaG | ecosystem: Host-associated > Plants > Roots > Rhizosphere... | reverse complement strand
GGGCGCGACGATCACAGCGCGCGGAGTCGCCAACATCGCCGATGCTTCGCTCTCAGCCAGCGGGACGACGGTGCCATCGGCGGGCGGACCATTGTCCGGCGTAGTCGTCGCCAACTTCACTGACTCGGGGGGCGCCGAAGCGCCAGCCGATTATACGGCGACGATCGACTGGGGCGACGGCACGGCCACCACGGCCGGTGGGATCGCCCCGGCGGCCGGCGGCGGTCTTGCGGTGACCGGTAGTCACTCGTATGGCGACTCCAACAATCATGCGATCACGGTCACGATCCACGACGAGGGCGGCGCGACAACGCAGGCCACCTCGCAATTCTTGTTTGGCGACGCCAACGCGCGATTCGTTGGGGCCGCCTTCCTCGACGTGTTGGGCCGGCCCATCGATGCGTCGGGCCTGGCATTCTGGGACCAACAGCTCGACGGCGGCCAGTCGCGGACGGTCGTCGTCGACGCCATCGATCACAGCGCCGAGTATTTCGCAAACCAGATCGTCACGCCTGCCTACCAGCGGTACCTCGGCCGATCGCCCGATAGTGGGGGCCTGGTCTACTGGGTCGACCAGTTGCAGAACCACGGCCTCTCTGACGAGCGGCTCGAAGCCGGATTCGTCGCATCGCCTGAGTTCTACCAGCACGCCGGCGGCACCGACAAGAGTTTCGTCGACGCGATTTATGTCGATCTGCTTGGCCGGGCCGCCGACTCGCAGGGAGAAGCCTTCTGGGTCGGACAACTGGCCCAGGGAGCCCAACGCGCCGACGTGGCTTATGGCTTCGCCGCCAGCCTGGAGCGGGAACGGCAACGGGTGAGTGATGACTATATGCACTACCTCGGTCGGCTTCCCGACCAGCAAGGCATCGACTTCTTCGTCAACCAGTTCGCTCACGGCGTCAGCAACGAGAGTGTGATCACGGGCTTTGTGGCGTCCGACGAATACTTCGCAAAGCATACAACTTGAGAAATCGCGGAATTCGGCCGCTGCCGCCGATGGGTGTCAGAGTTTCAAGTTGGACGTTGCGGAGCCACCTTATGGCTCTGCGCAGAGCCCTCGGCGCTGAATCCGCAATTCGCGATTCGCCAGCGACCACTTCCGCGGTTTGCTCGCCCTGGCACACCCTTTGCACTACCGGGCTCCAGTGATGAAGTCAACGCGGAAGCCGACAACGGCGCCAGATGCCGCAGTGGCTCCGCGAAAACGGTTCGCCGCAGTCGCAAAAGCGGCGGACAATTTGAACCGCCCCTTTATTTTCAAGGAGTTCAATCATGAGCGGAAAGACCGACGTAGCTAAAGGACGCATCAAGGAAGCCGCCGGGGCACTTGCCGACGACGACAAGTTGCGCCGTGAAGGCAAGACCGATCAGGCGATCGGCAAAGTGAAGCAAGCAGCCAAGGAGCTGGTCGACAAGGCAAAGCGGGCCACAAACGATCGGTGCGGCAAGGCCGGCTGGGCGTTGCTGTGGCTGCTCGGCGTTCCGTTGCCGGTCCTACTGGTGTTGTACGTGCTCACCGGCGGCGGTTGCCACAACTGATCCACGCGGGGCGTTAGGTCGCACTAAAATTCGCGACCGGCGCCATATCGGCACACAACTTGCAACGAGAATCTTCTTACTTAACGGGCAAATGATCATTCCTAGTCCACAACCAAACGGAGTTCAGTCATGCTCAACGCGGAACAAGTGCAAGGTCAATGGAACAGTCTGCGCGGCAAGGTCAAGGAGAAGTGGGGCCAACTCACGGATGAAGACCTGCGAATCGTCGGCGGCAATGTCGATCAGCTCGTCGGGAAGATCCAGCAGAAGACGGGCGAAGCCAAAGACGCCATCGAACGCCACATCAACGAGATCATGTCGAACCCGACCGTAAGCCGGGTGTCCGAGGCCGCCGCCGGGTACGCCCACGACGCGGCGGAGAAACTTCGTGACGGCTACGACGAAATCGGTGAACGCGTCCGGCATGGGGCGGAGCGCGTCGAAGCCCACGTCAAAGAGCACCCGACCCAGTCGATGCTGGCTGTACTCGGGCTGGGGATCATCACCGGAGTCGTGATTGCCGTCGTGCTGCGGCACGACTAGAGATTCGCCGGGTAGGGTGGATCACTTGATTCACCAAGAACTTGCAACACTCAATGAAAAGGATGTGAAATATGGCGACACCTGGTGCCCGTTTTGATGTCAACACCGGATCTCGAACTTCGGCCGAGCCGAGAGGGGTGATCATTGCCGGTCACGAGCGGGGACTCGGCGACGCTTGCGCACGGGCAGGCCAGCTCATGCGCGATAATCCCGCCTCGTCGGCATTGGCCACGTTTGGGGTGGGGGTAGCGATCGGAAGCGCGCTCGTGTTCGTACTTGGGCACTCGCGCCGTAAACCGACCTGGCGAGAGCAAGCCCAGGCGTCCGGGGGCCACCTGCGCGACATGGTCGTGCAGTTGTTGCCCGACGCGCTCTCGCGCCACATGTCCAAGTAGAATTGCTCCGATCCGAACTGATTCCCATACCCCTTTTTGGAGTTTGATCATGGTATACGCCCCGCAAACCGCTCAAGCTGAGCGAACCCAACGAGAACCCGAGAGCCACTCGCCCGAGCAAGCGGTCGGCAACCTGGTCTGCCACCTCAAGAAATACGCGGAAGAGAATCCAGCTTCAGCCGCCTTGTGGTGCGTGGGCATCGGTTTCGTCCTCGGTTGGAAGTTGAAACCCTGGTAGTGGTAGTTGTCTCTAAGAAAGGAATGAAATGGGCGCGGCCGGCAAACAGGGCGAGCTTGAACTTGATTATCTGGCCGCCGAAGCGCGAGACGCGCGAATCGCCATGCGCGCGTCGTTGCTCGACTTGAAAGCAAGCTTGCTGACGAAGGCCGATCCTCGCGAATTGGCGCGCGAGCATCCCCGGATCGCGGTCGGCCTGGCGGCGGCCGTTGGCATCGCGGCGGGGACCGCATTAGGCGCGCGCCGAGGTCGCCGCATGACGTCGGCCGTGGCGCCGTTAGTTCCACCTGCGGCCCAAACACCGCCGTCGCCCGATCAATCGTTACACGGCGACGGCCGGCGTCCGGGCCCAGCACGAGCGGCGCGCGGCAAGTTTGCCACCTGGCTCTTGGGGATGATTCAAGGCGCATTGGGCGGCGCGTTGCGGCTGGCGATTGAGTCGGCCTTGGCCTCATGGGCCGCTGCGGCGGCTCAGGATTCCCAGGGTTCAAGCGAAGGGATCTCCGTCCCTCGCGCCACGCCTGAAGATGAAGACGTTTCCAAAGCTGAGAAGTCGCCAGAGACCGAGGCCGCCGTCGAATCGCCGCCCTGTGTGACACTCGGGGCGGAATGAGACAATTGGTAGGTTAGGCTTTCCAGCCTGACGGAACCTTGAGTTGCCCAGTCAGGCTGGCGACCCTAAGTGTACGCCAGATAGCCCCTTAGTTCGGCGACGCGTCGTCCGCAGCCCGTTGCCTGACGTCCCGTCCAAACCGTTTCCATTGCTTGACCCGCCGGCGAGCAAATTTTTCCACCGATTTGCGTCGCGCGGACCGTTCCCAGGACGACTTGCCTACCCAGGTCGCCCCCCACACGGCTCCCAGAACCACGGCCCCCGCGGCAAGCTTTCCGGCCCAAGGTCGATCGCCGCAAAGCACCGTCAATCCCTCGGCCGCGCCGACGACAAGCAACACTGAGGCCGTAACGATGGCCGCGGAAACGCCCAGACCGGCCTCGGCCGCGAATAGCGCTCGCACCGCCGCCGACCGCAGGCGGGTGTTAACCATGTCGGCCCGGGCGCTACAGTAATAGGCAACATACTCACGAAGTTCCGCAAGCTGCTTTGCCAGAGATTCAAGGGCCGGTAGATTGGCCGACGCGTCATCGCTTTGGGCCGCTTTTCGATTCTCGGAATTGAAAGCGGCCGAGTGTCCGTTTTGTTGCTCGTTGGCGGCCATGGTGGTGTCTCTTCCGTGCGTCTGTCAGAAGCGTTGGTGATCTCGTTGAATACGAGCCTCCTTCTGGGGCAAATGTCATGCCACCAATGAACCTGGCAGAGAGGAGCAATGCGCCCATGAAATCAATGCTCACGTGGTTCGGATGCACCCAAACTGGAACCAAATGCTCCAGCTTCCCTGCACGATACGTGTCTTATCGCCAGCACCCCGGTATGGCAACATCAACCAGGTATACCGGACAACCCACCTACGATGCCGCCGGGTCGGCTTGGATGCCCAATACGCGGACGAATTCCGCACCGAAGAACAACACGGCGCTGGAATAGTACATCCAAAACAGCACCCCCAAAAACGAGCCGACGACGCCATAGGCGCTGTAAAAACCGCGGATCAGAAAATGCGCCAGGAACTGTTGCCCAAGCCCCCACACCAAGGCCGTCAACAATCCTCCGGCCAGCGCGTGCCTCCAGCGAATCGACGCGCGCGGCAGAACTTTGAACAACACGCCGAACAGCAAGCTGTTGCACAGAATCGAAAACGACGCCTGCAATGCGTCCCAGGCGAGGGTTCCCGCCGGCCAAGGGACGACATAGGGGCGTGCCGCCGCCAACCCCAGGTCGGCCAAAAGGACGAAAATCACCAGCCCGCCGAACCCCAACAGCACCAGAAAGCCCGTCAGACGATCGACCAGCGCCCTGCGAACGGCGCCCCACGCCCCGGCGGACGGCACCTGGGGTCGGCCCCAGATGCGGTCCAACATCGAGTCGAACTGCTGGAACATGCCGATCGCCGCGACCAGCAGCAAGAGCAGCCCCAGCGGGCCGCCGAACGTCGCGTTTTCTTCGACTCCGGCCAGCAGGGCCTTCAATTGGTCGGCCAACCAGGGAGAAGCATTCCTGGCGGCCGTGTCGAGCAGTTCCTCGCGGGCATTCTGAGCCGATGAGACGTGCCGCAGCACGAGACCTAACAGCGCGATCAGGACCAGGCAACACGGGAACAGCGAACAGGCGGCGTAAAACGCCATCGCCGCGCTCAGCAGGCTGGCGTCGTCGGCGTTCCAACGCCGACACGTCTCACGCAGCAATCGCCAGAGGCCGAGGAGGAGTGAAGCGGACCGCATGGATTAGGATGAAGGGTGAGGGAAGGTGGGGTGATGAGGTGATGGTGTCGTTAGGATCCGTCGCTCAAACATTTCGTGAATTGGTTCCTATAAGTCAGTGGCCGCCAACGGGGGAGAATTTTCCTGCGTCTCCCGGACCAATGCGGAAAGTCGGTCGACGAGGCTGACCAACTCGGGAGGCGCGTCGTCGGCGGCGAGGCTTGCCCGCAACCCTGCGACACGTTCCGCCAACGCTGGCGACGGCAGTGGTTGCGATTGGGGGACCGCCCGCCAACGCAGCCAGTAACCGCCAATGGTCTGAATCGCGGCCGCCAAGGGGGGGCCCAGCAGCAGGCCGGCGATCCCGAAGCCCTCGGTCAAGACGATCACCACCAGCACGATCAGCAAGGCATTGTAGCGGCGGCGGTCGAAGAGCCGCGGTTCCACCACGAGCTCCAGGAACGACAAGACGAACACCGTGGCAATCATGGCCGGCAGGGCCGCGCTCCACAGTACTTCCTGGCCACGGAGAACCAAGATCGGAAGCGACAACGCGGTGGTAAACGCCAGGGCGATCACGACGCCGCCCCACGGCACCAGCCAGGCCGCTGCCGAACAGACCGCCAGCAGCACGGGATATGGAAAACCCATCGCGGAGTAACCCAGGCCCAAAATGACTCCGGCGGCGATGCATTGGATGGCCTCGCTGCGCAGGTACGCGCCCACCTCGATCTCGATCGTCCGCCAGGCATCGCGCGCCGCCGTCCGGTGATCGACGGTCAGTAGCGAAAGCCACAAGCGCTCGAAGTGCACCCGGTCGATGCTCCAGTACAAGCTGAGTACCGCCATCACGATTGTATTGACCACGATTTCGAAGAACCCACGTGTGAAGCCCAGCAAAGTCGGCAACGACGCCAGCCATCGGCCATCCGCCGCGGAGCTCGCCAAACCTTCGCCGACGGGCAGCAATTGCATGAACTTGCGCTCCAGCGGTCCACCGTTGGGCCAGGTGTCCCGCGCATGCGCGAACGCAGTTTCGGCATCGTGTTCCAGTCGCTCCAGGTCGGTCATCAATGGACCTGCCGCAACCATCGCCAGGCCCGCCAACAATGCCAGCGTGCCGAGATAGGTCACAGCCAATGCCGCGAGGCGAGGCCATCTGAACGACTCCAGGCGATCGACCATCGGCCGCAGCGCCGCGGCCACGCCAAGCGACAGAAAAAAAAGCAGTAAAGCGCCCCGCAATCGCCACACGGCGAGCAAGGTCGCCAGCGTGGCCAAAACGGCAGCCGTAATGGCGGCGTAGCGTTTCATGCGGTCGCTTCTCCCGCCGCCGCTTCGGCCTTCTGGTTGGCCGATTGCGCCAGTGCAAGGTCCAAATCGCGGGCAATGCTCTCGATCGATTCCTCGCGCTCGTCGCTGACATCGTTCGACGATTCGGACTTGTGACGCACTTGCAAGCGAACGTCGCGAATCAACTCCTGAGCCTCATAGCGCAAACGGCTCAGCCGATCGCGGCCTTCCGGTTGAGCCGGTTCCAGGGCGCCCGGCTTGAGAACATAACGGTTCAGCAGTAACTGCAAGATCGCCGCCAACGGAATGGCCAGAATCGCCCCCGCCAGCCCGAACAACGCGCCGAACCCGGCGATCGCCAGCAACGTCACCACCGGGTGAACGCCGACCGCTTTATCCATTACGCGCGGCGCGAGCAGGTAGTTTTCGAGTTGTTGAATCACGACAGCGGCGAGCAACACCCAGACGACCTTGCTCGAATCGGTGGTCGCGGCGACCAGCAAGGCGGGCACGGCCCCCAGGGCCGGCCCAAGCATGGGCACGGCTTCGAGCACGCCGGCGATCAGCGCCAGCGGCAAGGCCTGCGGCAGCCCCAGCCACCAGTAGACGACGAGCGACAAGATCGCCACGGTCACGCAGAGGATGCTCTGGCCCCGGAGATAAGCGCCAACCTTCTCCTCGATGCCTGTGGCCAACTCGCTCGCTTCTTCGCGGCGATCGGCGGCGACCAGCAACAGCAGCGCGTGGAGCGTGCGCTGCCGCTGCAGCGACCAGTACACCGCCAACAACAAAATGGCCGCGGTTGCAAGTACGCCCCGCATCGCCATGGCCGACATTTCGAAGGTTACACCCAACGGGTCGGCCCCCTCGGGCGCTTCGTAGGTGTCGTTCTCTTGGCTGCCGATCTCCTGGCCGCCTGTCTCCTGGCCGGCTTTTTCCTGGCCGGCTGTTTCCTGGGCGCGGGTCTCTTGGTCAGGGGCTACCGCGGGGAGTGCGGTCGCTAAACGGCGGATGAGCATGTGTGTCGACGACTCCCAACTGTCGCGCAACGTGGCGTAACGCTTCGGAAGGGTCTCGGCGAGTGTACCCGCTTGCCTGATGACAAGCGGCAGCCCGAATGCCGCCGCCGTCAGCACTGCGGCCGTCAAAGCGCCAAAGACCAACGAAACCGAGAGCGGCCAGCTCAGCCCGCGGCGATGGCTCCAGTCGATGAAGGGTTTCAGCGCCGTTGAGAGCACGATCGCCATGAACAGGAAAATGACGACATCCTGAAACAAGTACAAGAGAGCGAAACCCGCCGACACGGCCGCTGCGACCAACGTGGCCCCGGCGGCGCGCCACGGAGTCCAAGGCTCCCACGGCGCGGGCCCAGTGGCACGCTGATCGTTCACCTGGTCCAGTGAAGGCGATCGTTTTTCGTTAATTGGTCCGTTCAAGAGAGCATCTCCCAGGAAAGCATCTCCCAGCCGGGGCGTTTGCGGCATACCAGCATACCACCGCGGCCATTCACCGGTATTGGTGCAAACGCCGTGCGCAACACTTGGCAATTCCACCTGGTGGAGAGTCAGCTTGCCCGATTTTGCCGTGAGCCGTATTCTATACTAATGAACACACTCCTTGGGCTTGAGCCTTGGCATGAGCGAACACTCGCACATTGAATGGACCGACGCGACGTGGAATCCGGTCAGGGGTTGCACGAAGATCAGCCCCGGTTGCGCGCATTGCTACGCCGAGACGTTCGCGGAACGCTTTCGCGGTGTCGCGGGGCATCCTTACGAGCAGGGGTTTGACTTGCGGCTGGTCCCGGAGAAGCTTGCCGAGCCCCTGCGGTGGCCCAGGCGGAACATGGTCTTTGTGAACTCGATGAGCGACCTGTTCCATCAGGACGTTCCGGACGACTACGTGATGGCCACGGTGCGGGTGATGGAGCGAGTTGATTGGCACACGTACCAGGTCCTCACCAAGCGCTCCGAACGACTGCGCGATATGTTGCAAACCAAATTGCGGCAGTCTGCCGAGCGGGAACATATCTGGTGGGGCGTGAGCGTCGAGAACCGCAAGCACGGCCTTCCACGCATCGAGCACCTTCAGGCGGCGCCCGCAAAGATGCGATTCCTTTCGATCGAGCCCCTCTTGGAAGATTTGGGGCCGATGAACCTGGACGGGATCCATTGGGTGATCGTGGGCGGGGAGAGCGGCGCCGGAGCAAGGCCGATGGAGAAGGCGTGGGTGCTGGCCATCCGCGAGCAGTGCGAGGCGGCCAGGATTCCGTTTTTCTTCAAACAGTGGGGAGGCGTGCGCAAGAGCAAGGCCGGCCGCGAGCTCGACGGACGGACCTACGACGAGATGCCCGCGATTGCCGAGCGGGCGATGCCCTCCAGGGCGCGGCGGCTCGAGATGATCGTCGAGGTAGAGCAGCGTTGCGCCGGGCAACTCGCGGCGGTGTAGCGCGACCTGTTCTCCGGAACAGCCTTTTCGTGACTCATGATCCCGGAATAGGTTGGGCGCCCCAATTGACGCCTCCAAGCTGATCTCTTCCATTCCTGCCGATGTCGGCATAGGTGTTGCCGCACCGGTCGCGTTGTCGCCATCCGATCCACCGTTGGCGTAAGAACGACCAGTGCGATGAATGCGCACACTATGTAGCCGCACAGCAGCCCACGCAGCGGCCCATTTCAAGGCGGTTCTCACACTCCGGAGGGCACTTGGCACATGCTTTGCACCAGCACTCTTCCTGGAGCGGACGTCGATGCGGCGCAACCACCAACGCTGCGACGGGACCGGCTGCCAGAACCATCTCTTTCCAGCAGGGAACAACCCATGAGAAATCGCGGAACCCAATTCCTAACGACCCCATCGCTAGCGGCGGCATTATTGCTGCTTGTGGGCCAGCATCACCTGTCGCTGGCGGCCGACGAACGCAAAGCGGAAAAAGGGAGTCAAGCGACGGCAGATGAGTTTCAAGCCGAAATCAAGAAACTCGGCGGCTTCGTCCACCGCGACAATCAGCGCCCCGGAAAGCCGGTCGTGGCAGTCGATCTGCGTGGTCCGCAAGTCACTGACGCCGCCCTGGAAATGCTTGCCGGCCAGAAGGACTTGGAAACGCTAGTGCTGGTCGGCGCCAAGGTCACCGACAAGGGTTTGAAACACCTGGCAAAACTCGACAAGCTCAAATCGCTCGACCTCGTGGGCCATGAAATCGGCGACGACGGTTTGGCATCGCTTGAGGACCTGAAACATATTCAAACGCTGGTGCTCAACGCGCCCCGCGTCACCGACCTGGGCCTGAAGCCGCTGGCCGGCATGTCGGACTTGGAGGCCTTGCACATCCACGGCACCCAGGTTACCGGGGCCGGACTCAAATCGTTGGCAGGTCTTACCAAGCTCGAATCCGTCGACCTGCGCGGCGCGCGGCTCAACGATGAAGGCCTGGCGTCCCTCGCCGAGTTGCCCGCCCTCACAACCATCGTGATCGAAGGCAGCCACATCACCGACGCCGGACTGGCGCACGTCGGGTCGCTTACCAAGCTCGAACACCTGGTGCTGACCAGTGGGAAGATCACCGATGCGGGGCTGGCGTCGCTGGCCGATTTGACCAGCCTGCAGACCCTGGCGCTGCACGACCACCAAATCAGCGACAAGGGGCTGGCCCATTTGAAAGGCCTGAAGCAGCTCGATACGCTGGTCGTGTCCGGCTCGCGGATCACCGACACCGGCATCAAGCAACTCAGCGGGCTGACCAAACTCGAGACCTTGTCGCTTGACGGCACGCAGGTTACCGACGCCGGGTTGGAACACGTCAAAGGCTTCCAGCACCTTGTGTCGCTGCACATCAGCGGCCCGCAGGTGACCGACGACGGCTTGCAGCACCTCGCCGGCTTGCACGATCTGCGCGATCTCAACCTGGCCCAGGGCCATGTCACCGACAAAGGCATTGAGAAGATCAATGGCTTGTCGAACTTGCGGTCGTTGGCGTTAGGCGCCGACGTGACCGACGAAGGGCTTGAGCACCTGGACGGTTTGACAAAGCTCGAAGCCCTCAAGCTGAGCCATAGTCAGGTAACTGACGCCGGCCTGGATCGCCTGGGCAAGTTGCCCGGCCTCAAGCACTTGGACTTGAGTCATACCCAAGTCACCGACGCCGGGCTCAAGCAGTTACAGCGGCTTTCCAAATTGGAATCGCTCGACCTGGCCGGAGCGCCCGTTTCCGAGGCAGGCGTCGAGAAGCTGCAGAAAGCCCTTCCCAAACTTCACATTTACTTCTGAATCGGAGCCCATCATGTGTCAACGAATTCGAACGTGCGTCTTGATCGTAGTGGCGGTGGCCGGTTGGCTGGTCCTCACACCCGCCACGGCTGAGGCCCAACGCGGCCGGGCGATTGCCTACGCGGCCACCAACAGTTACCTGGGCGGCGGCTATGGCTACGGCGGTTATGGTTATCCAGGAAACTACGCCTACCCGCGCTTTTACGGCGGGTACACGACGTATGGCAATGGCATCGGCTACGGCGGTAACTACATGAACGGTTATGAAGCCGCGTATCCGGTCTACGGTTACAACAACGGCGGCTATGGCTACGGCTATGGCGGTTATCCGGCATTTGGTTACGGCGTTCGCCGCAGCGCCTTCGGTCGCGCGATGGCGTATGGGTATTAGGCACGAACGAGAGTATCTCAATTTCCAACCTCCACATTTGCGATTGAGTAGGAACCTATCATGTGTCATCGACTTCGAACGTGTGTGTTGATCTCTGCGGGTGTGGCCGGCTGGTTGGCGCTCGCGCCCGCAGAGGCCGAGGCCCAGCGCGGCAGGGCGGTAGCGAACGCGGCGGCTCATAGCATGGGCAGCGGTTACGGCTATGGCCCAACAGGTCCTCGGGGAGGCCTGGGCCACCACGCCTACTTCGGCGGCTACACCACGGCCTTTGGCAATGGTTACGGCAACGGCAGCCCCTGGAACGACGGTTACACGAGCAGTTATCCGAGGTTCGGCTACAACAACGGCGGCTATGGCTACGGTTACAGCGGCGGGTATCCGGCCTTTGGCTATGGTGTACGACGTTACGGAAATGCGATGGCGTATGGCCGCGGTCGTTACAACTATTGAATGCTTGGCCACGTCGATACGGCCGCGGGCCGGGAAAACACGGCACAAGGAAGAGATTGAACGTATTCTCGACGGCTGATGCGAGCGCTAATGCAACACGCTTTCGCCACCTGACGGCTTCGTGTTTTTTGGGGATTAATTGAAATGATCAGCCTGCCGACGATCTTGATCGTGATCCTGGTGCTGCTGCTCTTGGGAGCGTTGCCCACCTGGCCTCATAGCAGGAGCTGGGGATACTATCCCAGCGGTGGGCTTGGCCTGGTGGTGATCATCATCCTCATCCTGCTGCTCATGGAACGCATCTGATGAGAAACGCATTGAAGAAGTCCCTGCTCTCCGCAACTTCCGCGTGGCTGTTGGCTTTGGCGCTGCTGTACGCGGCCGTCGTCTGGCCATACAAAACCGATCACGGAAAAACAGCGAGAGACAACGCATCGTTAAAAGGTGAAGTCGCTGACAAAGTCCCAGTCAACCCTGAAGATGACGACCCGCGACGACGTGACACACGCTAAAAGGAGAAAGGCCCATTGCCGGATGAAGCCCTCATCGAACGCCGCTCCTTGCGTTCTCGGCTTCAGGCGATAAAATCTGAACTTTGCCAGGAGAGGTGCCCGTGGTTGTTCACGCGATCAAAGCGCGACTCGAACGACTGGGTTCCTGGCGATTGGGTTCTTTACGCCTGGGGCCGTGGCGACTAGCCAACGACGGGGACGGGCTGAACTACAGCAGGGCCGACGAACAACCGCTACGCGCGGAGTTGTTCAGCCTCGACCAACTCGAGCGGCATGCCAAAACCCTGGCGGCATCGCACCAGCTTGCCACCGGCCGGGTTCCCGACAAGCTGATTCCTCGCCTCGACGACAACGAGCGAGTGCTGGTTGAGACCTACCACCTTGTCACTACCGCCGTCAAACGAAACCGGCGGATCGCGCCCGCGGCGGAGTGGCTGCTCGACAATTTCTATCTGATCGAAGAGCAAATCCGTACGGCCCGAAGGCACTTGCCGCGCGCCTACAACCGCGAGCTCCCGCGGCTGGCCGGCGGAGCGGCGGCGAGTTGCCCAAGGGTCTACGGTATCGCCCTGGAGCTGATCGCGCACGTCGACGGACGGGTGGATCCCAGCGGCCTCGACGGCTTCATCGCGGCTTACCAAACGGTCGAACCGCTGAAGCTCGGTGAGCTTTGGGCGGTACCGATCATGCTGCGGCTGGCGCTGATCGAAAATTTGCGCCGCGTGGCGGCGCGAGTGGCCACGGGACGAAGCCATCAGGACCTGGCCGACGACTGGGCGGAGCGGATGGTGCGCGTGGTCGAGCAGAACCCGACCGACCTGGTGCTGGTGCTGGCCGACATGGCGCGCGCGAACCCGCCGCTTTCGGGCGCGTTTCTGGCCGAGCTGACTCGGCACCTGCAGGGCCAAAGCCCGCACTTCGCCTTCGCCAACAGTTGGTTGGAGCACCGGTTGTCGGAGCAGGGGTTGACGACCGAACGGTTGGTCGTGGCCGAGGGGCAGGCGCAGGCTGCCGACCAGGTCTCGATGGGCAACAGCATCACCAGCCTGCGTTTCCTCAGCTCGAACGACTGGCGGACATTCGTCGAAAACCACAGCCTGGTCGAGCATACCCTGAGGGAAGACCCGGCGAGTGTCTACGCCCGCATGGACTTCGCGACTCGCGACCGCTGCCGGCACGGAGTGGAGGAGATCGCCAAACGGAGCCGCGCTTCGGAAGACGACATCGCCCACAAGGCGATTCAACTCGCCCAGGCCGCGGCGGCGGCCGCACCGGACGATCGCGCGGCGCACGTCGGCTTTTACCTAATCGACCGGGGACGCACCGCGCTGGAGCGCAGCGCGAAAATGCGGCAGTCGCCACGGACCATGGCCGCCAGGCTCGGTCGGCGTTTTCCACTATTCTTCTACATCTGCGGTGCGTCATTTTTCACGGCTGGGGCGATGGCGGCCTTATTCGACGCCTGCGGCGGTTGGCAAGCCGGCGCGGCTCCGCTCGCTTTGCTCGCCATCCCCGCCATGTGGTGCGCGGCACACTTGGGAATCGGCATCACGAACTGGCTGGCGACCCTGTTGGTACCCCCGCGGCCTCTGCCTCGGCTGGACTTCAGCGAGGGAATTCCGCCGGAACACCGCACGATGGTCGTCGTTCCGACCATGCTCTCAAGCGCCGAGGGGGTGACGGACCTTCTGGAAGGACTCGAAGTGCGGTATCTGGCCAACCGCGACGACAGCCTGCACTTCGCGCTGTTGACCGATTTCGAAGATGCGCCAAGCGAAGTCATGCCGGCCGATGCCGAGCTCGTGCGGCTGGCGCGGGAAGGCATCGAACAGCTCAACCAGAAATACGAGCGGCAGCGGCCCGACATTTTCTTCCTCTTCCATCGTCCGCGACGATGGAACGCCCAACAAGGCGAGTGGATCGGCTACGAACGAAAGCGTGGTAAACTTTCGGAATTCAACTCGTTCGTGCGCGGCGGCGCTCGCGACCGCTTCTCGGATATCGTCGGCGAGACGATCGTGCTGCCGGAAGTGAAGTACGTGATCACGCTCGACACCGACACGCAATTGCCGCGCGACTCGGCGAGAAAAATGGTCGGGGCGATGGCCCACCCGCTCAACCGCCCCGTGTTCGACTCCAAGCGCTGCCGGGTCGTCGAGGGTTACGGTATCCTGCAGCCGCGCGTCGGCGTGAGCCTGCCCAGCTCGCAGCGGTCGTGGTTCGTGCGTCTGTTCGCGGGGGACGCGGGCATCGACCCGTACACGCGGGTCGTTTCCGACGTCTACCAGGATTTGTTCGGCGAAGGGTCGTTCGTCGGCAAAGGCATCTACGACGTGGACGCCTTCGCCAAGAGCTGTGAAGGGTTCCCCGAGAACGCCATTTTGAGCCACGATCTCCTGGAAAGCGCCCATGCCCGCTCGGCGCTGCTTAGCGACGTCGAGCTGTTCGAGGAATACCCGTCACGCTACCCCGCCGATGTCAGCCGGCGCCACCGCTGGATCCGCGGCGACTGGCAGATCGCGTGGTGGCTGCTGCCCTGGGTCCCCAGGTTCAACGCCAGGCGGGTCGAAAACCCGATCTCGCAATTGTCGTGGTGGAAAATCTTCGACAATTTTCGGCGAAGCCTTGTGCCCCCTGCGATGCTGGCGCTACTGTTGTGCAGTTGGCTACTGGTCGGCCCGCCGTTGGGAACGACCGCGACCTTCTTCGTGCTGGCGGTCCTTGGCACCGTCCCCTTGATGTCGGTGCTGGCCGAGTTAATTCGTAAGCCCGCCGACCTGCCAGCGGCGACGCACCTTCGGACGACGGCCGGCGCGTTGGGAAAACAAGCGGCGCAGGTCCTGTTCGCGCTGGTTTTCCTCCCCTACGATGCGTTTATCAGCCTCGACGCGATCGTGCGAACTTTGGCGCGGATGGTCTGGACGAAACGAAAGCTGCTGGAATGGAAAACCGCCAGCAGCGCCGAGCGCAGCGCGCCGGCCGATCTGCCGGGTTTCTTCCGGTCCATGGCCGTTGCGCCGGCGGTTGCCGTCGCGACGACAGTGCTCCTGGTCGTTTACCGAGGCGACATGCTGCCCACCGCGGGACCGCTCTTGGTGCTGTGGTTCATATCGCCGGGCCTGGCCTGGTGGCTGAGCAGGCCACTGGCCCCGGCGCCCGTCCGCCTTTCCGACCAGCAGCGAGTGTTCTTGGATAAGCTCGCCCGGTTGACATGGAGGTACTTCGAAGTCTTCGTCAACGACGAAGAGAACTGGCTCCCGCCCGACAATTTTCAGGAACAGCCCGCACCGGTCATCGCGTCGCGCACCAGCCCGACCAATATTGGCATGGCACTCCTGGCCGACCTGGCCGCCCATGACTTTGGCTACTGTTCCGCCGGCCGATTGCTCGAGCGCACGCAGAAGACGTTCGACACGTTAGCCCGAATGGAGCGTTACCGCGGACATTTCTTTAACTGGTACGACACGCGTTCTTTAAGGCCGTTGCGGCCGCAATACGTCTCGACGGTGGACAGCGGGAACCTTGTCGGAGACCTGCTGGTGCTGCGCAGCGGATTCTTGGAGATGGTCGACGCCAAGGTGCTGCCGCCGCGGGTGTTTGGCGGACTGTGCGACACGGCCCGGGTGTTGCTGGACGCGGCCCGCGGGGTTCACCAGACGCAAAAGCAAGACCGCGCGCCGCTGGTGCCGGCGGACGTGGTACGCAAGATCGAGCGACTCGTCGAAGATCTGGTGGAGCACCGGCCGACGACGTTGAATGCCTCCGCGGCGATGTTATCGAGACTGGCGGTGGTGGCAAGCGAGATTTCGGCCGCCGTGGGGACCGACAAGGAACTCGAGGGGTGGGCCCAAGCCTTCGAGCGTTCGTGCGTCGACCACCGCGACGAGGTGTTGCAGATGGCCCCTTGGGTGGAGCTCCCGCCGCTTCCCGAAGACCCAGGGCCCAATGGTTCGTCGGAGCGGCAACAGCAACTCGACGAGTTACGCCAGCTCATGGCGAGGCTAGAGGAAACTCCGAGCCTTCGCGAAGTCGCCCGTTTACCCTCGTCGCTGCCGCCCGCGTTGGACGCCACGGATTGCGCACACTTGACCGAATGGTGTGGACAATTGCGTCGCGCGATCGCCGGCGCGTCGCAGCGCGCGGCCGAACGAATCAAGTTGCTCGATCAACTTGCCGAAACATGCCAGGAACTGGCGGACGTCGATTTCACGTTTCTGTTCGATAAGTCGCGCGACCTGTTTGCCATTGGGTTTAACGTCGACGATCGGCGCCTCGACGGCAGCTTCTACGATCTGCTGGCGTCCGAGGCGCGCCTGGCGAGCTATGTGGCGATCGCCCAGGGCCAGGTGGGACAGGAACATTGGTTCGCGCTGGGCCGAATGCTCACCACGACGGCCGGAGCGCCGGCGCTGTTGAGCTGGAGCGGCTCGATGTTCGAGTACGTGATGCCGCTGTTGGTGATGCCCAGCTATGAAAATACGATCCTCGACCGCACCTACAAGGCCGTGGTCCGACGGCAGATCAACTACGGCCGCCAACGCGGAGTGCCTTGGGGTATCTCGGAGTCGGGATACAACACGCTCGACCTGCACATGAACTATCAGTACCGGGCATTTGGAGTGCCTGGGCTGGGGCTCAAGCGCGGGCTGGCCGAGGATCTGGTGATTGCTCCGTATGCCTG
>Ga0265338_10005436_pt1 | contig 16627 bp, 16 predicted proteins | sample 42126metaG_FD_193579 | JGI IMG/M metagenome (GOLD analysis project Ga0265338, IMG submission 193579) | Rhizosphere microbial communities from Carex aquatilis grown in University of Washington, Seatle, WA, United States - 4-21-26 metaG | ecosystem: Host-associated > Plants > Roots > Rhizosphere... | reverse complement strand
AGCACACGCCAGCAGAACTGAATTGGAGTCAGCCATGAGAGCCGCCGTAGTCACCAGCTTCACCGCACCGCTGGAGATCCAGGACCTGCCGGTGCCTGAGCCCGGTCCCGGTGAAGTCCTGGTCCGCATCGAGGCCAGCGGGCTGTGCCACACCGACATCCACGCCGCCCACGGTGACTGGCCGGTCAAGCCGACTCCGCCGTTCATTCCCGGTCACGAGGGCATCGGCCGCATCGAGACGCTCGGCGCCGGCGTGACGTCACGGTCCGTCGGCCAGCGCGTCGCCATCGCCTGGCTCGGCTACGCCTGCGGTGAGTGCCGCTACTGCATCAGCGGCTGGGAGACGCTGTGTGAGAAGCAGGAGAACTCCGGCTACTCCGTCAACGGCACCTTCGCCGAGTACGCCGTGGTCCCCGCGGCATTCGCGGCACCGGTCCCCGACAGCCTCTCCGCCCGCGACGCCGGGCCGCTGACCTGTGCCGGCGTGACCACCTACAAGGCGATCAAGGTCGCCCGGGTGGCCCCGGCGGAGACCGTCGCGATCTTCGGCATCGGCGGCCTCGGGCATCTGGCCCTGCAGTACGCCCGCATCGCCGGGGGCTTCGCCATCGCCGTGGACATCGAGGAACACAAGCTGGCGATGGCTACCGAGCTTGGTGCCGACCACGTCGTCAACGCGAGAACCACTGACCCGGTCGAGGCCATCCAGGCCCTTGGCGGCGCCGACGTCGCCGTGGCGCTGGCTGCCTCCCCGGCGGCCTTCGACCAGGCGTTCCGGTCGCTGCGCCGCGGCGGCCGGCTGGTCTGCGTCGCATTGCCCGCCGACAACGCCTCGCTCAACCTGCCAATTTTCGACACGGTCCTCAATGGCAAGACAGTCATCGGCTCGATCGTGGGCACCCGCAACGACCTCGCTGACGTGTTCGCCCTGCATGTCGCCGGACGGACCAAGGTGATCGCCGTAGACCGCAAGATCGATGAAGTCAATCAGTCGATCGACGATGTGCTGTCCGGCCGCGTGCCGGCCCGCATCGTCTTCCAGTTCTGAGCCGAGGCCAGCCGGGACCAACACCACGATTACCGCCGCGGCTGTCGGAGCACCCCGACGGCCGCGGCGCGGCTGAGCGGGACCTATCGGGGCCAGCCGGGAACATAGCCGGGATAATGTTAGTTTGTATCAAGCAACTAACTAGTCTTCCCGGGCGCCGGCGGCAGGTGGTGACGGTCCATCGCATGGTCGGGCGCCCGTCCTGGAGGGATGCTCGTGCCATCCGTGCCACCCCGCTACAAGTGGATCGCCCTGTCCAACACGACGCTCGGCGTCCTGATGGCGACCGTGAACGCCTCGATCATGCTGATCGCGCTGCCGGACATTTTCCGCGGGATCGGGGTCGATCCGCTGCAGCCGGGCAACACCAGCCTGCTGCTCTGGCTGATCATGGGCTACCTGGTGGTCACCGCGGTGCTGGTGGTCAGCTTCGGCCGCCTCGGCGACATGTTCGGCCGGGTCCGGATGTTCAACCTCGGGTTCGCGATCTTCGCGATCTTCTCCGTGGTGCTGTCGCTGACCTGGCTGCACGGCACCGCCGCCGCCTGGTTCCTGATCGTGGGGCGGATCCTGCAGGGGGTCGGCGGCGCCATGCTGATGGCCAACTCCAGTGCCATCCTCACCGACGCGTTCCCGGCCAACGAGCGCGGCTTGGCGCTGGGGCTGAACCAGGTGGCCGGGATCGCGGGTTCGTTCATCGGCCTGGTGCTGGGCGGCGTGCTCGGCCCGATCGGCTGGCGTTATGTATTCCTGGTGTCGGTGCCGTTCGGCGTGCTCGGAACCATCTGGTCCTACCTGAAGCTGCGCGAGCTTGGCGTGCGCCGCCCGGCCCGGCTGGACTGGTCGGGCAACGTGACGTTCGCGGCCGGGCTGATCGCGGTCCTGGTCGGCATCACCTACGGCATCCAGCCCTACGGCGGGCACACGATGGGCTGGACCAGCCCGCTGGTCATCGGCCTGATCGGCGGTGGTCTCGTGGTGCTCGCCATCTTCTGCGTGATCGAGACCCGGGTTGCCGAGCCCATGTTCCGGCTCACCCTGTTCAAGATCCGCCCGTTCACCGCCGGGAACCTGGCCAGCCTGCTGTCCGGGCTCGGCCGGGGTGGCCTGATGTTCATCCTGATCATCTGGCTGCAGGGCATCTACCTGCCCATTCACGGCTACAGCTTCAGCCGGACACCGCTGTGGGCCGGCATCGCCATGCTCCCGCTGACCGCCGGCTTCCTCATCGCCGGGCCCGTGTCCGGCTGGCTGTCGGACCGGTTCGGCGCCCGCGCGTTCGCCACTGGCGGCATGCTGGTCGCGGCCGGCTCCTTCGTGCTGCTCCAGCGGCTGCCCGTGGACTTCGTGTACTGGCAGTTCGCGGTCATCCTGCTGCTGAACGGAATCGGCATGGGACTGTTCGCCTCGCCGAACCGGGCCGGGATCATGAACAGCCTGCCGCCCGAGCGGCGGGGCGTCGGGGCGGGCATGAGCGCCACGTTCCAGAACTCGGCCATGGTGCTGTCCATCGGCATCTTCTTCACGCTGATCATCCTGGGCCTGGCCGGATCGCTGCCGGGCACCCTGACCCACGGCCTGGTCGCGCAGGGCGTGCCGCACGCGGACGCGGCCCGGGTGGCCGCGCTGCCGCCGGTGTCGATCATGTTCGCCGCGCTGCTCGGCTACAACCCGGTGCAGACCCTGCTCGGGAACGTCGTGAGCCAGCTCCCGGCGAAGAATGCCGCCTACCTGACCGGGCACACCTTCTTCCCGTCGCTCATCGCCGCGCCGTTCGAGCACGGGCTGGCGGTCGCGTTCGACTTCGCGATCGCCGCGTGCCTGATCGCAGCGGTGGCGTCCCTGCTGCGCGGCGGCAAGTACGTGCACGGCGTCGATCCCGGGCCCGCTGGCCGTGCCGTCCAGGATGCCGCCGATGCCGATGCCGATGCCGACGCCAACGCCCTAGGCGCGGTCTCGGGGCCGCGCTAACGCGGTGCACTGTGCGCACATCTGGGGCACTACGCACCGCGGTGATTCCGCACCACAACAACGCGGTGCACTGGGGTCAAATAGCGGTCACGATGCACCGCACTAAACGCGGAACACCGCAGCGCTGGGCGCAACGCACCGGGCGGCAGCTGTGGGCCCCGGGGCTGACCTGGGCCGCATCCAATAGGCTCACTTTGTGGCAGATCTTGAGTCGGTGGTTCCGCAGCTGGTGGGATCGCAGGGCGGCGTCCAGGTCATCGCGCGCGTTGGCCAGGTTCTCCGCGCCCTCAACGGGGAGCCGCAGGGCCTCAGCCTGGCCCAGCTCGCGGACCGGATAAGCCTGCCCCGGTCCACGGTGCACCGCATCGTGACCGCGCTGGTCACCGAAGGCCTCGTCGCCAGCGCATCACCGGCCGGGCGGGTCCGCATCGGTCCCGAGTTCGCCCGGCTGGCCTCGTCCAGCCGCCCCGACCTCTGGGAAGAGGCGGAGCCGTTCATGCGGCGGCTCTACGACGAGATCGGCGAAACGGTCGACTGCTCGGTCCTGGACGGAGACCATGTCCGGCTGATCCATGGCATCCCGGCCCGTCATCACCTGCGGGTGACCGCCGATGTGGGCACCACCTTCCCGCTGCACTGCAGTTCCAAGGGCCGGGCGATCCTGGCCGCGTACGGGCCGGATGTGGCCGCCCGGATGCTGCCGGAGAAGCTGGAACGCTACACCGAGAAGACACTGACCAGCTTCGACGGGCTGCTCGCGGAACTGGACAGGGTGCGGGAAACCGGGGTCGCCTACGACCTGGAGGAGGCCACCCTCGGGATCTGCGCGTCCGCGATAGCGATCCGCGGGTCATCCGGCACCCTGCTCGCGATCTCGGTCCCGGTGCCGACGCAGCGGTACTGGGACCAGGCGAAGAAGATCACTCGCGTCCTGCAGGAGGTGCGCAAGGAGGCGCTGGCGGCATTCGAGGCGGCCACGGCCGCCGACTAGCACCCTCATCCCGTATGAAGGGACTTATGTCCCGTATTATGGAAAACCAACTTCTGGCCGGCTCCTCGTGGGATGCCGGACGGGCGTACGACGGAGGTTCGGGTGCGGCTTTGCACGTTCAGGTCCGCGGGCGCTCCGGAGGAAGGCTGGCCCGGGAAGATCGACGGCGATCGCGTCGTCCGCCTGGCCGCGCCGGACCTGGCCACCGTACTGGCCCAGCGCGGCCAGGTGCCCCGGGGCACCTCGTTCACCCTCGCGGAGGTCGATCTGCTCGCGCCGGTGCCGCGGCCGCCGTCGGTGCGCGACTTCTTCGCGTTCGAGCAGCACGTGGCCACCGCGCGGGCCAACCGCGGCGCCGCCGTCCCTGATGAGTGGTACGAGTTCCCGGTCTTCTACTTCTCCAACCCGGCCGCGATCTTCGGCGACGGAGCGGAGATTCCCTACCCCGAGGGCACGGCGATGCTGGACTACGAACTGGAGGTGGCCGCGGTCATCGGGGCGGATGGCGGGATCGGCGGCTTCACGATCATGAATGACTGGTCCGCGCGGGACATCCAGCGCAAGGAACTGCGGGTCGGCCTGGGCCCGGCGAAGGCGAAAGACTTCGCGACCAGCATCGGGCCCGTCGTAGTGACCCCCGATGAGTTCGACGGCTCGCACGCCGTGATGACGGCCCGGGTCAACGGCGAGGAGCGCTCGCGCGGCGAGCTCTCCGACATCCACTACTCATGGTCAGACATCCTGGCCCAGGCCGCGCGGAACACCGGGCTGCGGCCCGGGGAGATCATCGGCTCCGGGACAGTGGGCAGCGGGTGCATCCTCGAACACGACGACGGCCGCTGGCTGGTCCCGGGCGACACCGTGGAGCTTGAGGTAGCGGGCATCGGAGTGCTGCGGAACCGGGTCGGGCCACCGCGCGGTGCCGGCCCCGGCCCCGGCAGATCAGCGGCGGGAGCCTGAGATGGCGAACGAGACGTCAGACCCGAGCCCGGCCGATCCGAGCCCGGCCGATCCGAGCCCGGCCGATCCGAGCCCAGTCGGGGGTACCGGCGGCCAGTTCGATGTCGTCGTCATCGGCGCCGGGCTGCTCGGGCTGTCGACCGCCATGGCGCTGCTGGCGGAACGTCCCTCGCTGCGGATCGCCGTCCTGGAGAAAGAACACGGTGTCGGGGCGCATCAAAGCGGCCACAACTCCGGCGTCATCCACGCTGGCCTTTATTACCAGCCGGGGAGCCTGAAGGCCCGGTTCTGCCGCGAGGGCCGCCAGGCGATGACCGAATTCGCCGACGAGCACAAGATCCCGTACCGGGTGACCGGCAAGCTTGTCGTCGCCACGGACGAGAGCGAACTGACCCGGTTCAACGACCTGGCCCAGCGCGGCCGGGCGAACGGGCTGGCCGTCAAGGAACTCGAGCCGGCTGAGTTCGCCGAGATCGAGCCAGGTGTCCGGGGCATCCGCGCGCTGCACATCCCGGAAAGCGGCGTGATCGACTACAAGCAGGTCTCCGCCGCCTACGCGCAGGTCGTCACCGGCCGGGGCGGCGCGGTGCTGTGCGGCCGGGGAGTCCGCGGCCTCACCCGCACCCGGGACGGCTGGATCATTGAGACAGACGCCGCGCCCGTGCTGGGCCGGGCGGTGGTGGCCTGCGCCGGCCTGCAGGCGGACCGGATCGCGGCGATGACCGGTCACGGCGGCAATGAGTACCAGATAGTTCCGTTTCGCGGCGATTACTACACGTTCCGTGCGCATGCCAGTGACTACGTACGCGCGCTGGTCTACCCCGTACCCGATCCCGCGTTCCCGGTCCTCGGCGTCCACTTCACCCGCGGGATCGACGGGACACTGCACGCGGGACCGAACGCGGTGCCCGCCCTGGCCCGGGAAGGATATGGCCGGCTGTCAGTGAATGGCCGGGACCTGCTGGACACCCTGCGTTTCCCCGGCCTGCGCAAGCTGGCGCGATCGTATGCGGGCACCGGGGCCATGGAGATCTGGCGTGACCTGGTGAAGCCGGCCTTCCTCGCCGAAATGCGGCGTTACCTGCCCGCGATCCGCTCCCGCGACGTCACATTCGGGCCGTCTGGGATCCGCGCCCAGTGCCTCAGCCGCTCAGGGGCGCTCGTCGACGATTTCCTGATCGAGGAGTCAGACGGCGTCATCCACGTGCTGAACGCCCCGTCGCCGGCCGCGACCGCGTCGATCGTCATCGGGCGGCACATCGCCGCCCGGGCCGTCGATCACTTCGCTCTCTGAGCACCCACGTTGACGAATGCCATCGTGACCGGGGCGTCGCTCAGGTTGCGCCACGCATGCCGGGTGCCGTTCTGGATGATCGTGTCGCCCGTCCGGAGCTGAGTGCGGCGGCCGTCATCGAGTTCGAGCCAGACCTCGCCGTCCAGCACCACGCCGTAGTCCACCGAGTCCGTCGTGTGCATCCCCGGGTGGTCCGGCTCGAAGAGCTCGGCGATGCCCGGTGACGTCACATGCTGCTCCGCCGCAGCCGCGGCCGGGTCGAACGCGGGGTCGCGGAACACCGAGTCCGGGGGAAACCGGACGATGGTGAAGCAGGTCCCGCCGGGCTTGGGGATCTGGCTGCGGACGTGCGGTGTCGGGTCCGAGCCGTCTACCCGGATCGGCTCGCGGGGGCCAGTGGCCCAGAGCATCGCCGAACTCATCCCGGGCACGTGCACCAGGTCGTAACTGCGCGGCGCGGGGCCGTCGCTGACGACCACGGCCCGCCCGCCGCCGTCAACCCCAGTGACCACCCGACGAACCTTCATCTGCACTCCTTCGTCAGTTTCTGGAGAGGGGGTCAGAGGCCGGCGGCGGCGGCGAAGGCGACGAGTTCGCGCGGGATGTCTGGCCCCATGGGGCCGTACAGCACCCCCTGGGCCCCGGAGGCCGCGATCTCGTCGAGCTGCCCGCGCACCTCCTCAGCCGTCCCGGTGCCGGTCGTCCGCGCGATCAGCCCGGGGCTGATCACCGGGCGCTCCCATTCGGTCAGCTCGATGAGGTGCCCGCGGTGGATCTCCAGATGACGCCGCCGCGGGTCGATCCGCGCGACGGCGTCGGCGAACGCGGCCGCCTCCGGGGCATCGGCCGCGATGCCATGCTCCCCGATGTGCAGCTGGAATGCCGCGTACGGACCGGCGGCGTCCTTGACCCGCTCACTGGCCGGGCTTTCCCCTGGATCAAGCACCGTCCCGTAATAGAGCACCTGCACGCTCGCCATATCAGGGGGACCGGTGTCCGAGCCACGATGGGAGACGTTGGTGACGATGCCGCTGCCCAGGTGCTCGGCGGCCGCGTACCCACGGGGTCCGTGGGCCGCGACGGCGACCGTGATCTCCGCCGGGAGCAGCACGCCCGACAGCTCTCCGTGCTTGAGCCCGATGACCGCGCCGTCCCACTCGATCTCCTGGCCGGCCAGCAGCGCCCGCAGGGCGGCCGTGTAACTCTCGACCTCAGCCCACCGGGCCGGCCGCTGGGCCAGCATGAGCTGGCTGGTGAACCCGGAGCCGATGACGACCTCGATCCGCCCGGGCGCGAGCGCGGCCAGCGTGGCCAGCGCGCCCGCGGCCGAGGCGACGTGCCGCAGCCGGGGCGTGATCGCGCAGATGCCCAGGGAGATGCGTGACGTGCGCCCGGCGGCGAGCCCGATGGTGATCCAGGGATCAGCGAGGAACGTGGGCGAATCGTAGACGAGCGCACGCCGGTAGCCGAGGGCCTCAGCCCGTTCGATGTGGGCCGGTGTCTGCATCGTCGGGGGGAACAGGCACCCCAGTTCCATCTGCGGGTTCTCCCTTGACAAGCTTCGACGGCCAACCTTAGTGTCTCGTTCTGCGGATTAACCCTACCGTATCGTGGGAGGAACGCGATGGTAACGGAGCCGGCTTCCGGCCTCACCTTCGTCGAGCTGAGCCACGAGTGGGGGCACTACACCCCGGCGTTTCCCGGCTACGCCGACATCCAGATCCACCGGGTCGCGACCATCGCCAAGCAGGGCGTGCTCACCCAGCACATCGTCACTTCGATGCACCACGGCACGCACCTGAACGCGCCCATCCACCTGGCCCAGCGCGGCGCGGGTGTGGGCGAGCTGCCGCTGGAGGCGTGCTTCGGCACCGGCGTCGTGCTGGATGTGCCCAAGGGTGAATGGGAGTACCTGGAGCCCGCCGACATCGAAGCGGCCGGCGAGGTCCGGCCGGGCGACATCGTGGTGCTGAACACCGGCTGGCACCGCAACTACTCGGACAACATGGAGTACTTCGGCCACAGCCCCGGCCTCAGCGAGGCGGCGGCGCAGTGGCTGGCCGACCGGCAGGTGAAGATCGTCGCCATCGACACGGCGACGATCGACCACCCGCTGGCGACATCGCTGGCCCAGCAGCACCGGTTCGTCGGCCCGCACATCGTGGAACTGCCCCGCCGGTACGCCCAGCGCACCGGGGGCGACGTGCGCACCGATTTCCCCCGCTGGAACCCGGCGCACAAGCTGCTGGCCAAGGCCGGGATACCCACGATCGAGAACGTCGGCGGGGACGTTGACCTGGTCAGCGGCAAGCGGGCCGCCTTCCATGCCTACCCGTGGTTCTGGCCGGAAGCTGACGCATGCATCATCCGGTTCGTGGCCATCCTCGACCCCTCGGGGGCCTACCGGCTGGAGAGTGGAGCCCGATGAGCACCGATGGCCTGCGGTTTTACAACCTCAGCCACCAGCTCGGCCACAACATGGTCCAGTGGCCGTCCCCGTTCAGCAAGCCGTTCGTCGCGAACCGGCTCTATTACCACTCGATGCACGATTTCTACGCGGTGGAGTACGACGGGATCATGCACCGGGGCACGCACATGGATACCCCCGCGCATGTCGAGCCGGACCAGCCTTACCTGGACGGCTTCGATGTCTGGCGGTTCTTCGGGACGGGCGTCGCGGTGTCCATCCCGAAAAAGAAATGGGGCGTGATCACCCCCGAGGACCTGGAGCGGGCCGAGCCGGAGATCAGGCCGGGCGACATCGTGATGATCAACACTGGCGCCCACCATCTCTTCGGGGACAACGACGAGTACTTCGCGTACTCGCCCGGGCTGTACACCGAGGCCGCGCAGTGGCTGGTGGACAAAGGCGTGAAGCTGGTCGGCATCGATGTGCAGGCGCTCGACCACCCGCTGGGCACCCGGATGGCCGAGCACGGCCCCGGGCCGATCATGCCGCACCTGCTGGACGAATACCGCGCCGAGACCGGCCGCGAGGTGAGCGACGACTTTCCGGACTGGGAACCGGCGCACAAGGTCATGCTGACGGCTGGCATCCCCGGCATCGAGAACATCGGCGGCGAACTCGATGCCGTCACCGGGAAGCGCTGCACCTTCATGGCGTTCCCGTGGCGGTTCCCGAAGGGTGACGGCTGCCCGATCCGGGTGGTCGCGGTGATCGATCCAGACCAGCAGTTCCGCATCCCGACCGGCCATGAGTGAGATGCCGGGCGAGACACAGATGACCGCCGACATCCTGCGCAACCCGCTGTCGCTGTTCGACGTGACCGGCAAGGTCACGGTGATCACGGGGGCCTCGGGGGCGCTCGGCCGGGTGGCGGCCATCGCCCTCGGCGCGCTGGGCGCCCGGCTGCTGCTGGCCTCGGGCTCGGAGGGGGAGCTCGAGTCGGTGGCCGCGGCGGTCAGGGATGTGGGTGGCGAGGTCGCCACCCTGGTCAGCAGGCCGGAAACCCAGGCTGACGCGGAGGGCATCCTGGCGGCGGCGGTCGCCGAATACGGAGTCGTGGACTCAGTGCTGGTCGCCTCCGGCTACAACAAGCCAGCGCCGATCGAGGACATGCCGTACGAGGATTGGCAGGCGATCATGGATGCCAACGTCCGCGGCCCGTGGCTGATAGCCAAGGCGTTCGGCCGCCACCTGGCCGGCCGGGACGGCCAGGGGAAGCTGGTCCTCGTCTCCTCGGTCCGCGGCCGTCACGGCAGCCCCGCCGGGTACTCGGCCTACTGCACATCCAAGGGCGCCACCGACTCGCTGACCAAGACCCTGGCCACCGAGTGGGGCCCGCGCGGGATCAACGTCAACGCCATCGCCCCGGCGGTGTTCCGGTCGGCCCTGACCAACTGGATCTTCTCTGACACCGAGGCGGGGCGGGCGTCGCGTGAGCGCAATATGGCCCGCATCTCGCTGAAGCGGCTTGGTGAGCCGGAGGACTTCGTGGGGATCGTCGTGTACCTGCTGTCAGCGGCGTCCGATTTCGTCACCGGGCAGGTCATCTACGTGGACGGGGGATACACGGCGGCATGAGCACCGGCCCCGGTCCGTCCCGCCCCGGTCCCCGGGTCGCGGTGATCGGGGCTGGCCTGATGGGGGCCGGCATCGCCCAGGTCTTCGTCACCGCTGGGGTCCCAGTGACCATTTACGACCCGGCGCCTGCCGCCCTGGACTCGGTGCGGTCCCGGGTCACCGCCGGCCTGGACCTGCTTGGCCTACCGCACGGCAGTGCCCTGCAATTGCTGGAGACCACCGGCGACCTGGCGACAGCGGTGCACGAGTCCAGCCTGGTGATCGAGGCGGGCCCTGAGGATCTCGGCACCAAGCAGGGCATTTTCGCCGAGCTTGACCGGGCCGCCCCGGCTGACGCGGTCCTGGCCAGCAACACCTCGGCCATCCCGATCCGGGAGATCACCGCCGGACTGCGGCGGCGGCAGCGGGTGATCGGCACGCATTTCTGGAATCCGCCGTACCTGGTGCCGCTCGTCGAGGTCGTGCAGTCCGAGGCGAGCGACCGTGCGGCGGTGGATGCGGTGATCGCCCTGCTGGACCGGATCGGCATGAAGCCGGTGCATGTCGCGGCCGACGTGCCCGGATTCGTCGGCAACCGGCTCCAGCACGCGCTGAAGCGCGAGGCGATCGCCCTGGTCGCGAGCGGGATCTGCACGGCTGAGACGGTGGACACCGTGACGCGGTTCGGTTTCGGGCGACGGCTGGGCATCGTCGGCCCGCTGGAGCAGTCCGACCTGACCGGGCTGGAGCTGACCCTGGCCATCCACGAGACGATCATGCCGGTCCTCGACCGCACCCCGGAGCCGCATCCGCTGCTGGTCGAGAAGGTCCGCCGGGGAGAGACAGGAGCGGCAGCCGGCCAGGGTTTCCGGACCTGGCGGCCAGGCGAAGCCGAAGCCCGCCGCGCCGAAGTGTCCCGCGAGCTGGTCACCCTGGCCCGCCGACCAGCCGCCGCTCAGCGGCGAACCTGTGGATAACAATCATCAGTGAACTTTTTAGCCCCTATAAGGGCAAAAAAGTTCACTGATAACCGATTGGAGGGAGGCACATGGCTGAGCTGACGGGGAGGGTGGCTCTGATTACCGGGGCCGGGAGTGGGATCGGGCGCGCGGCGGCCGTGCGGTTCGCGGCGGCTGGCGCGCGGGTCGGCCTCACCGACGTGGACGCGACCGCCCTCGACGAGACAGCGGCGCTGGTCGCGGACGGCGATGCGGTGCTGAGCGTGGCGGGGGACATCGTTGACCCGGCGACGGTTGATGAGCTGGTGACCAGGGCGGCTGAGCGGTTCGGGCGGGTCGACGCGCTGTTCAACAATGTCGGAATCCTGATCATGAAATCACTTCTCGACACGACGGCCGAGGACTTCGACCGGCTTATGCACGTGAACTGCCTGTCCCAGCTCATCGCCATCCAGCGGGCGGTGCCGGCGATGCGGCGTTCCGGCGGCGGCTCGATCATCAACGTCTCGTCGGTCGGCGGGCTGGTCGCGCTGCCGAACGTCAGCGCCTACTGCCCGTCGAAATCGGCGGTGATCGGCCTGACCCGGGCGGCCGCCTACGAGTTCGCCCCCGACATCCGGTGCAACGCGATCTGCCCCGGCGGGGTGGACACCCCGATGGCCCAGGGTCACCTGGCCAGCTTCGAGGACAAGGACAAGGCGATGACGCTGCTCACCGGCCGCCAGTTGATCAAGAGATACGCCCGGCCGGAGGAGATCGCGAACGTCGCGGTCTTCCTGGCCAGCGACGAGGCGTCGTTCATGACCGGCGCGGTGGTCCCCGTCGAGGCTGGCCACACCGCATGGTGACCAGCGGGACGCAGGCCGGCGGGGCACCGGAGGGCGGCCGGTGGATCGAGCATGCGGATCAGGTCGTGTCGGCCGCCGACTGGCATGATGACGTGGCGATCCTGTCCGCTGCCCGGATCAGGGTGGCGGCGCTCGACCGGCTGGGCGGGGTCACCCCGGAGATGCTCGACTGGTGGTTCAGCCGGATGGACGAGGAGACCTACTTCAAGTTCCACCCGGTCGACCACAAGGCGTTCGCGTGGGTCCGGGGCAAGCAGCCCGGCCGCCACGTGGGCGCGACGCACCTGACGCACCACTGCTACGGCGGTGAGCCACCGCTGCTGCCCACGGAGATCACCTTCATCCCGCCGGGTGACCTGCTGGACACCACCGCCTTTGCCGCGCACGGCGTGCGCGCCGCCATCTGCGCGGTGGTGCACCGGCTGGATGCCGATGACCGGCCCTATCCCGAGGAGGCCGGGCGCTTCATGCACATCGGCATCGGGCGCGGCTACGGCACCGAGATGCGCAGCTGCTGGTGGCTGAATGTCACCGCCGACACCGACGTGGACGCCGCCACGAACCGGCGGCTCCGGCACGTGCACGAGGAGTTCGCCTACCTCACGGGCTTCCTGCCCGCGCTCTATGCCGCCGAGCAGGGGAGCGGGGGCTGATTATCGATGACACTGCGATTCGCGCCTAATATCTCCATGCTCTGGGCGGCGCTGCCGCTGCCGGAGAGGTTCGAGCGCGCGGCCCGCGCCGGGTTCGACGCGGTCGAGATGTGGTGGCCGGGTACCGCGGACGCGGAGTTGCTGCCCGGGCTGACCGCCCGCTGGGGACTGCGGCTGGCGCTGCTGAACTTCGACGCCGGAGACATGGCGGCCGGGGACCGGGGCCTGGCCGCTGACCCGGAACGCAGCGAGCAGTTGCGCGCCAACGTGCCGGCTGCCCTGGCGGCCGCGCAGGCCGCCGGATGCCAGCGGCTGAACCTGCTCGTCGGGCTGCGCCAGGAGCGTTACCTGCTCGGTGACCAGCTTGACTGCGCACGGGACAACGTCGCCTGGGCCGCCGATCAGGCGGCGGCCGTGGGCTGCGAGATCATGATCGAGGCGCTGAACACGAGGGAAAACGGCCCCTGCCTGCTGACCACCACCGCTGCCGCGGCGCAATTCGCCGGACAGGTCGGCCGCGACAATGTCCGGCTGCAGTACGACGCCTACCACATGCAGTGGATGGAAGGGCATATCACCGCGACGTTGGATGAGTACTGGCACCTCATCGGGCACGTCCAGATCGCGGACGTGCCCGGCCGGGCCGAGCCGGGAACCGGTGAGATCAACTACCGGTTCGTTCTCGATCATCTCGACCAGAAGGGCTACGACGGCTATGTCGGGCTGGAATACCGGCCCTCGGGGGGCAGCCCGGAGGACTCCTTCGGCTGGCTGGACACGTTCGGACGACCACGGGGGAGCCGTGCATAGCGAGGAACCCGGGCCGGCCGCGCGGCGGGCCGCGGAGAGTAACCCTGCGGATCCGTCCGGCACGGTGGGGTTTATCGGGCTGGGCGTGATGGGCCGCCCGATGGCCGGAAACCTGCTCGCCGCGGGCGTGGACCTGATCGTGTTCAACCGCAGTCGGCCCGCGCAGGATGCGCTCGTCGCTCGCGGGGCGAGCGGTGCGGAGACGATCGGTGACGTGGCCGCCCGGGCGGACATCATCATCACGATGCTCGCCGATGACGACGCGGTCCGCGGCGTGCTGGGCGACGGGCTGCTGCCCGCCGCCCGGCCGGGATCTCTGATCATCGACATGAGCACGGTGTCGCCCGCGCTGAGCCGCGAGCTCGCGGCCCGGGCCGCCGAGCGGGCGGTGCGCATGCTGGACGCGCCGGTCAGCGGCGGGGACGTCGGCGCGCGTGACGGCACGCTGTCCATCATGGTCGGCGGCGACGCCGCTGACCTCGAACGAGCCAGGCCAGTCCTGGACATCCTGGGTGCCAGCGTGGTGCACGTCGGGCCGGCCGGCACGGGCCAGGTCGTCAAGGCGTGCAACCAGGTGCTGGTCGCCATCACGATCGCCGGCATCAGCGAGGCCCTGGTCCTGGGCTCCAAGCTGGGGGCAGCCCCGGAGACCATCCTGGACGTGCTGTCCCGCGGGCTGGCCGCGAACCGGGTGATGGAACTGCGCCGGGCGAATTTCCTTGACCATGCCTTCACCCCCGGCTTCAAGGTCGACCTGCACCACAAGGATCTTGATATCGCTCTGGCCGGTGGCGGGCAGGCGGACGTCCCGCTGCCGCTCACCGCGCTCACCCAGCAACTGTTCCGCCAGTTGCGAGCGGCCGGGTTGGGCGGATCGGATCACACCGCGATCCTCGCGGCCGTGGAGGCGCAGGCCGGGCACCGCATCGGCACTCCGGTGGCAGACCAGGTGGACCCGCTCGATCCGGGGCCGGAGGAAGGACCTCGATGACCATCCCCACCAGCAGCAACCTGCTGAGCGCACTGGTCTCCGGCGTCCTGCTCGGCGGGCTCTTCGCCATCACCGCGCTGGGCCTGTCCCTGGTGTTCGGCGTGATGCGCCTGGTCAACATCGTCCATGGCGAGCTGATCATGCTCGGTGCCTATCTCGCCCTCGAGCTCACCCGGCACGCTGGCCTCGACCCGCTGCTGACCATCCTGATCGTCGCGCCGGTGCTCTTCGTCGTCGCCGCACCGGCCTACCGGGTGCTGCTGGAACCGCTCATGGCCAAGGGCCCTGAACCGGCGCTGCTCACCACGTTCGCGCTGTCGGTCATCGCGCAGAACCTGTACATCGTCTTCTGGTCGGGTGACACCCAGGCCTTGCAGGCGTCCTATGCGACCGCGTCGCTCTCGGTCGGCGGGCTGCGGGTGCCGGCCATGTACCTGATCTCCTTCGCGATCGCCCTGGTGCTGTGCGGGGCGGTGCACCTGATGCTGCAGCGGACCGGGCTCGGCCGCGAGATCCGGGCCAGCTCCGAGGATTCCGAGGCGGCGGCCGGGCTCGGGGTCAACGTGGTGCGGGTCCGCGTTTTCGTCTATGGCCTGGCGGCGGCCTGCGCGGCCGTGGGCGGGGTGCTGGTCGGCATCACCTTTGACTTCACCCCGACGGCCGGCCTCACCTACCTGCTCACCGGGTTCGCCGTCGTGGTCCTGGGCGGGCTCGGATCGGTGAAGGGCACCCTGCTCGGTGCGATCTTGCTCGGCGTCATCGAAAGCGTCGGCGCTGCGTTTGTCGGCGACGGCTACCGCGACTTCATCGGTTTCGTCGCCTTCCTGGTCGTGTTGTCCTTCCGGCCGCAGGGCCTTTTCGGGCGGGTGCAGGTGCGATGACGAGGCACAGGATAGTAGCCATCCTGGCGACCGTGGCGGCGGTCGTCCTGCTGGCCGCCGTACCGGGACTGACCAGCCAGTATGCACTGCTGGTGGCGTTCGAGATCGCCCAGCTCGCCGCGCTGGCCCAGGCCTGGAGCCTGATGGCGGGGTACGGCGGCGTGGTGTCGCTGGCGGTGTCCGCGTTCGTGGGCGTCGGCTCGTACGCCACCGCGAAGCTGTCGGTCGCGGTGGGCCTGGGCCTGATCCCCTCGATCGTCGCGGGCGGGCTGTTCGCCGTGCTGTTCGCGGTGGCCGTCGCCGTCCCCATGTTCCGGTTCCGCGGGCTGTACTTCACGATCGGGTCGCTCGTCCTGGCCGAGGCACTGGGCATCTTCATGTCCAACTACAACGGGCTCGGCGGGAACCAGGGCATCACGCTGACCGACTCGGCGCCCAGTGCTGAGCTGGTCTACCTGCTGTCCCTGGCGGTGGCGGTCGGGGCCACGCTGACTGTGGCGTGGCTGGTCCGCAGTCGGCTCGGCCTCGGCCTGCGGGCGATCCGGGACGACGAGGATGTGGCGGAGCGGGTCGGCGTGCTGACCTTCCGGACCAAGCTGACCGCGTTCGTGATCGCCGCCTTCGTGATGGGAGTCGTCGGCGGTATCCAGGCGCAGCGCACCGGCTACATCGAACCCACCGGGTCATTCACCCTGGACTGGACGATCGAGACCGTCAACGCCGCCATCATCGGGGGAGTCGGCACCATCGTCGGCCCGCTGGTCGGCTCGGCCATCTCGGTCGGGCTCTCCGTCCGCCTCGCGAACTACCCCGAAATTCACCTGACGATTCTCGGCATCCTGCTCATCCTCATCATCCGGCTGGCCCCCGGCGGACTGTGGGGGGCCGCCTGCCAGCTCACCCGGGCCGGGCAGAGCCGGCTCGCCCAGGCCAAGGGGCGCCCGGCGGCCGCTGCCGGGACCGGCCCCGCGCCGGCCCTGGCGGATTCGTCGGCCGGGGATTCGCCAGCCGGGGATTCGCCAGCCGGGGATTCGCCAGCGGGGGATTCGTCGGCGGCGGAGGCGGCTGCGATACCGGAGTCACCTGCCGTGGCGCAGGCACCTGCCGTGGCGCAGGCACCTGCCGTGGCGCAGGCACCTGCCGCGGCGCCGTCGGCCCCGGCCGGACCTGGGACGCCGCTGCTGCGGGCGGCCGGCG
>Ga0265338_10005435_pt1 | contig 16629 bp, 12 predicted proteins | sample 42126metaG_FD_193579 | JGI IMG/M metagenome (GOLD analysis project Ga0265338, IMG submission 193579) | Rhizosphere microbial communities from Carex aquatilis grown in University of Washington, Seatle, WA, United States - 4-21-26 metaG | ecosystem: Host-associated > Plants > Roots > Rhizosphere... | reverse complement strand
ATCCGGGCAGACGTTTGACTCGCTGACCTGCCCGCTATTGCGCCGGCGTGGCAGCGCTCGCTTTGCCCTTCGTCTTCATCAGGTCCTTCGCCCCCGCCTCGTGCTTCTCCAGCACCGGCAGCGCCGCTTCGGCATACGACTTGATCGACGGGTTCTGCGCGTTTGCGGCTTCCTTCTTGAAAGCCTCGAGGGCCTTCGCATGCCCCTCCACCATCTCTGCCGCATACTTCTTGTCAAATGCCGCGCCCTTCAGCTTCTGGAAGGGATCGACCATCTTCTTGTTATGCTCAGCGTCGATCGCCGTGGGAACCGTCAGGTTCGCCTGCTGCGCCGCCGCCTGCAATTGCTGGTAATCCTGGGTATGGTCCGTGGCCAGCATCTGCCCGTAGTCCTTCACCGCCTGCTGGTCGGCCGCATTGCCTGCCAATTGTCCAAGGTTCGCCTCAACCATGTCGGTCTGGGCAGCAAAGTCCACAAATTGCTGGTCGGTCATCCCCATCGCCTTTGCCTTGCCCTCCACGGCGCCCTTTGCCTTTGCCGTTTTCTGCGCCAGCACGGGAACAGTAGCCAAAGCGATACAGCATACAGCCGTCAGAATTCTTTTCATTAGTTTCCTCCCTGTCTGAATGGTTTTTTCCCGCCCGGGCCGCCGCCTCTTGGCGCGGCGCCACCCTGGGCGTATGAAGAAGCCCTGGCTGGGTTTAGGTAACACAGCATCGGGCCAGGAATGTCCGCGGAGGCCCAATCCAGGCCCACACCTACACGCGGGGTATGATGCAGAATTCGGCTCCGCCGTCGGCCTCCCTTGTGGAAAGCAGCCCGGGGCGGCTCAGCGGCCGCAGGGCAGGGCGGCTTGAAAAGAGGTGTTTTTCATATCAGCACATCATGATGTGCTGATAACTGCATACTTTTATGTATATACAATCAACCGTCATATCATGATATGTCGATGCGTTCTTTGCGATCTGCTGACAGCCTGACAACTCACAACTGAAGGCTGAAAGTTGACCAGCTAGTCCCGCTTCTCTTCCGCGCCCTTCAACTGCGGCATCTCCGTCCCCACGCCCAGGTTCAGCAGCCCAGTGCGCGCGTACGTCAGCAGCTTCTCCCGCGTGTCGGCGATGTCCAGATTTCGCATCGTCAGTTGCCCGATGCGGTCTCGCGGCGAAAAAGTCGATTCGCCCTTTTCCATGGTCAGCCGCTCCGGCTTGAAGGTCAGGTTCGGCGAATCCGTGCTCAGAATCGAGTAGTCATTCCCGCGGCGCAGTTCCAGCGTCACCTCGCCGGTCACCGGTTTCGCCACCCAGCGCTGTGCGCTCTCCCGCAGCATCATCGCCTGCGGATCGAACCAGCGTCCCTGGTACAGCAGCCGGCCCAGCTTGCGTCCGTTCTCGCGGTAGGTTTCTATGGTGTCTTCGTTGTGGATGCCCGTGATCAGCCGCTCGTACGCAATGTAAAGCAGCGCCAACCCCGGCGCCTCGTAGATGCCGCGGCTCTTGGCCTCAATGATCCGGTTCTCAATCTGGTCGCTCATACCCAGCCCGTGACGGCCGCCGATCCGGTTCGCATCCAGCATCAGCTCCACGTGATCCGGAATCTCGTGCCCGTTCAGCGCCACCGGCCAGCCTTCTTCAAACCGCACCGTCACTTCTTCCGGCTTCACGGTTACGTCCTCGCGCCAGCTCGCCACGCCCATGATCGGCGCCACAATGCGGATGCTGCTTGAAAGAAACTCCAGGTCCTTGGCCTCGTGCGTCGCGCCCAGCAGATTTGAGTCGGTCGAGTACGCTTTCTCCGCCGACATCTTGTATTCGAAGCCCGACCGCCGCATGAACTCGCTCATCTCCGCGCGCCCGCCCAGCTCGTCAATGAACGCGGGATCGAGCCACGGCTTGTACACCTTCAACTCCGGATTCACCAGCAGCCCGTAGCGATAGAACCGCTCAATGTCATTGCCCTTGAAGGTGCTGCCGTCGCCCCAGATGCTGACTTCGTCCTCCTTCATGGCGCTCACCAGCATGGTGCCGGTCACCGCGCGGCCAATCGGCGTGGTGTTGAAGTACGTCACCCCAGCCGTCGAAATATGGAACGCCCCGCTCTGCAGCGCGCTGAGCCCTTCGCGCACCAGTTGCGCCCGGCAATCGATCAGTCGCGCTTTTTCCGCCCCGTACTCGATCGCCTTCCTCGGAATCGATTCGTAGTCGGTCTCGTCCGGCTGACCCAGGTTGGCCGTGTAGGCGTAGGGCAGCGCGCCCTTCTGCTTCATCCAGTGCAGAGCCGCGCTCGTGTCCAGCCCGCCGGAAAACGCGATGCCCACCTTCTGCCCGGTGGGAAGATGCTCCAGAATATTCGACATGAACGGTATAGCCCCTTACGAGATTAGGTTGAGCGCGGTCCGCCGCATCTACCCTATTTTAGGGGCGCGTCGCGGGCAGAGGGATGTGGCTTACACCTCAAACCGGGTGAAATTCACCTCCGAGAGAACGGAAGAGATCATTTCGCGGATGCCGGGGTCAAGGATGGCGCTGACGCGGTCAGTGAGATTGAAGTCGACGTGACGGTTGCGCATCTGTCGTCTTGCGATTTCGAAGGCGGTGTGGGCGAGAATTGGATTGAGCCGGAGCAGCGCGTAGGCGGCGAATGTCCAGGCGGCAGTGGTGTGCGAGTCCGCGAGCCATGAGCCAGCCCGATTGGCGGAGGGAAGAGATCGGCCCGGCGGCAGTTTTCCGATGACATGCAGGCTGAGGCCGGCAAAAGGCAGGGCGTCAGGCTTGAGGACGGGTCCGGGAAAACAGGAATGGGCAACGAGCATACGCAAGATGGGCAGGGCGAACTCGCGGTCGAGATGAAGCAGGATGAGGAGCGAACTGAAGGGGCGATCCTCGGCTTCTTTGGCGAGGCGGACGGCCCAGGCCTCCGCCGGATGGGTATGAATCCATGTGCGGGCAGCGGTGGGATCGATTTGCGCCAGGTTGCCCAGCAGCAGGTGGAACGGACTACCATCCTTATCCTTGAGTCTGGTCCAGGAATCGAGGACCGCGAAGGGCGCGAAGGAGAAGTAGCCGGAGGCAAAATCGGCGCCGCGGACCGGATCGGCCTGCCAGACGTGCCAGAGGATCTGCGGACCACGGCGATGGATGGAGCGCGCCATGGCTCCGAGATCGGCCTCGGCGGCGATCTTTTTCGCGAAGCTCCGCCAGGCGCTGTCGTTCATTCTTCTCAGTGGGCCAAGCAGCGAGGCGATGCCGTCGGGATCAGGCAAAGGACGTGGGAGGAGAACCTGGACCGTCTGATCAGCAAGGGCTGCCAGGACCTCAGGGTCGATTTTGACTCGAACCATGACGCCGAAGAATCGGATGATCTCCGCAACCGGGTTCGCGATCTTCTCGACGTCCTCCTTCAGGCTGCCTGCGCTCAAGCGGCGAAGCACAACGCCGGCGAGGCGGTCCTCGATGGTTTTGGGGTCGACTGTATTGGACAGCATCCCGGTGCTGGACCAAAAGACAAGGAATCGCCGGATGTCGTGGAAAGAAGTGCTTTCCAGACAGCGGACGGCGACCTCCTCGGGGACCAGTACATCGCAGTAACCTGCGAGGGTGCGATCGACGGCGCGAACGGCCCCCCGAGCGTCGAGGATCGACTGAAAGCTGATTTGGGATGCGCGCTCGATGAATCCCGGATCGTGCGCGAGCCATCTGACGAAACGCTCGATGTAGGAGGCGTCAATGGTTGGATTGAGTCTATGAATGAAGAGCAGCGGCTGAATGGGATTGAGGCGCAGAGCGGCGACTCGGGCAGCTAAACGCTCTGGGGAAAGGACGTCGGGGATGGTATCGCCACGCAGGAAGAGCTCGCGCAAGAGAGTGGCGAAGCGCTGATAGTTGGTAGAGTTGGCTTTCTCAAATAAGAGGTCGAGGCATGACGGTTCGCGGAGGATCCGATGCAGGTCGGGAGCCACCCGGGCGGGGATGGCGGCCAAACTGAATATCTGCTCAATGCTGGCGGCGGCGAGCTCGCCGCGCAGGGTGTCTTCGACTGATCCGCCTGTTTCGGCAATCTTGTTTTGATAAAGGCTCCAGGTGCTGCCGGCGATTTGAGGGTTGTGCGCCTTGATTACGTATTGGATGAGGAGGGCTGCCGCGCCGGGGGATTCATGGGCGACGACATCGACGAGCGCACGGATATCGCGCGCCGGGAGGGAGTCGCAGGGCACTTGGTTTTCTGATCGGATCAACGCGCGAAGAACGGCGATAGTGTTGCGCGGCGGCGGATCGTGGCCCAGGTAAGCTGCCACCTTTGTGGAGGTGAGAGCGCCGGGACGCTGGCCCAGCCTGTGCGCCACTGCCTCGATGAGCAAAGCGGAGTCGGATGAGTGGGCGATGACGTAGAAGCCGCGATCATTGCGGAAGATGAGACCCTCGCGATCGATTTCGTCAGTGCCGATTCCCAGCACCACGGAATCGAAGCCCAGCTCGAATTGAAGGATGGCCGCGACCTGGACCACGGGGTCAGGGTTGGAGGCGGGACCGATCATCGCCTCGTAGACCTTTCTGTAGACCTTCTCCGGGGGGACATGGGCCAGGCGTCCGTCACGCGGCCCGTCCAGCCAGGCGTCAAGGAACCATCGCAGGCGGCGCAGGTTGGGGGCCCCTCCAATCTCTTTCAATATCCATCGCTCGTCATCTTCATCAAGGGAATAGGACGGGGCAGTCTTCCGAACGATCTGGAGAACCATGTCGAGGCCGGGGTGGAGCGGGACGCTGCGGCCTTTCTGCGCGAGTTCGTCGAGGGGGTCGTCACCATCGGCAGTGCGGGATTGTGGAATCCAACGCTGCGTGAGAAGCAGGGAGGCCCGGAATTCCATCTCGTACTTGAGATTCAGCAGGCTCTCAAGCACGTCGGGACCGGCGCGGTGGACGTTTTCCAGAACAATGAGGCGCGATTTTCTGCTGCCGATAGTACGGACGTTCTCCTCTACAAGAGGCATGTCGTCGACACGGGCGAAATCGAGGATATAGACGTCCCATTTCTGGTCGAGGAAGCGGCGGCTCACAGTGCGCGCCAGGACGGTTTTGCCGCGGCCCTCGGCGCCGCGAAGGAGACACACCTCGTGCTGGCGAAGCAGGGAGGACACCCTTGCCACCTGTTCCTCATCGATGAAGACGCGGCTGTTGCGGTCATCGAGGTCCTCGACCCTGGGCCAGTCAGGATCTGCAGAGCCGCGTTCGAACTTGGAGATGAATTGTCGTGGAGCCATATCGAGGACCAGGCATCATCCTTTCACGATGAGGAGGAAAGAAATGGCAAAGCCGCCGACGGAGAGGCAAAGGCCGATGAGGATGTGCCGGGAGCGGGCATGCAGATAAACCGAGCGCATGGCAAGCTGGCTGCCGGCGACCTCCCAGTCGCGGCGGGCGGCATCAAGCATGGCGCTCACCAGGAAGCTCCCGATGGAGGCAACCAGCATCAGCACGGCCAGGCAGTTAATCGTTAAACGGCTGACGCTGATGTGAGAACCGCTATCCCACAAAAGAGAGGACGTAGCGAAATTACCGGCTAATGCGATGAAGGCGCCGGAGAGAAAGGAAAAGATGAGAGACCTCTCCGCGAGGCTTTCGATGAGTCGTTTCATTCCGGTGTGCTCCGGTTGAGTGACCCCATGATAACGCAGAGATGACGCAGAAAGCAGAACGGCCACCCGCCAGGGTGGCCGTTCTGCACTGATCACTCACCCCTGATCACTGCTTCTCAGTTTTTCTCCACTGGATCAGATCGCCGAGCGTCGTGGTTGAGCTGGAGACCGGCGCCTTGTGCGCGTGCTCCTTGTAGTGCTCCACCGTCTGCCGCGTGGCTTCATGCGCCGTCGAGCGAAGGCTCAAGCCCACCTTCTTCTCTTCCACGTTGATCTTGATGATCTTGAACTCGTGCTCGTCGCCCTGATCCATCTTGGCCGGATGGCCGTCGTCGCTCACCGCCTCAGAGATGTGGCAAAGTCCCTCCACTCCCTCGGCGATCTCGACAAATGCCCCAAACTGCGCCGTCCGCAGAACCTTGCCGTGAACCACGTCGCCCACGCGATGAGAGCCGAAGAACGTCTCCCAAACGTCGGGCTGGAGCTGCTTGATGCCCAGGCTCAGCCGCCGGTTCTGCGGCTCCACGCCCAGCACCACCGCCTTCACCTTCTCGCCCTTCTTCACGATTTCAGACGGATGCTTCACGCGCTTGGTCCAGCTCAGGTTCGAGACATGAACCAGCCCGTCGATTCCATCTTCGATCTCGATGAACGCGCCGAAGTCGGTCAGGTTGCGCACGCGGCCTTCCACAATCGTGCCCGCCGGATACCGCTCGGTCAGGTGCTCCCACGGGTTCTCCAAAAGCTGTTTCATGCCCAGCGAGATGCGCCGGTCGGCCGGGTTCACGCTCAGCACAACCGTCTCAACCTCATCGCCCGGCTTCACCAGCTTTGAAGGATGCTTCAACCGCTTTGACCATGTCATCTCTGAGAGATGGACCAGGCCCTCGATACCCTGCTCCAGCTCCACAAACGCGCCGTAGTCGGTTACCGACAGCACGCGTCCCTTCACGTGCGCGCCCACCGGGTAACGCTCCGTGGCGTCGAGCCACGGGTCGGGCGTCAATTGCTTGAACCCCAGCGAAACCCGTTGCTTGTCCTTGTCGAACTTGAGCACCTTTACCTGGATCTCGTCGCCCACATTCACCAGATCGCGCGGATGCGTCAGCCGGCCCCAGCTCATGTCCGTAATATGCAGCAGGCCGTCGATGCCGCCCAAGTCGACAAACGCGCCGTAATCGGTCAGGTTCTTCACCGTGCCGGTCAGCACCGCATCTTCGCCCAGCAAATCCATGGTGTGGCTGCGCTTGCTCGTCTGCTCTTCTTCCAGAATCTCCTTACGGCTCACCACCACGTTGCCGCGCTTCTTGTTCAGCTTGATAACGCGGACTTCAATCTGCTGCCCAAGATACCCGTCCAGGTTGCGCACCGGCCTGATCTCAAGCTGCGAGCCCGGCAGGAACGCCTTCATCCCGATATCGACAGTCAGGCCGCCCTTCACGCGGCTCACAATTGTGCCCAGGACCGGCGTCTTATCGTTCGCCGCCTTTTCAATCGTGTCCCACACCCGCAGACGCTGAGCCTTCTCAAAGCTCACCAGGTAGCCGCCCTCCGGCTCCTCGCGCTCAATCACCACGTCGATCACGTCGCCCGGATTGAACTTGACCGCGCCGGTGTGATCCAGCACCTGCTCCAGCGGGACCAGGCCCTCTGACTTCAGGCCCACATCCACCACCAGGTGCTTCTCGGTCTGCTTCAAAACCGTGCCCGACACAACCTTGTCGCCATAGGCCTCGACTGCGGCTGCTTCGGCAGCCTGCTCGCGCTCAAAGGCTTCCAGCGCCGCGGAAAAGTCCTCCATGGACTCACCGCCGCCCTCGTGGGCCTTGGCGGCTGACGGAGCGTGCGCGGACACTGCCGGTGCATCGGCCGGCTCTTCGGCTGGCGCTTCGGCTGCGGCCTGTTCGGCCGGAGCGGTTGCTGCAGCTTCTACCGGCGCCGCCAGCGCCTCCACCGGAGTTTCCGGCGCTTCGGCTACAGGATCGGGTGTGACATCGGCGTCCAGCGCGGGAGTTATCGCTTCAGGGGTCTCGGGGTTGGACGTGGACTCGTACGACGGTTGCTCTTGCTCCGCCGCAGGCTCTAGGGTTGGGGTTTCCAGTTCGGTGTTCAGGGTTGTGCTCTCGGTTTCGGGATTGAGGACGTTTGCCATCACTGCCAGCTCCAGGATTCCTTTACCGGCGCGCTTCGTGCCTCGCCGGCCGTGGCCCCTGTGCAACGGTCGCCTCAGGGCGCCGTGCACCGGTCCTTCTAGTACTGCATGTGCATGGGAGATTTCTTCGGGGGACGACGTTCCCGGCCACTTAAGGCGGCCTCGGTCACATTTCGTCTCCTTTAGGAAACACCCGGCAGGCAACTGCAGGCTGGAGGGCGGCCGCAGCTCTCTGCTGGAATCCGCGCAGGAAGCTACGCTTTCAAGTGTACCAACCTTGTCACCTCGGGTCAACGAAACCGCGCCTCGGGTGACAGGTTTCAGGTGTCAGGGCCGGGGCCGACGAGGAGTGGATGCGCTCCTGAACCACTTCTCACATTTTTTTGCAACCTAATGTTCCCAAAGAATTCATCCGGCTGTCACTCTTTCGCCTCTCACAGCTGTTTACGCCGGTCGCCTTTCAGCTTTCCCTGTCCCCTGTAACCTGTCCCCTGCCACCTGTCAGTCCTATACTGTTGCGTACGCAATGGACTTTCTCTTCACCCCCTGGCGCTTTACCTACATCACCTCGGTGGATAGCAACGCCCGCCCCGGCGTGCCCCAGGCGCTGGACGCCTGGCCCGGCAACACCGGCTGTGTCTTCTGCAACCTGCTCGCCTCGGTCGACTACGCCATCGAGCACGGCATGAACCCCGACCAGGCTGAAGCCGCCGCCGGCCTCGTCCATCGCGCCCGCCACTCCTTCATCATGCTCAACGCCTTCCCCTACACCTCCGGCCACGTCATGATCATGCCTTACGCCCACCTCGACCGCCTCGCCCTGGTCCCCCCTGAAACCGCTCACGAAATCATGGACCTGGCCCAGCGAACCGAAGGCATCCTCAACCGCGTCTACCAACCTGACGGCTTCAACTTCGGCCTCAATCTTGGCCGCGCCGCCGGCGCCGGTGTCGCCGGTCACCTTCACCTCCACGCCCTGCCCCGCTGGGTCGGCGACACCAACTTCATGACCACCATCGCCGAAACCCGCGTCGTCCCTGAAGATCTCCCGGCCACCTGGAAGCGCCTCCGTGCCGCCTTTGCCGAGTCAATGCTCTAAAGCGGATCGCAACTCATCCAGCGACGTACCCTTCAAATCAATAGAACTTCGCCCCTCAGGAGTCCCAGGCAAGCTTTGCGTCCTCCCCCTCTGCTATAAGGGCAGAATGCGCACCATCCTCTCCTCCCTTTTCCTGCTTTTCCTCTGCGGCCCCCAGTCCATCCTCGCCGCCGTTGAGCCTGCATGGACCACCCCCATCGCTCCGTTCCAGATTGCCGACAACCTCTACTACGTGGGAAGCCAGGACCTTGCCAGCTACCTCATCGTCACGCCAAAAGGAAACATCCTCATCAACGCAAACCTCGCCGGCTCACCGCCGCAAATCCGGGCCAGCGTCCAGAAGCTGGGATTTCACTGGAGTGACACCAGCATTCTCCTCAACAGCCAGGCGCACTACGATCACACCGGCGGAGCCGCCGAGGTAGTTCGCGAGACCCATGCAAAGGTCATGGTCATGGACGCCGACGCGAGCGTGATTGAATCCGGCGCGCGAACCGACTTCCTGTCGCCTTCATCCAATCTCGCCCCCTTCGCCCCGGTCCATGTCGATCGCGTTCTCCACGACGGCGATACCGTGACCCTGGGGGATGTCACTCTCACAGCGCACAAAACCGCTGGCCACACCCGCGGATGCACCACGTGGACAATGCGCGCTCACCTTCCCGGCGAGCCGGCGGGAACCAAGCGCAATATCGTTATCGTTGGCGGAACAAGCTTCTGGTCGGAGTACCACTTCGTCGCCGCGTCCGGCCATCCCGCAAGCTACCCCGGCATCGCAAAGGACTTCCAGCACACGTTTTCTCAATTGCGCGCGTTGCCCTGCGACGTCTTCCTGGGAGCCCACGGCGCCTACTTCAACATGCTCGCCAAACTCAAGACCTATTCACAGTCCGGCCCCCGCGTCTTTATTGACCCGGCAGGTTACAAGGAGTATGTCGACGCCGCCAGCCAGGCTTTCAATCAGGAATTACGCAAACAGCAAGCCGCGGCAGCTCATTGAAGTTTCAAACAAAGGCCTGGAACTACACAGATAGGGATGAACCCGCATTCAGGCATGTTTTGAAGTTCAGGCATGTTTTGAAAGGGCACGGATTTATCCGTGCCGCAACGGCAGCAAAATCATCGCGGGCTTCAGTGTCTGCGTGAGAACTCCTCTCGCAGGTTCACTTCACGGAGGGAGCAGCGGCCTTTAGGCCGCTGAAGTGCCGCACAAGAACCCGACCGGCTTTAGCCGCGGGCTTTTCACTTGGGATTCCGGCAAGTGATTCAGCGATTATGCGCTTATTGTCGCCCCGTGACGGTCGCGGGACTGAACCCCGTTTTCGGGTAGTAACCCCGACGATCGCGCATAACCGGTTGTCGATGAGTGTCACTTTATTTCACCGAGCAAGGGGATGCTAGCCTTATGCGGAGAGATGGACAGCTCCGAAAAAGTAGGCGAATATTTGTTCTTGGCTCAACCTGAATTTGTGCGATCTCTTCGTCTTAGAGCCTTGATTGACTCGATGCAATCGGACCCATAAAGCTTAGCAACAAAAGTCTGAATCTCCGGATCATCAATCAATCCGTCGGACTCCTCGACAAACGGATTTGACAGCCAAAGAACAAACGCTTGAGCTGCAATATCGTCAAGTTCGATTCCTGCCTCGATCAAAGGAAGAGCTTCCTTTCTCTTGCCTGCGACCAGTAGTTCGCGCCCTTTACGCATGTAGAAGAAGCCAGGCGTCTCCTTGCCAGGTCCATCGCCCGGAGCAAACTTGATCCGACGAACCTTTCCCTCTCTTATCCAGCGGGCCATAATGAGCGGCTTTTCAGTCTCAGGTGCTGAGCACCACTTTTTGTATAATTTGTCCGGAGCCTGCCTCGCCTGAAGCCACTCGGCGTCCTTCGTCGACAGCCGACCAAGTCGCACATCCGCTTCTTGCTCCATTACGGCAATATCGCGATCGGCCAATTTCTTGATGCGTTTCGCGAAGTCCTTGTCCGACATTTCGAAGTCTTCCCGTATCCGCTGTTCAAGTTCTCCACAAATTGCGCTGTCGACGAGTTCCTCCGTCCAGAACGTGTCCAGCTTGGTTTTCAGGGCCCTTCCCACTAAGGCGTGCCATTGTTCTTGGGAGTGTTCCGGCAATCGTCTGATCGCCCTGAATAGATGCCACTTTCTTCGGGATTGAACTGCCGTAGCGAACTTGCGCGCCATCAACATTTCCTGCAAAACCGAAGAGAGTTCCATGATCTGGGCCTGGGCGAGCGCCTCAGGGCTTGGCTGAGAATGCGCACCACCAATGATCGACTCGAGCCTGTTTATTGCGTCATTCAAATCGGACTTGGAAGCTAGCGTCTCGAGGAACTCCTGCACATCATCAAGACGGGAATCTTCTCCGGTGGATTGCTTGTCGCAAAGCTCGTACCAGAAATCCCGCATCTCGCGAATTCTCTTTCGATGCACGGGATTAGCACCGTTGATGTCGTGGCAAGTTGGACAGAGTGGCGCCGCGTTCTCATCGCTGTCGTCGCCGCCCTCTCCTTGGGGAATGATGTGGTGTACTTCAACAACGTTTGTCTGACACATGCAGCATCGGAAGTGGGCGCGGCGTCTGATTCTGAGTTTCTGTGTCTCTGAAAACGGCATGCCATCGGCCTCGATGAAACGCTGGAGTTGGGGCTGATTTTGAGAATCAGTCTAGCATTCACTATATTGCTCGTTCCGCCAAGTTCAACGGCATTGGTCCCGCATCTCGATCTACGCATCATCGCCGAGTCACTCGCTGACACCGATTACTCCTCAAATGTCGGCCAGGGTCTCGCGATCTTCATGACCGAGCCGAGGCTGGGAGATGAGGAATACCGCGGCGTTTCCGGGGGTAATCCGATGGAAGCGATCGAAACGGACGGACACTCCGAAGACGATTTAACATCTACACATATGAACCGGTGTCTCTATTGCTCCGAAGAAGCAAAGTCAGAGGAGCACCCGCTGCCTGCCGCCCTCGGCGAGTTTGTCAACGCGCCAACATTAAAGGATCATATTTGTAGCACGTGCAACTCGAATCGTATTGGATTACTAGATGAACAATATGTGAGATGCGGTCCTGAGGGTTTATTGCGCAAGAAGTTCGGAATTGAAGGACGGGAGCACCACGAGGGGGTCAATCCGTTTTATCGGGGGAGTGCTGGCGGTCGCCGCATCGAATTTCTAGCCTGGGACGACGCACTGCAGTGTGACGTCAACATCGAATTGCTCGGTGGCGATCAGGGGCGTCAGTTGTGTGAGTTGATCCTTAAAGAAAAATCGGGACAAACTCCACCTCATCATATTGCCCTCAAGCCGGGGATGACTGCAGATGAGCTTTTGAAGATCGTCGCTGGGCTCAAGATGAAAGGCGAATTAGAAAGCCGGATTACTTATGACCCTGCCACCGAACAATGGGCTCCAGAGCTGATTAAGAGGGCATGGCCTGCCGCTTCGATGTCAGAAGGTGTCCTAGGCGCGACTACGTTCCGTGGCGGCGTTGCGAAATTCCAGGTAACAGATCGCTTCTATCGAGCCATTGCCAAAATCGGGTTTCACTATTTTCTCACTCAATTTCCAAAATACACGGGGCACGAAGCGATATTCTCCGACATTCGGGAATTCATTATCGAGGACTCTAAGGGGCTTGTACCGGCTCGCGTCAACCAGTTTATCGGGGTGCGCCCTTATCCCCTAGCAATGGCTATGAGCGATCCGAGGATCATACCTAACGGATGGGTTGGACATCTGATATGCGCCGAAGTCCGAGAAGGAAGGTGTCTCGCCCACTATGAGCCATTCATTTCTCCTGAGGGACGACTAAGGCCACGCACAATTCATTTGGGCCGGGATGACACTGCGGGTGAATGTGCAATTCAGGCGCACCTCCACCGATATTTCGAGCACGGCAGGCGGGGACGATTCTCTGGTGAAGCGCTAATCGTTCCGTCGCAAGGGCTGAATGTTTCTACGAGCTATCTCGCGCCTGAGATCGTGGTTGAGCCGCCCATCGGGCCCGTTGAAAAACGCGATCAGTAATGGAAAGTCGGCCAGTGTCCAGCGATCCAGGGAGCTCGAAATTCAACTGTTGACCTCAGGCTGAGTCGCCCATCGAGAGATTTGGGCGGATCGTCGGCGAAAGTCGGACGGACGTAGGCCCGGTCACTTTGTCCCGGAGCAAGCCTCTGCTCGTGCGTCCCCGGGCGTGCCCGTCCCCGTCTATAAGTCAACCCCAGTCAACCTGGGTCGTAACCGGAGGAAGTCTCAATGAAGAAGCTCGTCGCTCTCTGCGCTATTCTCTTTGCCGCAATCGCCGTCTCCATTACCGCGCCCGCCGCCCACGCCGCCACTGACGTTACCGGCGACTGGACCGCCCAGATGCAAGGCCCCAACGGCGACATGACCCTCACCTTCCACTTCAAGCAGGACGGCGCCAAACTCACCGGCACCGTCGACAACCCCATGGGCGGAGATCCCACCCCCATCCAGAACGGCAAAATCGACGGCGACAAAATCTACTGGGAAACCTCGTTCAACGGCGCCGCCATCCAGCACGACGGCACCCTCAGCGGCGACGAGATCAAAGCCAACGTCAAATCCAGTGACGGCAGCTTCCCTGAGATGAACATCGTCCTAAAGCGCGCCCAAGCCAAACAACCCTGACCACTGTTCCCTGTTCCCTGGTCCCTGATCCCTGTTTCCTGTTCCCTGGTCCCTGATCCCTGATCCCTGGTCCCTGATCCCTGGTCCCTGATCCCTGTTCCTTGACACCTTCCTATACACCGTATACCATCTCCTATACGGTGTATAGATGAACGAATCCGAATCCACCTCCGGCCGCATCTACCAGTGCGCTCTCGCCATCCTCGAGACCGAGGGTCCGCAGGCCGTCTCCATGCGCCGCATCGCCAGGGATATCGGCATCACCCCCATGGCCATCTATCACCACTTCCCCAGCCGCGAGGCCTTGCTCGACAAGGTCGTCGACACCGAGTTCGAGCGGCTTGCCGGCTTCTTCCGTGAGCCGGTGAAGGGAAGCTCAGCCTCCGTGCGCATTGTCCACATCATGGACGGCTACATGGACTACGCCCTCGCCCATCCCCGCATCTTCGACTACGTCTTCTCGAGTCCCCGCCCCGGCGCCCGCCGCTTCCCTGACGACTTCCGCGCCCGCCGCTCGCCCACCCTCAACATCACCGCCGACGCCCTGTCCGAATGGATGAAGTCCGGCGAGCTCCGCCGGGACGATGCCTGGGAGCTCGCCATGGCCCTCTGGGCCCACGTCCACGGCTACCTAGCGCTCTATCGCGGCGGCCGCTTCAACCTGACTGAAGACGAGTTCCGCAAGCTCGTCCGCCGTTCCCTGAAGAGGTTCTTCCATGGACTCAAAGCTTGATCAGACACTCGTCTCCCGTGCCCCATCCTTGCGCCCTTTTCCTGGCGCAAGTGTGGGCAGAGTCCATCCCGCGCTCATTGCCGTTGCCATCCTGCTCGCCGCGGCAGGCTACTACTGGACCTACGGTCTCTTCCCTATCTGGGGTCTCGCCTGGCTCGCTCCTCTGCCCATCTTGTGGCTCGCGCCCCGCGTGAGTGCCCGCGCCGCCGCCGGCGTGGCCTTCGTCGCCATGGCCCTCGCCCGCCTCGACCTCTGGAGCTACTTCCGCCTGCTCCACATTCCCCTCGGCTTTACCATTGGTGCGGCGGTGTTGCCCGCCGCCGCATTCGCGCTTGCCATCGCCCTTTATCGCAGCTTCCTCCGCCGCGGCCGTCCCGCGCTCGCCGCCCTGGCCTTCGCCGCCCTCCTCACCGGCTACGAGTACCTCCTCAGCCTCTGGCAAGGCACCTTCGGCAACACCGCCTATACCCAGCTTCGCAATCTCCCCGTCCTCCAGCTCGCCGCCGTCACCGGCATCTGGGGCATCTCCTTCGTGGTCGCGCTTGTCCCCGCCATGGCCGCCGCGCTCTTCCATCTGGAAGGCAAGCCGCGCCGCAGCATGGCCATCGCGCTCGCCTCGGTCGCCGTCGCCGTCCTGGGGTATGGCTTCGTGCGCCTCGCCGCTACTCCATCGGCTGGGGCCACCGTCCGCGTCGGCTTCGCCGAGTCCCACGCCGGCCCCAACCTCATGCCCCACGCGCCCGCCGACATCACGCGGCTCATGCAAGGCTACGCCCAACAGGTTCAGCTACTTGCGGCGCAGGGCGCGCAGCTCGTCGTCCTGCCGGAAATGTCCGCCCGCGTCGATGACCAGCTCCTGCCCCGGATCGACGTGCTCTTTGAGCAGACCGCCCGCGCCAGCGGCGCCCAGATCGATCTCGGCATCCTGCATGTCACCGGCGGCCGCGCCTGGAACGAGGCCCGCCTGTACTCGCCCTCAGGCACGCTGGAGAGCGTTTACCGCAAGCACCACCTGGTCCCCGTGGCTGAAGGCGATACCACGCCCGGCACGGACCTCTCCGTCCTGCCTCAGCCGGATGGCGTCATCGGCCTCCAGATCTGCCGTGACATGGACTACCCCGAACTCTCCCGCCGCTATGCCAAGCAGGATGTGGGACTTATGCTGGTGCCTGCCTGGGAGTTCGGGCCCGACTATCTCTGGCATGGGCACATGGCGCTGATGCGCGCGGTTGAGGACGGCTTTACGCTGGTCCGATCCGCCAAGCAGGGCTACCTCACTGCCAGCGACGACCGCGGCCGCATCCTGCAGGAAAGGCTCACCTTAGCGGAGACCGGCTACACCACGATGCTCGCCACCGTCCCGGTCCGGCATGACCCCACGCTCTACCAGCGGTGGGGCGACTGGTTTGCCTGGGTCGATTTAGCGCTGCTGGCTGCGCTGGTGGCGGTGTGGGCGTTCAGCCGCCGCAGTACCAAATAAAAAAACGGCTATGTGTTTTGGAATGATGTGGATAGGTGCGATTTCTGCACACTTTGTATTCGCTTCCTGTTCGCCGGGGGCGGGGTTGGAGCTGTCGGCATGTTCTGGCCCGGAACGCGCCTGGGGAGGGTGTTGCCGCGGGCTTGAGTTCGCAATAGTTAGTCTATTGTTATCAGATAATATTATCCTTGTCAATAAATATAATTGCGGGCGGTCGAACGGGCGGGCCACCCGCCGTCTGAGACAGTGGGGCTGGCTGAACTGGGCTGACGGAAGGCGGAGACCGGCTTGTTTCGTCGTTTGTTCGCCTTGGATGCTTGGGGGCGGAGGCGCCGAATTGCACATAAAATGGTGCAGAAATGGCGAAAACTAGTCGAACTAGTCGATTTGGAGCGTAATCAATTGATTGTAATGCACTTGATATGAATTGCAGGACGGATGTTGGGGTTTGGGGCCGGGCGATGGGGTCGCCCTGGGGGGAAATGCGCACCCACCGTCCCCGGTCCCCAAATGCGAGGGACCCATTCGGCAGGCTCAGGGCAGGCTCGGGGGCACCCTCATCTTGGTTAGGAAGGGTCGGGACCGGGGCCACCCGCCACATGATTCTGCACAATAAATGGTGCGTTTAGGGGTAGAATCTGGCTAGCACGCCAGAATAGAGGCTAACTTGTTATAATCAAATGAGATAAGCGTCTCCAAGGCGGTGAGAAGGACGATTCGGCAGGTGTTTGGGGTTGGGTGAGTTGTCAGTCTTCAGTAGTCAGGGTTGGTTGATCGCATCGCTCCCCGGTCCCCAAAAGCGAGGGACCGGGGGCGCCCTCAAAGGTTAGAGTCCTCCATGAGATCTGGGCCACTCGC
>Ga0265338_10005434_pt1 | contig 16629 bp, 11 predicted proteins | sample 42126metaG_FD_193579 | JGI IMG/M metagenome (GOLD analysis project Ga0265338, IMG submission 193579) | Rhizosphere microbial communities from Carex aquatilis grown in University of Washington, Seatle, WA, United States - 4-21-26 metaG | ecosystem: Host-associated > Plants > Roots > Rhizosphere... | reverse complement strand
AACATCGAACGTCCAACTTCCAATATCCAATAAATGGGAACCGCCTGAAGGCGGAACTCCGAACTTTGAACTGTTGAAGTGTTGAATGTATTGGTTTGGGTCAGGCCTTGGCGGGATGGCCTTCGCCGTGGACTTTCATCAACGCGTGGGCCAGGGCGTCCCACTCGTTTTCGCCGGTTTCCCAGCCGCCGCTGAAGCGCAGCACCCGATGCGCCTCGGCGGACTTGAAATTCATCGCGGCCAGCACGTGCGATGGCTCTTCCTTGCCGGTGGTGCAGGCGGAGCCGGTGGACACGGCGAACCCGGCCTTGTCGAGTTTCGTCAGCCAGCGCAATTGTGTGCCGTCCGGCATCAGCGCCGAGACGGTGTTCCACAAACGCGGTGCGTTGGCGCCGACGATGATCGTACCGGGCAGTTTGTGGAGCAGCTGCCGCTCAAAATTGTCGTGCCACACTCCGCGCATAATGTGTTCGCTGCGGCTGATTTGCTTCTCGCGCGTTTCCAGCGCCGCGAGCATGGACAGGATGATGGGGACGTTTTCCGTTCCGGCCCGGCGGCCTTGTTCCTGTTTGCCGCCGAGGAGCAGGGGGGTGACTTGGCTTTTGTGCGGGACCTTCAAAAAGCCCACGCCGCGCGGGCCGCCGAACTTGTGCGCCGCGCCGCTCAGATAATCGCACTCGCCCAGTCCCTTGGCGGGCATTTTGCCGAGCCATTGCACCACGTCGGAGAAGAAGGGCACCTTGTATTGGCGGCAGATGGCCAGCGCCTCGCGCCAGGGCTGGATGACGCCGGTCTCGTTGTTTGCCGCCATCACGCCGACCAGGCCGGGGCGCGCATCGGCCAGTTCCGCCGTGAGCCAGTCCAGGTCAATCACGCCATCGTGCGTCACGGGGATGAGTCGCGCGCGTTTGCCGAAATAATGTTTCGCGGACTCGTGGACGCAGGGGTGTTCGATGGCGGAAATCCAGACCTCGCTCCTGGCGTCGAGCGCGCGGGCGAAGTGGTGCATGACCATGTTGTTGGCCTCGGTCGCGCCGCTGGTCCAGACGATGTCGCCCGGCTGGCAGCCGAGAAAATGCGCGAGTTTTTCGCGGGCTTCCCGGAGCGCGGTGCCGGCGCGCCCGCCGATTTGATGCGGGCTGGACGCGTTGCCCGGATTGTGCTCGGTGGCATTGAGCCAGGCTTCGCGCGCCTCGCGCATTACCGGCGCGGTGGCGTTATGGTCGAAGTAAATCATCGGCCGGACAGGATACAATCCGCGGCGGCGCTGGCCAGTTTTTTGTGGCGGCACCCGCGTTCCTTGGGTTGTTTCGGGCGTCACGCCCGAAACCGACTATTGACTGGGTTTGCTTTTGTTTGTCCGGGCAATAGATTTTCAGTCGGTGCCAGCGCAATTCGGCGGGACGCCGAATTGAACCCGCGGGACGCGGGTGCCACCGACATCAGTGGTCGCGGGTTTGTAATTTCATCAAGATTCTTTTGTGGGCGGAACTAAACGCCAGTTGTTGCAACCGGGAAGCGGTCAGCCAGATGCCGAGTTTGGAGGGTGGAGTGCCACGACGCCCCAGCTTGAAGTTTCCAGGTTTTGCGGAGGCCGATCCTCCGAACAGGACGCGGAAAGCTTCCAGCGTGATGCGATAGCGTGTGATGGAATGTTTCACGGTGCACAGCGGGGTCAGTTCCTTTGGAGTGAAGCCGAGGGCCTGGGTTGCAGCCTTTGTGACTGATTCGGAGCGCGGGTCTCCCGACCCGCAGCGTGTCCGTGTGTTGTTGTTCGCAGGAGTTTTCCTGGCATTGCTCTGCAAGCGGGCGTGCTGCGGCTCGGAGAGCCGCGCTACGATTTCGATGTTTGGAAATTCCCACAGATGCGCATTCACGACGCCGGCGGGGCGCTGGCGGACCAGGAAGCGTCCCTGTCGCTCGACAACAAAGGCGATGAAATGGCGGGCGGTGGCGGGGGCGCGCTTGCCGAGGTTCGGCAATTCCTCCACGCGGTTGTCGCGAAAGGCCACGCACAATTTCTTCAAAGGGCAAACTGTGCACTGCGGCTGGCGGGGGGTGCAGACCAGCGCGCCAAGTTCCATCAACGATTGGTTAAGGTGCGAGCAGGCGCGCGTTTCGTCCTCGTCCCTCGTTCCTTGGCGCGGCGAAGAGTAACGAAGACGGCTCGTCCTCGATTTGAAGCGGGATGCGTGAGCAACCAGATCCTTCGCCAGCTGCCACAGCCGGGCGTTGGTCTGCTTGTCCCGCGGATTCTCTCCTACGCCGAAGACCCGTGTCAGAACGCGGATGACGTTGCCGTCGAGGATGGGCGTCGGCTGGTTGAAGGCGATGCTGCAAATCGCCCCGGCGGTGTAGCGCCCGATGCCCGGCAGCGCGAGCACGTCCTCGAAATTATCCGGAAATTTACAGGAGACGACGTCTGGAATCTTTGCTCCTGTTTTTGTTTGAGACTTGTTACCTCGTCTCCGGCGCGGTGTTGAACGGGTCTCGTGTTGTGCGACGATTTGTTGGGCGGCTTTTTGAAGGTTGCGGACGCGGGTGTAATAGCCGAGGCCTTCCCAAAGCTTGTGGATTTTGGCCGGGGCGGCTCGGGCGGCGGCTTCGAGGGTGGGCAATTCGCGCATCCAGCGTTCCCAGTAAGGAATCACGGTCTTGACCTGCGTCTGTTGGAGCATGATTTCAGAGACCCAAATCGCGTAGGGATCGCGCGTGCGACGCCACGGCAGGTCGCGGGCGCGGGCGGAGAACCAGCCAAGCAAAAGCCGGGTGAGCCGATGCAAGTTCGGAGTACGCCCGTCTACGCTGCGCTTCGACGCGGCCTTGATTGAGGCTTGCCGCGCCGTAGCTGGAAGCGAAGGCGGGAGTTTGGAGTTCGGAGTTCGCCCTGCCATGTGCCGGGATTATTGCCGCGAAAAGGCGCAAAAGCCGCAAAAAAGTTGATTGTGGCGTCGAGCCTGTGGCTTGAAAGGAACACCGCAGAGTTGGAGTTCAAGCTTCAGCTTGTTCCGGGCCAGGCGCCGCAGGTGACAAGCTGAAGCTTGAACTCCAGCCGGAACGCTCAAAAAACTCTGTGTTCTTTGGGTTCATTGTGGTTATTATTTTTCCGTGAATCCACTGAGTTCCTACACCTGCAAGCTCACCGACGAACAGGCGTCGGCGCTGGATGCGGCCTTGCGCGCGCGCAACTGGAAGTCCCGCCAGGTGCCCTATGCGCGCTTCGCCGCCGAATCGGACAAGGTGAACGTGGTCTTTTACGAGAGCGGCAAGCTGGTGGTGCAGGGGAAGGGGACGCAGGAATTCATTGAGTTCGTGCTGGAGCCGGAGGTCTTGAAACAGGCGCGGCTGGGTTACGAAACGGTGTTGAACCCCGATCTGCTGCTGCCCCGGTTGGGGGTGGACGAGAGCGGAAAGGGCGACTTTTTCGGGCCGCTGTGCATCGCCGGGGTTTACGTGAATGAGACGGTGGTCAAGGCGTGGGACGGAAAAGGCATCCGCGATTCCAAGAACATCTCCAGCGACAAGAAGATTTCCGACCTGGCGGAACTCATCCGCAAGACGCCGGGCTGCGTAACCACCGTCGTGCCGATCGGCAACGAGGCCTACAACCGGCTATATGCAAAAATGAAGAGCGTGAACACGATGCTGGCCTGGGGCCATGCGCGCGTGATTGAAAACCTGATGGGCCAGCGCCATCGGATGACGCCGCCGCCGGTCAAGGCCATCAGCGACCAGTTTGCCGCGAGCAAGGATGTCGTGGCCAAGGCGTTGATGATGGCCGGGCGCCAGATTGAGTTGGTGCAGCGACACAAGGCGGAAGAGGACCTGGCGGTAGCGGCCGCGTCGATCCTGGCGCGTGACGAATTTGTGAAGGGCCTGGCGAAGCTGGAAAAACAATTCAACGTGGAACTGCCCAAGGGCGCTTCCAGCGCGGTGGATGCGGCGGCAAAGAAATTTGTGGCGGAGCAAGGCGCGGAAAATCTGTCGAAGATCGCCAAGGTTCATTTTCGCACCGCGCTGCGGGCGCAGGGGCTGCCCGAGCCGCCGAAGAAGGAATGGCGGCGCGGCTAAAAAGGGGCGCAGGCAGCTTGTCCGCGTTTGCGCGCGCGGACAAGCTGTCCGCGCTACTCCGCTGGATTCAATGAAACCAGGCTGCATCACTTCCGCGTCGCGTTGACATTCAGGCGCCGGTGGAACAATTCCTGCTGGAATACGGATTTGACCTGCCGTCGGCGTGAGATAAATTTTTGTTCAGATGCTGGATTTACCGATGAACTCAATGGAGCCGGACGAACCGCCGGGGGCCGAAACGGCGCTGGTTTGCTTTCGCGGATCGGCCATTCATGGCACCGGCGGCTTTGCGAAAACCGACATCTCCGCCGGCACGTGGGTGATCGAATATACCGGTGAAACGATCAGCAAGGACGAATCCTTGCTGCGTTGCGAGGCGGGCAATGAATTCATCTTCTCGCTCGGCGACGAGTGGGACCTGGATGGCAGCGTTGCCTGGAACCCGGCGCGTTTTCTGAACCACAGCTGCGAGCCGAATTGCGGGACGGAACGGATCGAAGGTCGCATCTGGATCATTGCCGCCCGCGACATCCGGGCGGGGGAGGAACTGACGTTCAACTACGGCTACAGCCTGGAGGATTACCGCGAGCATCAATGCCGCTGCGGTACGGCTGGATGCGTCGGTTACATGGTGTCACCCGAATTTTTTGAGCATGTGAAATGGCAGAACAGCCTGGCGCTGACGGCTGAGAGCTAACCCGGCCCGCATCGTTCAGAGTTCCGTCCCGCTTGCTGCGGGATGGTCACCTCATTATTTCGCCAGAGCCGCGTAAACGCGGAACTCCAAACGAAATTGCCCGACGGCGGGCATGGAGCGACGCGCCCCACCGGCCTCAATCCGCGTATTTGACGCTGCAACCGTAGGGCTTCGTCTGGCCGACCTCGACCGGCTTGCCGGCGAGCAGGGCGTCCACAGCTTCGCGGACATAATTTTTTGCCGTGCGCGGGTCGTGCATCGGGTCGGGTTTGTTGTCAATCGCGCCCGAATAGGCGAGCACGCCGTTCTTATCAATCACGTACATGTCCGGTGTGGTTTTCATGTCGTAGAGATGGCCCACGGCGCCGGAGCTGTCATCAATCCAGGCTGTCGCCACGATCTTCTTGTCGACAATTTCCTGCTTGGCTTGGTCGGGGGTGCGATGGCTGGAATTGTTGGGGTTGACGGAATTGACAATGAGCCAGACGACCCCCTTGGCGGCCATGTCCTTTTCCAGGTCCTGCATCGCGCCGGTCTTGTAATGGTTATTACAGAACGGGCAGTCGGAATTGTAGGATTCAATGACGACGATCTTGCCCTTGTAATCGCTGAGCTTGACCGTTTTGCCGTTGATATCCGTGGCGCTGAAATCCGGCGCGGGCTTGCCAACTTCGGCGGCCAGCACGGCGGAAGCCAGGGTCAGAGCAGCAAACAAAGTAAATTTAGTTTTCATAAGTGTAATCATTAGCTGCACCATTCGACATTTGGTTGCCGCAATCGTTCAAAGCCCGGCTCAGGACCGTCGGATACGATAGATGAGAAAATCTCAGCCCTGTAAATGACTGGGCGTCAAATGAATGCAACCTTTTGTTGCATATGCAACAAAAGGTTGCATGGTCCGGGGAGATATCCTGATGGTTTTGCGGAGGACGGCGGTTACGGTGTGGCGCGATTGAGGGCGTTGAGGACGATGCCGGGTGTCAGAATTTCAGGCAGGACAATGGGCTGGGCTTCGGGATTTTTTGGATAAACGAGCACCAGCGGCACACCGGCACGGCTGAAGCGGTTCAGTTCCGTCGTGATGTTGTCGGGGAACCGCGTGTAATCGCCCAGCAAGGCGACAGCGTCCATGGATTTGAGCTTCGCGCGCACGGACGGGGTTTCGATGCTGGTCTTCTTGTTCACCTGGCAGGTCAGGCACCAGTCGGCGGTGAAATCCACGACGACCGGATGACCAGCCGCGCGGGCCTGGGCGACGGCTTCGGGGGTCCAGCGCTGCCAGTCAATCCCCTCCGCTGATTCTTTCAGCGGGCCGGTCGGGTCGGAAGCCGCCAATGGGGCGCGCCAGCGCAATTGGCCTTCAAGCGCGTAGGCATAGCCTCCGATCAACAGCAGCAGCACGAGGACCATGGCCAGGCCTTTCCGGGTACGGCCCCGCTGGACAAACTCGCCAAAGATCCACGCGGCAAACGCGACGACGACGAGGAAGACTCCAAGCCATAAAACGGATTTGCCGTAACTGCCGGAAGCAAGATTAAACAACCACACGGCGGTTGCCAGCATCGGAAAGCCCATGGCGATCTTGAATTTATCCATCCACGCACCGGGCCGGGGCAGGAATTTAAGCCAGGCCGGGTTCCAGCTCAACGCGACATACGGTGCGGCCAATCCGGCGCCGACGGCGAGGAACACCAGCACAATTACCAGGGTGCTTTGAGCGAAGGCGAACCCGAGGGCAATGCTCAAAAAAGGCGCGGTGCATGGCGTGGCGAGCGCAGTTGCCAACACGCCGTTGAAGAAAGCGCCTGCGGCGCCATGTTTCGAGGCGAGCCCGCCGGCCGCGTCGAGCGTGCGTCCGCCGAGCGTGACTTCGAACAAGCCGAACAAATTCAAGGCCACGAGAACGACGAGCGTCGTCAGGCAGACCACAAACACCGGGCTGCCGAACTGCATGCCCCAGCCGGCATGGCGGCCGGCGGATTTGACCCCGATGACCACGGCGGCCAGCACCAGGAATGAGACGATCACACCGAGGGCGTAAACAAGTCCGAGTTTGCGCACGTGCCGTGGGTCGCTGCGGGATTCACCGACGAAGCCAAGGATCTTCAATGCGATGACCGGCAGGACGCACGGCATGATGTTCAGGATCAGCCCGCCGATGAAGGCGTAGAGCAGCATCAAAGGCAGGGCAGGCGTCCCTCCTGCCTGGACAGGCGAGACGCCTGTCCTATTTTCCGGCGACGTTTGCGCGGAAATCGTTTCATCGGCGGGTGCCTGATTACTGACCGGCAGTTGGATTTCAAAGCCACTTCGCGAATTGCCGGTTTCCAAGACGATCACACCGCTGATTTTCTTGGGCCAGTCGCCGGAGTATTTTTTAACGGTCTTTATCAAGGCAACCACACCTGCTTTATCCGAAAGAATTTCCGTAGCGGGCTGGATCTCAAAATCATCGCTGGCATACGGATAAAAGTCCACGTTCCGGCTGGTGGCGGTTGGCAGTTGCAAATTGATCATCACCGGTCGTGTGTCAACGTTGGCGGGCGTTTCCCACCAGGTGTGGACGGACAAGGCATCCCCTGGCTTGGGCACCTTGTCCTGCCACGATTCAATGGCTGCAGCGTCGGCGGAAGGTTTGGTTTCGCCGCCAATATTCAGGGTGGCTTCTACATTGCCGTTTCCGGGAACGCATTGCTCCTTGCATTCGAGCCAGGAAACCTTGGCCTTCAGATCGAGCGGGCCGGGCTTCAAGTCGGCGGTGAGCTTGAGCGGCACGAGCAGGACGACTTCATCGTTGTAACCGTAGGTGGTGACTTCCAACGGCGGCAGCTTTTCCGGCAGGGGCCACTGGATTTCGCCGGCGGTGACACCCGGCGGCAATACCCATTCAATTTTGGTGGGATAGCCTGAGGCGCCGGAATTTTTCCAATAGGTGTGCCAGCTTGGATCCATCTTCAGGTCCACGCCGGCCCAGACGGTGTCGCCGGGTTTTGCCGGATCGGCGGATAAAATCAGCCGGACCTGGGTATGCGCGGCACTGGCAGTGAAGGATGCCAGGCAAAAAAGAACAATCAGAACGGCATGTTTCAAGAATGTGTTGCCAAAAGTATCCAGGATGCGGCGGAGCGCGGCTGTCCCAGCCGCAGTGCGTTCGAGAGCCCAAAAACCTGAGGTATTGCGTACGCTCATTTGGCAATCCCGGCAGCTGCGGGTGGGACACCCGCGCTCCGTACCATTGATTCCAATGTGTCGCACACGGATTAGATGCCAGATACAGGCAAATGTTTGAAGCTAATTTAATCGCCCCAACTGCGGGCAGGGCGCGTGACTCCGTGCGCGCCGCGTTTTGCTTTCGGCCGAGCGGCGGGCAGGGGACTGCCCGCCCTACCAAATCAGCGCTCCCAGGCTACTATCATCCGCATTGAAAATTCCGCCTGATGACCTAGCCTGAGACACTGATGCCAGCGGAATCCAAATCTGTTCACCGGTGGTTGCGCGCGGGGGATGAAATTTTCCCCGCGATGCTGGCGGCCATTGACGCGGCCAGCCGGTCGGTCTGCCTGGAAGTTTACACGTATGAGGACAGCCTGCTCGGGCGGCGTTTTCGCGAGGCGCTGGTCCGCGCCTGTGCCCGCGGCGTGCAGGTTCGCGTGCTGGTGGACGCCATCGGCTCGGTCATGTTGTCCAATCACTTTTGGGACCCGTTGCGGCAGGCCGGCGGCGAAGTCCGGGTATTCAATGTAATCAGCTTGCGGCGGATGATCATTCGCAGTCATCGCAAGCTGCTCGTGTGTGACGAACGGGTGGCAGTAATCGGCGGATTTAACATCTCGTCGGCATACGAAGGCGACGGCATCAAAAGCGGCTGGTGTGATGTGGGATTACGTATCGAGGATCCGCCACTGGCAAAACAACTTGGGCTATCGTTTGATGAAATGTTCGCGCGTGCCAAGTTCCGCCAAAAGCGGTTTCTGCGCTGGCGCAAATTGGGCGCCAAGAAGACCGTGACGCTGCCGGCGGAGCAGATTTTGTTCAGCGGACCGGGGCGCGGGCGCAGTCCGTTCAAGCAAGCTCTGCGGCAAGACCTGGCGAGAGCCCGGGACGTGCGGATTGTGGTCGCTTATTTCCTGCCGCCCTGGCAGTTGCGGCACTCCCTGATGCGCGTGGCGAAAAGCGGCGGGCGGGTGCAATTGATCCTGGCGGGCAAAACCGACGTGCCGCTGGCCCAACTCGCGGCGCAGAGTTTGTACCGGCGATTGCTGGCCGCCGGTGTGGAGATTTACGAATACCAGCCGCAAATCCTCCATGCGAAACTCTTCATCGTGGACGGAGCGGCTTATACCGGTTCCAGCAATCTGGATGTCCGGAGCCTCCAGATTAATTACGAGCTGATGATCCGACTGTCCGACGTCGTAATGACGGGAGGGGCGCGCGCAATCTTTGATGATCTTCTTAAAAACTGCCATCAGGTCACGGCCGAAGATTGGCGTCGGTCCCGAACGCTCTGGCGCCGGTTCAAACAGCGCTGGGCTTATTTTCTGTTGAACCGGGTGGATCCGTATGTGGCCCGGTGGCAGTGGCGGGCATTGCCGAAATGAAGGGGGATGATTCCGCTGGCCCTGTTGGGAGTTCCGCCTTTACGGTTCCGGCGAAGCCGCAAGAAGCACCTGAACCCGTAAGACTCAATTGGACCACGGATGGACACGGATTAAGACCGGCAGAGACGTTCGCCGTGCGCCCGAAAATTTCACTGATTTGGTGAACGGTTTGCCTGATTGAAATTCTTTCCGATCCGTGTTTATCCGTGGTTAAGAGCTTATTCCATTGCCGGGCGGGCTAATCTGGAAAATTATTTCTGGAAAACGGCGTTATTTCTCTCCACACTGTTTTCTTGGTTGAATTTATGGATGTAAAACTTCCCAAGCTCGGTGAGGGGGCGGATTCCGGCGTCGTGGTCAATGTCTTCGTAAGAGAAGGCGACTCGGTTGTCAGGGATCAGCCCATCCTTGAACTGGAAAATGAAAAGGCGGTGGCTTCCATTCCGGCCACGGCGGCCGGCGTGGTAGCCAAGGTCCACGTGAAGGCCGGCGACAAGGTCGGCGTCGGCCAGCGGCTTATCACGATTGATGACGGCGGCCAACCGGCGGCAGCGCCGACGGCCAAACCGGGGCCCGAACTCGAAGCACCCGTCGAGGAGGCTGAACCGGAGGCCGGGGAGGAAGTTTCCGCGCCGGTGGCCGCGCCGGTGGCGTCGCCGTCCCTGCGCAAAATGGCGCGGGAACTGGGCATTGATTTGTCCCGGGTGCGCGGCAGCGAACCGGGCGGCCGGATTGTCGTGGGCGACCTGCGCGCCTATATCCAACGTTTGGTGAAGGCATCGGTGAAACCCGCGCCCGCCGCGGCCGGCGCGCCGGCGAAGCCCGCGGCCGAGGCGGTTGATTTTTCGAAGTGGGGCCCGGTGACGAAGAAGCCGCTGACGCCGTTGCGCCAGGTCATCGCGCGCCGGATGTGGGAGAATTGGAACGCCATTCCCCACGTGACGCAGTTCGACGATGCGGACTTCACGCGGCTGAACGAGGTGCGCAAAAAATTCGCGGCGGCATACGAGAAAAAAGGCGTGAAGCTCACGCTGACGCCGCTGGTGCTCAAGGCGCTGGTCAGCGCGTTGAAGCAGCATCCCGTTTTCAATTCCAGCCTCGACGAGGCGGCCCAGGAAATCATCATCAAGGAATATTTCCACATCGGCATCGCCGTGGACACGGAGCAGGGCCTGATTGTGCCGGTGCTCCGCGACGTGGACAAAAAAAGCGTCCTGGAGCTGGCGAAAGAGCTGGAGCAGCTCGCGGCCAGGGCGCGCGACCGGAGAATCACCGCCGATGAAATCAAGGGCGGCACGTTCACCATTTCCAACCAGGGCGCGATTGGCGGGGCTCATTTCACGCCGATTGTCAACAAACCGGAGGTGGCGATCCTTGGTCTTGGCCGCGGCGCGCTGAAGCCGGTCGTCCGCGACGGCAAGGTGGAAGTGCGGATGATGACGCCGCTGGGATTGTCGTACGACCATCGGGTGATCGACGGCGGTGCCGCGGCGCGGTTCATTGTGGATCTGGTGAAGGCAATGGAGACCTTTGGCGAGGACGGAATGAAGATTTAAGTATGGATCCGATTAAAACTCAAATCGTGGTGGTTGGCGCGGGACCCGGCGGTTATGCGGCGGCTTTTTATGCCGCCGACCTGGGCATGAAGGTCATTCTCATCGAGCGCGAGAAGCGGCTGGGCGGCGTCTGCCTGAACTGCGGCTGCATCCCCTCCAAGGCATTGCTCTACGCGACGCACCAGATCACCGCGGCGCACGATTCGGCGCATCGCGGCATCGCCTTCGGTTCGCCGACGGTGGATTTGCTGAAGCTCCGGACCTGGAAGGAATCCATTCTGGAAAAGCTCGGCAGCGGCGTCGCGTCGCTAGCCAAAATGCGCGGCGTGCAGGTGATCCAGGGTCGCGGTTATTTTGAAGGTTCACAGACCTTGCGCGTCGAAACGGAGCAGGGGCAGCAGTTCATTGAATATGACAAGGCGATTCTCGCCGTCGGTTCGCTGGCGGCGATGCCCAAGGTATTCGATCTCGGCAACCCGCGCATCATGACGTCCACCGGGGCGCTCGAAGTGGAGGATATTCCGGAAAACCTACTCGTCGTTGGCGGCGGATACATCGGCATGGAACTGGGCACCGTCTATGCCGCGCTGGGCAGCCAGACCGTGCTGGTGGAGGCGCTCGACAGCATTCTGGCCGGGGCGGACCCCGACCTGGCGCGGCCGGTCGTGGCCAACGCAAAGAAGATGTTCAAGGAAATCCGGCTCAAGGCGAAGGTCACCAAGATGGCCACCGCCGGCAAGCAGATCAAGGTGGAGATGGAATACAACGGCCAGAAGGTGTCCGAGCTTTACGACCGGGTGCTGGTGGCGGTGGGCCGCGTGCCGAACAGCGCCGACCTGGGCCTGGGCAACACCAAGGTCGAGCTGGATGACAAGGGCTTCGTCAAGGTCAACCATCACCAGCAGACCGCCGACCCGGCGATTTATGCCATCGGCGACATCGCGGGCGGGATTCTGCTGGCGCACAAGGCGCACAAGGAAGCGCGCATTGCCGTCGAGAACATCAACGGCGAGGACGTGGTTTTTGAAAACATTGTCATCCCGGCCGTCGTGTTCACCGACCCGGAACTGGCGTGGTGCGGCTTGAGCGAGGCCGAGGCGAAGGAAAAGGGCGTGAAATACGAGGTGGCAAAATTCCCGTGGTCGGCGTCGGGCCGGGCCTTGTCATTCGACCGCACGGATGGTCTGACGAAGATGCTGATTGATCCCGAAAGCGGCCGCGTGCTCGGCGTGGGCATCTGCGGCGCGGGCGCGGGCGAATTGATTGCCGAAGCGGTGCTGGCCATGGAGATGGGCGCCACGGCCGAGGACATTGCACTGACCGTGCATCCGCATCCGACGCTGTCCGAGACGATGATGGAATGCGCCGAGGTGTTTTACGGCCACGCGACGCACACGATTTCGAAGAAAAAGCCGGCGTAAGCGGCAGCCACTGGGGAGGGCGTCCTGCTGATCCGGAGACAAGAGGCGGCTACTGGGACAGTTGGCCGAAGATGGAAAAATGGCGCTACCGGATAACCAATGTCGCAGGGGGATAACGGATAACGTTGCAGGTTTAAAATAGAGAGTTCCGAGGGTAACAGCATCCCCAAAATTCCATGCGTGTCTAAACCACCGATGTGATCGCAGTTCAAGTTCATTTTCATTGAAAGAAACGGATCGATTTCGCCGAGTGGTATGTGTATGACAGCAGTGATGACATTGCGCGCGGAAGATCCCATACCCACCCGCTACAGCCTGTTGAGCCGGCTGCAGAACTGGGATGACCAGGAAAGCTGGAAGGACTTTTTTGACACCTACTGGCGGCTGATTTATTCGGTTGCCATCAAATCGGGTTTGACCGAATCCGAGGCGCAGGATGTGGTCCAGGAAGTCGTTATTTGCGTGGCCAAGGGCATCCGTACTTTTAAGCGCGACCGGCAACTGGGATCCTTCAAAGGCTGGCTGCGCAATATCACCCGCTGGCGCATAGCCGATCAATTTGAAAAACGAATGCTGGTGGCGCCGGGGTGGGTGGGCAAGGATCTTTCAACGGCAGAATTTCATTGGCTGGACCCGGAACAAATCTCCGATCCCGCCAGTGCGAATCAGGAGGTGGTTTGGACGGAAGAGTGGCAAGCGAATCTGTTGGCGGCGGCGGTTGAACGGGTGAAGCAGCGTGTGAAAGAGGAGCATTATCAGATTTTTTACCTGAACACGGTGAAAGAATGGCCGGTGCGCAAAGTAGCCCGGGCATTCAAGATTAGTGCCGCGCAGGTTTATCTCATCAAGCATCGGATTTCAGCCCGGATAAAAAAAGAAATCCGGGCGCTGGAAAGGGAACCGTTTTAATTCCGCCTGGGCGAGTAACTGCTTGCATCCACGAACCCGAATTGGTACGGACAGCAACAGTTATTGAGTCATGGCAGATCACCCCGATCCCATTTCGGAAACGCCAGCAACGTTGCCAAGCCCGGCTTCATTTGCCCGCATCCCGGACCATGTTCTGAGCCGCCTGATCGGGAAGGGGAGCTATGGCGAGGTGTGGCTGGGGAAGAATACGCTCGGCGCCTTTCGTGCCGTCAAGATTGTCTATGAGCAGACGTTCCGGCATCGCCGCCCGTTTGATCGGGAATTCAATGGTGTGCAGAAATTCGAGCCGATTTCGCGTCTGCACGACGGATTGATGGACGTTCTCCAGGTGGGACGCAACGACGAAGCCGGCTATTTCTACTGCGTCATGGAACTGGCGGATGATGTCACCTCCGGCCAGGCCATTGATCCTGCGACGTATTCGCCGCGAACCCTCGCGCACGACCTGGCCAGACTCAAACGGCTGCCAGTGGCGGAATGCCGGCGCGTCGTCGTGGCCATCGCCTCAGCCTTGGATTTTCTTCACGGGCATGGCTTGATCCACCGCGACATCAAACCCTCCAACATTGTGTTTGTGAACGGCGTTCCGAAACTGGCGGACATCGGGCTGGTCGCGGAGATGTCGGAGGCCAAATCGTATGTTGGCACGGAAGGCTTTATTCCGCCAGAAGGCCCGGGCACGGTGCGGGCGGACATTTATTCGCTCGGCAAAGTCCTTTACGAAATCAGCACGGGCAAGGACCGGCACGATTACCCCGACCTGCCGACGCGACTGGGCGATCCGGCAGAGGAGCAACAATCGCTCGAGCTGAACAACATCGTGCTCAAGGCGTGCCGGGCCGACCCGGCGCAACGCTTTAAATCCGCCGGAGGCATGCGGGATGCCTTGCTCGCCTTGTCCGGAGACGACGGCCAGCCGCTTCAAAATACTCGGCGGTATCTGCGGAGAAGAACTGCTGCCTTTGCCGGTCTGGCGCTTTTCATCTGCCTCATTGTGGCCTCGCCACTTCTGGCTCACCGCCATGCCGCTGCTCCGGCGTCCAGGGTGCCGGCTGCGGCAAAGACACCCGTGGCGGTTCCCGCCCCCGATGGGCTCGTCGCCTGGTGGAAAGGTGAAGGGGATCAAAATGACAGCGCGCACGATTTTCGGATCGCGGATCTGGATGGCGTCGGGTTTGGCGTTGGCAAAGTGGGGCAGGGCTTCAGCTTTGACGGAGCGCCGCACCATATGATCGTGTCCAACGCGCCCGCGCTGAATTTTGGTTCCAATCAGGACTTCTCGATCGAGGCGTGGATCCAGCCGCTTCGCGCGGAGACGGAACTTGGGCTGATGACCATCGTGGATAAGGCATCTCTTCCGGGTGAGGGGCAGCTGTTGGGTTATGGCCTTGAATTATTCGACGGCCGGTTGCGCTTCGGCATGTCCGATGATTTCACACCCTGGGCATTTTCTTCCTTTGGCGATACGGGGCCGGACCTGCGGGACGGGCGGTTCCATCACGTGGCGGTGACGGTGCGGCGGAACTCGCGTACCGGCGGCGCCTTGTTCGTGGACGGGAAGGTGCTGCTGATGTTCGACCCCACCAGTCACCCGGGTGATCTATCCAACACGGAAGAGTTGCGCATCGGCAATGGCCCTCTGCACGCCTCGCATTTCAAAGGGGTGATCGACGAAGTCGCGATCTACAACCGGGCGTTGTCGGTCGCGGAAATCCAATCCATCTTTGAGGCCGGCAGCGCGGGCAAATCCAGCCGCAACCTCAGTTCCGCCAGTTTTGGGACGCGCCTTGATCTGGCGGTGCCGAGCGGCCCCAAGCGCATCGTGACCGCGGATTTTGACGGAGATGGCCGGCCCGACCTGGCGGTTGCCGCCGGTTTTGCCAACAAGATTTCGATCTTTCGCAACACCGGCACCAATGGCTCCCTGGATTCCGGCTCCTTTGATTTGCCGTTGAACCTTTCGATCGGGACCGGCGCTCATAATCCCATTGGAGTGGCGGCGGCTGATGTGGATGGCGATGGGAAAATTGATTTGATCGTTCCGGATCGCACCGCAAACCGTGTCGCTGTTTTCAAAAACATCTCAACCTCCGGTGTGCTGGCTTTTGCCGCCCCGGTCTTTTTTGACACGGGAAAGAACCCGGTAAGGGTGGCCGTCGGTGATTTGGATGGAGATGGCCGTCCGGATATCGTGGTGGTGAATAACGATGACAACTCGATTTCCATTCTGCGAAACACCGGCGCGCCCGGAAGCATCACCGCCGGCTCGTTTGCCCTCAGGGTGAATATTGCCACCGGAAACTATCCAACGGCGCTGGCCATCGGGGATCTGGACGGTGATGGCAAGCCGGATCTGGCGGTGGCCAACGCGGTGGGATCTTCGGTTTCCATTTTCCACAACCTCAGCGTGTCAGGCGTGATTGATGTGGCTTCCTTCGCGCCTGGGTTCGATCTCGTCACTCCCAGCAATTGCATGAGCGTGGTGATTGGTGACGTGGACGGCGACGGCAAGGCTGACCTGCTGGCCGGCTCCTGGCGGGTGGGGCGGATGCTTTCGATCTACCGGAACATTTCCCGTCCGGGTGTGTTGTCCCCCGATTCCTTTGCGGCCCGGGTGGATTTTCCTGCGGACGGCTGCGTGAACGATATGGCGTTGGGGGATTTGAATGGCGATGGCAGGCCGGACATTGCGCTGGCGACCGAGATGCCAAACCATATCTCGGTGTTCCAAAACCTGAGCACGCCGGGGGTTATCACGACCAATTCGCTGGGCCGCCGGCTCGATTTTATCTCTGGTTTTGACCCTGCCGGCATCGTGATAATTGATTTGGATGGCGACCAACGTCCCGACCTCGCGTTTGGCAATTATTACAGTGGCACCATTACGATCTACCGAAACGTCGGTTCGATGGGGATGGTTGATGCGCATGTTCGGTGAGAGATCCTTTTGCCGGATGAACGAAGGCGCGGAGTCTTTCAGCGGCCTCAATAGCCCGCTTCATAGTCCGTTGATGAAGTAGCAGCCGACGTCAGGAGTCTCAAACATCGTCGGAAAGAATGACCCCGTCGGAGCCTTTCCATGAAGTTGGTAGGGCCGAGCTGCCGCTCGGCCCCAATATCAGGGCGGCGCAGCAGCGCCGCCCTACCAAATCATGGGTCGTGCGCAGGTCAGGTTTTGGAGTGCGCCGGCTCTCCGCCATCCGGCGCTTTTATGCTGGGAACAGAGTCTTCCCGCCTGCATAAATTCCAACCTCTTCCGGCTCTGTTCCCTCCGCGGCCTCCTGTTCAGACTGTTTCGGTTCTCGGTTTTGAACGGAAATCTGCCCGGCTTTCCGCCCCCGTAATTATCACGAAAG
>Ga0265338_10005433_pt1 | contig 16633 bp, 16 predicted proteins | sample 42126metaG_FD_193579 | JGI IMG/M metagenome (GOLD analysis project Ga0265338, IMG submission 193579) | Rhizosphere microbial communities from Carex aquatilis grown in University of Washington, Seatle, WA, United States - 4-21-26 metaG | ecosystem: Host-associated > Plants > Roots > Rhizosphere... | reverse complement strand
TGAATAAGATCGGCGATGACGAGTTTATCGAGCAGGTCGCCGGGCAGAGTGTTTGTGTTCACTTTTTTTTGATTCTAGCAGCACCAGGTCCTTCAGAAGCAGTGCTCTTTTATAAGCAGGCGCTGCCATCTCCTTTCGTAAAAACTCCTCTTCATCATCCTAGCGTTTCTGTGTACCATGCACTAACCTGGCAGGTAATCCCATGGATACCTGTTCTGGCCATACTCTCTGCGTAAGGGAGGTTGAGAAAAAAGATGCCATTACTGATTACGCAAGATGATTTCCGGCCCCTGCTTGAGGGAACGCACTTTTTCGCAGAGCTTTTTCAGGTCATCCGAGATTCCCTGTTGTCACAGGATCAGAGCGATCCAGGCTATCTGTCATGGCTCGCATTCCCCCTCGGACAGGAAGAACGTCGTTTTAATGTCAATCTGCTGGCCACGTCGAGCCAGGGAACATCGATACGCGTTTTTCCAGTCTCTGGCGGTGAGATTCATCCCGCGCAGGATGGGTTCTTCGCTTTTCTTATAGACAACCATGATGGACGTTTGCAGGCGCTGCTGGCCACCGATGATCTCAGCCCTTTACGCACCTCTGCCCCTGTCGGGCTTGCCTGTATGCATCTCGCCCGTCCACGTGCCGAGACCCTGGCAATCCTGGGGAGCGGACAGCAGGCGCGCTATCATCTGCGTGCAATTTGCCCGGCCCTTCCTTCACTGTCCCATGTGCGGGTATTCAGCCCGACAGCAGAGCATCGCCAGCAGTATGCGGCGGAGATGAGTGTCCAGACAGGCATACGTGTTGAGGCTGTAAAGAGCGCGCGTGAGGCTGTTGAGGGAGCAGATCTTGTCTGTATTGCCTCCGCAGGCCGGGGACCAATGCTGGAAGCGGCGTGGGTGCGACCGGGAGCGTTGCTGATCAGTATTACCGGCCAGGGCTTGCCGCCTGATCTGTCAACCCGCGTGGTCGTACCCGCGCTGGCTGGCCCGGTTGTTCGTCCCTCTGGCTGGGACCCACGCCCGGTTATGGCGGCGACCGGAGGCCGAGATCCATCCACCATAGCCGCGACCCTGGTTGATGTTCTGCGCGGAACGGCCCGTGCGCGGCAGCACGAGGATGATATTGTGCTTTATGAGCAACGTGGTTCGTATTCCTGGGATGCTGCTCTCTTGCGCTGGGCCTATAACTGGGCGCTGGAGCACCAGGTTGGAACTTCCTTCCAGCTTACTTCCCGACAGTAACCGACGGCCAGCGTCAGACAGAACATGGTGAAGCTTGCTCGACGGGCAACAGGCATGCCGGGTCAGTACGTTTCGTCCAGTGCTGGCGATGGGGCAGGAGAAGGTAGCTACTTGATTTCAGTATCCTCAAGTGGATTAGTGAGCTGTCTCAGTCAGGCTGCTCCACCTTCCGCAAGGATACCTGGGAAAACGAGAAGATCAAGTGCTTTTGCATTGAGGAGTTGTTTTCATGGCAAAATTTGTGTTCGTTAATATCCCATCACATTCGCATGTTAATCCAACGTTACCCATTGTACAGGAGCTTGTAGCGCGTGGCGAAGAAGTCATATACTATCTAACCACTCCATTCAAACAGGCAGTCGAGGCAACCGGGGCAACATTTCGCAGTTATGAGTCGAAAATTGAAGAGATCACTCGGACCGCCGGTTCCAGTGGCAAGCCGGTCGGCCTGCCCATGTATATGCCGGAAGAGAGTCTCTTTGTACTCCCGCAGATCCTGGAAGATATCCGAGCAGAGCAGCCGAATTGCCTGGTCTACGGGGCGATGTGCCTCAGTGGTCGTCTGGCAACTGAAATCCTGCATATACCTGCCATCAGTTTCCGTACATTCTTTGTCTTCAATGACTTTCTCGCTAATATCTTTCGCCAGAATGCCGGGCGGGATCCCGAGACGAGAGCAGCATTTCAAACGACCGTGCAGCAATTATGCACGCAATATGGAGTGCAACCATTCAACATCGAGAGTATCTTTACTCACGAGGAAGCGCTCAACATTGTAGGGTTTCCCCGTGCTTTTCAGATCGCTGGGGAGTCCTTTGATAACCGATACTCTTTCATTGGATCAGCCATTGCCCCGCGTGGCGAACACATCGAGTTTCCCTTTGAGCAGCTAGAAAACCAACCGGTGATCTACATCTCGCACGGTACAGTCTTTAACGACCGACCCGATTTCTTCAATCTTTGTTTCGAAGCATTTGCGGACACGCCCTGGAAAGCAGTCCTTTCGCTTGGGAAACAGGTTGATCGCTCGAAGCTGCATGCCATTCCCGACAACTTTATTGTGCGACCCTATGTGCCTCAACTTGAGATCCTCAAATACGCCAGAGTTTGTGTGACGCATGGAGGAATGGGAACTATCATTGAGGCTTTGGCGCAGGCTGTGCCGCTTGTCGTTATTCCGTCAGTAACATCCGATGCAACCGTCAATGCGCGGCGGGTGGACCAGTTGGGGCTGGGAGTTATGCTCGACGAAAGAACGCTGACTGCGCAAGAGTTGCGCGAAACTGCCACGCGTGTCAATGGCGATCCCGCGTTTTATACCCGCACTGTACAGATGCAACAGGAGATCCAAAACGCCGGAGGGTATCCACAGGCTGCTGATCTCTTGCAGAAGTTTATCAAGCTTCATCATATCCAGTAATCTATCCAGGATGAATCGAGGGGTAGAAAAGCGGGAGTGCAGAGGGCGCAGCCCTCTGCGTCCTTCCCCCCTGTTCCGCCGCAGGCGGAAACCTCTCAAAAGCTGATGGACAAACCACTGGCAGAAGAAGCGCCTGATGATTGGAAACAGCAATGACAGTAATCGCGACCGATAGAATGCGGAGCAACTTTTTGCAATCCTGGCCGGTGAAAATGTTGATTGGAGGCAAATGGGTAGCATCGGCGAGTGGCAAAACCTTTGAGACCTTTAATCCGTCCAGTGGCCAGGTACTGGCAACGGTAGCTGAAGGTGGGTGCGAAGATATCGATCGGGCGGTGGTCGCCGCCCGCAAAGCGTTTGAGCGCGGCATCTGGCACCGGATGACACCATCGCAGCGTGGACGTTTGCTCTGGAAACTGGCGGACCTGTTGGAGCAACACGCCGATGAACTGGCACTGTTGGAAACGCTCGATAATGGCAAGCCGATCAGATATGCGCGTAGCATTGATGTGCCACAGGCCATCGATCACTTCCGCTATTTCGCAGGCTGGGCTACCAAGCTTGAGGGCACAACCGTGCCAGTTTCAGTTCCTTCTATGCTGACCTATACGCTGCGTGAGCCACTGGGAGTCGTCGGGCAGATTATTCCCTGGAATTTTCCGCTGCAAATGGCTGCCTGGAAACTGGCACCAGCCCTGGCCTGTGGCAACACAGTTATTCTCAAACCCGCGGAACAGACACCGCTGACAGCTCTACGCCTGGGAGAACTGATCTGCGAGGCCGGTTTTCCCGCTGGAGTGGTCAATATTGTACCGGGTTTTGGCGCAACGGCAGGAGCAGCTCTGGTTGCCCATCCTGACGTGGATAAAATCGCCTTTACTGGCTCTACCGAAGTAGGCAAAGCTATCGTGCGGGCCAGCGCTGACAGTCTCAAGCGGGTCACTCTGGAACTGGGTGGCAAATCTCCTAACATTATCTTCCCGGACGCCGATTTGCCGGCTGCGCTTCAAGGCGCGCTCAATGCGATCTTCTTTAATCAGGGCCAGGTCTGTACGGCGGGAAGTCGCCTCTTTGTTCATGCCTCTATCTATGAGCAGGTCGTGAGCGAATTGAGCACAGCCGCCGCCGGGATGAAGCTGGGAGTCGGTGAGGACCCGGCGACCGAGCTTGGTCCTTTGATCTCGCAGGAACACCTGGAACGTGTGCTGGGATATATCGAGACTGGCAAAAGAGAAGGTGCGAGGCCGACGACAGGTGGTCAGCGTCCCGACTCATGGCAATATCCAGGCTACTTTTTACAACCGACGGTGTTTGCTCTGGTTCATGACACTATGACCATTGCTCGCGAAGAGATTTTTGGTCCAGTAGTGGTTGTGCAGCCGTTTCAGGACGAGGAAGAAGTCGTCGCTCGTGCTAATGCCTCGATCTACGGCCTGGCGGCAGGCGTCTGGACAAATGACGTAAAAAAGGTGCATAAGCTGGCCTCGGCACTGAAAACAGGTGTGGTCTGGGCGAATACCTACCATATGTTCGATGCGGCAGCTCCATTTGGAGGATATAAGCAGAGCGGACATGGACGAGAGATGGGGCGTGATGTGCTGGACGCGTATACCCAGACCAAAACAGTCTGGGTGAACTTGCGGTAATCTGGCCCCTCACTAACCAGTCTGGTAAGCCGGAAGATAGACGCACCGGCAATACTGTGTGCATACGAGTGTGTATGACAGCAATCAAAGAAAAGGATGCAACATATGAGTCAGATAACGAGAGAAAGAGAAGAACTTGTGGAAACCTCACAGCCCACGCCGAAAAAAGGACCATTTGCTCTGCTCCCATTCTCAACCCTGGGGAAGATCGCCCTCTGGTCCACCATCGTTGGAACGCTTTCCAGTGTTGGGGGCGCCGGAGTACTCGTAGCCTTAAAAGGCTCCGCAAGTACCGCTTCCATCGCCGTAGCGGTTTGCTGGTTGGTAGCCCTTATCGTGCTTATCACCAGGTTTCGTTGGGCACCGGTGGTATCCACACTGCTTACCGGTTATATCTTCTACGCGCTTATGACCGAATCGTACGTCATTGCGAGCCTGGCCAGTCCCAAAGATCCGCAGATAGGGGGATTGATCCACTTTGTTGGAGATATCGTGACCATCATCTGCGCCATTCTCGCGCTGGGAGCAAGCATTGGCGGCGTGGTAGAAAACTATCGCCAGAGTGGCAACCGTCAGGCGCCACGCTGGCTTCCCTCGGCCTTGAGCCTGGTGGCGGGACTGGCCATTGGCGCTCTGTTCATCGGTATTCTTGCGCAGCCACCGGCGACTATAGGAGCAGCCTACAATGGTATGCCAACAGTGCATATGAATGCCACCGCTTTCGATCAGTCATCAATCACCATTGCCAAAGGCTCCTCGCTTGTACTGGTAGACGATTCAAGTGTTCAGCATCTGCTCTTTAACGGAAGCTGGCACAATGGGATACCGCAGATCCAGCAGCATGAAGCGGGTGCGCCCACAGTAAATGCTGTCTCATTGAGCGCGAACAGTGTCACTATTGGACCATTTGCAGTCGCGGGTACCTACTCCATACTTTGTTCCATACATCAAAATATGACTATGACCATCATTGTCCAGTAATACTCTCGCATACCAGAAAGAGGAACGAGGTTCGCATGACTAAAGTCAAGCCCGGACGATTTACAGCCCAGACAGATGAGCCCTTTGTCGTTTTTCTCCTTGGCTTCCGTGTTAACCGTTTCTTCGCCTTCAAAAAATGGATTCCTGTCTCAAAGGCGATGTTTCCCATGGTTCGCAACCTGTCGAGAAGACGGCGTTCCAATGGCTTCCTTGGAGGATACCCATTCTTTTACTGGCGAGGTCTTGGCATGGTCCAGTACTGGCGATCATTTGATGATCTGGAGAAGTTTGCACGCGACAAAAATGGTTTGCATATAGATACCTGGCGCCAGTTTAATCAAACGATCGGTTCGGATGGAAGCGTTGGGATCTGGCATGAGACGTTCCTTGTCGAGTCTGGACACCACGAGGGGGTATATACCAATATGCCAGTCTTTGGTCTCGCGGCAGGCACACGTCACGTCCCTGCCGTCGGACATCGGGAGACAGCGCGTCGCCGTCTGGGAGGAGAGAACGAGCCAGCTCTCCCCTCGACACCCACTCCTGTTTCAGTCTCGTGAAACAGTTTCTCAAGCTGACTTCGTAATCTGGCAGCCGATTTTGTAGGGCAATTCGTGCGCGGATGCTCATGCCAGACGCTTTCATCGGGTACATGAATGCGTGTGGTAGAAGCTATCCCGCCGTTCAACACCAGCGTTGTTCTCTGCAACACGGGCAGTCATAGGGCTACAAACCCCCGATAGACTGTTCGTCGCAGAGTAAAGAGGGAGAAAGCACCATGTCACTGCTCTCTGTGATCATTCCAAGTTACAATCGCGCTGATCTGGTAGATCAGACGCTCCGTTCTCTTGTACAGCAGTCAACCACCGATTTCCAAACCATCCTGGTCGATCATGGATCGATCGATCATACCGGAGAGATCTACCTGAAGTACAAGGATCAATTACAGCTTACCTACTATAAGATTGAAAGACATGCCTATTCTCCCGGTGAACCAAGAGATTTTGGCATCAGACAGGCCGAAACTCCGCTTATTCTGTTTCTTGATAGCGGAACGATCGTGCCATCCTGGTACGTTTCAGCCCATTTAGCATTTCATGCATCCCATCCCGGTTCTGTAGGGATTGGTTTGCAATATCGCAACGACGAAGCCAGCCGCGATTTTGTGCTCTGGGAAAATCTCGATCAGGCCCGCCCGGAGTTCAAGGCAGCGCAGTTTTCCGATGCACGCGAGGGTTTCGACCTGGAAAACTCGGTGTTACCCTGGTTATATGGTTGGACAGCAAATTTTTCTCTGCCGAGAGAAGCCTATTTTCTGTCGGGAGGATTTGATCTGGAGTTGAATGGCTGGGGTTTCGAGGATGTAGACCTGACATACAGGATCTTGAAGTACGGCTTCAAGATAGCTTTCGTTGAAGAGGGATGGAGTCTGGAGGTGCCACAGCATCGTGATGCCCCGGAGGGCCGGATGGCAAGTGGGCGGAAAAATATGGGCCAGTGTTATGAAAAACAGCGGGGTCTGGGTCTGGAAGCGGTATGTCTCTCCATTACGCTCCTGACGAATGCCTTACAGGAGTATAAATCGTTGCCCACAACAGACGTAGTGGCCTTCAATGCACGCGTCAGAGCGAAAATGCGCTCCGAAAGACCTCATGAAAGCCAGGAACACCTCTTCCGCTATCTCGCGGCGGTTGGGCAGGAGATTTCGACCTGGCCTGCCATACCCTCTGAAGTGCGTACACAGGTAACAGGACCGACTCTGGTCGTGGGGGGAACTGCTCAGGATGCCGAGTGGGCTGATTATGTGACCCTGCTTGACGACAGTAAGATTTCGACGCCTTCCATCTGGTCCTGTTGTGGAATTCTTCTACCCCTCCCCGATCAGGCGCTTGGCACAGTGGTTGTGACCGACATCTGGAAGAAGCTGGATTGGTCTATATCCTATCCCTTTGGTATCTCCAGTCCGTCACTGCTTGAGTTCCTGATCTCAGAAATACGTCGTACAGCCACGCAGGCGATTTTCCTGGACTCCGAGTCCATCCCCCAGGGCGTGAGCATGGAAACCCTGGCCGGTCTGTGTCAGAAGCACGATCTCCCGTTCAAGGTCCTTTCGCCGGTATACGCAAATTAAACACGAGGCAAGAGCAGGTGATTTTCGGTCTCTCGTAGCGGATCGTTTTGCTCTTGCCTTTTCTCTCTCAATTTACCTGGCGGGAAAGTTTCTGGTTAGTCCTGCACGGCATACTGTAGAAAACCAGAACAAAAGAACAACTCGTCTCTATCCAAAGGAGGTTTCCTGATGTCTGCTCCTATCATACCCGGAGCTGAGCCGGTCTCTATTGCAGCGAGCTCTCAAGATGCAGCCGTGCTGTTGCTGCACGGCTATATGGGTACGGTGCAAACGGTTCGTAATTGGGCTCTGGCCTTCGCGCAGGCTGGTTTTGCCGTTGAGGCACCGTTGCTGCCTGGTCATGGCACATCGCACGAAGACATGGTTGATACTCAATGGTCCGATTATGTCGATTACTCTGACGCCGTGTACAAAAAGCTTGCGGCACGTTATGAGCGCGTCTTCGTTGGCGGACTATGCATGGGTGGTCCGATCGCGGCCTCTGTTGTGACGCGGCACCCGGAGGTAGCCGGTCTACTCAGTATCAACGGCAGCTTCCAGCTCCCCAGGCATTGGAATTCTAGTTTCTTAAGGGAAATGCTCAAAGATAACCGGATCTTTTTCCAATGGTTTCGGGGTCAGACCATGGAAGATCCAGCCGCGCCACCCCTGATCGTTTACGACCTGGCTCCTATTGCTCCGATGCTCACCTTGAGAGCCAGCCTGGAAGCAGTGTATGAACAGCTCAGCGAGGTTCGTTGTCCCGTGCTCGCCTTCACAAGTCGGCTTGACACTGTGCTTGAGCCAGACGAGAGCGAACCGGCATGGCTTAAGCAGTTCTCCGGGCCTGTCGAGCACATCTTTCTTGAGCGCAGCCGGCACCTGGCAACGCTCGACTATGATAAAGAAATTATCGAAACTCGTTCCGTTGAATTTGTCCAGGAGATTCTGCAAGGCAAACCCAATCAAGTGTCTCCGGCAATCGCTTGAAGGCAGAGGCGCCAGCGTGGCTCCTGTTTGCTGAACATCCCATAATCTCTATCCGAGGCAAACGCTGCTTTGCGTAAGAGAGAAAGAGAGGCTGTATTTGATGGTATCGACACCACAAAATTCCTCTGCTATTGAGGTTTCTAATCTTGTCAAACGCTATCCAAAGATTGCGGCTAACGCGGTAGACGATGTCTCTTTTACCGTCCAGCGCGGGGAGATCTTCGGGTTGCTCGGACCAAATGGTGCAGGAAAAACCACGACGATTGGTATTCTTACCACCAGTGTTATTCCTACCAGCGGTACCGCTCGTATTCTGAATATTGATGTTGCTCGTGATCCTGTGGGTGCCAAACAACGCATTTCGGTTGTTCCGCAGAGGAATAATCTTGACCAGCACCTGACAGCTCGTGAGATCCTGACCTTTCATGCCAGCTATCATGGCGCTGGCAGGGCGGAACGCAATGCCCGCGCGGATACGCTGCTGGAGGAGTTTGGTCTGTCGCAGCGTGGGAGAGAGAAAGTCAACAGGTACTCCGGTGGTATGGTTCAGCGGATCATGATTGCCCGCGCCTTGATGCATACCCCCGAGGTATTGTTTCTCGATGAGCCAACCAATAATCTTGATCCTCAGACCCGGCTCTTTCTCTGGGAACGCATCCGCATTCTCCAGGAGCGCGGCATGACTATTCTGCTCACGACTCATGATATGGAAGAGGCGAGCCGGCTGTGTCATCGCATTGCCATTATGGATCATGGACGTATCCTTGTCTGCGATACACCTGCTGAACTGGAGAAGTTGATACCAGGAGGGACGACGCTTGAACTGCGTGTCTGTGCTCCAGAACACGTCCTGGCCGTTGCGGGGCAGAGCGATGCCCATGAACCTTCGCCATTGTCTCAACTCCAGCATGCCCTTGGTTCGCTCGTTGGAGTCACTGCGGTAGAAGAGATACCCGCTCCCAAAGGCACTGAGAACCAGACGAATATGACTGTGTTGCGCATCTATGCCGAAAATGTATCGGCATTTATTCCTCGGACGATTCAGGTTGTCGGCGAGTGGAATTTTGAACTCCGCGATCTCCACCTTGCTCGTCCTAGCCTGGAGGATGTGTTTATCCACCTGACAGGAAGGAATTTACGTTCATGAAGCTTATTGTATCCTCTCCTCTTCCCACCGAGCCGGTATCCAGCGCGCCAGCGCGTTCGAGGACTCGTACCTCTCTGATGTTCGCGGCTTTCTGGCATACCTTCCGCCGCGATGTAATGGTGACTTTTCGTGAATTTGTACCATTTCTCGTGCAAGTTCTGGTACAGCCAGTCTCTCTACTCCTGGTTTTCGGCAGGGTTCTGCCAGGCATGGGAACGATGCAGCAATTGTATCCATCATCGTTCCTGCCCGCAGTGATCGCCCTGACGATTTTCATCGCCAGTCTCCTGGGAATTACGCTTACACTGATGCTGGACCTGGACTACGGGCGTGAAATCGATGATCGTCTGCTTGCTCCCATGCCTGTCAGCCTGGTTGCCGTAGAAAAGGTTGTGTTCTCTGCCTTTCGTTCCCTGATCGCGGGAGGGATCATCTTTTTACTGGCCCACTGGATTCTGGGCAGTGGTTACCAGGTACGGGGTGATAGCGTGCCTCTGTTGATTGCGGTTATGGTGCTGTACGCGCTGAGCAGCGCGGCTCTGGGACTGGTGATAGGAGCAGCACTGCCTACAGACAAAATCTATATGCTCTTTTCGTTAATTCTCAGCGCGACCATCTATACAGGATGCGTGTATTACACCTGGAATTCTCTGAACTCGTTCAAGGCGTTTCAGATCATTACACTCTTTAATCCTCTCACCTATGCCGCTGAAGGATTACGCGATGCCATGATCCCTTACACCAACGGGCAGGCGTTTGTGACCCTTCCTATAGTCTGGGCTCTGGTCGGACTGGGCGCTTCCTTTATCATCTGTATGACCATTGGTATCAAGGTGTTCCTGAAGAGAGTCATTTCATAACAAGACGTTGTTTTACGCCAAAGGAGGAACGCAGTGCGTGGAAAAAACATCCTGGTCACTGGCGGTTCGCGAGGAATCGGTAAAGCCACAGTGCTTGCGCTCGCGCAATCCGGGGCGCACGTAGCCTTTACCTATAGCAGTAATCAAACAGCCGCCGACGAAGTCCTTTCTGAAGCGGCTGAGACAGACGGGCAGGTAATCGCCATCCGGGCGGATGTACAGGACTATAAACAGGCGCGGCAGGTGGTCGAGGAGATCCAGGATACCCTTGGTGATCTGGATGGCCTGGTGCTTAATGCCGGAATTACACGCGACGGCTTGCTTGCTCTGATGCCTGAAGAGAATTGGGACGACGTGATTGGAACCAATCTCAAGGGTGTGTTTAATTATACGCGAGCCACGGTCTATGGCATGATGAAGCAGCGTTCAGGGCGCATTGTCTGCGTGAGTTCAGTCAGTGGAGTACGGGTGGGAATCGCGGGACAGACCAACTACGGGGCTACGAAAGCGGCGCAGATAGGGTTTATCAAGTCGCTTGCGAAAGAGGTTGCTGCTTATGGTATTACCGTCAACGCAGTGACGCCGGGGTTTGTTGAGACAGATATCTGGCAATCGATACCGGAGGCAAAACGCGCGGGTCTATTAAAGACGATACCCCTGGGGCGGCTTTGCCAGCCAGAAGAGGTTGCCGCCGCGATTTGTTTTTTCCTCTCGGAGCAGGCCAGCTATATTACCGGAAGTGTGATTACGATTGATGGCGGCTTGAGCGCCTAGCCAGGGCCTGCCTTGTCTGGTACAACAGTTTGAAAGGGAAAAAGCACGATGAGTGACATGAAATTACAGAGCGAACTGAAAGCAATTATCGCAAAAATTATCGAGATCGACGACTTCAACGACGACGATAACTTCGCGACAGAGTTAGGTGTGGACTCGATGCTGGCCCTGGAGATAGTGGCGCGGATCGAGAAACGGTATCGTATTCGCATTCCTGAAGAGCAGTTTGCGCAACTGCAAACGCTCAGCGAAACCACGCGGATTGTTGCGGAGATCAGGCAGCCAGTAAAAAGCTAGTGAGTCCATCAGGAGGAGGAAACACCATGAGTGAGCAAAAGAGTACTGTGGAGGTTGCATCTACTCAATACGATGTGGCTATTCTTGGTGGCGGCCTGGCGGGCTTAACGCTCGCCCTGCAACTCAAAAAGTCTCGTCCCGGCATCAAGCTTCTCGTGATTGAAAAACAACAACATCCGGTCGCGGAGGCTGCCCACAAGGTGGGTGAGTCAACCGTCGAGATTGCCACCAGGTACCTGCAAAATCTTGGGTTAGGGGCACATCTTGATACGCAGCAGCTCAGGAAGTTCGGGTTACGCTTCTTCTTCAGTACAGAAGATAATCAGGATGTGACCCAACGTGTGGAGATGGGCCTGGCAGCGTTGCATGTTATTCCTTCCTACCAGTTAGATCGTGGGCGCCTGGAGAATATGCTGGGCGAGGAGGTGCAACAGCGGGGCATGCTTTTCCTGGATGCCTGCAAGGTCGAGCGCATCGATTTGCAGTCTGATGTTCATACTATCCATTTGAACCGCAAGGGCGAAGCATTTGACGTTCAGGCGCATTGGGTCGTTGATGCAAGTGGGCGTAGCTCTCTCCTCAAGCGCCAACTGGGTCTGGCCAAAAAGGTAGCGCATAAAGCCAATGCCGTCTGGTTCCGCGTCGATCAGAAAATCGACATTGATACCTGGTCAACCAGTCCTGAGTGGCATGCTCGAATTACGGATGGAGAGCGGTATCTGAGTACCAACCATCTCTGCGGGCAGGGTTACTGGGTCTGGCTTATTCCCCTGGCATCAGGCTCAACCAGCGTTGGCATTGTTACCGACCCGGCCTACCATTCCTTTGACACGATGAACCGCCTGGAGCGTGCGTTTGCCTGGTTACACGAGCACGAGCCGCAATGTGCCAGGGCTCTGGAAGACTCGCAATCCGAGGTTCAGGATTTTCGGGTGATGAAGGATTATGCCTATAGCTGTCAGCAGGTCTTCTCAAGTGATCGCTGGTGCCTCACCGGAGAGGCTGGCATCTTTGTCGATCCATTCTACTCGCCAGGCTCCGATTTTATTGCCATGAGCAATGGCTTTGTCACGGACTTGATTACGAGCGAACTGAATGGTGAAGATATCCAGGAGCGGGCCAGAGCTTATAATCATGCCTACCTGGGGATGGCCAATGGTTGGTTCCATACCTACGAGCAGCAATATCACCTGCTGGGAAACGCACAGGTCATGGTCGCGAAGTACATCTGGGATACGGCGCTCTATTGGGGGAGTTTTACCCTGCTCTACTTCCACGGTAAAACCCGCGAAATGGTAGAAAATCGGACGATTGCCATCAACCTGTATCGTGCCTCTGCTCTGATTGGCACACGCATTCAGGCTTTCTTCCGTGAATGGGCGGCGATCGATCAGGAGAAAGTCTCCAATGTCTTTGTGGATCACTATCACCCGCTCGGTTTTATGCAGAAGTTCCACGCTGGTATCGTTGCTACCCTGACCGATGCGGAGTTTGACGCGGAGTTTGTCGAGAACATCCACCTGCTAGAGCAGGTTGCGGGTCAGATGGTGTGGAAAGTCAGTGAGGCATACATGGCGTATGCTGACAATGAAGTGGTTTTGCAGCAGATCCAGAGCTGGCGTGCGGATCCACTGCTCGCCAGGTGTATCGCTCTCTACCAGCAAAACGATAGTCCAGAACTGGCGAATAGTCGTTGGATCTACCTGGCGCAGGAGCGTACCCCCGTCGAAGCCGGAGCAAAATTGTAGTACTCAGCCAGAGGTTTGGGAGGGCGCGGCCCTCCAGGGAGAAAAAGCATTATGATTGATGAAAAATTGCAGGATGAACTGAAAGCAATTATCGCAAAAATTATCGAGATCGACGACTTCAACGCCGACGATAACTTTGCAACAGAGCTGGGTGTAGACTCGATGCTGGCTCTGGAAATAGTCGCTCGGATTGAGAAACGGTATCGTATTCGTATCCCTGAAGAGCAGTTTGCGCAGTTACAGACGCTCAGCGAAACCACGCGGATTGTTGCAGAGATCAGGCAGCCAGTAAAAAGCTAGTCTGCCTGAGCAAAGATCAGACATCCAGTAAACAGTTCGTATGTCTGACAGGAGATGAGTGATGGTGCAACGTATTATGATCACCGGTCTGGGGGTACTCTCACCAGTTGGCAATGAGTATCCCAACTTCTGGCGGGAGTTAATTGCTGGAACGGTAGGAACAGGGACTATTCAGTCGTTTGACACCAGTATCTTTGACGCGCATATTGGCGGCGAAGTGCGGGATTTTCATCCTGAGAAGTACTTCCAGGTGCTTGATCCCGCGACATGCCCTCGGACAACGCAGATGGCAATCGTTGCTTCCAGGATGGCAGTCGATGACGCCGGGATCGCGGAGGCTGGTTACAACCCGGAGCGCATCGGGATTTGTATGGGGACAACCCTGGGAAATGTCTCTGTGCTGGAAGATGGGAACAGTCAGCGTATGCAGTCTGATCAGTCACTGCCGCCTGTGTCTATCTCACACCTCCCCGAGACATATATTACTGCTGCCATCGCTCAAGAACTGGCAGTGGAAGGTCCCTGCCATGTGATTCCCACTGCCTGCGCGGCGGGAAATTATGCCATCGGGTGGGGCATGGATATGATTCGGGATGGGCTGGTTGATGTGGCAATTGTTGGAGGGACCGACGCCATTTCTCGCGGGTGCTTTGCCGTTTTTCATCGTTTGGGAGCGATTGCGGATGAGTTCTGTCAGCCCTTTGATCGCAATCGCACCGGCATGCTGGTGAGTGAGGGTGCGGGCGTGCTTGTACTGGAAACCTACGAAAGAGCGGTAGCGCGAGGCGCGAAAATTTACGCAGAGTTACTGGGATATGGCCTGGCCTGTGATGCCCATCATCCCACTGCTCCTCATCCATAGGGGCTGGGCGCGCAAGCTTCTATGCTGCGAGCATTGCGCGAATCCGATCTGGAATTAGAAGAAGTTTCCTATATCAGCGCTCATGGTACCGGAACACATGCTAATGATGCTTCAGAGTCGCTGGCGGTACGTAGCGTGTTCGGGGCACGGGCTGATCAATTACCTGTCAGTTCTATCAAATCGATGCTCGGACATACGATGGGAGCGGCCAGCGCGTTAGAGGCGGTGGCCTGCGCGCTGATGGTCTCTTCGCAAATCATTCCGCCAACGGTTAATTATCGGGAGAGCGACCCCGCGTGCTTGCAGGCAGTTGTCCCGAACCAGGCAATTGAATATCCCGTTGAAGTCGCGATAAGTAACTCGTTCGCCTTTGGTGGAAATATTTCCACGATTGTCATGAGGAGAGCAGAGCTATGACAAAATATGCTGGACCAATAGTGATCACAGGTATGGGAGCCGTAAGTCCCTTCGGGTTGGGCGTGGAAGCCATCTGGTCCGCGCTGGAGCGGGGAGAGCGCCAGGCAACGACTGTCCGGCCCGGTGAGCAGCCAGTCTGGGGTCTGGAGGTGGGAGAGTGGCACCCTGCCGACCTGCTGGGCAAACGTGGCCTGCAATACCTGCGCCCAAGTTCGCAGTTCTTGCTTGGGGCATCGCTGCTGGCGTTACAGAGTGCTGGCCTGGCGAGCGGAGATCTTCCTCCAGACGAGCTGGGCATTACGGTCGGCTGCAATCTGGGAGGTGCCCAGAGCTTTCTCGACTATGACTATACAGCCATCACTGAAGGCCCATACACGACGAGTCCTATGGAGGCCCCGAACACGCTGGCGAACGCACCTGCCTCGCACCTGGCTATTCGCTTAAAAGCGCGGGCTTTGAACACCACTATAGCTTCAGGACAATGCGCGGGTCTGGATGCGCTGGGGTACGCGATGAAAATGCTGCGGAATGGGCGGGCACAACAAACAGTTGTAGGTGGGGTTGAAGAACTCAGTCCAATCGCGCTCTCTGCCTATTGTGACGCCAAAGTGGTAGCTGGTGGCGAGAAGGAAGACGCGGGCCTGCCTTTTGATACAGAGAGCACAGGCTGGCTGCCCGGCGAAGGGGCAGCGGTGGTCATATTGGAACGCCAGGCCGACGCGGTAGCCCGTGGTGCTCGTCCGCTTGCCGAACTGGCGGGCTGGTCCAGTGCTTTTGCGCCCTCCCAGACGCTTGAGAAGCGTTCCAGTGTTTTGCGCAGAACTGCACTGCAGGCTCTGGCCGCCGCAAACCTGTCGCCCACCGATGTCGATGTCGTCGTAGCGGGTGCGAACGGATTACCTGTGGGGGACCGGGCCGAGGCCCTGGCGATCGAGGATCTCTTCGCGCCCCAGACGCAAGTTCTGGTAACCGCCATGAAAGGTATACTTGGCGAAACCTATGGCGCGAGCGGCCTTTTCCAGGCTCTGGCTGCTGTCTGTATGATTGATTACGGCATCGTACCTCTCACTGTAGAGCGAGAACGTCAGTGCCGTGTGGGGCCGCCTGTCTATGGGTTGAGCACAGAGGCTCGTCTCTGGGACGGAAGCAAACGAGGTACGACGTTATTGCTGACCCAGGATCTGTTCGGATCTACAAGCGCGGTTGTCATCCGGGGATGTGAAAGGTGAGGGGAGCAAAACTATGAGTATTGTCATGAAATTTGATGAGGTTTGCCGTCTGCTGCCGCAAAAATATCCTTTTATCCTGGTGGATGTGGTGGAAGAATTGGAGCCGGGCAAACGCATTGTCTGCCGCAAAAATGTGACTGGCAATGAGTGGATGTTTCCCGGCCATTTCCCGGAGAAGGCAATTTTTCCAGGGGTCTTGCTGATCGAAGGTATCGCACAGTCGTCTATTTTATTGCTCCAGGCTGACGCGGAGCATGTGGTAGAAGAGGGCGTGACCTATATGCTTGCCGGTGTAAAAGCTCGTTTTCTCAAGCCTGTTGTGCCTGGAGATCAACTGCGCTATGTCTGCGAGGCTGTCAGACTGGCCAGCAGGGGAGGTGTGGTTGAGGCGGAAGTCTTTGTAGATGGAGAGGTGGTCGCCAGAGCTGATCTGACCTTTGCAGTTCAGACGCAATAAAAACAGACAGGCAAAAAAAGCGTGTGTTGCTCAACACACGCTTTTTAACTTCGGGAGTGGGAAGCAACTTTCAGGTAGAGGTTTTTCTTTTCGGCGTTTTGCCGCAGGCAAAGTGCCCATTATAAAAGAGCCAGGCGGAGGTGTGAGGCGGCGC
>Ga0265338_10005432_pt1 | contig 16634 bp, 14 predicted proteins | sample 42126metaG_FD_193579 | JGI IMG/M metagenome (GOLD analysis project Ga0265338, IMG submission 193579) | Rhizosphere microbial communities from Carex aquatilis grown in University of Washington, Seatle, WA, United States - 4-21-26 metaG | ecosystem: Host-associated > Plants > Roots > Rhizosphere... | reverse complement strand
CCCCGATGGCGATGCGGGGAACGCACCCCTCCCCCCAACCCCCTCCCTCAAGGTGAGGGGGAGGCTTTTCTCAGCTAACGCGTCACGCAGCCCGAACGAGGCTTAGCACGGCGCCCTTGCCACGCACTTCCGCCTCCTCGAATTCGGCGGCAGCGATCGCCCGATCCAGCGCAGCGCGCAGTTCCTTCGCTGTCTCCAGCGTCAGTTCGACCCCGGCGCGCGCACCGGCGTCGAGTTCCGTATTGTAGAAATCGAGCGTGATGACGTCGCCCAGATGCGCATGGCGCGCGTGATCATAGGCGACCACCGACCGCGAGAGCGGGAACCACTGGTCCCCGCGCTTCGCCATGCCTTCCGCGCGCACGATCTCGATGATCGATGTGCACATGTCCGGCCCTCCTATTTCGCCAGATACTTGCCGAAGAAGGCCCAGATCTTGTTCCAGCCGTCCATCGCTTGCTCCGGCCGATACAGCGGGCGGTGCCAATAGAAGAAGCCGTGGCCGGCGCCGTCGTAGCGATGGAACTCATAGTTCTTGCCGAGCTCCTTCAGCTTGGTCTCGTGCTGGTTCACTTGCTCCGGGCTCGGTGCGCGGTCGTCGTTGCCGAACAGGCCGAGTATCGGGCAGCTCAGGTCCTTGGTCATGTCGATCGGGGCGACGGGCTTCTTGTCGTTCAATTCGCCCGGGGCCATGACGACGCCGCCACCCCATTGCTCGACGACGGCATCGACGTCTTTCTTCTGGCAGGCATAGATGAAGGCGTGCCGGCCGCCGGAGCACGAGCCGATCAGACCGACCTTGCCGTTGTTATCGGGCTGCGCGCGCATCCACTTCACGGCCGCCTCGGTGTCGCCGACCATCTGAGAGTCGGCGATGCCGCCCTCGGCGCGCACCTTGGCGGCGACGTCGTCCGGGTTGCCGTCGCTGCCGCCACCCTCGCGCTCATACAGGTTGGCGCAGATCGCCATGTAGCCGTGATGCGCGAAGCGGCGCGTCGTCTCGATGTAGAGTTCGCTCCAGCCCGGGAGATGGTGGATCAGCACGACGCCCGGAAACGGGCCGGGACCGGCTGGCTTGGCCACGTAGGCCGTTATCGGTGTGCCCTTGTCGCCTTTGATGGTCACGTTCTCACAAGTCATGCCTCGGTAGAATGACATTGGTCTTCCTCCATACGCCTGGGTGTTGGGTCTCCAGCGGACCATCGCAGCGCTGCGCCGTCATCGACAGGCGGGTGCAGTCGCTGCGCTGCCCGAAGGGTCGCACCGCCAGTATTCACGATCGCCCAATGGACGCAACATGAGGCGGGTATCCGGCGCGGTCCGCTGCCGCTCGCGACCGTCCCGGAAATGGCAAGCCCGGCGGTCATTGGCTACAACGCGGCCGAAGGGACATGCCTTCTAACCGCTGCGGCGCCAACACAGGATGGATCATCGAATGTCAGCGACCATCGAGACGACCTGCGGCCGGTTGCGCGGGGTTACGGCAGGGCCGGTCTAGGCGTTCCTCGGCATTCCCTATGCCATGCCGCCGATTCCGCCGCACCGGTTCATGGCGCCTCGGCCGCCGGCGCCCTGGGCTGGCGTGCGTGAGGCGAATGGGTTCGCGCCGCAGGCCCCGCAACTGCTGTTTCCGTTCCTCGATCCCGCGTTAGCCGACGATCCTGCGTATGATGCAACACGCGACTTCCATCGCGGCGTCGTGCACACGCCGATCCCGTATGACGAGGATTGCCTCGCACTCAATGTCTGGACGCCGTCCACCGCGGGGAAGCGGCCAGTGATGGTGTGGCTGCATGGCGGCGGCTTCGCGTCCGGGGCCGGCAGTTGGGGATGGTGGACGGGGGACGATCTCGCCGCCAATCAGGATGTGGTGGTGGTCACGCTGAACCACCGGCTCAATATCTTCGGCTTCCTGTGCCTGGCGGAACATGGTGGTCCGGCGCAAGGATTCGCGACCAATGCCGGCATGCGCGACATCGTAATGGCGCTGGAATGGGTGCGCGACAACATCGCTGCGTTTGGGGGCGACCCAGGCAACGTCACCATCTTTGGCCAGTCCGGTGGCGGAATGAAGGTCAGCACGCTGATGGCGATGCCGGCGGCGGCTGGGCTGTTTCACAAAGCGATCGTGCAGAGCGGGCCGTTCCCGCGCGCGGTGCCCATGGCGCGCGCGAGCGACGTCGCTGCGCGCATGCTGGACCGGCTGGGGATTGCGCCGGGGCGGCCCGACGCGTTGCAAACGGTCAGCACGGCGGCGCTGCTGGACGCGTTCGCCAGTGCCAATGAGGGCGCGCCCGGCGTGCCGCGCCAGTTCGCCCCGGTCGTGGATGGCGACAGCCTGCCCCGCGATCCGTTCGAGCCCGCGGCGCCGCCGACGGCGGCCGGTGTGCCGCTGCTGATCGGCGCCACCGGGGAGGAGATCACCAGCCTGCAAGGTTTTGCCGACCTCTCGATCTTCGACCTCACCGAAGCGGACCTTTCTGCTCGTGTGGCCGCGGCGTGCGATTGTGACCTTGCCGCGGCCGAAGCCCTGATCACGGTTTATCGCGAGGGCCGGCCGATGGCATCGCCGGCGCGGTTGTACGCCGCCATCGCTTCCGACCGGCGGTTTGGCTTCGGCAGCATCGTGCAGGCCGAGCGGCAGTGCGCTCAGGCGCCGGTCTTCGCCTACCGTCTGCTGTGGCAGAGCCCGGTGCAGGGCGGGCGGATGGGCGCGCCACACAATCTCGACCTGCCGTTGGTGTTCGGCCGCGACCGGGCACCAGGCGTCACCGGCGAGGGCACGGCGCACCATGCGCTGGCGGCTGCGATGCAGGCGGCCTGGGGGAGGTTCGCTCGATGCGGCAATCCCAACCATGCCGGACTGCCAGAGTGGCCGGGATATGACGCTGGGGCGCGGCGGACGATGATCCTGGACTCGGTCTGTCATGTTATTAGCGATCCCGCGGGAGCCGCACGGCGGGCCCAGGCAGTGCTGCCGCCGCGGATGTAGGGCACGTTTCCTGACTGGGACGACGTGTTTTCCGCTGACCGACAAGTTGTTTATCGTGTCGGGCACCAACAACGAGAGCCAGGATCACGCCATGGACAAATTGAGTCGGCCGCTGCGCAGCTTGCTGTTCGCGCCGGGCAATCATGCGCGCCGCGTCGAAAAGGCGCTGTCGCTCGAGGCCGACGCTGTCATCCTTGACCTTGAAGACGCGGTCGCGATCGCCGAGAAGACAGCGACCCGCGCGGTGGTGGCGGCGGCGCTTGAACGTCCTCGGCGGGGGCTGCTTTATGTCCGGGTCAACGCGGTTGACACCGAGTTCTGCTACGGCGACCTGGTGGCCGTTGTGCAGCGTGGGCTGGACGGCATCATTCTCCCGAAGGTCGAAAGCGCGGCGGGGATTGCAACGATCGATTGGCTGCTGGCGCAATTGGAACGTGAGCGGGGACTGCCGGTTGGCAATATCGATCTGGTGCCGATCATCGAGACGGCGCGCGGTGTGCAACAGATTGACGCGATCCTCGGGGCGGGAACGCGCGTTCGGCGCGTTGCCTTCGGCGCGGGCGACTTTACACTCGATGTGGCCATGACGTGGAGCAGAGGCGAGAGCGAACTTACGCACGCCCGCTCGGTGATTGTGACGGCGTCACGCGCGTGCGGGATCGACGCGCCGCTGGACACGGTCTGGGTTGATCTTACGGACAAGGAGGGATTGGAAGCTTCGGCCCGCACAGCATTGGGCTATGGTTTCCAAGGCAAGATGTGCATCCATCCGGAGCAAATCGCGATCGTGAACGGGGTGTTCACCCCGAGCGATGCCGAGGTGGCGTTTGCGGACCGTGTCACCGCCGCGTTTGCCAGGGCCGAAGCCGAGGGTAGCGCGGCAATCCAGCTCGACGGGAAGTTCATCGACTATCCCATTGTCTATCGCGCGCAACGGGTGTTGCAGAAAGTCGCGGCGATACGCGCTCGGGAGGTCCGATGATGAGGGACGGATCAACTCCGGTCACGACCACCAGGACAAGTCCGGTGGCAGACTCAGAGGAGCGGGCGTTCGCCCGGGCGCATACATGACAGAAAGATCGGCTGGGCCACTCGACGGGATCAAGGTGCTCGACCTGTGCAGCTATTTGGCCGGGCCGTACGGCTGCACGCTGCTGGCCGATTTCGGCGCTGACGTGGTGAAGATTGAATCGCCGCAGGGTGACATGTTGCGGCAGTTTCCATCGAGCCTGGGGGGCGAGAGCAGGTTCTTTCTAGGTACTAATCGGGGGAAGCGCGCACTGGCGCTGGATTTGAAACAGAAGGAAGGGTTGGCGGTCCTGCATCGCATGGTGGAGAGCGCCGATGTGTTGGTGGAGAATTTTCGTCCTTCGGTGCCGGCGCGGCTGGGGATCGATTATCCTCGGTTGCGGGCGATCAATCCGCGGCTGATCTACGCCGGGCTGACGGGCTACGGCGATGCGGGGCCGCTGAGCGAGAAGGGCGGCTTCGACCAGGTGCTGCAATGCCTGACTGGCATGGCGGTGTTCCAGGGGGGCGGGATCGATCGGCCGCAATTGGTACTTGGCTCGGTGCTGGATTATTTTACGTCGGCGCTGCTGGCCTATGGGGTTACCGCGGCGCTGTTTCAGCGCGAGCGCAGCGGCGTGGGACAATATCTCAGCCTGTCGCTGTTGCGCAGCGCGCTGACGATCCAGGCCGGGCGCTTTGTGTGGGCCGAGAACGAGGGTCGCGATGTCGCGCGCGAGTCCGGCACCGGCGGGCTGACCGGCATCCATCCGACGAAGAGCGGCGGGCTGTATATTTCGGTGCACTCCAATCATTTCTTCGCTGCGTTATGCGCGCTGATCGGACGGCCGGAGCTGGCGAGCGATCCACGGTGCGCGACGATGCGCAGCCGCGCGGAGCACGCGGCCGAATTGCTGCCGGAAGTGCGCGGTGCGCTTGCCGCGCGCACGGCGCTCGAGTGGGAGGTGATTTTCGGCGAACAGGTGCCGTGTGCGGCGGTGCGGCCGATCGAGGAGATGTTCGACAATACGCAGGTGGTTGCCGAGGAGTTGGTGACGACACTCGACCATCCGGTGGTCGGCCGCTATCGGACGATGACGAAGCCGGTCAAGTTCTCCGACACGCCTGGGCCGGCGCCGACCGCTGCGCCGACATTCGGACAGCACAGCGACGAGGTGCTGTCGGGATATGGCTACTCGGCCGCCGAGATTGCCGCGTTCCGTGAGCGCGGCGTCGTGAGTTGAATTGGCAGCGCTTTCGCACCCGCGGCGGCGATCGCAACGATAAGGATAACGTCATGGACTCTGCATCGATCCTGGGCAGCGGCGAATTCAGATACCGGCTGATCCCCGATTGGGCGCGGTTGCCGGATGGCTGGGATTTCAACGAGGTCGCGGCGGTGGCGGTCGATAGCCGGGACCAGGTCTACGTGTTCAGCCGCAGCGCGCATCCGGTCACCGTGTTCGATCGTGACGGCAGCTTCCTGCGCTCCTGGGGCGAGGGTGTTTTCAAGCGCGCGCATGGGCTGAGCATGGCGCCGGACGACACGATCTTCTGCACCGATGACGGCGACCACTCGGTGCGGCGCTGCACGCCTGAGGGCAAGGTGCTGTTGACGCTCGGGACGCCCGGGACGCCGAAGCCGTATATGGGCGGCGAACCGTTCTGCCAGTGCACGCACACGGCGCTCTCGCCGGACGGCGACATTTATGTGTCCGATGGTTATGGCAACGCCCGGGTGCACAAATATTCGCCGGATGGGCGCCTGATCATGTCGTGGGGCAAGTCCGGCGTGGGCGCGGGAGAATTCAATCTGCCGCATAACATCTGCTGCGATGAGGACGGCTGGGTCTACGTTGCCGACCGCGAGAATCACCGCGTGCAGATTTTCAATGGCCAGGGCAAGTACGAAACCGCGTGGCATGACCTGCACCGGCCGAGCGGGCTGTTCATTCCGAAAGGCCGTTGCCCATACTGCTATGTTGGCGAGTGCGGGCCGACGTTCGGGTTCAGCCGGAACGCCTCGAATCTCGGTCCTCGGGTTTCCGTCGTCAACAAGCAGGACGGCAGAATCCTGGCCCGGCTCGGCGACCGGACGCCGGGCAACTTTCCCGGGCCGTTCACGTCACCACATGGGATTGCGGCCGATTCTCGGGGCGATATCTACGTCGGCGAGGTCGCGAAGACCGGCTGGGGCAATCTGTTCCCCGGGGTGACGCCGCCGCAACCGCGGGCCGTGCTGCAAAAGCTGGTCAAGCTGGCATGAAATCTGCTGCGGTCTGGCTTTCGCATTCACATACGTAACGGCGGTAAACTCATGACGAATTGGACCGAGACATATCGGGGCGGCGTGCCGCCCTGGCAGTGCGATGTGACGGAGCATTTCACCATCGCCTATTATTTCGACCGGTTGGAGGAGGCGGAAGCCAACCTGGCGGACGAACTGGGGCTTGGCGATCTGTTGCGGTGTGGCGACCTGCCGCACCGGTTGCATGCCCGCTTCGAGCGCGAACTGCACGCCGGCAGCAGCTTTCATGTCGAGAGTGCGGCGCTCGGCTTCGAGGGAGGCGATAACGGGTTGCGTCTGGGGCATCGGTTTGTCGATTCCGCGGACGGTGCGGTGGTGACCTGGTTCGATGAATATTGGGACCTGTCCGGCGCACCTCTTACGCCGCAACAACGCAGTGCGATCGGGGCGCGGCTCGCGGTGTGGAACGGTCCGGAGGCCGAAGCGCGGCCCGAGCCGACCGCGACCGCCGGTTTCATTCCCACCGCGCGCGGGCGGGTCAAGCAGGGCGATGTCAACGCTGCCGGGAATTTCGCGCTGGGTGCGATGGTGCATCGGTTTTCCAATGCCTCCGGTCAGCTTGGTGCGGCGATCGGCATGGATACCGGCGTGATGCGAGAACAGCGCCGGGGGTTTTCCACGTTCGAGCTGGTGTTGCGGATGTCCGGTGCTGTGCCGCGCGACGCGCCGTACGTGGTCGAAACCGGCATTGGTCATCTCGGCAATTCCTCGCTGCGGATGATCCATCGCATGGTGGACTCGCGAAGAGGTGCCGAGGTCGCGTTGCTCAGTCAGTACGGAGTCAACCTCGATCTTGACGCGCGCCGGCCTGCGCGCTGGCCGGACGATGTCCGCAGGCGCGCCGCCGCGCTGGTCGTGCCGGTTGGGTGATAGCGGGCGCGCGAACGACTGGTCGCATGTGACCGCTAGTGTAGTGATTCCTGACGGGTCGATCCTGCGACTAACTCCTGTCATTGGTAGCGAAGCGTAGCAATCTCCCACGAGCGTTAGTGCGATCTCACGTGGGAGAATACTTCGCTTCGCCAGCAAGAAACCAAGGCCTCTCCCTCCCCTTGAGGGAGGGGGTTGGGGGAAGGGTTCGTGCTGCACGTACCCCTCCCCCCAACCCACTCCCTCAAGGGGAGGGGGAGTACCTCAGTCAGTCGCGCGCAACAAGGAACTGCTTGTTGACGCAATTCTCCAGCCGTCCGTCGCGCAGGAAGCGGGCCGCCGTGCGCGCAGCGAAGCCTCGATTGTCGCGCATGCTCTCCGGTGTGTAGAAGGCCGAGTGCGGCGTCAGCAGCAGGCGATGACGGATCCAGTCCTCGTTGCGCTGCCAGGCGGCAATCAGGCGGCGCTGCGGATTGGCTGGCTCCTCTGGCAGCACGTCGAGTCCGGCGGCGAGCACGATGCCATCCTTCATCGCGTCATACAGCGCATCGATGTCGACGACCGGGCCGCGCGCGGTGTTGATCAGGATCATGCCTTTCTTGGCGGCGGCGAAGGCTGCGGCACCGATCATATTGCGCGTCTCGGCGGTCAGCGGTGTGTGGATGCTGACGAAATCGCACTGGCCCATCAGCTCGGCCAGCGAGTCGGCGCGGCGGACGCCGATGGCGAACTGGTAGCCGTTCGGCTGATACGGGTCGTAGAACACGACGTCCATGTCGAACGCCTTGGCCCGGCGCGCAGCGGCGGTGCCGATGCGGCCCATGCCGACCACGCCGTAGGTGCAGACCGACAGCCGGCGGCCGAACGGATTGTGCGCCGGACGCCAGTTGGCTTTCAGGTCGCCGCGCAGTTCGCTGTCGTGATAGGCGACGCTCTTGGCGAGCGTCATCATCAGGGCGATGGCGTGGTCGGCGACCTCGCGCGTGCCGTAGTCGGGCACGTTGCAGACGGGAATGCCCAGCTTGCCGAAACGCTCGATATCGACGTCGTCGTAGCCGACGCCATACTTCACGAAGATCCGGCACTTGCGCAGCTTGTCGATATATTGCGGCGGGCATTGGCCAACCACGGCGTCGGCATTGGCCCATTGCTCATCGGTTACGTCGGCCGCGTTGGCATGAAAATCGGTCTCGAAGCCCGAGCCGATGGCGTCCTGAGCAATCGGGCGGTATTCGGCTGGAAGATTCGGCCAGAGAATGCGCATGGTCATCCTGTCGTTCCTCGTCATTGGTTGTTGCGCCGCATGATGCACCGGATGGCGCAGCCGCGCACGCCGTGCTGAAGGATGGTAGAGCAGTGGACGAAAGGTCGCCAAGGAGGGATGGATGAGCGTGCGCGTGACCCGCCTTGGGGATGGGCCGATCATTGGGCCGGGGCTGCATCCCAGCATTGGCGTGAACATCCAGGGGCCATCGCTGATCCGGGTGCCTTACTGGATCGAAGACCGTCTTGGGGTCTACTACCTGTATTTCGCTGACCATAAGGGTGGGTATATCCGGCTGGCCTATGCGGATCGGCTGGAGGGGCCGTGGCGGGTGCATCCTGCTGGCAGTTTGCAGCTTGCGCAGTCGGGTTTTCTGACGTCGCCGCCTGCGGTTTCCGCTGACGAGCTGGCGCGGTTCGAGGCGCAGTACCGGGCGCGCGGTGTGGCGATCTCGCACGATGTGCTGTCGGAGATTACCGCGCCACACATCGCCTCGCCCGATGTGCATGTCGATGCGGTGGGCCAGCGGATCGTGATGTATTTCCATGGGCTGGAGGATGTCGGGCGGCAGGTCTCGCGAGTGGCGTTGTCGCGCAACGGCATCGACTTCGTGGTGCGGCCCGAGGTGATCGGGCGTTCCTATATGCGTATCTTCCGGCACGACGGCATGACCTATGCGCTGACGATGCCTGGTGTTCTGTCGCGGTCGGCGGATGGGCTGGGAGGTTTCGAAACGGGGCCGACGCTGTTCAATCCGAACATGCGCCACGCTGCGGTGCTGAAGCGCGACGGCACGCTGCTGGTGTTCTGGACCCAGGTCGGTGACGCGCCCGAACGCATCCTGCAGAGCAATATCGCGCTGGACGGTGATTGGCACGGCTGGCGGGAGGGGGCGGCGGTCGAGGTGATGCGTCCGGAACATGCGTGGGAGGGAGCGGACGCGCCCTGCGTGCCGTCGGTGCGCAGCACAGCGTATGGCGTAGTGAACCAGCTCCGCGATCCGGCGATCTATGAAGGGGCGGGCGAGACTTATTTGCTGTACGCTGTTGGGGGCGAGAGCGGTATTGCCATCGCACGGGTGGAGTTCACGGCCGGCGTGGGTTGATTTGGTATACGGGGGGTGCGGTGTGATACTATGCACCGGGACGTTTGCCTCTATAGCGACGAGCATTGCGCGTCCTGTGATTCCATGTGCTCCTGCGGATGGCCGGTGCCGTCGGCGCGTGAATTCAAACACAGGGTTCACAGGGAACCGCAGGGGTCGCAGGGTAGAATGCTCTGCGACCCCTGCGGTTCCCTGCACTGCTAACCTGGCAAATTCTCGCGTACTGCGGTGATTTCCAGAATTCGCGTGGCGGCCGGAGCGGCTAGCGCCACAGCAAGCAAGACTCAACACAAATGAACGCAAATCGAAGCAGATGAACGCGAATGGGACTGGGGACGGCGCGGCTCGGCGCGAACGGTCGCGCGATGTCCGCCGTGAACGATCGTGACGGACTCAGGCATATTCGCGTTTGTCTGGGGTTATTTGCGTTCATTTGCGTTGAGTCTTGCTTGATTTGGCACACGACGCACGATTGCAGCGGAGCGAGGCACAGCGCGCCACAAGCCTAGGCGCGATGACATCCGGCTAGGCCCGACATCTTTGGTTGCGGCCAAAGGCTGCGCTGAGGACCACTGTGTTCAAATATCCTGTTGCCGGCGCCACCGGCGACGCCCGAGGAGCCCGCCGGGACCGGCTGATCCATGCATTCGAATACGGGCAGCGCTGAGCACCATCAATGGCAGGCCGTCGCCTGCCATGATGGTTGGGGCCGCGTATAGGCGGGCCGGGATGGTTGGAGCTGCGCATCGGCGGGCCAGTTCCTCGCGCGCCCATGAATGCCGTATCGTGCGTGGCAACCGCCGCGACGAGGCTGCATCATGCTGACGGACCACTATGGCCTACCCGTTTCCACCACGTCCTCCGCCGCACGGGACGCGTACGTGCGGGGGTGCGAGGTGAAGCTGACCATGTTCCCCGGCGCGATCGAGGCGTTCGACCGTGCCATCGAAGCTGACCCCGGGTTTGCCCTCGCGCATGTCGCTCGCGCGCACGCGTTGCTGGAGCGCGGCGACGCGGCAGGGGCGCGCGAGTCGATGGCGGGGGCAACATCCCTCGCCGGCGGGCTGCCCGCTCGGGAAGCCAGCCACATCGCGTTCTTTGGCTTGCTCATCGCCGGCGACACTGAGGCCGCGCTGACCGCCCTCCCCGTCCACCTGAACGCCTGGCCGCGCGACGCGCTGGTGCTCGGCACGACAGCGTTCACCAACGGCCTGATCGGCAGTTCCGGCCGCGCCGGGCAGAAGCGCTCGCTGCTGGAGCTGCTGGACCGGCTGGCCCCTGAATACGGCGGCGACTGGTGGTTCACCGCCCATCATGGCATGGCTCTGTCGGAGAATGGCCAGCACGCGGCGGCCCGTCCGAAGATCGAGCGGTCGCTGGCACAGAACCCGGCCAACCCTTGGGCGGCGCATGCGACTGCGCATCTCGCCTATGAGCAGGGCGAGGCGGAGGCGGCGGGCGCGTTTTTGGCGGCGTGGCTGAGCGGGTATCCGCGCAACGCTCCGCTGTACAGCCATCTGAGTTGGCATCTGGCGCTAGCACTGCTCGAGGTTGGCGATGCGGCGGCGGCGGCGCGGCTGTTCCGGGAGGCATTCGCGCCCGAGGTGCATAGCGGACCGCCGCGCGGGAAGCTGAACGATGCGGTGTCGTTCCTGTGGCGGTCGGAACTCGCGGGGCAGCCGCGGGACGCCGACGCATGGCGCATGATGCAGACGTTCGCCAACGGGGCGTTCCCGCGGGCCGGGGCGGCGTTCTCCGACATGCACGTCGCGCTGGCGCAGGCGGTGGCCGGGGATGACGCGGCGCTGGCGGTGCGCGTCCGGCAGATCGAGGGATTGGCGTGCGCGGGGCGTTATCCGTCCGGTGCCTGCGTTCCGGCGGTGGCGCGTGGGTTCGCGGCGTTCGAGCGGGGGGATTTCGGCGCGGCGATCGAGGCGCTGGAGGTGGTTGGGGAGGAACTCGAACGTATTGGGGGCAGCCACGCGCAGCTCGATCTGGTGCGGTTCACGCTGTTGAGGGCTTATGTGTTGGCGGAGCGGGCGGACGACGCGCGTGGGATGATGCGGGGGCGACGGCCGGGCGGGGTGGGGGTTCCGGTGGTGGGGTTGGGGGCGGTGCGGCCCGATCACCCTCACCCTCGGTGCTAGCGCACCTCGACCTCTCCCGCCGAAGGCGGGAGAGGTTAAGGGGTGCGGTATTTGTTGACGCCTTGCCAATCGATTTCCAGACCGAAGCCGGGGGCTTCGGATAAGTGAACCAGGCCGTCGCGCACCTCGGAGCCGCCGCGGTAGATGGCGTGATGGATCGGGTGGCGGGCGGCATCGCCGTGCGATTCGGCGCCGAACGCGGCGTTGCCGAAGGCCGAAACCAGATGGCCGTGCAGGTGACCCACCGAATGCGGGGCGATCGACACGCCTTTCTGTTCGGCGTAATGCGCGATGCGGAGGGATTCGGTGAAGCCGGCGTGGCGGGTGGAGTCGAATTGCACGTAGCGGATCGCTCCGGAGTCTATGAAGTCGCGGACGGTGTAGCGGTGCCACTCGCGTTCGCCGTGCGCCAAGGGAATGGGGGACGCGGCGGCCAGGCGCTGGAAGTCGGCTGGCTGGAGATACCAATGCAGCGGCTCCTCCAACCAAAAGATGTCGTAGGGCGCGACGGCGGCGGCGAACTTGATGCAGCCGGCGACGTCGTAGGGCGCATTCATGTCAAGCATGAACAATATATCGGGACCGATCGCTTCGCGGACTGCGCGGATGCGGGCCACTTCGTCGGGCAGCGACAGTGCTCCACATTTGAGTTTGACGGCGCGATAACCGTGGGCAACGAAACCGGCGAGTTCATCGGCGGCGGCGGTTAGCGGTTCGCCTTCCAGGTAGTAGCCGCCGGTCGCGTAGGTGAACACCTCGGTCCGGGTGCCGCCGAGGATGCGGAACACCGGCAGGCCGGCGGCCTTGCCCTTGATGTCCCATAGCGCGATGTCGATGCCTCCGATCGCGGCCATGATCTGCGGCCGCTGGTTGCGCGGCAGTGGGGCTGGCATGCCATCCCAGCCGCCAAGGCCGCCGGGGCGCGGCGAGGTCAGGGAGAACAGCCTGGTCCAGATCTCGGTGTGGCCGAGCGGGTCCATGCCGTGGACCACGTTGGCGAAGCGCTTGATCAGGTCGCAGATGACGGGCTGCGGGCCGCCGGCGATCTCGCCGAAGCCGACGATACCCTGGTCGGTGCGGACCTCCACCAGAACGACCTGGGCGCGGTCCATGAGTTCGTGCGCGGTCCAGCGGGGTTGGGCCAGCGCGACGGAGAGCGGATGGGCGACGATCTCGGTGATCTGCATGGCGGTTTCCCCCACGTGGGTTCGGGCGCCGGCATTTGTGTCATGGCCGGCGCATGTCGGCCAGCCACCCCGTGGCGTGTTGCGAGATTCCGATGGGACACCCGCAGCAAGCAATGCCCGGCAGCCGGCTGCCGGCCGAGCTGGACTGCCAGACATAGCGCGGGCCCTGCATTGCGGTTAACGTCAAGCGAGTTCCAATCTGTGGGCGAATGGCTTCCATGACATCCGTTTCAGCGTCGAACACGATCAGCGGCCGCAGCGCCTTCATCGAATTGCTCAAATTGGAAGGTGTCACTCACCTCTTCGGCAACCCTGGAACAACCGAGCTACCGATCATGCACGCGCTCGCCGACTATCCGGAGATGCGCTACGTGCTGGGCCTGCAGGAGGCGATCGTTGTCGCGATGGCTGACGGCTATGCTCGGGCTTCCGGAAAGCTGGTCGCATGCAACGTTCATGTTGCGCCGGGACTTGGCAACGCCATGGGTTCGCTGTTTACAGCTTTCAATTCCGGCACCCCGCTCATCGTGACCGCTGGTCAGCAGGAGCAGGGACATGGGCTGACCGAGCCGCTGCTGTATGCGCCTTTGGTGCCGATCGCCACACCGGTCGTGAAGTGGGCCACCGAGGTCACGCGGCTCGAAGACCTGCCGCGCATCGTTCACCGCGCCGCCAAGGTGGCGACGACACCGCCCACCGGACCGGTGTTTATCTCCCTGCCGGGCGACATCCTGAACGCATTCGGCGCGATCGATCTTGGGCAGGCGACGCGGGTCGACACGCGCGTCCGCCCACCGGATGAGGGCCTGCGCGACCTCGCCCTGCGGCTGTTGGTTGCGAAGCGGCCGGTCATTATCGCCGGCAATGAAATCGTGCGGAGCGACGCGTTCGCCGAGGCGGCACAGTTTGCCGAGGTGCTGGGCTGCCCGGTGTATGACGAGACGGTGCTGCAAGGGGCGCATTTTCCGAGCGAGCATCCGGCCTATCTCGGGCCACTCTCGCGCGACCAGAAAACCGTCCGTGGCCGCCTGGAGCCGTTCGACACGGTGATCAGCCTCGGTTCCGACCTGCTGCGCATGTCGGTTTATAGCGAGGCGGAGCCGCTGCCACCTGAAGTCTCGATCATCCAGATCGGCTTGCGCGATTGGGAGATGGGCAAGAACTATCCTGCGGAGATCGCACTGCGCGCCGACATCAAGGAGACGCTGCGCGTGCTGACGCCACTGATCGCCGAACTCGGCGGGGCGGCGCACAGCAAGGTGGCAGCGGAGCGCATCGCGTTGTTCGCGACGCGCAACTGGACCGCCAACCGCCGGGGACGCGCCGAAGTCGCCTTGGCCAAGGCGGGGGAACAGCCAATCGACAGCGACTGGCTGATGCTGACGATCACGGACCTGTTGCCAAAGGGCGCGATCGTCGTCGACGAAGCCCTGACCACCGCGGCCAGCCTGGCGTCCTTCCTGCCGATGCGCGATCGCTACGCCTATTTCGGGAATGTCAGCGGCGGCATCGGTTGGGGCATCGCCGCCGCAGTCGGCGTCCAACTCGCTCAGCCGGATCGCAGGGTTGTGGCCTTGCTCGGTGACGGAAGCGCCATGTACTCGATCCAGGCGCTATGGACCGCTGCGCATCACAAGCTGCCGATGATTTTTGTCGTGTTCAACAACGGCGGTTACCGGATCATCAAGCAGCGGCTCAAGCTGTTCCACAATACGGATCGCTTCATCGGCATGGATTTCGCTGACCCGCCGATCGAGTTCGCTGCGCTCGCGGCGGCGCTTGGTATGCAGGGCCATCGGGTCGAAACGCCGGCAGCGTTCAAGGCCGCCTTTGCCGAAGCTGTCGCAGTCAGCAACCCGACGCTGATCGAAGTCATGGTCGACGGGAGCGTGTAGCAGGGTCACCGCGTCACCCACTTGCCTGCTATTCAGGTCTTGCGCTCGAGAGCCGGCCTTCTGCTCCCGGCCAGCGTCGGGCGTAGTGGTGACGGCGAGGTAATGCCGCTATGGGTCGATTCCGGCGATAACCATGGCCGACCCGCTACCGCCGGTTTGGGTGGAGAGCGGTCCTTCGTTAGCCCGATGACGTCAATAGAACCGGAGTAGGTGGTAGGGTGTTTCTGTTGCATGGTTCAAAAAACGCACCCACAAACATCGCACAGCAGGCATAGCGAGTTCGATGTACGTTCGCGGCCGAGCGGTCGAAACCTTACACCCGGGCGGGATACGCCCTGGGCGTAAGGTGAGTTGAGGGGCGCGGTCGATTTTATGAAGCTTGTAATATCAACGCGCTTACATGATCCGGCGCATCAAGCATGGCCATGTGCCCCACCTCGGGCAGCTCGAATGTGGCCCAGGACTTTTCGTTCTTACAGTCCGCCAGTGCTTTATCGTAGGCCGGCTGTGGAAACTTTGGGAGGCGGATGTACGACTTCTTCGCCACCCTGTCGAGCGCCCCGGACAATTTGATTGGCTGTAAAAACGTGCCGATCGGTTGGGCAGTGACCTTTGACTCGGCAAATGCCTGATCGCGTTCGGCAACGAAAATGGCCGGTAGCTTCCCCGGTGCGCCGAAGCCCGTCTCGCCCTTGTCAGCCGCCGCCTGTACCGCCTTTCCAAACGCCGTGAAGTCCAACACCCTTTGTCCGTTGGCAGGCAGAAAGGCATCGAGCCATACGATTGAGGAGACACGATCGCCGACACTTTCGAGTACGCCCGAACCTACAAAGCCCGCATAGGACCACGCTACAAGACAGACGTTGTCGAGGCTCTCCCATTTGATCAGGTTGACGACGTCCGCGACGTGGGTGTCCAGATCAATGTCCTTCCTCAGTAAATGCGATCGCTCGCCTAGCCCCGTGAGCGTCGGAACGAATACCTTGTGGCCGCTTTGTTCGAGCCGGTCAGCTACCCGGCGCCAAATCCAACCGCCACAGAACGCACCGTGGACGAGCACGAAGGTCTTTCGGGCCGGCTGCGCGCGGGCGGCCCCGAAGACCGCTTCCGCGGTGAGACCGCCGGCCGCCGCGGTAGTTAGCAATCGACGACGCGTTGCTTGAAATGTAACCATTGTGTGTCTCTCCCTCTGGTGCGCTTCGTTGGTCCTGCGCGGACACTGCGACGGCCCACGGCCGCACACCTGAAATCCAGGTGAAAATCGAACGAAATCTCGCCGAAATCGCCGGTGGCGGGGTGGGTGAATTCCTGCTTGGATGGCGACCTTGAACAACCGGCGCTGTCGGGGGAACACCATGGACGCCGCGGCCGCTGTGGCGACTTACCGCTTCGCGGGCTTCGTTCTGGACATAAGGCGGGGGTCGCTGCTGACGGCGGCCGGGGAGGAGCTTTCGCTTCGGCGGCAATCCTTCGAATTGCTGCGTCTCCTCGTGGAAAACGCCGGGCGGCTGCTTGACCGCGATACCATCAATCGAGCGATCTGGTCCGGTGTCGCGGTCACGGACGACAGCATGACGCAGTGTGTCCGCGACATTCGCCGCGCCATTGGCGATGACGCGCAGCGGATTCTCCGCACGATTTCCAGGCGCGGCTACCTGTTGGCGGCCGAAGTCATTGTCGAACGGGAAACATCGGCTGGCGCGGCTCAGCCACGCCTGGCGCTGCCGGACAGACCGTCCCTGGTGGTATTGCCGTTTCAGAATATGAGCGGCGATCCAGAGCAGGTCTATTTCGCCGATGGTCTGGTCGAGGACATCACCACGGCGCTGTCGTGCATCCGCTCGTTGTTCGTGATCGC
>Ga0265338_10005431_pt1 | contig 16635 bp, 11 predicted proteins | sample 42126metaG_FD_193579 | JGI IMG/M metagenome (GOLD analysis project Ga0265338, IMG submission 193579) | Rhizosphere microbial communities from Carex aquatilis grown in University of Washington, Seatle, WA, United States - 4-21-26 metaG | ecosystem: Host-associated > Plants > Roots > Rhizosphere... | reverse complement strand
TGTCGGCGCTGGCGGGTGTCGCCAATTCGCGCGGGCCTTTCACGCCCTATCACCTGGGCTTTGTCTTCGGCCCCCGCATCAATGCCGGCGGCCGGGTCGGGCGTTCGTCGCTGGGCGTGGATCTGCTCACCGCGCGCGATACTGCCAAGGCCGGCGAATTTGCCGAGCTGCTCGACCTGCACAACAAGGAACGCCAGGCGATCGAGAAGAAGATTCTCGAACAGGCCATGGCCATGGCTGAAACCCAGTCCAATGCGCCCTTCATTCTGGTGGCGGGCGAGGGCTGGCATCCCGGCGTCGTCGGCATCGTCGCTGGGAGATTGAAAGAGCGCTTTGCCAAGCCAGCCTTTGTCGCCGGTTTCGAAGGCGGCATGGGACGCGGCTCGGCCCGTTCCATTCCCGGCATCGATGTCGGCGCCATCATCCGCGCGGCGGCGGACGCCAAAGTGATCGAATATGGCGGCGGCCATGCCATGGCGGCCGGCTTCTCGCTGATGGCATCGCAGCTCGACGGATTCAGCACTTTCATCGCCGACAGTTTTTCCGGTGCGGGCCCGGCGCTGGCCGCGGCCACCGATCTTTATCTGGATGCCGTGTCCTCGCCCGCCGGCGCCAATGTGGCACTCGCGGCGGAGATCGCTGCGGCCGGCCCCTTCGGCGCCGGCAATCCCGAGCCGCTGCTGGTGCTGCCGGATGTGCGGGTGGCCTATGCCGACATCGTGGGTGCCAGCCACGTGAAAATGCGACTGGCAGGAGGCGATGCCACGGTGCTGGACGCCATCGCTTTCCGGGCGGTCGGCACGCCCCTGGGGGACGGCCTGCTGGCGGCCCGGGGAAGGACCCTCCATGTGGCCGGGCGGCTCCGCCAGGACGACTGGAACGGCCGGGTCCGGGTTCAGCTGGAAATCGAGGATGCCGCTCCGGCAGGGGCTTGATCGCCAGACAGTGTTATTTTTCAATAGGTTATCTGAGAGGTGGCGCGCCCTAGGGGAGTCGAACCCCTCTTGCAAGATTGAAAATCTTGAGTCCTAACCGATAGACGAAGGGCGCTGCCGGAGAGCGGGGGGTTTAGCGGCCAAGCCCCGGTTTGGCAACACAAATTCAGTCCTGCCCTGGTTCTCTTCTTCCAGTATGGGCCCGAAATGCGGGTGCGCCCAGTGGAAGAAGAAAATCATTGGGTTAGGGGTATCCACTTACCGCGCGGCCAAGGCATACGGTGACAAGAGCCGCCCGCCGCATTGAGGCGGCACATGCTCATGTCACGATATTCCGCTCCCTCTGCCCAGACTAATTGAGCGATAAGCCGCAGCCCAAAAATTTAGAACCGCAGATCCGCTGTTAGCGAAAATTGAGCTGGTAAATGAGTGATCTTGTCGGATGGCTGCTCGCAGTTTTGCAGTTAGCAGCCGGTGTTTTTATCCTGTCTGCGCTCCTCCATGTTTTGCGGCGCTTTTTTAGTTCGTCACAAGTTCATCCCGACGACCTTACACGCCCGTTCAGTCTTCAGAGAGTGGGTAATCCTGAAGGTGGTCCAAAATTCCCACGAAGAAACTTTTGGATCGCGATTGGTCTCTTTCTTTTGTGCGCATTGGTATGGCTTGTCGTAGTCCACTATACCGGCCTGTTGATATTACATTGGAGCGAAATTCCGGGGTGAGTTCGGTGTGACGGTGAGGCGACTCTACGGGCATGCGCAACAAGCTGGAGACGACATCAATCCTGGCTGCTTTTCGGCCACTTGGATCGGCTAACGCGCTTTCGCGTCCTGCATCGCCTGGTATGGACCCAGCGCGTGCTGGGCCAGCGGGAATGTATCGGCAAAGGGCGGGAAGGGTGCATCGATCGGCTTGCGCGACCGGTTCGGATAATCGCGCTCCAGATGCGCGCGCTTGGGGCGCGGTTGGCTGTTGATATAGGCGGCCACATCCCAGGCATCTTCGTTGGAGAGCGCCGGGGATTTAAAGGTCGTTCCGAACGGCATGTTGGCATGGACGAAGGCGGCAGCCGCCATCAGCCGGTGCATGCCCGCGCCGTCATTGAAGCTGTCTGGTCCCCAGAGCGGCGGCGTGACATAGCCCTTGGCGTCGCCTTTCACGCCCACCCGCTGGCCCAGCCCGTTCGCCTGATGGCAGGTGGCGCACGTCTTCTGATAGACCGCCGAGCCGCGCTTGGGATCTGCGGCGCGGGCGAGCAGGGGCAGGGCCGGTGTGCCACGGCCCTTGGGCGACGATCCGACCGGTATGCCGTCGCCGATGAATTCCAGATACGCCACCATCGCCTTCATTTCCTTGCTGTCGGCCGGCATGGCGCGTCCGTTCATGCTGCGCTCGAAGCAGCCATTGATGCGGTCCTCCAGGGTTCGCACCTCATCCTCGCGGCCCATATAGGCCGGATAGACGGCAAAGGCCGCGATCAGCGGCAGGGCGAATTGCTGCGTTCCCGCCTGCAGATGACAGCTCTGGCACGACAGGTTGTTGCCGGCATAGCGCAGGACCTTGTTGGGCGCTTCCGGCCCCAGAACCGTCGGCGTTTCCACGATCAGCTTGCGGCCATACAGCACGGCATCTTTCCAAGGACCGGCCGCGAGCTTGGACGGGTCGGGCTGCGGCCACGGCGGGGTGGGTGCGCCTTTCTGCGCCGCGGCGCCCGCGCACAACAGGACCAGCGCCAGAATCGCCAGAAATCCATGCCTGATGACCGGCACATCGCCCTCCGTTTCCCGCAAGCCATGGTAGCATGCCTCCACAATGACGGCGCCAAAAGAGGGCGGCCGCCCCCCAAGGGAGATAAAGGGAGATATCCGATGAGATTTGCATGCGCTTTGATTGCGGGGCTTGTCCTTGCGGCCGCCGGCGCCCAGGCCGAGCCGACCGACATCGTGATCCGGGTTGTCGCCAAGGACGCAAAATTCATCGGAACCGAGACCGGGGGCGCGCAGGTCACATTGCGCGATGCCGATACGGGCGAAGTGCTTGCCCAGGGGCTGACGTCGGGCGCGACCGGCAACACGCCCAAGATCATGACCAATGGCCACGCCCGTCGGGAGGCCTTGTCGGACGACACCGCGGCGAAGTTCGCCACGACGCTCGATATCCAACGCCCGCGCCGGATCACGGCCACTGTCACCGGCCCCATGATCCTGAAGGATGCGGCCATGACCGTGTCCTCGACCCAGTGGGTCTTGCCGGGAAAATCCGTTTCCGGCGGTGACGGCTGGGTGCTGGAGCTGCCGGGATTTGCCATCACGCTCCGCGAGCCCCTGCCGGCGGCGGTCGAACTGAAAGGCGGCGAGGCCAGGATTCCGCTCAAGGCGAAGATCACGATGCAATGCGGCTGCCCGATCACGCCGGGCGGCATCTGGGACGCCAGCAAGCTTCAGATCGCGGTCATGCTGGAAGGCGGCGCGAAGATCTCTGCGGCCATGCCGCTGGTTTACGCCGGCCAGCCCAGCACCTTCGACGGCGAGCTCGTTATACCGGCGCCGGGCCGTTACATGGTCGATGTCTATGCCTACGACCCGTCGAACGGCAATACGGGCCTGGCCAGATTTCCCGTGACCGCGCGCTAGGCCAGCTTAACCGGCATAGCAGAGGGCGTAATGATGCTCCTGCGCCCGGTTCACCGCCACGATCCCCGCAGGCGCCATCCGCGCGCTGGCGATCATATTGGCCATCATGTCCGCATAGATGGCATCGGCGCTGCCGCCCATGTCCGCGGCCAGCGCCACGGCAAGCTTGCGCGAGGCGACCGAGCAGATGGCAAAGCGGCCGCCCATCCGGGCCAGGGTGTCGAATGTCAGGCCATTGGTCGGCAACAGGTTCGCCCGGTCGGCCGCGTTATAGATATTGATCGCTGCATCGGACTTGGTGACCGGATCGATGACTTTGTAACGCTTGGCCAGGCCCGCGCTGTATTTCGACCAGAAGGTGTCGGTGAAGCCGAACGCGGTGGACCCGGCGCGCAGGATCCACACCACGGCAAGGTCCCTGGGCTCGAGTCCATAGCCGTCCTTGTTCGCGGCATAGAACGTGTAGGTGAAGGTCAGGGCACGCGCCACGCCGTCCGGCGAGATGGTATCGAACACCTGGCGATGCCGGGCAGGGGTATCGTCCAGCCAATTGTCCTGCGGCTCCAGGACTGGAGACCAGGTGCGGGATGTTTGCGCTTGAACACCGGAAGACGCGGCGGCGACGCCAAAGACGCCGAACAGACCGCGCATGAAGGCTCTTTTGTGATTGGACATGCATTTCCCATATCGCCATGCGCGTCCGGCTGTGTGCAAGACGGTGCGCCGGACAGCAACCCTGTTTGGTTTTATACCCCTTTGCGGTTAGATGTCTGGCTAGAAAAGCAACAGATGGGAGGGCGTATGGTCCACGGCTCCATCAGGCGGCGCGATTTTCTCCAGACGGGTGCCGCCGCCGGTCTGGCGACGGCTTTTGCGCCGCCCGTCTTCGCCGTTCCGACACGCTATGATCCCGCCGCCAAGTTCGACCTGGCAATCAGCGAGCTGGAATATCGCCGCACCGCCAAGGGCCGCGCGCTGCTGGCGCGGGTCTATCAGCCCGTGGGCCCCGGCCCGTTTCCGGTCGTGCTCAGCCTGCATGGTGGCGCCTGGAATGCCAAGGACCGCTCGGCCGAGGACCCGTTCAACCGCGCCATTGCCGCGGCCGGCGCCCTGGTGGTGGCAGTGGATCTGACCTTGGCGCCGGAAGCGCCTTATCCGGCCTGTGTGCAGGATGCGAGCTATGCCCTGCGTTGGCTCAAGGCCAAAGCCAAGACCTGGAACGGTGATGCCGGGCGGATCGGGATGTTCGGCAGTTCCAGCGGCGGTCATGTCGCCGAACTGCTGGCGCTGCGGCCGAACGATGCACGCTATAACGTCCTTGCTTTCGACGGTACGGCATCGCCGGATTATGTGCTGATGCGCTCGCCGATCAGCAACACCTTCGCTCGCTTTGAGACCGCGCAGACGAACAAGGTTGACGCCATGATCAAGAACAATACGACCTTCTTCGTTCCCTGGGACACCATTCACGAATCCAATCCGCAGGAGATTCTGGAGCGCAAGGAAAAGGTGTCGCTCAAGCCCTTTCTGATCATGCAGGGCGCGTTGGACAGCAATATGCTTCCCGTCTACCAGACCAAGTTCGTCGAGACCTATCGGGCTGCGGGCGGTTCCTGCGACTACACAATCTTCGAGGGGTGCGAGCATGAATGGGTGGCACAGCCCGGACCTGCCACCGATCGCGCCCATAACATGGCGAAAGCCTTCATCGCCCGCCACGTGAACGCCTGACAGGCGTCGTCATTCGTAACGAAGCGCGTGAATGGGATTGGCATTAGCCACCCGGCGGGCGTGGATAAAGACCGTGGCCCAGGCGATCACCAGGGCGATGGCGCCGGCGCCAAGGAAATAAAGCGGGCTCAGAGTGATGCGGTAGGCAAAGCCGCTAAGCCAGTCACGCAGCCAGTACCAGGCCACGGGCCAGGCAATGACATTGGCGATCAGCACCGGAAGCGAGAACTGCCAGAGCAGCAGCCGGACGATATCGCCGGTGCTGGCGCCGAAGGTCTTGCGCAAGCCGATCTCGCGCGTGCGCCGCTCGGTAGAGAAAGCGGCCAGCCCGAACAGACCCAGGCAGGAGATGAAAATGGCGATGCCGACAAACAGGCTGAAGATCGTCCCCTGGCGTTCGTCGGCCATGAATTGGGCATCGAAGTCGTCGGTCAGAAAACGGCGCTGCATGGCGATGGTGGGGGCGAAAGCGCGCCAGGTCTTGTCGATGAAAGACAAGGTTGCCGGCAAATTCTGCTGGCGCACACGGACCGAAACAAACGGAAAGTGGTCAGGGTCATAGAAATAAAAAGTACCTTCCACTGGCCTCCTGGGGCCATTCATCTGAACATCGTCAAGCACACCGACCACCGTCATCGTTGCGTCAGAAACCACGAAATTTTGGCCGATCACGCTTTGCGGCGTAAACCCGAGTTGCTTGACGCCGGTGACGTTCATCAGGGCAGTGAACGGCGTCTTCTCCCGGTGCCTGTCCGGCCCGCGGGATTTCGAAAGCAATCGTCCGCTCACAAGATGCATGTGATAAAGGTCGGCGAAATTGGGGCTGATGGACATGAACCGGAACACCTGGCTCGAAACGTCGCCAGGTCGACGCAGGGTGTCGGAATGGGAGCTGTGACCCAGTGGAACAGTATCGGAAATAGTGACGTCGGAAATGCCGGAATTGCGCCGCAGGGCATCGGCAAAACTCTCCCGCGTCGCCGGCGCCATGTCTCCGGCATTGATGATAACCACGCCGCTCTTCTGAAAGCCGGTATCGATGGTGCGGGCGAAAGATATCTGTGCAAACACCACCGCCACGGCCACGCCTAGCCCGATGGATACCGCGAACTGCAGCACCACCAGAAAAGTGCGCAAAACCCCTGATCCCGAACCCGACACGGGGCCGCGCAGGATGGCCGCCGGCCGGAATCCCGACAGGACCAGCGCCGGATAGATCCCGCTGAGAAGACCGGCCATGACGGCAATCGCCAGGAAGGCCGCGACGAGTGGCCAGTCGGTCAGATAGCTCAGGGCAATGGGTCTATCCAGGAATGTGTCGAAGACCGGCAGCAGCAGTTCCACCATTGCCAGCGCCACTGCCAGGGCCAGCAATGCAATCAGCACGCTCTCGCCCAGGAACTGCACGATCAGTTGATGGCGCGCCGCGCCCACGCATTTGCGCAAACTGATTTCACGGGCGCGCAGCATGGCGCGGGCGGTTGCAAGGTTGGTGAAATTGAAGCAGGCCACCAGCAGGATCAGCACACCGATAACGGCAAAGCCGTAGACAGTCGTCCAACTCCCCGCCGGCGTCATGCCGCCATACTGATCGGTCGACAGGTGATCGTCGCGGAAAGGCGCGAGACTGGGTGTCATCAATTGGCTGGCCCGGATGTTCAGATTGATCATCTTTTTCGGATCGAACGAACGGTCCAGTATGGTCTTGAGCTTGGTGACGACGGCCGCCGGGTCGGCGCCTGGCGCAAGCTGGACATAGCCCCAGCCCTCGAAAACCAGCCAGAGCTTCTTGACGTCCTGGGACATGGGGTCGGCGGCTGACGTGTTGGGGATCAGCAGATCGGCCTGCAACTGGGTGTTGTGGGGCAGATCGCGCAGGATGCCGGTGACGATCAGCGGGTATTTCCGCGTCTGGCAATTCTTCTTTTCCGGATCGCAGGTTTCCCCTGTGATCGTGATTGTCTTGCCCATGGCGGGTGTATCGCCAAAATACTTTCTCGCGGTCTTTTGCGTCAGGACAATCGATTCCGGCTGGGCAAAAACGCTCGCGGGGCTGCCCGTCACCAGCGGCAGCCTGATCACCTGAAAGAAGCCTGGGTCGACGATGTCCACTTTTTCCAGAAACTGACGGTTGCCGCTGATCACCGTCATGGGCTGTGGAATCAGGTGGGTCATGGCCCTGACCTCAGGGATCTGCTGCAGCATCGCCAGGGGGACGGGGAAGGGGATTCCGGTTCCACGATGGGGGGCGCGGCCCGGCTCGGTGATCGTGCTCTCGACGCGATAGAGATTCTCGCTGCCGGCAATCCATTTATCGTAGGAGACTTCGTCGCGAATGAAAAGAATGATGAAAATGGCGCAAGTCAGCCCCACCGCCAGCCCGGCGATATTGATGAAGCTGTGGAGCTTGTGCCGCGCGACGCTGCGCAGGGCCGTGACGAGATAATGACCGAACATGTTTCGCCCCCACGCTTTATTGAGCGGCGACGATCTGGGCAATTTTGGGGCAGGTCCCCGGTGGGGACCTACTTGCGCGCTCCGCGCACCGGACCGAGCCGCTCCTTGCCGACCGCGATGTCATCGATCCAGACCGTGAAGCCGTCTCCGGTGGCGGGCTGATAGTTGGTAAAGCCGATCGAAAAGGTCTGGAAGGCGGCAGGGATTTCGATGCCTTCATAGTTGCCGGCACCCTTGTGCTGGCCGATGTCGGCGACTTCCTTGCCGTTGACGAAGAACTGATAGCTCTGGGTCGCGGCATCGGCGTGCCATTCCAGCAGGGTCCAGTCGTCGTTGAATTTCTGCATGGTCGCGGATTTCGGGCCGAATTCCTTGCGCCCGTTCGGCGGCTGGACGTTATAGAACCAGCCATAGTCGCCGTTCGGATAGAACAGCAGGGTGGCCAGGCGCACATCGATCAGGTCATTGGCCAGCGGGCTGATGCCTTTGCCATCCACGAAGGTGGCATGAATGAGCCGCCCCGTCGGCAAGGGCGTCGGTGTCTTGACCTTGAAATACATCCGGCCCCAATGCTCGCCACCCAGAGCCGCGACCTTGTCGGGGGCAAGGCTGATGAAGCGTCCGCCTCTGACGGCGGGCTTGACCTCCAGGGCATGCGTGCCGCTATGGGCCACGCCCTGCTCGACGCCGATCTCGCCGGTTTTGGTGAAGCCGGCTGGAATCTCGCCGGCCGCGGTCGATTCGAAATCTTCCGACATGATGACGCCGGGTTGGGAATGACCGGCCGGCGTAGTGCAACCGGATACAACAACGCCCAGCGCTATTACCGCCGCGTAAGAAATCTTCATGGAAAGTCCCCGTCCCGTTGAACCATTAGCCTTTTGGCGCACCTTAAAAGGGTTCATGGGGCCGTCAAGCGGCCCGATCATCCGCGATTCCCGTAATCCGGTGTATGCAGTCCGGGTGATGGAGCAGGGCGCAAGTCGTGAGCGACGAACACATCAAGTCTGTTTCCTTGAGATGCCAGTGCGGCAAGGTGGCGTTCCAGGTCATCGGTGCGCCCATTCTGGCCGCTTCCTGCCACTGCACAAGTTGCCGCCGCGCCGGGCGCGCGTTCGAGGCGTTACCATCGGCGCCGCCGGTCCTGGATGCCGACGGCGGTTCTCCCGTCCTGCTTTACCGGAGGGATCGGGTCCGCTGCGTGGCCGGGCTTGAGTATCTGGAAGAATATCGGCTCAAGCCGGATTCTCCCACCCGGCGCGTTCTGGCGGGTTGCTGCAATTCCGCGATGTTCGGGGACTTCACCAAGGGCCACTGGTTGTCTCTGTACCGGAAACGCTTTCCCCCCGGCGCGCCGCCCGTGGCAATGCGGATCATGACCAGGGACCGGGGCGCGGACACCGTGCCGAAAGACGATGTGCCGAGCTATGGCGGTTTCCCGCCTCGCTTCCTCTGGAAGCTGCTCAGCGCCTGGATCGCGATGGGCTTCAGAAACCCCGACATGGGACTGGCGCATATCAACAAATCCAGGAGTCCATGAAATTGTCCTCCCGCTGGGGCCCGGCCAACCGCTAGGATGCCATGCGCGGGCAAGAGGGGGGCGGTTCTTGAAAAGACGGATCGGTTTGGGCGCGGGGCTGGTTGCCGTTTTCACATTGCTCATCCTGAATGCCAGCCAGGCACAGCCCGCCGCCAATCTGGTGGAAGCCGGACGGGACCGGTTCAACATCCGCTGCGCCGGCTGTCATGGCCAGGACGGGTTGGGCGGTGAACGAGCGCCGTCCATCGCCAACGGTTCGCGGCTGGGGCTGGACAATGACAAGGCTCTTCGCAACCTGATCCAGCATGGCATCGCCGACAAGGGCATGCCTGCCTTCAGCGTGCCGGCTGCCGAGCTGGATCAGCTGGCGGCCTTTGCGCTGTCGCGGATGCAGCCTCTGGCCAAGACCGCGCTTTCCGGAGATGCCAAAGCCGGCGCCGCGCTGTTCTTCGGCAACGCCGGTTGCGCACAATGCCACATGGTCTGGGGCAGGGGCAGCCTCAATGGGCCTGACCTGACCGAGGCCGCCCGCAAGCTGACCCTGGCCCAGATGGAAACGGCGCTGCTGAAGCCAACCGCCGGTTCCGACGGCTATCGGGTGGCAACCGTCAAAACGACGAAAGGTGAAAGCCTGCGCGGCTTCATCCGCAATGAAAGCAGCGCCGATCTGCAGATGCAGTCCTTCGACGGACGTCTGCATCTGTTGTCAAAGAACGACGTGGCGCGCATCGACCGCGATCCGAAATCCATCATGCCCGCCTGGACCGGTAGCCGCGAGGACATGCGCGATCTGATCAAATTCCTGCAAGCCGCGCCCGATACCCCGGCCGATGGGGCCGAACCCAAACCGGTGCCGGGAAGCATCGCCTGGGACGCGGTCGTTAAACCTAAAGCCGGTGATTGGCCGTCCTATCACGGCCAGTTGAGTGGCAATCGCTATTCGGCGCTGACCCAGATCACGCAGAGCAATGTCCGCAGCCTTGCTCCCCAATGGATATTTGCCGTCCCCGACCAGGGCAGCCAGGCGCTGGAAGGCACGCCCGTCGTCGTGGATGGCGTGATGTATGTCACCCGGGTCAATTCCGTCATCGCGCTGGATGCCAGGAATGGCCGGATGATCTGGCGTTACAGTCGCCCGACTTCGAAAGACCTGGTGGGCGATGCCGCCGGCGGCATCAATCGCGGCGTGGCTGTGCTGGGCGACCGCATTTTTGTCGTAACCGACAATGCGCATTTGCTGGCGCTGCACCGCGTGTCCGGCGCGCTGTTGTGGGACAGCGAAATGGCGGATTCTCACAAGCATTATGGCGCGACCTCGGCGCCGCTGGTGGTGGGCGATCTGGTGATTTCCGGCGTCTCCGGTGGCGACGAGGGTATTCGCGGCCAGCTCAATGCCTTCAATGTCAGGACGGGCGCGCATGTTTGGCGCTTCTGGTCCATCCCCGAAAAACCCGATCCCGTGACCGGTGACTGGACCGGCCGGGCGCTTGAGCATGGTTGCGGCGCCACATGGCTGACGGGAACTTATGACAGTGACACGGGAAATCTGATCTGGCCGATCGGCAATCCCTGTCCCGATTTCAATGGCGACGAACGCAAGGGCGACAATCTGTACACCGACTCAGTCGTGGCGCTGAATCCCAAGACCGGCAAGCTCAAATGGCATTACCAGTTCACGCCGCACGATATGCACGATTGGGATGCGACCGAGACGCCGATGCTGGTCGACGCCACCTTCCAGGGCGCGCCGCGCAAGCTGCTGCTGCAGGGCGACCGGAACGGCTTCTTTTATGTGCTGGACCGGACCAACGGCAAATTTCTGGCCGCCAGTCCTTTCGTCAAGAAACTGACCTGGGCGAAGAAAATTGGTCCTGATGGCCGTCCCGTCCTGGGGGAGGGCTGGCAACCGACGACGGAAGGGGCGTTGATTTGCCCATCGATGGACGGCGCCTCCAACTGGATGTCCACGGCTTACCATCCCGGCACGGGGCTTTTCTATTTGGCGGCGCTGGAGAAATGCAATGTCTTCAGCAAGAACAAGGAATGGTGGAAACAGGGACAATCCTTCTATGGCGGTTCGGCGCGGCCGGCGCCTGCCGAGACTCCGCGCAAATATATCCGCGCCCTTGATCCTCAGACCGGCAAGATCGTCTGGGAATATGAGCAGACCGGCGCCGGCGAGACCTGGGGCGGCCTGCTGGCCACCGCCGGGGGGCTGCTGTTTTACGGCGATGACGACGGCTCGTTCGGTGCGCTGGACGCAAAGTCCGGCAAGCGGATTTGGCGTTTTCCGCTGAACGCGCGCTGGCATGCCTCGCCGATGACCTATGCGATCGACGGCCGGCAGTATGTTGCTATGGCGATGAATGCCAGCATCATCGCCTTCGCGCTGGCGCACTAGGGTGATTGGCGGCAGCCTATCACCGCTTGCCAAGCGGATGGCATCCGATAAACTCAGACAAAAGAAAATCGCGTCGGGGGGGCGCATGCGCAACTACGGTCCGTACCTTTTGTCCCTGTGTCTGCTGGCGGGTTTTTCCGGCGCGGCAATCGGCCAGGCCAAGAACAATGTGCCCGATGTCATTGCCGGCGCGCCCAAGGTAACGGTCGAGCACATCAAGGTGCATGGCGCCGCCCTGGAAGGTAATCTGGAAGGCGACAACGCCGACCGCGATGTGCTGGTTTTCCTGCCGCCCAGTTACGCGAAAGAGCCGGGTCGCCGCTATCCCGTCGTCTATGCCCTGCATGGCTATTCCATCGGCGCCGAGCAATGGAGCCAGGAAATCCATGTGCCCCAGACGATCGAAGGCGCGTTTGCCAAAGGCGCGCGGGACATGATCGTGGTGCTTCCCGATTCCAAGACGGTGCATAACGGCTCGATGTATTCCAGTTCGGTCACCACCGGCGATTTCGAGAATTTCATCGCCCATGACCTGGTGGCCTATATCGACGCGCATTACCGCACTTTCGCCGCGCGGGAGAGCCGGGGCCTGGCCGGCCATTCCATGGGCGGCTATGGTGCCACCCGCATCGGCATGAAGCATGCCGATATGTTCGGCAGTCTTTACATCATAAGCCCCTGTTGCCTTTCGGCGCGCGCGCCGCTCAAGCCGGAGGACGAGGCGGCCCTGCTGGCGGTGAAGGTTCCGGCGGATTCCGCCAAGCTGGCGTTCGGTCAGCGGGCAGCGCTGGCCAGCGCGGCGGCCTGGTCGCCCAACCCGAAGGCGCCGCCGCTCTATCTCGATCTGCCGGTAGGCGACAAGCAGAGCCAGGTGCTGGGTGAATGGGCCGCCAATGCGCCGCTGGCCTTCATTCCCCAATATGTCCCAGGCTTGCGCCGCTACAACGCCATCGCGCTGGATGTCGGCGATCAGGACAATCTGCGCTTCGACACCGGCAAGCTGCACGAGGCGATGGATAGCTATGGCATCGCCAACAGCTTTGAAATCTATCCCGGCACCCATACCAGCAATGTGGCGTTCCGCTTCCAGGATTTCGTGATGCCGTTCTTCAGCAAAAATCTGTCCTTCCAGGGTGCACACTGATGCTGAACAAACGCGATCTCTTGAAGCAGGCTTCGGCGCTGGCGGCCCTCAGCGCGACGCCGGCCCTGGGCCAGACGCTCGCGCCCGGGCCGTTCAAGCCGGACTGGGACTCGCTGAAGGCGCAATATCACGCGCCCGACTGGTTCCGCGACGCCAAGTTCGGCATCTGGGCGCATTGGTCCGCGCAATGCGTGCCGGAAGCCGGCGACTGGTATGCCCGCAACATGTACATCCAGGGCAGCAAGCAATATCAGCACCATCTCCAGAATTACGGCCATCCTGCCGATACCGGCTTCATGGATTTCAACAATCGCTGGCGCGCGGAACATTGGCGGCCCGAGGAATTGCTGGACCTTTATGTGAAGGCTGGCGCCCGCTACTTCGTTTCGCTGGCCAATCATCACGACAACTTCGACAATTTCGCCTCCCGCTATCACGCCTGGAACAGCACGAAGATAGGTCCCAAGCGCGATATCGTGGGCGGCTGGGCCAAGGCGGCGCGGGCGCGCGGGCTGAAGTTCGGCGTCTCCAATCATTCGGCGCATGCCTGGCACTGGTTCCAGGTCGCTTACGGCTATGACCCGGAAGGTGCGCGCGCCGGCCAGCGCTATGACGCGTTCAGGCTCACCAAATATGACGGCAAGGGCCAATGGTGGGATGGACTGGACCCGCAGGAGCTTTATGCCGGTGCGGTCATGCCCATGCCGGATGGCCTGACCAGTATCGCCGCCGCCAACGCCTTCCACGAAAGCCATGACCGGGTTTGGGCAGAAGAGCCGCCGCTGGCCAACCCCGCCTTCATCCGCATGTGGTGGCTGCGCTGCAAGGATCTGATCGACAGCTACCGCCCCGATCTTCTCTATTTCGACAATACCGGCTTGCCGCTGGGCCAGGCGGGGCTGGACATGGCGGCGCACTATTACAACAGCTCGCTTTCCTGGAACGGCCAGCTGCCGGTGCTGAACTGCAAGCTGCTGCCCGAAGATCGCCGGCCCGCGGTGGTCGAGGATGTGGAGCGTGGCTTCCGCTCCGAGGTGGTGCCGCATCCCTGGCAGACCGACACCTGTATCGGCGATTGGCATTACAATCGCGAGCGCTTCCTGAACAAATCCTACATGCCGGCGGACGCGGTGGTGCACCGGCTGTGCGATGTGGTGGCCAAGAATGGCTGCCTGCTGCTTTCGGTTCCGGTGCGCGGCGACGGCACCATCGACGAGGAGGAACGCAAGATCGTGGAAGGCGTGGCGAGCTGGACTGGGCGCTATGGCGAGGCGATTTTTGCCAGCCGCCCCTGGCGTCTTTCCGGCGAGGGCCCGACCCAGGTGGTGTCGGGAAACCTGATCGAGGGCAAACCTGTTCCCTTCCAGGCCGCCGATATCCGCTTCACCACCAAGGGACCGGTCTTGTACGCCATGACGTTGGGCAAGCCGGCGGGCGAGGTGGTGGTCAAATCCCTCGCAGGCGTTGGCACGGTACAGCGGGTGGAGATCGTCGGCACGGCCGGTGCGCTTGCTTTCCGCCAGGAACCCGATGGTCTGCATGTGACCATTCCTGATGGTGTGAGCCACGATTATGGCGTCGCGCTGAAGATCAGCGGCGAGCGGCTCACCTAATATTTATCGACACAAAGAGGTTCTTTATGCGGAAAATCATTCTGGGCAGTGCGCTTGTCTTGAGCCTGGCGGCACCTGCCGCCGCCCAGCCGGTCGCGGTGCACGTCACCGTCGACACCTCCAAGGCCGGGGTGGAGATCGACCGCCACATCTATGGCCAGTTCGCCGAGCATCTCGGCCACGGCATCTATGGCGGTGTCTGGGTCGGGGAGGGCAGCAAGATCCCGAACATCCATGGCTATCGCACCGATGTGCTGAACGCGCTGAAAGCGATCCATGTGCCGGTAATCCGTTGGCCGGGGGGATGCTTCGGCGATCTGTATGACTGGCGCGACGGCATCGGTCCGCGCGCCAAGCGGCCGGTGCGGATCAATGTCCATTGGGGCGGCGTCACCGAAGACAACAGCTTCGGCACCAACGAGTTCATGAGTTTCTCGGAGCTGGTCGGCGCCGATGCCTATATCTCGCTGAATGTGGGCTCCAAGACGCCGTACGACAACGCCCAGTGGCTGGAATACATGACATCAAAGGAGAATGCCTCGCTCCCCAATGAACGGCGCAAGAACGGCAGGGCCAATCCCTGGCGCGTCGCCTTCGTCGGCATCGGCAACGAGACCTGGGGTTGCGGCGGCAATATGCGGCCCGACTATGCCGCCGACATCAACCGCCGCTACGCCACCTTCGCCAATACGCCGCGCGAGATGGGTACCCTGAAGATCGCGTCGGGCAGCCATGACGACAATTTCGACTTCGCCGAAACCATGATGCGCGATGGCGGACGCTTCGACGGCCTGTCGGTGCACTACTACACCGTGCCGCGCATTTTCCGCGACAAGGGACCGGCTCTGGGTTTCCCCGAAAGCGAATGGACCTCGACCCTGCAGCATGCGCGGCACATCGACGAGATCGTCAGCAAGACGGCCACGATCATGGATAAGTATGATCCGCAGAAGAAGGTCGGCCTCTATGTGGACGAATGGGGCACCTGGTACGATCCGGCGCCGGGCTCCAATCCCGGCTTCCTGGTGCAGCAGAACAGCCTGCGCGATGCGGAAGTGGCGGCGCTGTCCCTCAATATCTTCCAGCGCCACAGCGATAGGGTGAAGGGCGCCAATATCGCCCAGATGATCAATGTGCTTCAGGCGATGATCATGACGGACGGCCCGAAGATGGTGCTGACGCCGACCTATCACGTCTTCGACATGTACCAGGCCTTCATGGGGGCGACGCCCTACGCGGCCACGACCGACGGACCCGACTTTGCCGCCGGTGTTCCGATGGTGGATGTGATGGCGGCGCGGGGTAAGGACGGCAAGCTCTACCTGTCGCTGGTGAATACCGACCCGGCCAAGCCGGCCCATCTGGTCACCAACCTGACGGGCGCGGCGCATGGCCGTATCCTCACGGGACCTGCCATGGACAGCCATAACAGCTTCGAGGCGCCCAATGCCGTCCATCCCGTGGCGTTCAGCGGGGTGAATGACGGCGGCAAGCTGTCCTTCGATCTGCCGCCGCGTTCGGTTGCCGTGGTATCGCTCGATTGACAGGCCTCAACAGAAGCAGACGGCCGAAACATTTGGCGGTGACGACTGACAGCGCGTCATATGTCTTTTCTTTGGGCAGTCATCGCCGCATCAATGTCATATGGATTGCTGTAGTGTAGCCAATCTGTTCCTCCGCGAAGCTTTGCGTTCATAGTCCTTCATCGATTTCGTCGCGATCTGTTGATTTCAACAATCAGGAGGCTCCATGTCGCTCATCTCGTCCAAAAGCATTTTTGCCGCTTCCCTGGTGGCTTCGCTCGCCGTGTTCGGCGGCGTCAGCCTTGCGGCACAGGACAAATACAGTTTGAAAGTACCAGACGGTCTCTCTTTCTCGGACTTCAAGGGATATGAAGGCTGGCAGGTCGTCTCCCTGGCCCAGACCGATCAGGTGCTGAAGGCGATCGTCGCCAATCCCACCATGATCGCCGCCTATCGCGCCGGCATTCCCGGCAACGGCAAGCCGTTCCCCGACGGTTCCAGGATCGCGAAAATCCAGTGGACCTACAAAAAGAGCACCGAGGCGCCCTTTGTCGTCAATGTGCCCGACAAGTATCAGGACATCTTCTTCATCGAGAAGGATAGCAAACGCTTTCCCAAGACCAGCGGCTGGGGCTATGCCCACTTTGTCTATGCTCCC
>Ga0265338_10005430_pt1 | contig 16637 bp, 12 predicted proteins | sample 42126metaG_FD_193579 | JGI IMG/M metagenome (GOLD analysis project Ga0265338, IMG submission 193579) | Rhizosphere microbial communities from Carex aquatilis grown in University of Washington, Seatle, WA, United States - 4-21-26 metaG | ecosystem: Host-associated > Plants > Roots > Rhizosphere... | reverse complement strand
CGGCCAGGCGGCACAGCGCCTCGGTCTGGTCGGCCGGGGGCGCCGTCACGACCAGGGCGGTCTCCCCGACCGGGATGCCGAGCGCGATGGCGTTGACGTTGGCGGGTGGCTTGGCGTGCGCCTCGGCCCAGCGGCGCGCCGACTCCGGTCCCAGCACGCGCCCGAGCAGGCGCACGAACCGCGGCGGCACCGGCTGCCCGTAGACGATCTGGCGCGCCATCTTGAGCCGCACCTCGGGCACGACGTAGAGCTCGAGATCGACGGCCAGCTCGGCGCTCACCTCGCGCAGCGCCTCGCGCTCGATCGGATCGCCACACAGGAGCTGCAGGCGATCGCCGCGCCGGCCGACGGGGACCGCGCGACAACGCTCGGAGCGAACCATATCGAACTGCGCGCTCGCCGACGGGTTCGACGCGTGCACCAGTGTCGGATCGGGGATCGGCAGTCCACTGGCGTGTGAAAGCTCGTGCCAGATGGTCGCCTCGGCGAGCGCATCCATCTCCAGGAGCGCGGTGTCGAGCGCGCCCCCATAGACGATTTGCCTCGCCACGGCCACGCGGACGGTCTCCACTGGCAGCGCGCCGTCCTGAACCAGGAAGTCGGATAACCTGGCTGCCATTCCCCCATCAAAGATACGGGGATCACCGCGATCCTTCCAGGCTCGGGTAGCGTTTACACGCTAGTCCCTATCGACAATCAGGTACGTGCCCGCGAGGTGGTCGTGCAACGCGCGATGCTCGCGATCGAAGAGCGCCCAGATCCAGCCGAGCCCGGCCGGCACGACGCTGGGTGCCAGTGCGACCAGTCGCACCATTCCGCGCCCTGCGCCCGGCGCGGTGCCGCGCTGTGAGATCAGGCGAATCCCCGTGATCTTCATGCCCAGGGTTTGCCCGGAAATCCCGGCAAAATAGAGCTGGTAAAGGCCGGTCATGCCCACGAACAGGCCGACGGCGCCCACCGCCATTGGGTTGCGATCGAGGATGCCGGCGACGAGCAGATCGGGTCCGACCTCGCGCCAGCCGGGCATGGGCACGCCGAGCAGCAGCGCTGCCAGCAACGTGACAGCCGCACTGAGTCCCAGGAGCAGCGCCAGATCGATGGCGCTTGCCGCCGCGCGGCGGCCGAAGCTGGTCACCCGCACGCGCAGCACGCGGTCGTCGTTGGGGCGCGAAGGGTGCAGCTCTCGTCCTGACATCGGTGCGGCGGCCACGGTCACGGCCCCATTCTGCGAATCACCCGAGGATTCGGCAAGTAATTGCGCGCGGGGAGGATCGTCAATCGCGTGGACGGAGCCGGGTCCCGCGGCGGAGTCGTCGCGGGAGGGTTTGGGAACCCTCCGAGGGTTCCCATGTCAATCGAGTCCCCCCATCGCGAATTGGACCACGGCCACCGCGACGATCGCCGCGGTCTCCACGCGCAGGATGCGCGGGCCGAGGCCGACGATCTCGAAACCGGATTGTGCGGCCGCGGCGATCTCTTCGTCCGCGAATCCGCCTTCGGGGCCCACGAGCAGGGTCACGATCGCGGGCGCGGGAGATCGTCCGGCGAGCGCGGCGCGCAGCGGGCGGCTGCGCGAGCCTTCCCAGAGCGCCAGGCTCAGGTGGTCACGCTCGTCGCCATGTGCGTCGGCGATCGCTTCGGTGAGCGGGCGCGGCTCGGCGATCGCGGGCAGATCGGCTCGGCCGCACTGGCGGGCCGCCTCCTGCGCGATCTTCTCCCAGCGCGCCCGGCGCGGCGCGGATTCGCCGGCCGGCAGGCGCGCGACCGAGCGGCCGGCGGCGATCGGGACGATCTCGTGCACCCCGAGCTCGGTGGTTTTTTGAATGATGAGGTCCATGCGCTCGCCGCGTGCCAGGCTCTGCAGCAACACGATGCGCGGGCCCGCCGGCGCGGCCACCTGTCGGCGCGGCCCCAGCGCCAGCGTGGTCTGGTCGCGCTCGACCGCGATCACATCGGCGTCGGCTTCGCCGCCGCGGCCGTCGAACAGCGTCACCTGGTCGCCGGCACGCACGCGCAGCACGCGCGCCAGGTGCCGGTGCGGCTCACCCTGGATGACAGTCCGCGCTTCGCTCCACTTCTCCGCCGGGACGAAGAGACGCCGCATCGCGCGGGCCTATGCGGCTGGCGCCGCGAGCGTGAAGAGCAGGGCAGTCCACTCGTCCTCGTCGCGCGACTCGACCAGCTGGAAGCCCTGCGCGCGGTAAGCCGCGGCCACGCCCGGTGCGTGGTCGGTGAGCAAGCCCGAGAGGATCAGCGCGGCGCCGGAGCTCGCGTGGCGCGGCATCGCCGGCGCGAGCGCCGTGAGCACGTCGGCTTGAATGTTGGCGAGGATGACGTCGTGCGGGCCGCCGGCGTCGTCGAGCGTGCCGGTCGCGACCCGCACGCGCGTGATGCGGTTGCGGTCGAGGTTCTCCTGGGCGCAGGCCGTCGCCTCGGGATCGTTGTCGATCGCCAGCCCTTCGGCGCCGGGCCAGAGCAGCGCCGCCGCGATCGCCAGGATCCCCGACCCGCAGCCGAGGTCGAGGAAACGGCCGACCGAGCGCGCCGGCGCGCTGCGCTCCGCGAGCGCGATCGCCAGCCGCGTCGACGCGTGCCCGCCGGTCCCGAACGCGCGGCCCGGGTCGAGGTCGATGATCCGATCCGTTGGCTCGACCGGCACCGATTCCAGATCCCAGCTCGGCCGCACGATGAAGCTCTGGCCGACGCGCGTGGAACGGAAGTACTTCTTCCAGACGTCGCGCCACTCGTCTTCGTGCGCCTCGCGGTGGCGCACCACCACCGGGTCGACCGGTAGCTCCGCGACGCGCGCGCGCCCGCAGACGGCCTCGAACTCCGCGAGCAGCTCACTCAAACGCTCGGGCGCGCACAGCGCCACGATCACCGCGCGCCCGGGATCAGCGCGAATCAGCGTGCCGCTGTCGCGAATCTCGACGCCGCCGGCGATCTCCCCGACCGCATCCGCCACCAACTCCGCCGCGTCGAGAGCGACCTCAATCTCGACCTGAGTCCAAACCGAGACCGCCATCGCTCTCGAACCGCGAAGCGCGCGTGCAGGGATGCGCTGCAAGAATTCGCTAAACGACCGCCTAGCGAATGACTCGGCGCTTCGCCTCGCGACGGCGCCTCTTCCGTGCTTCGCGCATCTTGCGCTTCCGCTTCACCGAGGGCTTCTCGTAATAGCGACGCCGCTTGATCTCCTGGAGGATCCCCTCCTTGGACATCTTCTGCTTCAGTATCTTGAGGGCCTTATCGACAGAATCTCTGACTTCGACTTCGAGCGGGCGGCCGAGCAGTGTCTCCAAGCGGATCTCCTTCAGGACGGCAGGTAACGGGAAGGCGGGATTGAACACCGTGTGCGGGGCATCGTCAAGAGTGGGCGATCTGAATTCCCCATGCCACCGGGAAACGTGGCCAGAACGAAACCGTTCCGATAGTTTGGGAATAATTAGCGCGGAGATCGTTCGCCTCTCCTTTACACTGGCTTTGGGATCGGGGTATGTAAACATCGAGAAAAGGATCCCAGAAGCGCTTATCCCGGCAGTTCGCGCAAAAAAGGAGTTTGCAGATGGTAATGGGGGCCAAGGTCTTCACAGCGACGAAGGCCAAAGATCGCGAGGAGTTGGGTGAGGTTTTGACGCGGTGGATCCGTGATAATCCACGCGCCCGAATCCTGGACAAGATCGTTACCCAGAGCTCCGACAGCGAATTTCACTGCCTGACGATCACCATCTTCTACGAGATGCAGGCGCAGTAGTACCATCGCCGCCATGCGATTCGGCTTTCTGCTCAAGCGCGGCAAGCCTGAAGCGCGGGACATTGCGGCGGAGCTGGGCCAGGTCCTGCGGCAACAAGGTTGCCGCCTGTTCGCGCTGGATGAAGATGTTGCCGCCCTCCCAGCGGGCGCCGAGGCCGTGAGCCCCGAGCAGCTGGGCGCGTCGATCGACGCGCTCGCGGTCCTCGGCGGCGATGGGACGTTCCTCTACGGCGCGGGGCTCGTCGCTGAGCACGGCGTCCCGCTGTTCGGCGTCAACCTCGGCAGCCTGGGCTTCATGACGTACTTCGGCCGCACGGAGGCGGTCGCTGCGATCCAGGCAGCCTGCGAGGGCCGGCTGCGCATCGAAGAGCGGATGCGCCTGGCGGTCACCATACGGTCGGCCAACGGCGCGACCGGCGAGACCCGGCCTGCGGTCAACGACGCGGTCATCGCGCAGCGTTCGATCGCGCGCCTCCTGGATCTCGAGGCGCGGCTCGACGGCACGTCGATCGCGACCTACAAGGCCGACGGCGTGATCGTCTCGACGCCGACCGGCTCGACCGCGTATACGCTGGCGGCGGGCGGTCCGATCCTGACCCCCGACCTCGAGGCCATCGTGCTGACGCCGATCTGCCCGCACACGCTGACCAACCGCCCGCTGGTGGTGCGCGCCGATTCGCGGCTGTCGGTCACCAACGTGTCGGAAGGCGCCGTGACCCTGACCATCGACGGGCAGTGGGGCCGCTCGCTGGAGGTCGGCGAGTCGATCGAGGTCCGCAAGACCAGCCGCCCGCTGCGCCTGTACCGCCCGGCGACGTCATTCTTCGGAGTGCTGCGCCAGAAGCTGTCCTGGGGCGAGCGCGACGAATTGCACTCGCACTTCCACAAGGGATGAGCGGGCCGAACCCCGCAACCGGCGCCGCCTGCGGCCGATGATCCTCGTAAGCGACACGTGGAACATGAAACGGTGGTAAGAGGGTGAGCTCGTGCTGAGCGTCTTGCGCATCTCCGGATTCGCGTTGATCGACGAGCTCGAGCTGGAGCTCGGCCCCGGGCTCACCGTGATCACCGGCGAGACCGGCGCGGGCAAGAGCATCATCGTCGAGGCGCTGGGCCTGCTGCGCGGGGGCCGCGCCAGCGCCGACCTGATCCGCGCCGGGCGCGACGAAGCTCGCGTCGAGGCGATCATCGACTTGCCTGCGGCGATCGCCGTCGAGCTGCGCGCGCGGCTCGAGGCCGAGGGGCGTGACGGGCTGGCGCAGGCGGAAGGGCAAACGGATGATGAGCTCGGGCTGCTGGTGCGCCGCACGGTTTCACGCACCGGGCGCGGCCGCATTCACCTCGCGGGCGGGCTCGCGACCGCGGGCGACCTGGCCGGCACCGTGGCCGGGCTCATCGACATCGCCTCGCAGCACGACCAGCAGTCGCTGACCGACGCCGGGAGCCAGATGGCGATCCTGGACGCCTTTGCCGAGAACGAGCGCCTACGAACCGAGATGGCGGCGGCGCACCGCACGCTGGTCGAGACCACGGCGGCGCTGGCGGCGTTCAACGCCGACGCGCGCACGCGCGCCGAGCGCGAGGACCTGCTCAAGTTCCAGCTGGGCGAGCTGGAGGCCGCGGGGCTGCAGTCGGGTGAGGACGAGCAACTGCGCGTCGAGCGCGAGCGCCTCAAGGGCGCCGAGAAGTTCTTCGGCGCGGCCTCGCGCGGTGAGGAGGTGCTCTACGCACAGGAGGGCGCGGTGGTGGGGCTCATCGCCGCGGTCTCGCGCGAGCTCGGGCCGCTGGCCGCGCTCGACCCGGCGCTGGCGTCGGCGCTGGAGCGGCTCGCGGGTGCGCAGGCGACGGTCGAGGACGTGGCGCGCGACCTTGGCCGATATGCGTCTCACGTGCGGTCGGATCCGGCGCGCCTGGCCGAGGTCGAGGAGCGGCTCTTTCTGCTCAGTCGCCTGTGCCGTAAACACGGCGGCACGCTGGCGCAGGTGATCGAGCGCCGCGAGGTGATCGCGCGCGAGCTCGCAGAGATGGGCTCGTTCGAGGAGGGGTTGGCCGAGCGGCGCGACGCCCAGGCGCGCGCCGACGCCGCCGCGCGCGCCGCGGCCGAGGCGCTGTCGAAATCGCGTCGCAAGGCCGCGAGCGGCCTCGAGAAGAAGATCGCCGAGACGCTGCGCGATCTGGGCCTCGGCCATGCGCGGCTGCCGGTCATCGTCGAGCCACGGGCGGTCGAGCCGCGCACGGCCGCGGGCGACGCCGGCGGCGACGCGACGATCGGCGTCTCGGGCGCGGATCGCGTGCGCTTTCTGTTCGCGCCCAACCCGGGCGAGGAGGCGCGTCCGCTGGCGCGCATCGCCTCGGGCGGCGAGCTGTCGCGCGTGATGCTGGCCGTCAAGCAGGCGCTGGCCAAGACCGACCGCGTGCTGACCTACATCTTCGACGAGGTCGACAGCGGCGTCGGCGGCGGCACGGCCGAGACGATCGGCCGCAAGCTCAAGAAGATCGCCGCCGCGCGCCAGGTCATCGCCATCACCCACCTCCCGCAAATCGCCGCGTTCGCCGACGCCCACATCCGCGTGACCAAGACGTCGGGGCAGGGGCGGACGCGTGTGGCGGTCGAGCCGGTGGCGGGCAAGGAAAGGACGCGGGAGATCGCGCGCATGCTGGGCGGGGCCACGCCCTCGGCCGAGGCGACAGCGCACGCCGACGAGATGCTGCGCCGGGCCGCCGACTCCGTAAATTGACCGTGAAGTCTGCCTGTGTTACCGAAAAAGACGGCGATTTCCCATTCCCCCGCGACGCCGCCGGTCGCCGCCCCGGGAGCGCTCTCCGACTTGCCACGCAAACGACGTAAAAAACGCTCGGCTGAGATCCGCAACTCGCTGCGCCTGGGGCTGGTGCTGGTGGGCTTGGTCGGCATCAACGTCTACATCTTCTTCTTCAACCGCGGCACGGCGCCGCGCGAGGTCCTGAAGCCGGCGTCGACCGTGAAGTCGGCCGACGCGCAGAAAGCCGAGATCTTGCAGCAATCGGCGGACGCCGTCCGGCGGCCGGCCGGCAAGACGGTGGCGATGACTGCGACGCCGGCGCACGGCGCGCCGGGGCGCGCGGCACCGGTTCACGGACGGGCGGCGGTGGCACCGACCATCGCCGGGGCGGCGCCGGCCGCGGCGGCGTCACCGGGCGTGACGACGCCGGTGGCCGCGGCGGTTCCGCGGCCGGTCGTGCAGATTCCGTTCGCGCCGCCCGAGGACGAGGCGCCCGCGGAAGAGAAGCGCATCGGCCCCTCGGACACGCTCGGTCAGTTGCTGGCGCGCGAAGGCTTCGGTTCCGCGACGAGCGCGGTGGTCGCCGCGCTGAGCAAGCTCTGCGACCCCAAGCTGATCCGCGGCGGCCAGACCTACCGCGTGCAGCTCGACGACGACGGCACGCCGACGCTGTTCGAGTACCAGCCGTCGCCCATCCTCCGCTACGTCGTCGAGAAGGGCGAGAGCGGTAAGGACGGGAAATGGCAAGCGCGCAAGCTGGAGCAGTCAGTCGACATCAAGACCGTCGAGGTCGCCGGCGTCGTCGATTCGTCACTGTACGAATCGGTGCAGAAGAGCGGCGAATCAACGGTGCTGGTGAGCCTGCTGGTCGAGCTGTTCGCGTGGGACGTGAATTTCTACGTCGACACCCACCCCGGCGATCGCTGGAAGGTCGTGGTGGAGAAGCAGTTCCTGGGCGGGCAGTTCTACAAGTACGGCCGGATGCTGGCCGCCGAGTACGGCGGGCGCGTCGGGACGTTCCGCGCGTTTTTCTGGAAAGCGCCCGGGAAGAGTGACGGTCGCTACTACGACGAGCATGGGCAGGCGATCACCAAGACCATGCTGAAGACGCCACTGCGCTACGTGCGCATCAGCTCCAAGTTCGATCGCAAGCGGTTTCACCCCATCCTGCACGTCGAGAAGGCGCACCTCGGCATCGACTACGCGGCGCCGGTCGGCACGCCGGTCTGGGCATCGGCCGGAGGGCGTGTCGTCGAGTGCGAGATGAAGCGCGGCTCGGGCAACACGGTCGTGATCGCGCACGCCAACGGACTGTCGACGCGCTACTACCATCTGTCACGGTTCGCGCGCGGCCTGCATCCGGGCCAGGCGGTCAGGCAAAAAGACGTGATCGGCTTCGTCGGGACCACGGGCCTGTCGACAGGACCGCACCTGCATTTCAGCGTGACCAAGAACGGCGCGTTCGTCGATCCCAGCAAGCTTCAGGTCAGCCGCGATCCGCCGGTCGCCGAGCGCGCCGCTTTTCTGGACGCGATTCGCCCGCGGGTCGCGGCCCTCAAGAGTCTGCAGCCCACCGCGCTCGCGAAGAATTGAGCCGCGCCAGCGCATGATGCGCGCAGATTCTTTGCGGTTGCCGGACGGGCTGAAAGCGCCTGCTATACTGCCAAAGATGCTGCGACTCGTGCTTGGCATTCTCAAGGGGGCTGTCGTCGGAGCGGCGGTCGGTCTTGGCGCTGCGAAGATTGGAATCGAGGGCGGAGCGCTCGGCTTCGTGGTCTCGGGCGTCGTCGGTGCGCTGGTCGGCGTCGTGTGTGGCAAGGCGATCTGGCGACAGGAGACGCTGTTCACGCCGCTGCTCAAGGCGATCTTCGGCTTCGGGATCGGGGCGCTGCTTTACTACGGCGCGCGCAAGCTCTTGGGTGGCACGCACCTGGCGATCGCCACCGGTATGGGTGCGCCGGATCGCCCGTTCGTCGACGTGCCGATCCTGTTCGGTCCGCTGATCGGGATCATCTGGGGCGCGTTCATCGAGGTCGACGACAGCGGGAGCGGCAAGGCCGCCGCGGGCAAGCCCGCCGCCGGCAAGGCCGCCGCCGGAACCTCGACCAAGGCCTGACAGACCCGCGTTCAGGCGCGCTTCGGTTGCCCGACGTGCGCGGGCGCGCCTGACGACGACGCGTCTTCCTGCCCCGGGGCGGCCTGCGCGGTCGCGGCCCGCCGCTCGCCCGGCTCGGCAACTGGCTCCGCATCTTCCTCGGTCGGGTCGAACGCGCCCAGCTCGCGCAGCACCTCCTCATCGGGTGGCGGCGCGTCCTCCTCGACCGGCGCGATCGCCACGTCGGCGTTGGCTGCCATGGGCGTCGGGCTGGCCGCGCGCCGCGCGAGGTGGCGCTCGACCAGGCTGCGCTTGAGGAAGATGACGGTCTCGGTCAGGCCGAGCACGATGTAGGCGGTGATGAGCAGCAGGAAGATGAACGCCTTGTCGACGCCGTTCACGATGACCGCGATCGCGCAGCCAGCCGCGAGCAGGAACAGGCCCACCGTCTTGCGGTTGAAGGACAGGTCCTTGAACGAGCGGAAGCGGATGCGCGAGACCATCAGGTAGGACAGCACGAGCACGATGCCGGCGACGAACCCCTCGCCGATGCCGCGGTACTGGCCCGCGTTGTGCGCGACGATGACCATCAGCACGAGCACGCTGGCCGCCGCGGGGATGCTGAGCCCCAGCGTGTACTTGCCGGGCTTCTTGTGGCCGGCGGCCTCCTCGCGGCGCGACAGTACATTGAAGCGCGCGAGCCGCATCGCGCCCGCGCACACGAACAGCCCGGCCACGAAGATGCCGACACGGCCGAAGTCGGTCAGGCCCCACCGGTAGACCAGCATCGCGGGCGCCACGCCGAACGTGACCAGATCGGCGAGCGAATCGAGATCGCGCCCGAGATCGGTCTGGGTCTTGGTCAGCCGCGCGACCCGTCCGTCGGCGGTGTCGAAGAAAAATCCGAAGCAGATCGCCAGCGCGGCCTGGTAGAGATCGCGGCCACCGTCACCCGTCGACGCCGACAGCGATATCGAAATGAAACCGCAGAAGACACTGGAAAGGGTGAACAGATTCGGAAGAATGTAGTAGGTCTTCCGGAAGTCCACGCGCCGAAGATAGCATGACTCAAATAGCCGGAACCCCCTCGATTCCAAATTGATGCGCGCTGTTTTCAATACGCTTGCTTTCGTGGCCATCACCCTGGTGCTGGCCATCGCGGCCATCGTCAGCTTCATCGCCGACCGCAGCGGGGACGCGGTGCTGCGGCTGGCGCGCGTCTGGTCGCGCGCCATCCTTCGCGCCGCCGGCGTCAAGCTGACGGTGAACACCCACACGCCGCTCGATCCCAAGACGCCGTACGTGTTCATGGCCAACCACGCCAGCGCGTCCGACATCTTTTCGCTGTTCGTGGCGATTCCGTTCCCGGTGCGCATGATCGCGAAGAAGCAGCTCGGCCGGATCCCTTTCTTCGGCTGGGCCATGCACGCGGGCCGCTTCATCTTCATCGATCGCCAGAACCCGATCGCCGCCCGCCGCAGCATCGACGAGGCGGCGCGCCGCATTCAGCGCGGCCACTCGGTGCTGCTCTTCCCGGAGGGGACGCGCACGCGCGACGGCAACATGGGCCCGTTCAAGAAGGGCGGCTTTCACCTGGCGATCGTCTCGGGCGCCACCATCGTACCGTGCGGCATCCGCGGCAGCCGGGCGGTGTGGCCGCGCGGCAGCGCGCTCATCCACTCGGGCGCGATCCACGTCGAGGTCGGCGAGCCGATCTCGACCGCGGGCCTGACCGACGACGACCGCGACGCGCTGCTGGTCCGGGTGCGTGAACAGATCCTGGCGATGACGACGACCGAGCCACCCGCTCCTGCCGGCGCGCAGACCGCAACGAGCTAGCCGCTGGCCGAGCGCCCGAACGGCCGCTCGCCGCGAGGAGGGGCGCTGCGTGAACCCGTTACTGAAGGACCGTACGGGTCTTCGGCTGGGTCGAGGCGCCGCCCAAGCCGTGGGTGTACGCGGGGAGCGGCGGGCTCATCGCATTCGGCGATACAGACCTACGCGCGTCGTGCTCAGTTGCCGGTAGCATCCCTCGAGGTCCGTCCCACTCAGAGATTCTCGCGCGCCCAGCGCCAGGACGCCCAACCTCACCAGGCTGGCGTGGAGAATGTTCTGAACCCGCTCTCGCAGCTGCGGATCGAGATCCCGCATCAGGTTTCGGCACACCACGACCTGGAATTCGTTGAACGCACCGTCGCTCACCAGGTTGTGCTTCGAGAACACCACGTTCCGCCGCAGGTGCTCCTCGAAGACCGCGAAGTCGCCCTCTCGACGGTAGAAGGCCGCGAAATCCTGGCAGCCCCCGGCCTGTTGGTAGGCGACCGCGAAATCCAGCATATCGGAGAGCGCGAATCGGCCCTCACTAGCCCGCCCCACGAGGGCGTCGCTCATGTCGGTAGCGTAGAGCCGGCAGCGTCCCAGCAGGCCTTCCTCATGCAGCAGGATGGCAAGCGAGTAGAGCTCCTCGCCCATCGAGCAACCCGCCACCCAGATTCCAGTGAACGGATAGGTACGCAGCAAGGGGACGACCTCGCGTCGAAAGGCGAGATACATCTCCGGATTGCTGAACATCGGTGCCCGCCGGAGCGCAACGATCGCCACGAATCGGTTCAAAGCTGCCTCATCGCGCAGCACCCGCTCCTGCAGCGTGGACGCCGAAGCGACCCCTTCCTGCAGCACCGCCTGTCGCACGCGCCCGCGCATCGCCGCGCGCGCGTAACCTCGAAAATCGTAGCCGGAGTGCCGCGCGACCCCAGCCAGCAGGAGGTCGATTTCCAGCGCCTCGGTCGCCTCCTCCGGACTGGCCCCGCTAGCCCGCGCGCGTAATCGGGATGACATCGTACAGCCAGACGCGCATCAAGGAGACCAGCTGATCCGCGTCGATGGGCTTGGTGATGTAGTCCGACGCGCCCGCACTCAGGCACTTTTCGCGGTCGCCTTTCATGGCCTTGGCCGTGAGGGCGATGATCGGCAACCGGGCGTACTTGGGCTGGGCGCGGATTCGGCGCGTGGCCTCGTAGCCGTCCATCTCGGGCATCATGATGTCCATGAGGACGATCTCGACCCCATCGTCGCTGACCAGCTTGTCCAGGGCCTGCTGCCCGTTCTCGGCGTAGATCACCCTCATCTCGTGTTGTTCCAGGATGGTGGTGATCGCGAACAGATTGCGCGCGTCATCGTCGACCAGCAGAACCCTCTTGCCGACCAGAGCCGGGTCGACCTCCGTGAGGTGACGAAGCATGTCGCGCTTGGACGGCGGCAAGTTGGACTGCACCCGGTGCAGGAAGAGCGCGGTCTCGTCCAGCAGTCGTTCAGGCGAGCGAACGTCCTTGACGATGACGGTTTCCGCCAGCCGGCGCAGCTCGCTTTCCTCCGTTCGAGTGAGCTCCTTGCCGGTATAGACGATCATCGGCATACGGCGCGAGGCCGGACGATCCCGGATCGCCTTCATCAGCTCGAAGCCCGACATCCCCGGCAATTTGAGATCCAACACGAGGCAGTCGAACGACTGCGTCTCGATCGCCGCCAGCGCCGCCTCCGCGCTCTCGACGGCGGTGGTGACCACGTCGTCCTCGCCAATCAGCTCGACGATGCTCTTGCGCTGGATGGCATCGTCCTCGACGACCAGCAGGTGCTTCAGCCGGCGGTCCAGGAAGCTCTGAATGCGTCCCAGCGCTTCCTCCAGAGCAGTCCCTTCCGCCGGCTTTCGCAGATAGGCGATCGCGCCGCAGTCCAGGCCGCGGCGTTCGTCATCCATCGCGGATATCAAATGCACCGGGATGTGGCGGGTGTTGGCGTCGTGTTTCAAACGATCCAGCACGACCCACCCGTCCATGTCGGGCAAGCGCAGATCCAGAGTGATCGCGTCCGGACTCAACCTGCGAGCCAGCTCTAGCCCCTGCGCGCCGCCGACGGCGACCACGCCGCGAAAGCCGCGATCGCGGGCAAAGCCGAGCAGGATGCGACCGAACGACTCGTCGTCCTCGATGATCAGCAAGACTCGGTCGCCCGGGTGGATGGCGTGCCGATCGTCCGAGAGGCCTTGCGGCATCAGCATGGCGCCGCTCCCGTTGCCGGCGAGGAGTTTGGTGGCCTCGGGCTCGCTGCGCGACGGAATCGCCGGCGCTTGCGCCGACGGCAGGGCGAACGGTCGGACACGCGCGGCGTACTGCGCCGGCAAGTAAAGCGTCAGCGTGCTGCCGACGCCGACCTCACTTTGCAAGTGAAGCTCCCCGCCCAGCAGCCCGGCGATCTCGCGGCTGATCGCCAGGCCCAGGCCGGTCCCGCCATATTTGCGGCTGGTGCCGCCGTCAGCCTGCTGGAAGGCTTCGAAGACAATCTTCTGCTTTTCACGCGGGATGCCGATGCCGGTATCGATGACCGAGAAGCCGACCACCGCCGCGGCGGTGTTGAGAGTTTCGTTGTCGACGCTCCACCCTGCGTGTTCCGGTTTGAACACCCGCAGGGTCACGCTTCCCCGCTCGGTGAACTTGAGGGCGTTCGACAGCAGGTTCCGCAGGACCTGCTGCAAGCGCATCTCGTCGGTGTTCATGACGTCCGGTACGTCGGGACCGATCTCGATCTGGAAGCCCAGCTTCTTCTCCTCGGCGACGTGACGGAAAGAGCGCTCGACGAACTCCTCGAGATCGTGGAACGACACCGCGGAGACGTCGACGGTCATCGTGCCCGACTCGATCTTGGCCAGATCGAGGATTTCATTGATCAGGGCGAGCAAGTCCGCGCCCGACTGATGGATCGTGCTGGCGTACTCGATCTGCTTGGGCGCCAGGTTCCCCTCGCGGTTTTCCTCCAGCTGTCGCGACAGGATGAGGAGGCTGTTGAGAGGCGTCCTCAGCTCGTGCGACATGTTGGCCAAAAACTGTGACTTGTAACGCGAGGTCAGCGCGAGCTGCTCGGCCTTCTCCTCCAGCTCCTGCTTGGCCACCTCGACGTCGCGGTTCTTGCGCTCGACCTCCGCCTTCTGGCTGGTGAGTTGGCGCGCCTTCTCCTCCAGTTCCTCGTTGGTCTTCTGCAGCTCTTGCTGCTGGGTTTGCAGCTCGACCGCCATGCTCTGTGACTTGCGTAGCAGCTCGTCGGTCCGCATGGTCGCCTCGATGGTGGCGACGACGATCCCCAGGCTCTCGACCAGCTGCTCGAGAAAGGCGATCTGGATATCGGTGAAGCGCTGGAAGGAAGCCAACTCAAGGACGCCCTTGATCTCGCCCTCGAAGGAGATCGGCACCACCACGATGTTGAGCGGCGTTGCGTCTCCCAGCGACGAGTTGATGCGCACGTAATCCGACGGAACGTCGGTGATGAGGATCCTCTTCTTTTCGCGCGCCGCCTGTCCCACCAGGCCCTCGCCCAGCAAGAAGATGTTGGCAACCGTCTTGCGCTCCTTGTAGGCATAGGAGGCGAAGAGCTTGAGCGACACCTTGCCTTCGTGGGCGTCAGCCATGAAGAACGATCCGTGCTGCGCGCTGACCACGCCCGCCAGCTCGGTCAGGACGTGATCCGCGACGGTGAGAAGGTCGCGCTGTCCCTGCAGCATGCGCGTGAAGCGCGCCAGGTTGGTCTTGAGCCAGTCCTGCTCCTTGTTGACCAGCGTTGTCTCCGCCAAAGTGCGGATCATCTGGTTCATATTGTCCTTGAGCAGCGCGACCTCGCCGCGCGCGTCGACGGTGATCGACTGGGTGAGGTCGCCCTTGGTCACCGCGGTCGCGACGTCGCCGATTGCGCGCACCTGCCGGGTCAGGTTGCCCGCCAGCTCGTTGACGTTGTTGGTCAGGTCGCGCCAGACGCCGGCGGCGCCCGGAACGTCCGCCTGACCACCCAGCTTGCCTTCGACGCCGACGTCGCGGGCCACCCCGATGACCTGATCGGCGAACGTGGACAGCGTCACAATCATCCCGTTGATGGTCTCCACGAGCGTGGCGATCTCGCCCTTGGCGTCCAGGGTCAGCTTCTGGTCCAGATCGCCGTTGGCGACCGCGGTCACCACCCGAGCGATGCCGCGCACTTGCTCCGTGAGATTGCGGGCCATCAGGTTCACGTTGTCGGTCAGGCCGCGCCAGACACCGGACACCCCGAGCACGTCGGCCTGACCACCGAGCACGCCCTCGGTGCCGACCTCACGGGCTACGCGGGTGACCTCGGCCGCGAACGCGTTCAGCTGATCGACCATGGTATTGACGGTATTTTTCAGCTCCAGCAGCTCGCCGCGCACCTCGACGGTGATCTTGCGAGTCAGATCGCCATTGGCGACCGCGGTGGTGACGTTGGCGATGTCCCTGACCTGGCCGGTCAGGTTGCTGGCCATGAGATTGACGTTGTCCGTGAGCTCTTTCCAAACGCCCGAGACGCCGCGCACCTCGGCCTGTCCGCCCAGCCGACCCTCGACGCCCACGTCGCGGGCGACGCGCGTGACCTGGTCGGCGAAGGCGCTCAGCTGATCAACCATGGTGTTGACGGTGTTTTTCAGCTCCAGCAGCTCGCCGCGAACATCGACCGTAATCTTCTTGGAGAGATCGCCCTTGGCCACAGCGGTGGTGACCTCGGCGATGTTGCGGACCTGAGCGGTCAGATTCGACGCCATCGAGTTGACGTTGTCGGTGAGATCCTTCCAGGTGCCGCGCACGCCCTCGATCGAGGCCTGGCCTCCCAGCTTACCCTCGGTCCCGACCTCGCGGGCGACGCGCGTGACCTGGTCGGCGAAGGCACTCAGCTGATCAACCATGGTGTTGATGGTGTTCTTGAGCTCGAGGATCTCGCCCTTGGCATCGACGACGATCTTCTTCTGCAGATCGCCTTGCGCGATGGCGGTCGCGACCTGAGAGATGTTGCGCACCTGCTCGGTGAGGTTGTTGGCCATCGAGTTGACGGCGTCGGTCAGGTGTCGCCAGGTGCCGGCCACGCCGCGGACGTCGGCCTGCCCGCCCAGCTTCCCCTCGGTGCCCACCTCGGTCGCGAGACGCGTGACCTGGTCGGCGAAGGCGCTCAGCTGATCGACCATGGTGTTGATGGTGTTCTTGAGCTCGAGGATCTCGCCCTTGGCGTCGACGGCGATCTTGCGCGTCAGGTCTCCCTTGGCCACCGCGGTCGTGACCATGGCGATGTCGCGCACCTGGTTGGTCAGGTTGCTGCCCATGAGGTTGACGTTGTCGGTCAGCTCCTTCCAGACGCCGCGCACACCCGGCACGTCGGCCTGGCCGCCCAGTCGTCCCTCTACGCCGACCTCGCGCGACACGCGCGTGACCTCGGCCGAGAACGCGTTCAGCTGATCGACCATCGCGTTGAGCACGGTCTTGAGCTCCAGCACCTCGCCCCGGGCGCTGACGGTGATCTTCTTCGAGAGATCGCCGCTGGCGACCGCGCGCGCCACCTCGGCGATGTTGCGCACCTGGTTGGTGAGGTTGCTGGCCATCGAGTTGACGTTCTGGGTCAGCTCGAGCCAGATCCCGGCTACGTCGCGCACCACGGCCTGCCCGCCCAAGACGCCGTCGGTACCCACCTCGCGCGCCATTCGCGTCACCTCCGAGGCGAACGAGCCCAGCGAATCGACCATGGCGTTCATCGTGTTCTTCAGCTGCAGCAGCTCGCCCCTGACTTCGACCGTGATCTTCTTCGAGAGATCGCCGTTAGCCACCGCGGTGGTGACGTCGGCGATGTCACGCACCTGATCGGTCAGGTTGCGGCCCATGATGTTGACGTTGTCGGTCAGCTCCTTCCAAACGCCGGAGACGTCCTTGACGTCCGCCTGCACCCCCAACGTCCCCTCGGTGCCCACGAGCCGCGCCACCCGGTTGACCTCCGCGGCGAACCGATTGAGCTTGTCGACGGTGGCGTTGATCGTGTTCTTGAGCGTGAGGATCTCGCCGCGCGCGTCGACCGCGATCTTGTGTCCCAGGTCGCCCTGCGCGATGGCCGTGATCACCTCGGCGATGTTGCGGACCTGGCTGGTCAGGTTGCTCGCCATGCCGTTGACGTTCTCCGTCAGCTCGCGCCACACTCCCGACACGGCGACAAC
>Ga0265338_10005429_pt1 | contig 16638 bp, 13 predicted proteins | sample 42126metaG_FD_193579 | JGI IMG/M metagenome (GOLD analysis project Ga0265338, IMG submission 193579) | Rhizosphere microbial communities from Carex aquatilis grown in University of Washington, Seatle, WA, United States - 4-21-26 metaG | ecosystem: Host-associated > Plants > Roots > Rhizosphere... | reverse complement strand
TCCGCAATCTCGACCGCACCGTCGGCGCGATGCTGTCAGGCCAGGTGGCGCGCCGCCACGGCCATGCCGGCCTGCCGGAGGACACCATCGTCGTGCGCTTCGCCGGCACGGCGGGACAAAGCTTCGGCGCGTTTCTCGCGCGCGGCGTTTCTCTCGAACTCACCGGCGACAGCAACGACTATGTCGGCAAGGGGCTCAGCGGCGGCCGCGTCGTGGTGCGCCAGCCCAAGCCGACCCGGCGCGAGCCGACCGAGAACATCATCGTCGGCAACACGGTGCTCTACGGCGCCATTGCGGGCGAGGCCTATTTCGAGGGCGTGGCGGGCGAGCGCTTCGCGGTGCGCAATTCGGGCGCGGTCGCGGTGGTCGAAGGCACCGGCGATCACGGCTGCGAATACATGACCGGCGGCGTCGTCGCCGTGCTGGGCAAGACGGGGCGCAATTTCGCCGCCGGCATGTCGGGCGGCATCGCCTATGTCTACGACGTCGAAGGCAAGTTCGCCGAACGCTGCAATCCCGCCATGGTGAAGCTCGAGAAGATATCGCCCGCCAGCGGCGGCGATGAGGACGACGCGCCGCGCCAGCGCTCCGTCAGCGCGGCGGATTCCGGCATGGGCGATGCCTTGTCTTTCGATGCGGAACGCCTGCGCATCCTGATCGAGCGGCATCTGCTCTACACCGGCAGCGCGCGCGCGAAAGAAATCCTGGACAATTGGGACGTGGCGCTGACGCGTTTCGTGAAGGTGCTGCCGACCGACTATGCCAAGGCGCTGGCCGATCTGAAGCGCGAAAAGGCGTCGCTGCGCGCGGTGGCGGCGGAATAGACATGGCCAATCCCACCGGTTTCCTCACCGTCGAACGGCACGAGCGCGGCTATGAAAAGCCGGCGGAGCGGACGCACAATTACCGCGAGTTCGTCAAGCCGCTGGCTTTTCCGGAAGTCGCCAAGCAGGCGTCGCGCTGCATGGATTGCGGCATCCCGTATTGTCACAACGGTTGCCCGGTCAACAACCAGATCCCCGACTGGAACAATCTGGTCTATCGCGACCAGTGGCGGCTGGCGCTCGACAATCTGCATTCGACGAACAATTTTCCGGAATTCACCGGCCGCGTCTGTCCGGCGCCGTGCGAGGCGTCCTGCACGCTGAACATCGACGACAATCCGGTCACGATCAAAACCATCGAATGCCAGATCGTCGATCGCGGCTGGGAGGAAGGCTGGATCCAGCCGCAGCTTCCGTCGCTGAAGACCGGCAAGAACATCGCGGTCGTCGGCTCGGGCCCGGCGGGCCTCGCCTGCGCGCAGCAGCTCGCGCGCGCCGGTCATAGCGTCACCGTGTTCGAGAAGAACGACCGCATCGGCGGACTCCTTCGCTACGGCATTCCCGACTTCAAGATGGAGAAGCATCCCATCGACCGGCGCCTGCGCCAGATGGAGGCCGAGGGCGTCACCTTCCGGCCCGGCGTCGAGGTCGGCGCCGGCATGTCGGTCGCGATGCTGCTGCAGGATTACGACGCGGTGGTCATGGCGGGCGGCGCGGAGCTGCCGCGCGATCTGGACATCGAAGGCCGCGCGCTGGACGGCATCCATTTCGCGATGGATTTCCTCACCCAGCAGAACAAGCGCGTCGCCGGCGATTCCGAGAAGAAAGCGGCGCCCGCGGGCACGATCAGTGCCAAGGGCAAGCACGTCATCGTGATGGGTGGCGGCGATACGGGATCGGACTGCATCGGCACCTCGAACCGCCAGGGCGCGGCCTCGATCGTCCAGCTCGAGATCATGCCCCGGCCGCCGGAGAAGGAGCACAAGGCGCTCACCTGGCCGGACTGGCCGCTCAAGCTGCGCACCTCGTCGAGCCATGAAGAGGGCGCGTTGCGCGACTGGTCGGTGCTGGCCAAGCGGGCGCGGGGCGAGGACGGCCGCGTCGTCGCGCTGGAATGCGTGCGGGTCGAATGGGTCAAGGGCACCGATGGGCGCGTCCAGATGAAGGAGATCGCGGATAGCGGCTTCGACCTTCAGGCCGATCTCGTCCTGCTCGCGATGGGTTTCGTCCATCCGCGCCACAATGGCCTGGTGGAACAATCGGGCGTGGCGCTCGATCCGCGCAAGAACGTCAAGGCGAACACGGCGGACTACAAGACCAGCGTGCAGAAGATCTTCGCCTGCGGCGACATGCGGCGCGGCCAGTCGCTGGTGGTCTGGGCGATCCGCGAGGGCCGCCAGGCCGCACGCGCCGTCGACGAGTTCCTGATGGGCGCGTCCGAACTGCCGCGGTGACGAACGACTGCCTTTTATGAAAGGCTTTCCAGACTGTCATTCCCGCGAAGGCGGGAATCCAGTCTTGGCGGATCTCCCAGTCACTGGATGCCCGCCTGCGCGGGCATGACAAGGCAGTTGTTTCAGCCGCCGTAGACCCAGGTCTTGAAGATCGGCGAAAGATCGCGGCCGCTCGCTGTTTCGAACGCCTTCTGCAAATCGGCGGCGGTGACGCTGCGCCCGGCATTGTCCTGCGTGTAGCGGCGCACGCCGCGCCAAAACATCTCGTCGCCGAGCTCTGAGCGCAACGCGTCCAGGAAGACCATGGATTTGCCATAGGCGATGCGGCGCTTGTCGCGGAGCGTGGGATAGGTGCCGGTCCAGCTCAGGGGCTCGTCCATGCCGGCCGCCTTGGCGGCATCCCAGGCCCTGCGCGCGACGGCGATCTCGCGATCATAGGCGGTGCGGCCCCAGCGCTGCTCCTTGTAAGCGGCCGTCATGAAACCGGCCATGCCCTCGTTGAGCCACAGTTCTTTCCAGTCCGAGCATGTCAGCAGATTGCCCCACCATTGATGCGCCAGCTCGTGCGCGATCATGCCGTCGGCCTGGGGATCGGTGAGGATCGGCTCGATCGATCCTTTCTCGATCATCGACAAAGACGCGTCTTCCTGGTCGCCATTCTGGCTCACCAGCACCTGGGTGTAGCGCCGCTCGGGGAGCTTCATGCCGGCCTTCGCCTCGTAGAAGGCGATCATGCGCGCGGTGTCCGCGAACATCGCCTGTACGCGTTCGGGCGTTTCGCCGGCATACAGCACCGCGAGTGCGGCACCGCCCGGGAGCGTCGCCCGCGCATAGCGGCCCGCCGCGAAGCCGTAGAGATAGCTCGGATAGGGCCGGTCCTCGCGCCAGCGCCAGGTCTCCAGGCCGGGGCCGGCCGCGGCGCGCGAGACGAGCGCGCCCGGCGCCACGGCGTCGAAGCCTGCCGGCAGCGTCAGCGCGAGCCGGAGCGTTGCGCGGTCGCCCGGCCGGTCGACATCGCAGATCATCGCCTCGCAGGTGAAGTAGCCGGTGTGGATTTCGTCCGGCGTGAAGACTAAGTCGCGCCGGGGCGAGCCGGCGAAGCTCATCGCCAGCGTCGCCACCTCGCCTTTGGCCAGGCGACGGGGCAGGTGGAAGATGCGGCGGTTGCCCTCGGTGGTGACGGCGACGGCGGCCCCGCCGTCCAGCGTCGCGTTCACCGCGAGCGGGTTCGCGGTGAACGACACGGCGTCCAGGCCATCGGACAGGCTCTCGAACCGCAGATACTCGACACCGGTCAGGACGCCGGTGGCGAAGTCGGGCGTCAGTCGGACGTCGTAGGCGATCGACCGGAAGGCGGGCGCCGGGCCGGCCGCCGCTGCGGGTCCCGACAACAAGACGATCGCGCAGGCGAGCGCGGCTGCCGTCTTCATGCGAACCTCGAACATGTCGATGCGGTGCATTTGTGCAGGCATCGGAACTTTTGTGCAAACGAAGCGCCCGAGCGGTTTTCGGAACACCCGCGGCACCAATCTGGAACGCAATTAACCCTGCCGGGCTTGACCCGGCGGCGCTGTCGCTGACAATTCGCTCCTCCGGTCTTCGCCGATCGCGTCGGCTTACGTCCAAGGACAGCTATGACCTTTCTTCCGCGCTGGATGCTCGCAGCATTCGCCGCTCTTCTCCTCCTCGCAGCGCCCGCCGCCTCGCAGACGCCGCCGTCCCAGCCCTGGGCCCAGACCGCCAGCGACCTGCCGGCCGATTCCTCCGTCCGCTTCGGCACGCTGCCCAACGGCATGCGCTATGCGATCAAGCGCAACACCACGCCCAAGGGGTCGGTCTCGCTGCGCCTGCGCATCGGCGCCGGCTCGCTGATGGAGAAGGACGACGAGCAGGGCATCGCCCATATGCTCGAGCACATGGCATTCCGCGGCTCAGCGCATGTGCCCGACGGCGAGATGGTCAAGAAGCTGCAGAGCCTGGGCCTCACCTTCGGCGCCGACACCAACGCCTTCACCGCCTCGACCCAGACGGTCTATTCCTTCGACATGCCGAAGAACGACGCGGCATCGGTCGATACCGCGCTGATGCTGATGCGCGAGATATCCAGCGAACTCGTGCTCTCGCAATCGGCGCTCGATACCGAGCGCAATGTCGTGCTGGCGGAGGCGCATCTGAACGACGTGCCGGTGACGCATCTGCAGAAATCCGACTGGGCGTTCCTCTATGGCGACCGCGCCGCCTCGGCCCTGATGCCGATCGGCAAGGAAGCGATCGTCGCGCACGCCACCTCGGCGCTGCTGCGCGGCTTCTACGAGGCGTGGTACCGGCCCGAGCGCGCCACGCTGATGATCGTCGGCGACATCGATCCGGCCGAGATCGAGGCCAAGATCAAGGCGAGCTTCTCCACCTGGCAGGCCAAGGCGCCGCCCCGCAATGCCGTGCAATATGTCCCGCCGCTGCATCATCCCGATCCGGTCCGTCTGTTCGCGGAACAGGGCTCGCAGCCCTATCTCATCCTGAGCTGGCTTAGGCCGTTCGACGCCTCGCCGGACAACAAGGCGAACGAGGCGCGCGACGTCATCCGCTTCGTCGCGCTGGGCGTGCTCAACCAGCGCTTGGCGGAGATGGCGCATGGCGCCGATCCGCCCTTCGTCAACGCCTCGGCGAGCCACGATCACACCGCGACCGTGGCCGATACGACCAACCTCATCGTCACCTATCGCAGCGGCCAGCCGGCCGATGCGATCAAGGCCACCGAAAACGCCTGGCGCGAGCTGGTCAAGAACGGCGCGCGGCAGGACGAGATCGACCAGGTCGTCGCCCAGTTCCGCTCCTTCTTCCAGGGCAATGCCGATGCCGCCGATACGACGCCATCTTCGCAGGTGATCAACGGCCTGCTGCGCTCGGTCGACGAGCGCACGGTGTTCACCGCGCCGCAATCCGATCTGTCGCTGTTCGAGGACGTGGTGGACGATCTGAAGGCCGAACAGGTCAACGAGGCGCTGAAATACGTCTTCGGCGGCGACGGTCCGCTCACCTTCATAAGCGCCGCCGCGCCGCTGCCCGGCGGCGAGGCCGGCGTGAAGAAGATCATCGCGCAGGCCGATGCCGCGCCGCTCGCGGCCTCGGCCGGGGCCGCGCTGCCGCCCTGGCCCTACAGCAATTTCGGCACGCCCGGCACGGTGGCGGCGACGCGCATAGTCGACGATCTCGGCGTCACCTATGTCCGCTTCACCAATGGCGTGCTCTTGACGGTCAAGCCGACGACGCTGCATGCCGGCCAGATCCTGATGAGCGTCCGGCTGGGCAAGGGACGGCTCGGCATGCCGCGCAGCCATATCTCGCCGGCCTGGGCGCTCGGCGCATCCTTCGTGCAGGGTGGCCTCGGCAAATACAGCATCGACGACCTGCAGAAGCGCATGTCCGGCAAGCAATGGGGCGCCACGCTCAGCACCGCCGACGACGCTTATGTCCTGACCGGCCAGTCGCGCGCCACCGATCTCGATTCGGAGATGCAGGTCCTGGCGGCCTATGTCAGCGATCCGGCCTGGGCGCCGCAGGCCTTCGACCAGACGCGCGCGTCCTATGCGACCAGCCTTGCCGAACAGGAAGCCTCGCCGACCGGCGTGCTCGGCCACGCTTTTTCGGGCCTGATCCATCACGGCGATCCGCGCTGGGACCAGCCCGATGCCGCTGCGGTCGCGACCGCGACGCTCGATCAGACCAAGGCGCTGGTGGCGGATGCGCTCGCCTCCGGCCCGATCGACGTGACGATCGTGGGCGACACGACCGTCGATGCCGCGATCCATTCGGTGGCCACCACCTTCGGCGCGCTGCCGGAGCGTGAGGCGCCGGAACTGCCCAGCGGCGCCGACCAGCGCTTCCCCGATCCGACTCCGCTGCCCGTGGTGCTGATCCATCACGGCGCGGCGAACCAGGCGCTCGCCATGATCGCCTGGCCGACCAAGGGCTTTTTGCCCGACATGAAGCTGCAGCGCACTTTGCGCGTGGTGTCGGAGATCTTCTCGCAGCGCCTGCTCGACGATCTGCGCACCCGCGAGGGCATCACCTACACGCCCGGCGCCTCGACGGTGTCTTGGATCGAGTCCAAGACCTATGGCTATCTCTACGCGCTGGCGCAGATTCCGCCGGACAAGATCGCGAATTTCTACGCCTCCGCCGATGCGGTGGCCGCCGATCTGCGCGACAAGCCGGTCGGGGACGATGAACTGATGCGCGCCCGCGGCCCGCGCGTCGAGGACATCCAGCGCCAGCAGCAGACCAATGAATATTGGCTGTCGCTTCTTGCCGGTTCCCAGGTGAACCCGCACTATCTCGACATCATCCGCTCCACGATCCCCGATATCCAAAGCGTCACCGCCGCGGACGTGCAGAAGGCCGCCAAGGATTGGCTGAACGACGCGCGCGCCTGGCGCGCCATCGTGGTTCCTGAAGGTTTCAAGCCGGCGCCGCTTCCCGACTGACGCCGGCCGCCCGAAGCTGTCGCTGCGTCATCGTGGACTTGCGGCGCGGCCCCGTGATAGCGCCTAATCTTAGAAGGGCCGGTATGGAGGGCGTTGCGCTCCCGAACGGCACCGCTACAGTTGCGGCGCGCCGGGCCGCCCGCAAATACGTGCCCGGATTGGTGAGGATGATGAGCGATCTCGAGACGTTCCGCAGCGAAACGCGCGCCTGGCTGGAGGCAAATTGCCCCCCGTCGATGCGCGGCGCCCAGGGCGCGATCACCGACGACGACGACAATTCGATCTGGGGCGGCCGCAAGGCGAAATTCAAGAATCCGGAGCAGAAGCTGTGGCTCGACCGCATGGCGGCCAGAGGCTGGACCGCGCCGACCTGGCCGAAAGAGTATGGCGGCGGCGCACTCTCCAATGCCGAGGCGCGCGTGCTGAGCCAGGAGCTAGGCCGGCTCCAGGCGCGGCCGGCGCTGATGTCCTTCGGCATCTGGATGCTGGGGCCGGTGCTGCTGGAATACGCGAACGAAGAGCAGAAGAAGAAATTTCTGCCGCAGATCGTGCGCGGCGAAATCCGCTGGTGCCAGGGCTATAGCGAGCCGGGCGCCGGCTCCGACCTCGCGGGGCTGCGCACCCAGGCGGTCGACAAGGGCGATCACTACCTGATCAACGGCTCGAAGATCTGGACCTCCTATGCCGACAAGGCCGACTGGATCTTCTGCCTGGTGCGTACCGACAATACGAAAAAGCACGAAGGCATCTCCTTCATGCTGTTCGACATGGCCTCGCCCGGCGTCGAGCCGCGGCCGATCAAGCTGATCAGCGGCCAGTCGCCGTTCTGCGAGACCTTCTTCACCGATGTGAAAGTGCCCAAGGCGCAGCTCGTCGGGAAATTGAACGGCGGCTGGGATATCGCCAAGCGCCTGCTGCAATATGAGCGGCAGAACATCTCGTCGGGCGGCTTCGGCGCCGGCGGCGGAGGGCTACGACATCGAGCACGCCGCGCTCGACTATGTCGGCAAGGAAGACGGCAGGATAGCCGATGCGGACCTGCGCGGCCGCATCACGGCGCACAAGATGGAGGCGCGGGCCTTCGCGCTGACCGTGCGCCGCGCGGAAGAGGAATCAAAACAGGGCAAGGGCCCCTCGGCCGCGACCTCGATCATCAAATACGCCGCCGCGAAGATAAACCAGGAGCGCACCGAACTGATGGTGGAGACGCTCGGCACCCAGGCGCTGGGCTGGGAAGGCGAGACCTACAAGCCGGAGGAGATCGCCGCGATGCGCGGCATGCTGCGCGCCAAGGGCAATTCCATCGAAGGCGGCACCTCGGAAGTGAATCTGAACGTCATCTCCAAGCGCGTGCTGGGGCTGATGGATCACCAATGAAGAAAAGAGCGAATGGCGAATTGCGAGTAGCGAATAGGGATCGCCCTATTCGCTATTGGCTACTCGCTATTCGCCGGACGGGGAGAGACGCCGATGAGTGCGGCACCGAACATCGATAGCGATCTGGAATCCTTCCGCGCCGAGGCGCGCGCCTTCATCGACGCGAACTTTCCGAAGTCGCTGAAGGGCAAGGATCTGCTCTCCTTCATGGAAGGCTTCGGCTCCAAGGATCCGGACTTCCTGTCGTGGAAGAAGGCGATGGGCGAGAAGGGCTGGGGCATCGCGACCTGGCCGAAGCCCTGGGGCGGCGGGCTCTCGAAGGCGCAAGGCCGCGTGCTGAACCAGGAGCTGGCGCGCGCCGGCGCGTTCAATCCGATCGGCGGCATGGGCGTCGCGATGTTCGGGCCGACGCTACTCGAATACGGCAATGAAGAGCAGAAGAAGAAGCACATGCCCGGAATCCAGATGGGCACGGTGCGCTGGTGCCAGGGCTACAGCGAACCCGGCGCCGGGTCCGATCTCGCGAGCCTGCGCACGCAGGCGATCGACAAGGGCGACCATTTCCTCGTCAACGGCCAGAAGATCTGGACCTCCGGCGCGCAATATGCCGATTGGTGCTTCTGCCTGGTGCGGACCGACAACACGCGCAAGCATGAGGGCATCTCGTTCCTGCTGATCGACATGAAATCGCCGGGCGTGGAGACGCGGCCGATCCGCCTGATCAGCGGCAACTCGCCCTTCTGCGAAACCTTCTTCACCGATGTGAAGGTGCCGAAAGAGAATCTGATGGGCCCGCTCAATGGCGGCTGGACGGTCGGCAAGCGGCTGCTGCAATTCGAGCGCGACGGCCAGGGCGGCGGCAGCTCCCGCGCGGCCTCGTTCCGCGGCGCCGACATGCGCGGCGTCGACGAGATCGCCAAGCTCTATGTCGGCAGCGACGCCGCCGGCCGCATCGCCGATGCCGATCTGCGGGCGCGCGTCGCCAATCATCAGATGGACGCCGCCGCGATGCGCCTCACCGTTCAGCGCATGCAGGACGACGCGCGCGCCAATCAGGGGCCCTCGGCGGTCACGTCGATCATGAAAAACGCCAACGTCAAGGTGAACCAGGATCGCGCCGAGCTCTTGATCGAGATCATGGGCTTCCAGGGCCTGGGCTGGGAAGGCGAGACCTATTCGGAGAACGAGATCAACGCCGCGCGCAACTGGCTCTCGGGCAAGGCGCAGTCGATCTATGGCGGCTCCAACGAAATCCAGAGCAACATCATCGCGAAAAGAATCCTGGGATTGCTGGATCATCAATGAGAGGGACGATGCGAATAGGGAGTAGCGAATAGCGAGTAGGACGCCACCCTATTCGCTACTCGCCATTCGCTATTCGCCAATGAAGGAACGGACCATGAGTGCAGCGGCAAACATCGATACCGATCTGGAGGCCTTCCGCGCCGAGGCGCGCAAATGGCTCGAGGAGAATTTCCCGCCTTCGCTGAAGGGCAAGGGCGGCATGATGATGGGCGAGGGCGGACCGCCCGGCGGCGGCGACTTCGCCAAATGGAAAAAGGCGATGGGCGAGAAGGGCTGGGGCACGCCGACCTATCCCAGGCAATATGGCGGCGGCGGTCTCTCCACCGCGCAGGCGCGCGTGGTGCAACAAGAAATCGCGCGCATGGGCGCGTTCAATCCGATCGGCGGCATGGGCGTGATGATGTTCGGCCCGACGCTGCTGGAATACGGTTCGGAAGAGCAGAAGAAGAAATACGTCCCCGGCATCGTGCAGGGCACGACCTGGTGGTGCCAGGGCTATAGCGAGCCGGGCGCCGGCTCCGACCTGGCTTCGCTGCGCACGCAATGCGTCGACAAGGGCGACCACTTCCTGGTCAACGGCCAGAAGATCTGGACCAGCGGCGCGCAATACGCCGACATGTGCTTCTGCCTCGTGCGCACCGACAACACCAAGAAGCATGAGGGCATCTCGTTCCTCCTGATCGACATGAAGTCGCCGGGCGTCGAAGTGCGGCCGATCAAGCTGATCAGCGGCAACTCGCCCTTCTGCGAGACCTTCTTCACCGACGTGAAGGTGCCGAAGGAGAATCTGATGGGCCCGCTGAACGGCGGCTGGACCATCGGCAAGCGCCTGCTGCAGTTCGAGCGCGCCGGGCTGGGCGGCAATATCGGCAGCGCCGCCGGTCTCGGCCGCAGCGGCGAGACCCGCACGCTCGACCAGGTCGCCAAGGATTATGCCGGCGCCAACGACAACGGCCAGGTGGCGGATGCCGATCTGCGCGCCCGCGTGACCAATCATCTGATGGACAGCCGCGCCTTCATGCTCACCGTGATGCGCGCCCAGGCCGAGGCCAAGGGCAATCAGGGCCCGTCGGCGACGACGTCCATCATGAAAAACGCGGGCTCGCGCATCGGGCAGGAGCGCTCCGAGCTGCTCGTCGAGATGATGGGCTATCAGGGCCTGGGCTGGGAAGGCGAGGGCTTCACGCGCGGCGAACTCGATACCGTGCGCGGCTGGCTCGGCGGCAAGGCCACGACGATCTATGGCGGCAGCCAGGAGATCCAGAACAACATCATCGCCAAGAGGATTTTGGGGTTGTTGGATCATCAATGAAGAATTTCCTCCCCCGCTGTTGCGGGGGAGGTGGCGCGAAGCGCCGGAGGGAGCCAGCACCGGGCAGGCCCCCTCCGCTTCGCTCGCAAGTGCTCGCTCAGCACCTCCCCCATAACAATGGGGGAGGAAAACAGAATCGAATACGAACGCAGGGAATTGAAAAATGGCAGTCTTGAACGAAGAACAGACTCTGATCCGCGACGGCGCGAAATCCTGGGTGCAGGAGAAATCGCCCGTCACCGCCTTCCGCAAGATGCGCGACAGCGGCAACACCGACGGCTTCGATCGCGCCGCGTGGAAGGAGATGGCCGAACTCGGCTGGGCCGGTATCCTCATTCCGGAGGAGTTCGGCGGCGTGGGCCTGGGCTATCTGACGCTCGGCCTCGTGCTGGAGGAGACGGGGCGCACGCTGACGGCGTCGCCGCTGATCTCCACCGCGCTGACCGCGACGACGGCACTGCTGCTGGCGGGATCGGACGCGCAGAAGCAGAAATATCTGCCCGCCATCGCGGAAGGAAAGCTGATCGCGACGCTCGCCGTCGATGAAGGCCCGCACCACGCGCCGGAGAAGATCGCGCTGGCCGGCACCGCGTCGGGCGGCAAGGTGAAGCTGAACGGCAAGAAGACCTTCGTGCTGGACGGCGGCACGGCCGATCTCGTCATCGTCGCAGCGCGCACGAGCGGCAAGCCGGGCGACAAGAGCGGGCTCACGCTGGTTCTGGTCGACGGCAAGGCGAGCGGGCTCACGCGCCAGGCGCTCAAGACCGTGGACTCCAGGGGCTACGCCAATTTGACGTTCAAGGACGTCGAGGGCGAGGTGCTCGGCACGCTCGACCAGGGCGCCGGCGTTCTCGAAACCACGCTCGACCGCGCCCGCGCCGGCCTTAGCGCCGAGATGCTCGGCCAGGCGGCGCAGTCCTTCGAGATCACGCTCGACTACCTGAAGACCCGCGAGCAGTTCGGCCAGAAGATCGGCACCTTCCAGGCGCTGCAGCATCGCGCCGCCAAGATGTTCACCGATCTGGAGCTGGCGCGCTCCTGCGTCGAAGGCACGCTGAGCGCGATCGACCGCGACGCCAATGACGTGGCGCAGCTTGCCTCGCTGGCCAAGGCCAAGGTCGGCGATCTGGTCCACACGGTCTCCAACGAGATGGTGCAGATGCATGGCGGCATCGGCATGACCGACGCGCATGACGCGGGTCTCTACCTGAAGCGCGCCCGCGCCCAGGAAGCGACCTTCGGTGGATCGTCCTATCATCGCGATCGTTACGCGACGTTGCTGGGGTATTGAGGCACTGTCATCCCCGGCGAGGCGCGCGTAGCGCGCCGAGGGAAGGGGACCCAGGTGGAGCAGCATGCCGAAACCGCGCCACCTGGGTCCCCTTCCCCTCACGCCGCTTTGCGGCGTTCGGCCGGGGATGACAATCTTTCTTAAACCGCCACCAATTTCTCGAAGGGTCCGTCCGGCATCACCACGCGAACAGTATCGCCTGGCTTGACCGCGCCGCCGGCGATCACCACGCCCATGATGCCGGCCTTGCGGATCAGGTGACCTTCGGCGTCCTTGTCGAGCGTCGCGGCCATCAGGCCCTTCTGGAAACCGTCGAGCTGGGCGCAGGGATTGCGCAGGCCCTTCACCTCGACGACCGCGCCCTCGCCGATGTGCAGTCTTGCGTTCAGCGGCAGGCCCAGCAGGTCGATGCCGCGCGTCGTGATGTTCTCGCCCATGTCGCCCGGGCCGACGCGGAAGCCTTTCGCGTTCAACTCGTCATGCAGCTCGGCATGGATGAGATGCACCTGCCGCAGATTCGGCGTCGCCGGGTCGCGGCGCAGGCGCGACAGATGCTGCACCGTCACGCCCAGATGCGCATCGCCTTCGACGCCCAGGCCTTCGATCAGCCTGATGCTCGCGCAGACCGGTTTGCTGAAGCGGTGCGCGCCATCGCAGGCGACACCGACGACGATCACGGCCGCAGCTTCATATTGCCCGTCACGCCTGCTGCGAGCTGGTCGATGACCAGGAGCTTCACCGGCACGGCGCCATTGTTGATGCCGTAGTGCCAGGTGTCGACCATCTCCACGATGAAATCGCCCGGCTTCACGTCGAAGCTCTTGTTGGTCTCGGTGTTCACCACCGTCAGCACGCCCTCCAGCACATAGACATAGTGCGGGCCGGGATGCTGATGCTCCGGCAGGCGCGAGCCCGGCGGAAACGTCGCGATGGAGACGACGACGTTCGGGTTTGGCGGCACCACGATGGGCTGGCCGATGACCGTCGTGCTGGTCCGCGCGATGGGGTGGATGTCCACCTTGGGCGCGTCCGCGGCGATGGCCGGGCCGCAGACCAGCAGCGCGGCCCACAAGGTCGTGACGATTTTCATGCTCATACCCTCTCGATTGCCAGGGCGACGCCCTGGCCGACGCCGACACACAATGTCGCCAGCGCGCGTTTGCCGCCGGTTTTTTCCAGTTGATGCAGCGCGGTCAGCGCCAGCCGCGCGCCGCTCATGCCCAAGGGATGGCCGAGCGCGATGGCGCCGCCATTCGGATTCACGAAGTCGGCATCGTCGGGCAGGCCGAGCCCGCGCAGCACCGCCAGCGACTGGCTGGCGAAGGCCTCGTTCAGTTCGATGACGTCGAAATCGCCGATCTTCAGGCCGAGGCGTGCCAGCAATTTCTCCGTCGCCGGCACCGGCCCGACGCCCATCACGCGCGGCGCCACGCCGGCCGTCGCCATGCCGAGCACGCGGCCGCGGATCTTCAATCCGTTCCGCTTCGCCGCCTCCTCCGAGGCGATGATCATCGCCGCGGCGCCGTCATTCACGCCGGACGCATTGCCCGCCGTCACCGTGCCGGGATTGCGGAACGGCGTCTTGAGCTTGGCAAGGTCTTCGGCCGTGGTCTGCGGGCGCGGATGCTCGTCATGCAGGAAGATTGCGGGCTTTCCCTTGGCATCCTTCGAATCCACCGTGACGATCTCTTCGGCGAAAAAGCCGCGGTCGATGGCGCGGCCGGCTTTCTGCTGGCTGCGCAGCGCGAAGGCGTCCTGGTCGGCGCGCGATATCTGATAGGCCTCGGCGACGTTCTCGCCGGTCTCCGGCATCGAATCCGTGCCGTACACCGCCTTCATCTTCGGATTGACGAAGCGCCAGCCGATGGTGGTGTCGTGGTTCTCCGCCGCGCGCGGGAAGGCGCTTTCCGCCTTGCCCATCACGAAGGGCGCCCGCGTCATCGATTCGACGCCGCCGGCGATGGCGAGTGAAACCTCGCCGGCCTTCACTGCCCGCGCCGCCGATCCCACCGCATCGAGGCCCGAGGCGCAGAGCCGGTTGATCGTCGTGCCCGGCACCGTCTCCGGCAGGCCGGAGAGCAGCGCGGCCATGCGCGCGACATTGCGGTTGTCCTCGCCGGCCTGGTTGGCGCAGCCGAGATAGACGTCCTCGACCTGGCTCCAATCGACATCCTTGTTGCGGGCCATCAGCGCCTTGATCGGCAGCGCCGCGAGATCGTCGGTGCGCACATAGGCGAGGCCCCCGCCATAGCGCCCGATGGGCGTGCGCACGGCGTCGCAGATATAGGCGTCTCTCACAGCGGTCATGGCGTTCCTCGATGGCGTGTTCCGGCCAACTTAGCCAAGGCCGCCGCCATCGCCAAACACGCGTTTTGCCTGTGGAATTGCCGCTCTGGCCGGACCGCCGGGCGCACGATAGCCTCCTCGCAACGATATCGGGAGAACGCCATGAAAGCCGCCGTCTATTACGAAAACGGTCCGCCCTCCGTCCTCAAATACGAAGACGTGCCCGATCCGCAGGTGATGCCGAACGGCATCGTCATCCGCGTCGAGGCGGTCTCGATCGAAGGCGGCGACACGCTGAACCGCCAGGGCGGGGCGTTGATGACCGTGCCGCATGTCGTCGGCTACCAGGCGGCGGGCGAGGTCGTCGCGGTCGGCGCGGACGTCAAGGATTTCAAAATCGGCGACAAGGCCGTCACCACGGGCTTCAACGGCAGCCATGCGGAACTGCGCTCGGTCATGGCGCGCACCGCGTGGAAGATCCCCAAGGGCTGCGACGTCCGCAAGGCCGCCGTCGTGCCCGTGCCGTTCGGCACGGCGCATGACTGCCTGTTCGAGTTCGGCCGTCTGAAGGCGGGCGAGACCGTGCTGGTGCAGGCCGGCGCGTCCGGCGTCGGCGTCGCCGCGATCCAGCTCGCCAAGCGTGCCGGTGCGCGCGTGCTCGCCACCGCGTCGAGCGACGAGCGGCTCGAGCGGCTGAAGCCGCTCGGGCTCGACCACGGCATCAACCACAGGACATCGGATGTCGTGCAGGCCGTGATGAAGATCACGGACAACAAGGGCGTGAATCTGGTTGTTGACTCCGTCGGCGGCTCGACGCTGCAAGGCTCGCTTCTGTCGCTCGGCTATCGCGGCCGGGTCTCGATGGTGGGGGCCGCGGGTCGCGAGCCGATGCGGGTCGATGTCGGCTCGCTGATGGCCGGAAACCGAAGCCTCACCGGCGTCTTTCTCGGTGCGGAAATCGCGACCGACCGCGTGCATGACATGATTCAAGGGCTGGTGGACGAAGTTGCTGCGGGTCAGTTGCAAGTTATCATCGACAAGACGTTTCCGCTTTCGGAAGCGGCCGCCGCGCACGCTTACATTGAAAGCCGAAAAGCCGTGGGACGGGTTCTGCTCATTCCCTGATGGTAAGGGAATAGCCGTTCCGTTTCGATCGGATGCAATTCGTAAGGCTATGATTCACCAATGTTTATGTCCTCCGGCGGCGCGCCTGCGCTGCACGGGCGAAAGGACTCGTCTTCCCCGCCACGCGCTGCATATAGTGATGCAAAAGGGGAAAGCTCGAGTTGAACATCGTGGCGATGACGGAGCATCGCGCGACGCCGTGAGCTTGGTGGAGACATAGATGAGTCTTTTTGACGACGTGCAGCAATTCGTGCGCGAGGCCAATCGGGTTACGGAATTTGACGAGCTATCGCGGCTGCTGGACGGCACGATCCGTGAATTCGGTTTCGACTATTTTGCTCTCGTCCATCACTCGAGCGTCTTCAAGAAAAGACAAGCGCTGCTCAGCCTGCATGACTTTCCCGATTCCTGGGAAAACATCTTCCGCGATCGCGGCTATTTCTTCGACGATCCCGTCCTGGTGGCGTGCGAGAAATACGCGACGCCCTTCGTCTGGACGGACGTGCCGCAGCTTGTCTCGCTGACCCCCCGCCAGCGCGAAGTGCTGGACGCCGCGACCGAGGCCGGCCTCGGCGGCGGATACACGATCCCGATCCACATCCCCGGCGAAGGCACCGCGGTCTGCACCTTCAGCACCCGCATCGGCCGCGAATTGCCCAAGGCGACATTCCCGGCCGCGCAATATGTCGGCTGCTTCGCCTTCGAGGCGGCGCGCCGCGTCGCCAGCCGCAAGGCGCCGGCCGCGCCGGGCGTGGCGCGCGAACAGACGCCGCCGCGTCTGACAAGGCGCCAGCTCGACTGCGTCGTCCTGGCCGGCCGGGGCAAGAGCGACCGCGACGTCGCCCAGATCCTCGGCATCAGCGACCAGACCGTCCACCACCATATCGAAGAGGCCAAGCGCCGCTACGACGTCGCGACCCGCATGCAGCTGGTGGTGCGGGTGCTGTTCGACAACCATGTGGTGTTCGCCGACCTGCTCGACCGCGGCATCCCCTAACTAGGGGAGCGCGGGCCAAAGCGCGTCGGTGACATGTTGATTCCGCAGCCTTTTGCGGGATCTACCGATGGTCGACGTCATTACTTCCAACAACCGATACAAATACGCGCCGCTGCTCGATCAGATGCACCGGGACCGCAAGACCGTGTTCGTCGACCGGCTCAAATGGGACATCCCGGTGGT
>Ga0265338_10005427_pt1 | contig 16641 bp, 16 predicted proteins | sample 42126metaG_FD_193579 | JGI IMG/M metagenome (GOLD analysis project Ga0265338, IMG submission 193579) | Rhizosphere microbial communities from Carex aquatilis grown in University of Washington, Seatle, WA, United States - 4-21-26 metaG | ecosystem: Host-associated > Plants > Roots > Rhizosphere... | reverse complement strand
ACAGTTATAACAATAAAACAAATAGCATAAACAATAAATATGTTCAAAATATAAATACTGTTTTAAAACGGAATAGGAAAATATTAGAAGGTATTGTTTTGAATAAACCATTGAAAATTAATAAATCAAAATTAGAACAAAAGGGTTTTAGCTTTCAATATCATACCGACATTAGTCAATCAAAAAAGGGAACGGTATATTATTGCTACGATTATGGTTATGTTCCTTTAGATAACGATCATTATTTTTTAGTTAAAAAAGATAATATTGAAGATTTTTAAAACTGTTTATCTATCTATAACGTGTTAATAGCATGTTATACATAAAATTATGTCATAAACAATGGATCAAAGAATAAGCATACAGTTTTATATTAAAAGAGAATCTATAATAAAAAAGGTAGCTAGAAGATTATTCGTAGGGCTTATTGTCGTAGCTTCTATTCTGTGTATTGTATGTGCGATATTGTTTCTTGTACATAAAATTAAAGAAATACGATTTACCAAACAAAGCATTCCTCTCATTACAAAACCGAAAGAATTAAAAATGATTGATAGCCTTCACGATACGATACTATTACAATCATTACCCACAATAATAGACCAAAGAATAGATACTACAAAACCCGAAGTTGAAAGTTCAAAGCAATCGGTTGCAAGTATACATATTGTAAAGGGAGATGAAACCTTATATCGCATTTCTGTAAAGTATAACGTCTCGGTTGAACGTTTAAAGAGTCTTAATAATTTAGCAAACAACGTAATTAAAGTAGGAATGAAACTGAAGATTCCTCAAAAGGAGTAATTATGTTTTTAGGAAACATTGAATAATGATTATATTATTTGAAAAGAGAAATCTGCTGGAATAATTTGAAATAAGATAGGGCACTAATGTATCTAAATAAACGATTTTACTAGAGCCTGCTTTTAAAGCGTTCTCTAGTAATAATAAAGCGATAATAGGAGGTAATTATTTATAAGTGCTTATAATCGCTTATAAGTAATTATAGTAACAATTGGCGGGTAAGTGCGATTATATTTGTTGGTATTAATTTTATTATAACTAACACAAACGTAAAAAAGAATAATTATGGAATCTGGATTATTATCAATGGCCCAACAATTTTCAGGGCTTCCCATGGACTCATTAATAGGAGGACCATTAAATGCAGCAGCAACAGCTAACTCTGCAATGGCATTAACACAAACAAAATTTCTGTTGGACACTTGTTTTACTAAAACAAGCGTTCCTATAACTCCTGCTGTAACAGGTGTTCCAGCTTCAGCTCCCGGCGTAACACCCGTTGTACCGGAAATACCGGGAACACCAGAAATTCCTGCTCATGATAATTACACTCCAATAATGATTATAATGTCGTTAACCAGAGCTGCAATTACACCTGCATCAAAAGGAGTGGCTGCAATTCCAGCCTCTGGATCAACGCCTGCAGTACCAGCAGTACCGGCAACACCAACAGTGATTCAAAACTTTACTACACAATTTAATTTACCGTTATTAACAATAGTACCGTTAAATTCATTAGCTGTAGAAACAGTCGATATCACTTTTGAAATGGAAGTAAAATCAAGTTTTGCAGAAGATCAATCAGACACAAAAACGACTGAAATGAAAGCAGAAACTAGTTTTGAAGCAAAACTAGGATGGGGACCATTATCGGTAAGCATTAAAGGATCGGCAAGTTACGACTCAAAAGATTCTTCAACGCATAATACTCATTACGAAAAAAGCAACTCTGCAAAGTACACCGTTAATGTTCATGCAGGTCAGTTGCCACTTCCTAAAGGAGTAAATACAATTATTGAAGCATTTGCACAATCAATTCAACCAATAACAATTGGAGCATAATAGCATCATAATAAAGAAAGCATTTGAGCGTCTGTTCGCTGAAATGAGGAATTAAAACAGATACGTTAGTTAACTATATAGCTAACGTATCTGTTGCAATAAATATATATCGTAAATACTATGGCAATTTTAATCAATCAAGAATTTAAACCGAACTTTGGTTCTGATTTAAATATCGAATCAATAATAAGTGCTCCATTAGTTGCTGCTTCAAAAGCTAATGTTGTAATGGTAACAGGTCAGACTCGATTTTTACTCGATTATTGTTTTAAAAAGAACGACAATAATACCTATGAGCCTATTATGATAGAAATGTCAATGGTTAAAGGAATTGTTGATGATTCAAAATCGCCGAGTGATCAAGATTTTATAAAACAAACAGAATTAAAATTCAGTATTCCTTTACTTTGTTTGGTACCATTAAATTCATTGGCTATTGATAAGGTTAATATAGATTTTGATATGGAAATAACATCTGTTACTTCCTACGATTCAAATAAAGGCATTATTGATAAACAGGCACAATTAAAAGGGAAAATCAGTAGTCAACCTAAAGAGGGTAGTAAAAACACAGGGAATGATAATTCTAATAATTCGTCGTCAAGTCATCTTAAAGTAAATATTAATGCAGGACCATTACCTTTACCAATGGGCGTTCTAACTATTCTCGATTTATATTCTAAAGCAATACAACCAATAACGATGACAAGTAAAAACTAAAAACTAAAAACCTTTGAGTTCCTTTATGGTTACGGCTGTTCAATTAAAAATTAAAAATTAAACTAATGATAAGTTCAGATCAAACAATTCCATGTCCGGAATGTGGCACAAAAATTCCGTTCGATACCAAGCAGTTACTTATGGGAGTACAATTTCCTTGTCCTAAATGTCAATCATTAATAGGGCTTGCACAAGAAAGTAAACCATTAGTAGAAGAAGCAATGAACAAATTGGAAAAGGTAAAACAAGGAGGATTACAACGATAAAAGGCATTGAACGAGTTAAAATAATCGGTATGATTACAATAAAATCTTATCTCAAGACTATTTATTCAACACTTAATCTTACGAGGAAAAAGCGTGTTATGAATAAGTCCATAAGGGTAAAAAAAATAGATAAGCCCCAAGTTTTGCTCGAAAAAAATGATTTCACAAGAAATGCTATAACAGTAAATGTTGTATGGGATTATCCCTATAACTCATTTATAAAAGCTGATAATCCACAAACACAAGGTTATTTAAACTCTTTAACTCCCTTTTTCTTTTCACAAAATCAATATCTGATTCAGAAAATGGATAATATTCAGGTAAATATAAATGCAGAAGAAGTTTCATTGCCTTTGGGCATTGAAATAATTCTTGATCAATTTTCAAGAACAAACGAACCAATACTATAAAATATGATAAGTTTTAAAGCTTTTGTAGAAGCGATTCACGAGGCAATTATTAGTGCTAGCGATACACTAATGAATAAAAATGAAGGGTTACTCGATAAATATTTCGATCAATCGACGACTGATGTAACAGACCCGACAACAAAGGTCGTTTCAACTAAAAGTACCTTGATTCCTAAATCGGTCATTTTAGAATATCCCGTGCTTAATGCCGACGGTAAAGTGGATGTAACCGAAGTACACGTGCCTCTTATTACATTGGTTCCTTTATCAATGTCGAAAATTGAAAAAGCTACATTAACCGCTGAATTCGAAATGGAAATTGTAAATGGAGAGGTTCAACTTAACTTTAGTACAACATCAAATGTCGGTGGACTATTTAAGAAAAATCCTAAAATAACAACCGGTAAAATAGAAATCGTTATCAATCCTCAAGAAACAACAGATGGTCTAAAACAAATTGTTGAAGGTTATGAGGCTATTCTGAAGAGACAACTTAGTTAATTATCGTACAAACATACGAGTAGAACCTATCTAAATCCGATGTCCAATTTTTAAAAATTGCTTTGACTAGTATATAACTACAATGCGAATTATAGCTTACTAGATGCTATTGAACCCTATCCAGGGTTCCTCTCATCTTGTCTTTTTACACCCCGTATTTCATACGGGGCTATTGAAAATTAAACCACTTCGTGGTTGTTGACTGTGCTAACAGTCCGATAGGTTTCAATGTAAATAGCCACGGGTGAAACCCGTGGTAGAATGGATACAACGATTCCGAACCCTGAATGGGTTCAATATCAGATTGATATAAATGCTAATATCAATTAATATAAAATAAAGTTATCTTAATTAGGGTCTGCTGAAAAACGATTAAGTTCTTAAATATAAGAAATATATAGAAATAAAATTGAAATAAAGTGCAAGGAATATTTGAAATATCGTCACATTATTGTGCATCTTGGAATGCAAGAGATGAAACGAGCGCCCGCCAAAAAAGCGTGCGACGAGTGATTAGTTAGCACAATGAGGTAACAAGCGTTTTTTGGGCTTGACTTTTTGTTACTTTTTTGTCAAGAAAAAAGTAAGGCAGAGGAAAATTTAAAATAAAAAAACGATTCTCATTGACATTGAGTTATTCAGTAGATCCTAAAGACGTACAATTAAAAAAATACGATGACTTAGTAGCTCAGCTTTTCCAATTGATGCTAAACCTAATTACTAGATTCAAATATATATAATTGAGGATATTTATAGAAATTGGAATGTATTAATTTATATTAAATCAGATCGTTTGTAATGAGATGTTTATGTAAGCTTACGTTTTTAAAGAAGACTAATTTATTCTTAAAGTAACAAATTGTAATTAATTTAAAATAATATATATCAAAGCTACAATTAATCAAATAGGAAATATCCGTTTTTTAGGGATATCAGTTATTATTCTCAGTGCTTATATGGGAATGACCGGATGCAAGAAAAAAGATACTACACCAGTAGTTCCGGCAAGTTACAATCAAACAAATCTAGTGGCCGATACAGCAGGATTTAGTGCAGGAAGAACAGATGTCAGTCTAAAAAATGCATGGGGCATAGCAATAGGTCCTACCGGAATCTTTTGGATTTCGTCAAATCATACCGGTTCAACAGCAGTTTATGATTATAATGGTGCCCAAATAAAAGCAGCAGTAAATATTCCTTTAAATGCAAATCCAACCGGTGCTTCACCTACAGGTGTCGTTTTAAATACTACAACTGATTTTGTGATACCAGGAAACAACACAAGTTTGTTTATTTATGCAACCGAAGACGGTTTACTTTCTGCGTGGAATAGTACTACAGCCGGTACTACAATGACTGTTGCCGACAGATCGTCAGCCGGTGCTGTTTATAAAGGATTGACAATTGGAAGCGATGGTGGAAGTAATTTTATTTATGCCACTGATTTTCATAATGGAAAGATAGATGTGTTTGATAAAAATTTCGCCTATGTTTCAACCAAACCGTTTAGCGATCCAGCTATTCCAACAGGATTTGCTCCCTTTAATATTCAAAATATCGGAGGTCAATTGTATGTTACTTATGCAAAACAAATGGCTCCTGATAATCACGACGATCAATCGGGTGCAGGTAATGGATATATTGATGTTTTCACAACTTCGGGAACGTTGGTTAAACGCTTTGCTTCACAAGGAATGTTGAATTCACCCTGGGGTATTGTACAAGCTCCGGCAGGTTTCGGACAAGGGTCTAATATGATTTTAGTTGGAAACTTTGGCGATGGACGTATAAGTGTATATCAATCGGATGGAACGTATGTAGGTCAATTGATGAAAAACAGTGTCGTTATAAGTATTCCCGGTTTATGGGCAATTACTTTCGATTCTATAGCTCCAGCCGATCCTAATGTATTATATTTTACCGCCGGACCAAACGAAGAATCGCATGGACTTTTCGGTTACTTAAAGAAAATGTAAGAATAATGGTGAATTATGAATGGTAAATTATAAATGGTGAATTATGAATTATGAACAGCCATTTACCATTCACCATTTACCATTCATAATTCACCATTAATTAACGTTTTGTGCGCAATTGATGCCATCGAGTGCCGACGATGTTATTCCACCTGAATATCCGGCACCTTCGCCGCAAGGATAAAGATTAACTATATCAATGTGCTGATAGGTCTCTACATCGCGAGGAATGCGTATTGGTGATGATGTTCTTGATTCGACGCCAACAATAACAGCATCGTTAGTTAGAAAACCCTTCATCGATTTGCCAAACAAATCAAAACCTTTTTGCAGGCGATGTCTTAATTCCATCGGAAGCCATTCGTGAAGTGGCGAAGAGCAAAGTCCTGGTATATAAGAAGAATCGGGTAGTGATTGCGATGTTTTATTCTCAATGAAATCGACCAATCGTTGTGCCGGAGCTTTTTGTGCCCCAGTACTATGTTCCCATGCTAAATGTTCAAGATTCTTTTGCATCGACAATCCTGATAATACATTTCCCGGTTCAAACTTCTCAATGTCTTGTAACGTTATTTCAACTGCTATTCCCGAATTAGAGTATGGCGAATTGCGCATTGAGTTTGACATACCATTAACAACCACTTCTTCTGGACCGGTTGATGCGGGAACAATTATTCCACCCGGACACATACAAAACGAATAAACACCGTGTTTCTCAACCTGTGCAGTGAGCGTATATGTTGCCGTTGGCAGATTCGAATCGATAGTTCCATGATATTGAATCGAGTCGATTAATTGTCGCGGATGTTCTATTCTTATTCCCATAGCAAAAGCTTTTGCTTGAATGGAAATTGATTTACGATGCAGTAATTCATAAATATCGCGAGCCGAATGTCCGGTAGCCAGTATTACAGCATTTGTTTTTATTGTTTCGTTACCATTAATAGTAATCTGGGTAATTCTTTTATCTGATATTTCTAGGTCAGTAAGCTTAGAATCGAAACGAATGCTACCTCCGCAATCTAAAATCGTATTCCTGATGTTTGTAATAATGTTTGAAAGTCTATCGGTACCAAGATGCGGATGCGATTCGATAAGTATATCGGGATCGGCACCATGAAGCACAAATAATTCGAGTACACGGTTGGTATTTCCTCTTTTGTTCGATCGGGTATATATCTTACCATCGGAAAATGTTCCGGCACCTCCCTCACCATAACAATAGTTCGATTCAAGGTTTAATAAACCGTTTTTATTTAATTCAGCCACATCGGCTTTACGACGTTTTACATCTTTACCTCGTTCTATAATTACGGGACGTAATCCTTTTTCGATTAAGGTTAATGCTGCAAACAATCCGGCAGGTCCTGCACCTATCACAACGATTTCTTTTGCTTGTGAAACATCTTTCCGATTAAACGGAAGTATAGCTTCATTACCATTATATTCTTCATCCCACACCACAAAAACTTTAAGGTTGATGGCTATCTGACGGTTTCGTGCATCGATGGAGCGTTTCATTACTTTACACGCGGTGATGCTCGTTGGGTTTATGTTTGCAAGAGCTGCAACGTTGATCTTTATATATTCGATGTCGTTAGCTTGCGATGGTGCAAGTTTAAGTTGAAATTCCTGTTTCATTTTTTTTTTACTTTTCCACTGATTACACTGATGAATACAACACAGATAATAATTGAGAATGGATTTATGTTATATTTCTATGTGTTACTTTAATTCTAATTATTACTTATCCACTGATTACACTGATAAAAACAACACCGATAATGATTAAGAAAGGATATGCCTTATATGTTTCTACTTTATTTCAATTATATTTCTTATTTATAGTAGCTTAATCGATTTTTTATTAAGCTCTACTTAAAGTTGTTTTTTTATCAATTGATTGTTGAAATACCATTATTCAAAATGGAAAGAGAGTAAAAACATTTTGGTTTGAAGTCTATCTATTACTCTATTATAGTCAATTGTAGGTTCATGAATCAATATGTCTTTTAATCCATAACTCATTTTTAATTCTGTTGATAATTTGAAATAGGTCATGTAAAAATCTATTCCTGCACCTACTTCAAAAAAGTAATCTACAGGTTTGAGCTTGATTGTATAATCTGTGTTTTTTTGACTTTTTCGACGTGTTTCCAGGTCGTACCTTACATTACCTCCCCCGATAAGATAGGGACGGTAATTGTTAATGCGCATTCCTTTTAATTTCAATAGTATGGGAAGCTCAACATCAATTGTTGGAATAACCATATCGTAGGTATAGAATAGAACTGAATCGGGATATTCGGTGCTATGCATTTTATATTGAATGTTACGTTGTCCAAAATCCATTCCCGGCAACATTCGTATGCTTAGATATTTAAAAAGATTCAATTCGGCAATCATTCCAAGATTAAATCCTGCCTGACTAACAGGTTCAAAACCGTATACCGAATCGCTTTTGGGTTTGAATAGTAAATCGGCCGATGGTTTGGCACGGAAAAACATATTGTTATATCCCAAAGTAAACCCCATATGAAACTGATCGTTATCGTAATTAGGATTATTAGGTACCTTCTTGCGTTGTGCGTTAAGAGCACTACAGACGAAAAGGCATATTATGAATGCAAAGCAATATTTATGTTTTATGATATTCAATATAAAAAAAGTATAAACTATTTATCTGCCATGTATATAGTAGCTATGCCAAACGAAACCGGAATAATTTTAGTATTTACAAAACCGACTTTTAATAAAATCAATTCAAAAGCTTTACCGAAAGGAAACTCTTCGACCGATTCGGGAAGGTAGGTATAAGCTCTATGATCTTTCGATAACACCTTTCCTATGGTTGGCAGTATATGCTTAAAATAAAACCAATACAGTTGCTTGATAGGGAATGATGTAGGTTTCGAAAACTCAAGTATTGCAACAACACCTCCGGGTTGCAAAACCCTTAGCATTTCCGATAATCCTTTCTCTAAATTTTCAAAATTCCTAACACCAAAACCAACGGTGATTGCATCAAATGTGTTTTCAGAAAAACGAAGATTTTCCGAATCTCCTTGCTCCAGTTTGATGACGTTCGATAGTTTTTGTCTTGCTATTTTTTCATTCCCGTACTGTAGCATTCCTTCTGATATATCTATTCCTATTACAGACGTTGGTTTAAGACCTAACGATGCAATTGCAAAATCGCCCGTTCCTGTTGCTATATCGAGAATTGCTTTCGGATTATATCTTTTAAGGTTATTGATAGCTCTGCGACGCCATAAACGATCAATGCCCATTGACAGCACATGATTGAGAAAATCGTATCGATGTGCTATAGCATTAAACATGTTGGAGACTTGTTCTTTTTTGTTATTTTCGTTTGGATTATATGGATTTGCCATAGTTTTTACTCACATTTGTATTTTGATGTAAAAATAAACATTTTAAATCTGATGGAACTATTTCTTTCTTCATTATATACTGCTTTTTTTTGCATTCTTATTCTTCGATTACCTTTTTTTAAAATCAAAGGCATTCCTTCGTATGTTTTTGTTGCTGTCTTTTTACTGAAACTGCTTGCTGCATTAGCCTTAACCCTTATTTATACTTATTATTATAAAGATCGAAGCACGGCCGATATCTTTAAATATTTCGACGATGCCAAGATTCTGTTTGCTGCTTTAAAACATAAACCCTTTGATTATTTTAGAATGGTAACAGGCATTGGAGCCGGTTCGCCCGATCTTAAACACTACTATTTAGATTGTAATTACTGGTACAAAAAGTTCGATTATATGATGTATAACGACAATCGTACTATTATTAGATTCAATGCAATAGTACTACTTTTTTCTTTTGGTAAGTTCTTTGTTCATAATGTGTTTATATCTTTTCTATCAATGATAGGTTTAATGGGCATTTATAAGGTATTTGTACAATATTATGAATCAAAAAAGATGGAATTACTTGTTGCAATCTTTCTTCTTCCTTCGGTACTCCTTTGGACGTCGGGAACGTTAAAAGAAGGTCTTGTCGTGTTTGCTTTCGGATTGTTCTTTTACAGCCTTTGGAATATGTTGTATAAAAGATATAGGTTAATAGATTTAATTGTATGCTTATCAATGATATTCATTCTATTATTAGCCAAATATTATGTTATAGCTTGTGCTATTCCGGGGATACTTTTTCTGCTTGGCAAACGAATGTTTATGATTAAAAATAATGTTATAGCAGTAGCAATATCATTAGTCGTTTGCTTTCTGTTTTTGACTCTAGGACGTTTTATTGGAGGAAGTCTGGATGTTATCAACACGCTAACTTATAAGCATAATGACTTTGTTACCTTTTCGCTTTCTTTAGATAAGGTAGGTAGCCTGATGGATACATCGATGCTTAAACCGAACCTGATTGATTTTAGCAAACATATTCCCGATGCTTTATATAAATCGTTGTTTAAACCCTTCCCTTGGGATGTTCATAATGTAATGTCGCTTTTACCTGCTGCAGAAAATGTACTTCTTGTGGTTTTATGTTTACTGTGTTTGTTTCGATTTAATCGTCAGAAACAGCAGGTGGAACTTCTAGTATTCAGCATAAGTTTTGTACTCTGCCTGAATATTCTTAATGGATTGATCGTTCCTGTTTTTGGAGCTTTAGTGCGCTACAAAGTACCGGCTATGCCGTTCTTATTTGCACTATTACTTTGTTTGATTGATGTGGGTTGGAAAAAAAGTACTGTTACGAGTAATGATAGTAACTCGTAACAGTACCGGGATATTATTTTATTAATGTTTTCAAGCTTTTAATGTAGCCGTCCCAATCGGTGATGGGTTTACGGGCAACACCTGAATCGACTGCAGCTTTAGCAACAGCTACCGAAACAGCTACCAATAAACGTTTATCGTTTGGTTTTGGAATGATGTATTCATTATTAAAAGTAAGATCATTGTTTTTGAATGTGTCTTTAACATATTGAGGAACCTCTTCTTTTGCAATTGAAGCAATAGCATGAGCGGCTGCCAGTTTCATTTCTTCATTTATTTTTGAAGCTCTAACATCAAGAGCACCGCGGAAGATGTAAGGGAATCCTAAAACATTATTAACCTGATTAGGTTTATCGCTTCTACCGGTTGCAAATATAATATCGTTGCGTGAAGCCATTGCCAATTCGTAAGAAATCTCAGGGTCAGGATTAGCTAATGCAAATACGATAGGATTTGGTGCCATTGTTTTTACCATTTCGCTCGAAAGAACATTTCCTTTCGATAAACCGATGAAAATATCAGCATCTTTCATTGCTTCTGCTAATGTTGTAAGGGTAGTATCAACCGCAAAGAACTGTTTTGAAGCATCTAATCCGGCTCTTTTTAAGGTTAAAACACCTTTACTGTCGAGCATCATCATGTTTTCTCTTTTTGCTCCCACAGCAATATACATCATTGCACATGATATAGCAGCAGATCCTGCTCCGTTAATAACAAAACGGGCTTTAGAAATGTCTTTACCGGCTATTTCGCAAGCATTAATCAAAGCAGCAGTAGAAACGATGGCCGTACCATGTTGATCGTCGTGCATAACCGGGATATCGAGTTCTTCAATTAATCGGCGTTCTATTTCAAAACATTCCGGAGCTTTAATGTCTTCGAGGTTAATACCGCCAAATGTTGGAGAAATGGTTTTTACTGTTGTAATGAATGTTTCAACATCTTCTGTTCCGAGTTCAATATCGAAAACATCAATACCGGCATAAATTTTGAATAACATACCTTTACCTTCCATTACCGGTTTGCCGGCTAACGGACCTATATTCCCCAAACCTAAAACTGCTGTTCCATTCGATATAACAGCAACAAGATTACCTTTTGCAGTATATTTATAGACATCTTCAGGATTTTCTTTAATCGCCAAACATGGTTCGGCAACGCCTGGTGAATAGGCTAAGGATAAATCGTTTTGTGTACTGTATTCTTTTGTCGGAGTAACTTCTATTTTCCCCGGTTTCCCTTTAGAGTGATAATGTAAGGCCATAAATTATTTAAATTACAAGTTTTAAAAAGGTCGCATTTCTATTGCGAAACGGTTACCCATCTAAAGGGCAAAGATACTTTTTCACTTTTTTATTACAAAATAGATTTATACTATTATTCGATAAAAATAATATTATTTTTACCTGTACAATTTTAAAGAAAAGACTATGTCAAAAAACGCAAAAATACGTGCCTATTATGTTTTGAGTTTGATCTTCATTCTTTATATGTTTGACTATGGTGATAGGCTGGTAATCACATCTTTCCTCGATTCTATAAAACACGATTGGCATGTATCCGATACTCAATTAGGAATGTTAACGGGCATTGTCAATTTGTTTGTTGCTCTATTTGTATTGCCTATGTCGATACTCGTAGATCGTTGGAGTAGGAAAAAAATGATTGCAATTATGGCTTTACTCTGGAGTTTTGCAAGTTTAGCATGTGCTTTTGCAATGAATTATGAGCAATTATTAGCATTTCGAGCTTTAACCGGATTAGGTGAAGCGGCTTATGCTTCGGCTGCCGTTGCTCTCATCTCCAAATCGTTTCCTCGCAATAACAGAGCCCAGCATATTGGCATTTATAATGCCGCAGCTCCTTTAGGTGCCGGTCTGGGTATTATGATTGGTGGTCAGATTGCCGTTACCTTGGGATGGCGTTATTCTTTTGGGTTGGTTGCTCTTCCGGGTATGATATTAGCATTGCTATTCTTTACCATCAGCGATTATCAAACACTTCCATTGGACGAAGAAAAAGATTCCAAAGAAAGTTCATGGACTGGGTTATTTCGTTCTATTAAAAACATCTTGAAGATTCGAACACTTTGGTTTGTTTATCTTGCTTATGCAATAATCATTGGAGTTAATACTGCTATGCTCGATTGGTCGACCGTTTACTTTACCCGCTATCATGGTCTTGGACAAAAACTTGCTTCGTCTATTTCAGGAGGAATTGCAATATTAATTTTAGTTGGTGCTCCTTTAGGAGGTATTATTGGCGACAGACTTAATCGTAAAAACAAAAACGCATATCTATTATTCTCAGCAATCACAACCTTTATTGCCGCTATTGCGTTATATCTGGCATTGATGATTAATAATTTGACTCTGGTAATTGTTTGTTTTGGTATTTTCGGTGTGTTCTCCGTTACGTTTCTAGCTCCTGCTACTGCTGTCATTCAAAATGTGGTTCAACCGGGTATGAGAGCAGTTGCTTTTGGCTTTAATGTATTGTTTATGAATTTTATCGGTGCTTTTTCTTTTCCCATTATTATCGGCAAATGTTCCGATTTAGTCGGTTTGCATCGTTCGTTGTTTTTGCTTCCATCAATAATGATTCTTGCAGGAATATTATTTATGTCCTGTTTGAAACAGTATCAACGCGACAAAAACTAATCTAATTGTAGTATATGAAAGTTACTCTTTTTAAAAAGAATCCAATAGTGTATTCTTGCAATTCATATTTGATTTCAGGAACATGGAATACTTTGAAAGATGTAAATACCCTGATCGATACCGGTACCGACGATTTTATATTTCAAGAACTTCAAACGCTATCTACAGGGGTTGGAAAGCGTAGGGTTGAACAAATAATCCTCACTCACGAACATTTTGATCATTCGGGTGGATTACCAATATTAATTGAGAACTATAATCCGAAGATTATTGCACTTTCTGAAAGTATGCCCTATACGCATAAGGCATCGGAGGGAATGGAAGTTATGGTGGGCGATCGATTAGCTCAAATATTTCTTACTCCCGGTCATTCAAGCGATTCTATTTGTATTTATATACCAGAAGAAAAAATGCTGTTTTCGGGCGATACACCGCTCTTTATCAAATCACCCGGAGGAACCTATATTAAAGAATATATTGCAGCTTTAGAACTGTTACTTTCTCTTGATATTACTACAATATATTCGGGTCACGATTATCCGATTGAGAAAAATGCCCATAATATACTTCTAACATCGTACGAAAATGTATTAAAAAGTGAGATCTTATAGCGTTCGTTCGTATGTAAATAGAACGATGTAAATGTAAGATTGTATTGCTTTTAGATTATATTCTGGGATGCCTTACTAATGTTATATGTAACAGCATTTGCAAGCTTGATTACAAACGCTGTTAATATCTTGTTTTTGGTTTCATTTTTTCCAAATAAAACATACCTTTGCAGATAAAGGTTAGAACAAAGCTTATATTAAGCCATGGCAGAGTTTACACAAGAAGAAAAAGATAAAATAGAAGCTGAGTTTGCTAAGGTTTTAAGTTATTGCCCAAAGGTTTATACTGATCCTGAAAGTATGGCAATGGTACGTAAGGCCTTTGATTTAGCCAATAAGGCGCATTATGGAAGTCGTCGGAAATCGGGCGAACCATATATTTTCCATCCCTTAGCAGTTGCAAAAATTGTTTCGGGCGAGATGGGGCTTGGTGTTCGTTCAATCATAGGTTCGTTACTACACGATGTTGTTGAAGATACCGATTATACCGTTGATGATATCCGCGATATGTTTGATGATAGGATTGCATCAATTATCGATGGTCTTACCAAGATAAAATCAGCTCTTAAAACCAAATCATCGCAAGCCGAGAATATTCGTAAAATGCTTCTTACGCTTTCCGAAGATGCACGGGTGATTCTTATAAAAATAGCCGACCGTTTGCATAACATGCGAACAATGGATTCAATGGCTCCCGACCGTCAAATAGGTATTGCTGCCGAAACCCGTATGCTATTTGTTCCTTTGGCACATAGAATGGGGTTTAATGCTATTAAAACGGAACTCGACGATCTTTGTTTGAAATATGAACTTCCTCAGGTATTTAAAGAAATAACCGAGAAGCTGAAAGACACCGAACGTCGACGCCAGCATTATCTTAATCGTTTCTGCATTCCTTTAATGATAAAGCTTGAAAGCAATAATATGGAATTTGATATTACATCGCGTTCCAAATCCATTGCATCAATATGGAATAAGATTCAATATAAAAAAGTCCCTTTCGAAGATATTTACGATCTATTTGCCGTAAGAATTATTCTTAAAAATGTTCCTCACGAAGAAGAAAAGAATATATGTTGGCGTGCATATTCGCTTATAACCGACGAATATCAACCTAATCCGGACAGACTTCGCGATTGGATCACTTCGCCACGCGAAAATGGTTATGAATCGCTTCATACAACCGTTATGGGACCGGAAGGTCGTTGGGTTGAAGTGCAGATCAGAACCACTCGAATGGACGAAATTGCCGAACGTGGACTTGCTGCACATTGGAAATACAAAGGTCAAAGCTTTGAAGAAGGGCAGCTTGATATCTGGTTAAAGAAATTAAAACAAACACTACACAATCCTGAAAGTGACGCACAATCGTTTCTCGACGATTTTAAATTGAATCTTTATACCTCCGAAATATTTGTATTTACTCCTTCGGGCGAATTACGAAGAATGCCTAAAGACTCTTGTGTGCTCGATCTTGCTTTCGATATACATACAAAATTAGGGATTCAATCGGTTGGAGGAAAAATCAACAGACATAAAACAGTTCCGCTTGATCATAAATTACAAAGTGGCGATCAAGTTGAAATTATTACATCCGATAAACAAATCCCTCAGCAATCGTGGCTCGATTTTGTTGTTACCGCCAAAGCTAAAAACAGTTTGCGTTTCCTCTTTAAAAACGAGAAAAAGAAAAGCATCAAACGCGGACAAGCTATTGTTGAGATAATGATCAAAGAACTTGGATACGATCCCGAAGAACATATCTATAGAAAACTACTCGATTATTATTTTTGTGCTACCAAAGCCGAGTTATTCCTTCATGCAGCCGAAAAAGGCTTTGATGTTGAAGAGTTTAAAAATGCAGTTCATAAGAAGCGTGAGAATAAGATTATCAAATACTGGAAAGTACAATTTGATAAAGTGGTTAGTTTAATGACTGAAGCGTTGCCTGACGAAACTGATGAAACGGTTGCTGACGACAACGACGATGCTATAGCTCTTTCCGAATCGGAAAGTTATATTGTGGCTAGTTGTTGCAATCCAATTCCCGGTGACGAGATCTTAGGCGTTCGACGTGGTATTACGCTCAATGTTCATAAGGCTGATTGTAGTAAAGTTACTGAATATGTCGATAGTCCTGATGTTGATATTGTAAACATTAAATGGGTTAAACAAGAAAAACAAGCCTTTCTGGTTCGTATTAAATTATCGGGTTACGATCGATTAGGTTTGTTGAACGATATAACTCAGGTTCTTTCTAAAGATTTTGAATTAAATATTAGAACATTGCATTTCGATACTACCGAGAAATATTTCGAAGGTCTGGTCGATTTATATATATTAGATGTACAACATCTCAATAATCTTATTTCTAAGATTCAAGATATTGAAGGTGTTAAGTTGGTTGAACGCGTTGAAAAAATCGAATAAACAACCTACTGCTTACTGTCATTTCAACCCAAATTTCGCAATACAATATCAATAAATATCGACAACGTAATCTATTATTATAAGGTAATAAGGTTTGGTGTCGTTCTTCTGCTATTCTTGCACCCAGTATTTCATGCGGAGCATTTCATCTTAAACCAATCGTGGATTCTAGCTCCAAAGGCTCTACCTCTGTTTTAAAGAGTTTTGTATTTGCATTTACATAGATTAACCAATATACTATTCTATTTACAGGCACAGCCTGTCAAGATATGTTCGACTAAGGTAGAACCTTAGTCGAACGCACTTTGATGTAAAGCCTCAACTTAATAAGAACCAAATATCAACCTTAAATAATAGATTAGTTTTCGATAAGTTGTAAACCTTGATTACGATAGAAAGGGATTTTGTGATCACTACTAATGAAGGTAAATTTACCAGCGATAG
>Ga0265338_10005425_pt1 | contig 16647 bp, 11 predicted proteins | sample 42126metaG_FD_193579 | JGI IMG/M metagenome (GOLD analysis project Ga0265338, IMG submission 193579) | Rhizosphere microbial communities from Carex aquatilis grown in University of Washington, Seatle, WA, United States - 4-21-26 metaG | ecosystem: Host-associated > Plants > Roots > Rhizosphere... | reverse complement strand
CTGTGCCTGGGGGCCAGAAATGAGGCCTTCAGGCACCTGACAAACGGAAACACAACCGACTTGCAGCGGCAAAAACTCAACGGCAGAGCCGAGCATCGCAGGAAAACAGCATTTTTCCGCAAGCTGTGAAGTCGTGCCCTGATACAAGACCTTATACGCCGGAGTTTCTCCTCTACCGGCAAGCCCCCTACATCGAAAAAAACGCCATCACCAGTTTTCCAGACTGGCGCAATTCACTACGGTTGAGGCGTAAGCGTGATGCTGGGTACGGACCCGGAGAGGGTAGTGGAAATTGAATCTCCGTCGGCCGTGCCATAGAAACTTGAACTGAAAGTCGCCGATCCCGTTACGGTGCCGTCGCTATTCAGTGTTCCGGTGAACGTTACGGTGAAACTTGAGCCGGAGCTTGTGAATGTGTTGACGAAGTGGCTGGCGTTGCCTGAGAGCGGGCCGGCTGCGGTCACCGAGGAGGGGTTAGTTGCACAGTCGCCAATGGGGCACGCCGCGACCGTTATGCCGATGTTGGTGGGAACGCTGCCTGTTCCACTGATAGTGCCGTCGCTGTTTTCAATCAGACTGAGAATGATGTTTCCACTTGCAGATGCGGCGTAGCTGTCGCCATCCGGATCAGGGAACGTGCCCTCGAAAGAGGCGTTGAAGCTGCCGCTATAAGTTTGCCCAGGGGCGAAAGTGGCCGTCACGCTTTGGTCTGAGTTCATGTCGACGACGCACGGTCCAATTCCTGTGCAGGCTCCTGACCAGCCAACGAGATTGTCGCCGGCGGCGGGGTTTGCTGTAAGCGTAACGGAGGTTCCGACGGGAAATGAAGCGCTGTCGCTGGCGCAGTTCCCGCAGAGAATTCCGTCTGGGTAGGATTCAATTGAACCTGTGCCGTTACCTGAGGCAACGCTGGCGGTAAGCGTATAGGTCTGCAACTGGGTGGGCGTGAATTCGGCGGTGCTCGTCGGTTCAGCCTGCTGCGAGTCGGGGGCGGCGAGCGTGGTTTCTGTGGTGACTCCATTCGAAGTCTCGTACAGGGTGATTGGCGTGGTGTTGTCCGGCGCATTGGTTGCAGGCGAGGTGCGCAAAGGGCCGATGCAGGGATTCGGGGCGCCAGACGGATTCTGGATCTCAGAAACATCACGTTGCAACTGGAGAAAATTGACCATGGACGAGAAGATGCCCAAGCCGGTGTCGGCTACATCATCCAATATTTTCGCGCCGGCATTGGCCACCACATCGCAGGGCGATGGCGCCGGGCTGGAGGTGGCTGCCGCGCTGACATAGGAACCTGCTGCGCTCCAACCGATCTGTAGCGCCTCAATGGCGTCAGGGGCCAAGCCATAGATGGATGCCGCAGCGGAAGCATATCCCCCGAGGACTTCCGCGCCGAAGCCATAATAGAGAGTGCCGAAAAACTGCAACAATTTACCTTCCTTGGCGGCATAGGTCTGCATGTACTGCTGGCCTGCGCATGCCTCCTCGGCGATTTCTGCAGGCATTAGTTCACCATTGGGGCAGGCTGTAACTCCGCTGTCTTCGGGCTGGAACTGAGACGACGTCGATCCGCTCTCTTCCGCCGCGTAAGTGGGGGTGAAGGAGGAAGGTATCTGGCTGTAAATCTCGGTTATGTATGCCAGGATGAGTTGGTCCGACATAGCAAGGGAATTCGAATCCAGGCTGACGACGACGCCGTTGCTTGTGGTCATGGCGGCGCTTTGGCCAGGGTTGTTCATCACGTAGGTCACGCTGGCAATGAGATAGTTGACGTCGCCGTTGTATGAGCCGAGATCGGAGCCCAGGGCAGACCAGCTATTGGTTGTGGCATCGGCCCCGAGGGTAGACGAGACGTTCAAGCCTGACTGGAGGTAGTACAATGTGAGGGCTCCGGTTGTTGCACCGGCCGGAAGCGAAGGAATCGCGAGGACAGACAAACCGTTGAACACATTCGAGGTGTAAAGCATGCTGCCGGAAACCTGGATCACCTGCAATTCGACGTTATCCCCAGAGAACGACGCCGGAGTGTAGTATCCGCCTGTGACGGGCAGTGGGGGCACCATGAATTGGACAGTTGTACTGGTGACCGCATAGGCCGGAACGGAAATGGGGGGGTCTCCGGCTACCGGAAACAGCAGGACAGAAGTTGCGCCATTAGTGTCGAAACCCGTACCGGTAATTGTCAGTGGCTGGAGCGGCGTGATGGAAGTCGCACTGAGGGAGTTGATCTGGATATTGCCGCTGCTTGCAGCACTCACAGTGAAGCTTATCGCGTTGGAGGCCCCCCCGCCGGGGGCGGGGTTGGTGACGACTACGGGATAGGTACCTGCAGTGGCCTGATCGCTTGCGGTGAGCTGGATGGTCAACTGGGTTGCGCTGACGAGTGTGGCCGCGTGAGCCGCACTGTTGTAAGTCACCGTTGAGCTGGAAAGGAAGTTAGTGCCCGTAATGGTGAGTGTTTGCGCGGCCGCGCCTACGGTGGCCGACGAGGGCGCGAGGCTGACGATAGTCGGCACCGGATTACTGGTCGAAGCGTTCACGCTGAAGTTGACTGCGTTGGAGGCTCCTCCACCAGGAGTGGGGTTGGTGACGACCACGGGATAGCTGCCTGCTGTGGCCTGATCACCTGCGGTGAGCTGGATGGTCAACTGGGTTGCGCTTACGAATGTGGCTGTGTGGGCAACGCTGTTGTACGTCACCGTTGAGCTGGTAAGGAAGTTAGTGCCGGTAATACTTAGAGTTTGCGCGACCGTGCCTGCCGTGGCCGACGAGGGCGAGAGGCTGGCGATGGTCGGAACTGGATTGGTGGTCACCGCGTTCACGGTAAAGTCAACCGCGTTTGAGGCACCTCCGCCGGGAGTGGGGTTGGTGACGACCACGGGATAGCTGCCTGCTGTGGCCTGATCACCTGCGGTGAGCTGGATGGTCAACTGGGTTGCGCTTACGAATGTGGCTGTGTGGGCAACGCTGTTATAGGTCAGCGTTGAGCTGGAAAGGAAGTTAGTGCCGGTAATACTGAGTGTTTGCGCGACCGCGCCTGCCGTGGCCGATGAGGGCGAGAGGCTGGCTATAGTCGGCACCGGATTGGTGGTTACCGCGCTCACGGTAAAGTCCACCGCGTTTGAGGCTCCGCCGCCGGGAGTCGGATTGGTGACCACCACGGGGTAACTGCCTGCCGTGGCCTGGTCACTCGCGGTGAGCTGGATGGTTAACTCGGTTGCACTGACGAATGTGGCCGAGCGGGACGCGCCGTTGTAGGTCACAGTGGCAGCGGAAAGGAAGTTTGTGCCGGCAATGGTGAGTGTTTGCGCGGCAGCGCCTTCAGTGGCCGACGAGGGCGAGAGGCTTGCGATGGTCGGCACCGGATTGTTCTGGTCTTGCCCGGAACCTCCACCGTCTCCGCCGCTTCCGCTGCCTCCACAACCAGTGAGCAACAAACCAATGCCAAGAAACAAAACAACATTAAGGGAATACAAAGATGCCAGGCCGGCAACTTGCAACACAGTCCGCTCGGACTTCATTTGGAACCTTTCCGGGGAATGGGTTGCTGCTATTGCCGTTCTATTCGAGTGCCCCAAGGCGACTCTGAACTGCGTTCGCCGAGGCGCCAAGAATCCTGTTTGTTTCCCACGACATCGCCATCGCCGTAGACTTCACCGGTCGCGATACCGCTTTTCCGGAATCAGGAGTTCCTCGGCTCTGAAAAATAAAACGATGCCGTTGCCTCAACTCGAAAGGCCGGAATTCTGGTTGTTGCTTTAAACTGCGAATCACTATACCCCCATTTACTTCAACTCACCATCTATATTTATCCATTGGACATCGCAAAGCCCCGGACAGGTTAACTTCGTCTCTATAGGGACCCTCAGTCGGCAATATCGAAACACTCTATCCGTCATCGGATTTCGCCGCCTGCGATAGAAGTTTCAACTCACACGCAAATCCACAGATCCAGACGCTCTCAAACTGGCGCTCAATTACCAAATGTTACAAATCTGTTAAAATCGAACTTGCGGAAAGCTCGGTAATCCTCAGTCAATCCCGCCGATAAAGCAGCTATGATCCTCTACCTAATGCGCCACGCCAATGCCGGAGTCTATCGCGGCAACCCTCTTCTTGACGTCAAACGCGGCCTTGTGAAGGAAGGTAAAGAGCAGTGCATGCTGATGGCGCGGGTGATGGGGGCGCTCAAGGTTCAGGTGGACGTGATTGTTTCAAGCCCGCTGAAACGTGCCCTGCAAACGGCGCAGTTTGTGGGCACCGAGCTGGGCTACGACGCGAAGGTTGAGGTGAGTCCCGCGCTTGGGCTCGACGGCAGTTACATGGCCTTCCAGGCGCTGCTCGCAAAATACGCCGATCGTGACGGCGTGCTGATGGTGGGCCACAATCCCAACTGCTTTCAGTTTCTGGGACATTTGATTACGGGGAACGGCGGCGCGGCCATCCGCATGCGCAAAGGTTCTATTGCCCGGGTTGATATGGATAACCACCCGCCGCGGCTGCAGTGGCTTATTGATCCGCGCTCGGCGCGCGCCATTTACGGCAACGTGACAAAGAGCTCGCGGCCAAAGACCTCGCGGAAGTAGCCCGCCTCGCGACGCAGCGACCATAGTTCAAGCTCAGCGCCAGTGCGTCCCGGCCTGACTTCAAGGTGAACACGCTTAGGGTAGACCTTGACCACTACGCGCAGCACGTCGCTGGCGCGGTCCTGATTGAGTGCCACCGCCAGCCGCAGCAGCACCACGGCTCGATCAACATTCTGATGCTCCTGGGCGGGAATGTTGCGCAGCGCGCGATCGTCGGGCTGCGGGCGGCTCTTGCCAAGGTAGCGCGCAATCGCTGAGACAATTGTCCGCTGCTGCTGCGTATAGCCGTAAATTTCAGTGCTGGAAACAATGTATTGCGTGTGCCGGTGATGGCCCTGGTGGTTAATGAATTTGCCGGTGTCGCGCAGAATGGCCGCAGCAGAAATCCAGCTCTCGTATTCAAGAGGAAGATCGTGAAGGTGCTTGAGCGCGCTGAACAGTTGCATGGCGTGTGCGCGAACCGGCTCGGCCTGCTTTGTGTCTACTCCGTAACGCCGCGCCGTTGCCAGCACACTTTCCCAGCGCTCGTGTTCAAACTCGCGATGCGCTTTGGCGCGCGCGTCTTGCCCGGCCAGCATTTGCGCCAGGATGCCGTCGCGCAGGCCCAGAGGCGAGTAACGGAAGCCCTGAAGGCCGAAGCTCTCAAGAAGCTCGGCATATACCTGTGTGCCAGCCACAATAATTTCGGCGCGGCGCGGGCCAATGCCCTGGATTGCCTCGCGTTCAGGCAGAGACATTTTGGCGAGTTTGCCGGCCAGCTTGCGAACCGCGGCTGTGGGGACAACTCCCGCCGCGGCGGACTTTGATCTGGCTCCGCGCTGGCCGGAGGATTTCCCTGCCCCTTTGCCGGCGATTGCGCCTGCCATCCAGGCGTCACACAGCGCAGCCGCTGTGCCTGAAGTGGCAATGACCTGCGGCGCGCGGCCCGGTAGAATTTTGCGATGGGCCCGGCGCAGTTCGCGGCCAATCAAGCGGCGCATGCGCTCCAGACCATCCTTAGGCGCTGGGTCGGTGTTGAGAAATTGCTCAGTGAGACGCACTGCGCCCAGCGGAAGGCTGATGGTCTCCACAATCCGCTTGTGCTCAGAGAGCGTGATTTCGCAACTGCCGCCCCCGAGGTCGAGCAGCAGCACGCGGCCGCTTGTGCCCGGCTCGTTGCTCATCACGCCCAGGTGAATGAGCCGGCCTTCTTCAAGCCCCGAAATGATTTCAAGATTCCAGCCCGTCTCGGCTTTGACCCATGCCTGGAACGCAGCGCCGTTGCGGGCGTCGCGCATGGCCGATGTCGCCACGACGCGGATCTGGTCGACGCCATGCGACTGCACCGCGCGCTGAAAACGCTTGAGAGCGCGCAGCGTGGCTGCCATTGCTTCAGGCGAAACCAGCCCTGACTCGAAAACGCTTGCACCGAGCCGCGTCACTTCGCGATCTTCGGCCACTGTCTTTAACTGGTGCGCTAAAACGCGCGCGATTTTAAGCCTGCATGAATTGGAACCGATATCGATGGCGGCAAAAGTGGGCATGGCTGCTTGGGTTGCGCTCCAGGGAGTGAGAATCGACCCTTCGCCAAGATACACGACTGGGGTTGGCTGTTGCAGTGCAGCGTACGTTCAGCGCGGATTGATTACTGCCGCCGGCCGATCGTGGATCTCAAACCAGCCAACCACGCGGCGTTCGTACTCTTCTGGCGCAGTGGAGAGAGCGCCGCAGTGGCCTGCGCCGGCCGGCTCCCACAATTGCGCACTGGGGTCTCCGGCTTTGATCCGCTCTGAATTAATGGGCGGCAGATTGTTGTCGGCAAGTCCGTGAATCAGCAGTATTGGAACGTGCGAAAGCGCGGCGGCCTTTTTAGGAGATGAGCTAGCCAGATCGACTCCATATTTGTATTGCGCGTAAATAAGGCCTGCTTCAACGGTGGGAAACAATAATGTGCGGCCAAGCCACGGGCCAGTGCCGAAGGTCTGGCCCATGCGAAGGTAAGCTGTTTCACGAAAGCTGGAGAAGCCGCTTTCAGACACAACGGCGCAATATCCCGGCTGGCGGGCCGCGGCCTCAAGCACAATGGCTGCGCCCATTGAGTTGCCGATTGCATAGATGCAGCGCGGGACTTGGTTTGCTTTGATCCGGTTGTACCAGAGGTTAAAATCGCCGGCTTCAAACACGCCATAGGTGAGAAACGCGCCATCGCTCGTGCCTGCCGCGCGAGAATCGGGCAGCAGCACCTCATATCCATGATGCAGCAGCATATCGGCATAGCCAAGCATGCCCACGCGGTTGTCGCCCTGCCCATGCTGCACAATTACGGCATCGCCATTGCCGGCTCGCGGAATAAAACTCCATGCACGCAGAGTGGAACCGTCTTCCGCGGTGATTTGCAGATCGGTCATCACTGCGTGGTTACGATCGGCGATGGAGTGCGCCGTTTCAACATCGTTTGGCGTGATGGGCCGGCGCCCCGTGTGCATGCTGCGTTCGGTCAGCACCACTCCCAGGTCTGACGCAAGCGCTACCCAGAAAACAATGAGGATGGCCGCGAACCATGAAACGAGCCTCAGGAGATTGCGTTTGCGGTAATGCATCTCTACACCAATTTTGGTTACTCTCGTTCTGCGCTCCGCGTTCCCGCATGAAAAAAACGCGGCAGAGCGATTACCTGCTGAAACGCGCCATCCATGCGGCTGATATCCTTGAATCGATGTCCACAGAAAAAACGATGAACGTCACAAACACATATTATCGCCCGCAGCAGAAGTCCTCGATCCGCACTGTGTGGGCGCTTTTTATCGGAATCTTCATTGCGGTTTACTTCGCGTCGTTGTTTACACCGCCGCTGCTTGATGATGTTGACTCGAGCCACGCCGAGGCTGCGCAGTATATTGCGCGCACCGGCGACTGGGTGAGTCCCAGGACAGACGGCATCCGTTACATTGAAAAACCGCCGCTGCCTTATTGGATCATCGCCGGTATCTATCGCGTGACGGGTGTTGAGAACGCGTTTACCACGCATCTGCCCAACGCGTTGGCGATGCTGGCGCTGGCGTGGATTGCGTGGTTGTGGAGTTGCCGCGCGTGGGGTCCGCGGGCCGGGCTTTATGCGGGCCTCGGCGTGCTAACTTCGGTTGGGCCGTTTCTGTTTACTCGATTCATTATTCCCGAGTCGATGCTCGCCTTTTTTCTGCTGGCGGCGCTCTACGCCATGATTGACAGCCTTGAGACCGGCCGCGCCAACGCGATGTATTGGGCGTGGGCCTGCGTGGCCCTGGCGCTGCTGACCAAGGGACTGATCGCGCCTGTGTTTTTTGCCGGAGCCGCAATTCCCTATCTCGCGCTCACGGGCCAATGGCGCCGCTGGCGTGCGCTCAAACCGTTTACCGGATTCCTGCTCTTCCTGGCTATCGCCGCGCCGTGGCATATTTTGTGCGGGCTGCAAAATCCTGACCAGGGCCATCCCATGGGCAATCATCCCACGATCGGCAATGTGCACGGATTTTTTTACTTCTACTTTGTGAACGAGCATTATTTGCGTTTCTTCGGGCTGCGCTACCCGCACGACTACAACAAAATGCCGGGCACACTTTATTGGTTCGGCCACTTTGCGTGGCTCTTTCCGTGGAGCTTGTTTCTGCCTGCGGCCTTGGTGCTCGCTTGGAAGACGCGCCGCAGTTGGCTCACGCATTTGCGCCACGATGCGGGCCAGACTGTGGATTTTTATCTCGACAACGCGCTGCGCGAAGATGTGGCCAGCTACGTTTTGCGCCTCAAATTCAGGGTGCGCACCATCTGGCTGCTGAGCCTGTTTTCGGCATGGACGCTGCTCTTCTTTTCGATTTCGACCAACCAGGAGTACTACACGTTTCCGGTGTGGGCACCACTGTTGATGCTGATCGCCGGCGTGATGGCCGGAATTGAAGAACGACGCGGCGTTGACGAGGAAGTTCCAAGGCTCTCGACAAAGTGGCTCACCGGCGCGCACGTGGCCTTTGCGATCATCGGCGTGCTTTCGGCTGCCGCGCTTGGTTGGGGACTGTGGGAGTCGCGCAACCTGCCGTTTGTGGCCGATATCGGAACGCTGCTGGCGCATCGCGGCGTTGGCGACTATACGCTGTCAATGTCGCACCTGTTCGATTTGACCGGGCCGTCGTTTGCCGCGTTGCGGCTGCCGGCTGCTCTTGCCGGAGCTGCACTGCTGATCGGGCCGCTGGTGGGGCTGGCCCTAAGACTAAAGAGCAAGCACATGGCCGCAACCATCTGCGTGGCCCTCACCATGACCGTGTTCTTCATCGCCGCGCACATTGCGTTTGCGAGGTTTGAGCCCATGCTGAGTTCAAAGCAGCTTGCCGACGTCATTACGGCCAAGGGGTCGCCCAATGACACGTTGATCATCTACGGCGAACAGTCTTCGGGCTCTTCGGTGATTTTTTACACAGACAGATTCTTCAACCATCGTCCTGCGAAACTGGTGGTTCAGCGCTGCGGCCAGAACGGCGAAGGCACCACGCTGCTGTGGGGATCCTGCTATCCCGATGCGCCCACAGACATGTTCCTCAACGATGATCAGTTAGCAAAGATGTGGGGCACGGGCGAGCGTAAGTGGATATTTGCCGAGGACCCGGACCAGACCAAGGTGGAGCAGATATTGGCGGGGAAACTTTATCCTGCAGGTTCAATTGCGGACAAGTCGCTTTGGACCGACCGGCCGCTTCAGTAAGGTTGCGGACCTACTTTGCCGCGCGCATTTTGCCGCCGGGCAACAGTTCGTAAACCTTGCCGCGCCACAGGATGGTGCGGCCTGTGTAGCTTGCCAGCCAGAAGAAGAATCCCATGAGATCGCGAATGGGATAGAGCACGATGAGCCCGAACCAGCTTGGGTCGTGCACCACTTTGCGCCCCACTACGATTGCCAGCACGAGTCGCGTCGCCAGTCCCCACGCAAACAGCGCCAGACCCAGCCACGGGTGATGGAACCAGGCGGCCTCACCCCATGCCAGCAGCGCAAACGGCATGCTGAATGTGACTGCGGTGCCAAAGTGGCCCTTTGGTCTTGAAAATCGCGTCGACTTCATCCAGCGAACCTGGTGCTTCATTGAATCTGCAAAGCGCACATTGAGAACCATGTGGTCGATGGAGTGGTGGCTCAGCACCACCGTCTCGCCCAGCTTGTGGGTTTCGTTGCCGAGAACGAAATCGTCGGCGCAATATTCGGCCGTTACTTTGAAGCCGCCCATTTTTCTGATGGTTTCACGGCGAAAAGCCATGGTCGGGCCAAGCGTGAACTGCATGCCTTCCATCATGCGTGCTACGAGTACGCCCGAAGTCATCTCCACGCTCATGCCTACGGCCTCGAGCCGCGCCCACAAACCGCCTTGGCCGGCCACTCCGCGATAGGGGCAGCACATGCCGCCAACGCGCTCCTGCACAAAGGGCATGGCCACGTCGCGCAGATAATGGGGCGTCACGCGAACGTCGCTGTCGCTGATGACGAGTATGTCGTGCGCGGCATGTTTCTCCATCAACTCAAGTGAGATTACTTTGTCGTTTATGTAGTCTGGCTGGCCACCGGTTGAAAGGAATCTTGTTGGAATGCGCGGGTAACGCGCGGCCACTTTGCGCGCGATGGCAAGGCCTGCATCATCGGCTGAGCGCGAGCAGAAAAGAATTTCGAATTCGGGATAGTCCTGCTCAAAAAAAGTGGACAGGTGCTTATCGAGATCAGGCTCCGCGCCGTGCACGGGCTTGAGCAGGCTCAGCGGAGGCGTGAAGCCCTGCACCGGCATGTGTGGCAGCGTGCGGCGCTCGCGCAGATAGCTTGCCACGGCCGCCAGCACCATGCCGGTAAAGACCGTGGACGTGATGAGACCGAATACGCCCAGCCCAAGAACGATGAAGTACATATTCGTTACAGGATATCGTTCCCGGGGTGAGTGGCGAACTATGCGCAGGGAGACGAGCTGGTTCGGTTGGTTGAATCATGCAGCCTGCGGGCCTGGAGACCGGCGCTACTCTACGCCAGCGAGCCCGTGGCCCATTTGGCTTGCAGCGTGGCCGGAGTTTCGCAATAGTAGTCGCGGTCGCAGGGAGAGATGCCGGGGATCGGGTTTGGATCCTTCACCACACCGCCATCGAGGTACTGCCACAGTGTCCAGTGATCCCAGCCCGGCGGCAGCACTGCGGTGCGTCCATACTGCGCCAGCCAGAACCAACAGTTTTGCAGAATCGGGTCGGACGTGCTGCCCAACTGCTCCTTCAGGTACGATCCGCCGTAAAGCCCCGGCCAGATGCCGGTCGCGGCCTGGATGTGCGTGACAAAGTCCTTTGCCTCCTGCAATGACATGGTTGAGCTGGCAGGGTTCGACTCAAAGTCCAGCACCAGTACAGTGTCCGCAGCGGGCTGTACCGTATTCAGAAAAAAGTCGGCCTGGGCCACGCCGTCGTCCCCGTTGCCAAAGTGGTACGCGCCCCAAAGCAGGCCGAGTTGCTGTGCCTGCGCCAGGTTGGCCTGGTACATGTGATCGGCGAAAGTGGTGCCTTGCGTGGCTTTGTGAAAGACACCAAGAATACCCGCCTGCTGAGCGTTAGCCAAGTTGATATGGCCGTTGTTATGCGAGATATCGATCACCGCGTCGGTGTATGGCATGGAATCCTCCTCGTGATTAATTTCGGGGATTCAACGAAGACGGGAAAAGGGCCTGGTCCAGCAAAGTTGGTTGTTGTTTTCGCGATGCTACCTAATGGGAATGGAGTAGGGATAGATTCGTTGAGTGGATGAGCAGGATTATACGGTGCAAATCGAGCGAGACGTCGGAATTTTAATTGAGATGCCTGGGGAGAACTGATCTCCGGGATCTCAACGCGGCCTCATGATTGCCTCGCCGAGCAGGGTCAGTCCGACGCCGGCCAGGGCGATGTAGATATACCATGAAAACGCTTCGCTGTTCAGCCTGCGATTGATGCTTCTTCCCACCAATACTGCAGGCAGAATTGCCGGCAGGCAGAGAAGGTAATCGTGCGTAACTACCGGTGTCCATAAGCCAGCGGTCCAATACCCGCACATGACAAGCATGCTGGCCGGTAGAAAGTACGCCTGCAGTGTGGCGCGAAAATGTTGCGCCGACCAGCTGCGCATGGCGCCATAGATGACCAGTGGCGGACCATTCATTCCATAGGCGCCACCCAGAATGCCGGCCACAAATCCGCAGGCCAGCAGCCATGCCTGGCTGTCGCGCTCCAGCCTGAAACGCATTCGTCCCGCCAGGCAATAAAGCGCAAACAGCAGGATCAGCGCTCCTAGAAAGCTTTTGGCCCACGTCTCAGGACAAACAATCAACAGACGCAGGCCCAGCGGAACGCCAGCGGCTGTGGCAAGCACCAGCCATCCAACGCTGCGCAGATGAATATGACGCCAGTCCTGCGCCACAACAATGGCCGCAATTGTGATTGACACCAGCACCGCCAGTGGCGCAGCCACACGCAGCGGGATGCACAGCGCCAGCAGAGGAACGGCGATGAGCGCTTCGCCAAATCCAATGGAGGAGCGGATAAGCGTCGCCGCGAAAATAATGAGGATGACGAAAAGGAGGGAAATCGGTATGGGAAGCTCCGCTGAGCTATTTTTTCACAACCGGAGTTCGGCGCAGTGGCACGATGGCACCGGTTGAGCCCTGTTGGGCCTGTTGCATGCGGGTCACCATTTCGGTGCGAACGTACTCCACAAAGCTCTGCATCTGGCGGTTCATTTCTTCCATGCGTTCGCGCATCTGCAACACGATGGCGATGCCTGCGATGTTTACGCCCAGGTCGCGCGCCAGGTTCAGGATGAACTCAAGCCGCTCCAGATCCTCTTCCGTGTAGAAGCGCGTGTTGCCTTCGGTGCGGGAAGGCTTGAGCAGCCCCTCGCGCTCGTAGAGGCGCAGGGTCTGGGGATGAATCTCGTACATCTCTGCGACTGCCGAAATCATGTACGCGCCTTTGGATTTTCGTTTTGCGGTCATTGCGAATTCCCCAAACAAAAAGAATCTAACCCATCCGGCCCGTGACCAGATCAAAGCTGGAAGAAGAATTTCCTTGTTCCCTTGTTCCCTTGTTCCCTTGTTCCCTCGTTCCATCTTCACATCTTGCTGAACAGCGCTTCTCGTGGGTCGCTTGGATTCAGCTTTGCCAGCTCGCGCATAATCTCGCGGCTGCGCTCGTCGTTCAGATGCGGCACCACTACGTCCACTGTCACAATCTGGTCGCCGCGCTGGCCTGCGTGCTGCGAGCTCTCAACGCCGCGCTCGCGCATGCGCAGCTTTTGCCCGCTCTGCGTTCCAGGCGGAATCTTCAATTGCGCGCGGCCGTCGATGGTGGGCACTTCAACCTTGGCGCCCAGCGCCGCCTCGGCCACCGTGACCGGCACCTTGACCTGAATATCGTCGCCGGTGCGGGCAAAAACCGGGTGCTCGCTGGTGCGGACGATCAGGTACAAATCACCCGGCGCGCCGCCGTTCAGCCCCGCATTGCCCTTGCCCTGCAGTCGAATGCGCTGGCCGTCGCGGGTGCCCGCCTTGATGCGAAACTCGACCGACTCGGCGTGATCGACAACGCCTTCGCCCCGGCAAGTCGGGCAATCGTTGGTAATTTTCCCTGAGCCTCCGCAGCGCGGGCATTGCAAGTTGAACTTCATTTGCCCGCCCATCTGCGTTACCTGGCCGGTGCCGTTGCACTCCGGGCAGGTGATGGGCATGCCGGTGGAGGCGTGGCCATGGCAGGTGGGGCATGTCTCCTGGCGATGGATCTGGATGCGAGCCTGGCCGCCGCGGATCGCAGTCCAAAAATCGACCGTGGCCTGGTACTCGAGATCGGTGCCGGGCTGCGGTCCGCGTGGGTGATGCTGCTGCTGTTGGGCGCCCGTAAAGATTCCCGAAAAGATGTCTTTGAAGCTGCCCCACGATGAAGATCCTGCGCCGGCTTGGGGTCCGCCGTTGAACTCAGAAAAGTCGAATCCGCCAAAGTCAACCGGCCCGCGACTGCCCGCCTGCTGCTGGCGCGCGTAGGCCTCGGCCTGCGCCGGATCGATCTGGTCGGAGTAGAAGCCAACCTGGTCGTAGATTTTGCGCTTCTTCTCGTCGCTCAGAACGTCGTTGGCTTCCGATATCTCTTTGAACTTTTCTTCGGCGCGCTTGTCGTTGGGATTTACATCGGGATGGTATTTGCGCGCAGCTTTTCTGAAGGCCTTGCGGATCTCATCCTGCGTGGCCGTTTTTTTGACGCCTAGCGTGCCGTAATAGTCTTTGTTCGCTGGGGGCATTTTTATTTGGCTCGTGTTCCGATCTCTTGGAGGCGTTCGTAGAATCTTGCGCCTTCTTTAAGAAGCAAATAAGGTTCTCGCCCTACCTCGGAATTGCTAAATGTGACTTGTTGAATCATGCCATGTGATTGCAACCTGGCAAAAGAACCTCGATATTCAAGCTGCTCGGCTGGATTCAACGAACGGCCAAAGTTATGCCATATATTCTGGATTTCATTGTGCAAATTTGGTACAGATTCAGGACGACCTGAGTTAGCTCGCGCCATCCTATCTAACAGGGGTTTGTAAAGGGGGTAGAGCCTGCCGAGCATGAGTATATCGGCATCCTTAAGTTCGACCGCGGCTCGCATCATGTCGTCAGTGCTCTCAGGCTTAAGGTCGTTCTCTTTTAAGCCGTTCGCGAGTACGAGCGAGAGTCGCACTAGTCGATCTTTCTGCGTAGTACGCAAGGCCTGAAGCGAGGCGCTCGCCATCGCGTTCTTGAGTTCCTTGCTTTCGAGCCGCTGCCTGATTTCGTCAATGGACGTGCCCTGCTCCCGAAGGGCACTCTCCAATCGGTTGAGTGCATCTTCCGTGGCCTGACCGAGTGCTTCAAGATTCTCGGTGACTTTCGATGTACCGAGTTTCCGAAGCCAGTCGACAATGCCCGATGCCGCGACAATTGAGCCCGCTAAAACCAGACCCGTCGAACCGCCTGCAGTCAGCGCGGTTCCGAGGCTCACGACCGCTCCAGCGACAGGGAGTCCTGAATCGATCAGACCGCCAACCGGAGATTTAGAAATCTCCTCGTCTCGCCGGATTTGGTTCGCAGCCGCAACCTCGTTCCCGATTATTGCCATTCGGATTGCCCCACTTTAGGTCGCTAAAAGCAACCGCAGATCCTTCGACTCCCTACGCTGCGCTCCGGTCGCTCAGGATGACATCGCGTAGGTAACGAAACCAACTGGGAATGGGCGACGTTGAGTCGCCCATTCCGCTGACTTGCTGACTCGCTTGCTTGCCAGTCCTACTTCTTCTTCTCTTCCACGTCTACGTACTCGGCGTCGATCACGCCTTCGTCTTTCTTCTTCTCCTGCGTAGCCTGCTCGGGTGCGTGCGGAGCGGGCGCTTCGCCCACCGACTCGGCATGCGCCTTGTACATGATCTCGGCGAGCTTGTGGCTTGCCGTGGTCAGCTTTTCGTGAGCCGACCTGAGCTCGCGTGTATTGGCTGTGCCTTCGCCCTGGAGCGCGGTTTTGGCCTCGGCCAGCCGTGCCTCAACGTCAGTCTTGTCGGCGGCGGCAACTTTCTCGCCCGCTTCCTTCAGCATCTTCTCGATGTTGTAGACCAGCGCGTCGAGCGAGTTGCGCGCTTCAATCTCCTCGCGCTTCTCTTTGTCCTCGTTGGCGTGCGCGTCGGCGTCCTTGGCCATGCGCTCCACTTCTTCTTTGCTCAAACCTGAGCTTGAAGTAATGGTGATGCGCGTGTCTTTGCCGGTGGCGTGGTCCTTGGCCGTCACGTTCAGAATTCCGTTGGCGTCGATGTCGAAAGTGACCTCGATCTGCGGAACGCCGCGCGGAGCCGGCATAATGCCGCCCAGCTTGAACTTGCCCAGGGTGCGGTTCTGCGCAGCCATGGGCCGTTCGCCCTGCAGCACATGCACCTCAACCTCGGTTTGCGAATCGGCTGCCGTCGAAAACGTCTCGCTCTTCTTGGTCGGGATGGTGGTGTTGCGCGGAATCATGGAAGTAGCCACGCCGCCCAGTGTTTCAATCGACAGGGTTAGAGGCGTTACGTCGAGCAGTAACAGATCTTTCACGTCGCCTGAAAGCACGCCGGCCTGCACCGCCGCGCCCACCGCAACTACTTCATCGGGATTCACGCCGCGATGCGGTTCCCGCCCGAACATCTGTTTTACAAGCTCCTGGATGCGGGGCATGCGTGTCTGGCCACCCACCAGCACCACCTCGTTGATGTCTTTGGTGGTCATGCCGGCATCGGTCAGCGCCCTGCGACACGGCTCGAGCGACTTTTCAAGCAAATCTTCCACAATCTGTTCCAGCTTGGCGCGCGTCAGCTTGCGCACCAGGTGCTTGGGGCCGGTTGCGTCGGCTGTGATGAAGGGCAGGTTGATTTCGGTCTCGAGAGTGGTCGAGAGCTCGATCTTGGCCTTTTCCGCAGCGTCTTTCAAACGCTGCAGCGCCATTTCGTTGCCTTTCGATCCCAGGTCCAAGCCCTCTTCCTGCTTGAACTCCGCAATCAGCCATTCCACAATGCGCTGGTCGAGGTTATCGCCGCCCAGGTGGGTGTCGCCGTTGGTCGACTTGACTTCGATAACGCCTTCGCCTACTTCGAGAATGGAAATATCGAAAGTGCCGCCGCCAAAGTCGTACACGGCGATGGTTTCGTCTTTCTTTTTGTCGAGCCCGTAGGCCAGCGCGGCCGCTGTTGGCTCGTTCACAATGCGCTTCACGTCAAGGCCGGCAATGCGGCCCGCGTCCTTGGTGGCTTGGCGCTGCGCGTCGTTAAAGTACGCTGGCACGGTAATCACTGCCTCGGTCACGCTCTCGCCCAGGTAAGACTCCGCGCTCTTCTTCAGCTTTTGCAGAATCATGGCCGAAATCTCGGGCGGCGTATATTCGTGCCCCTGCGCAATAACGGCTACGTGGTCGCCCTGCTCCACAACCTTGTAGGGCACCATCTTCATCTCGGCGTTCACTTCGTTGTAGCGCCGGCCCATAAAGCGCTTGATTGAGAAAATAGTGTTCTCAGGGTTGGTAATCGCCTGCCGCTTGGCCACCT
>Ga0265338_10005424_pt1 | contig 16652 bp, 16 predicted proteins | sample 42126metaG_FD_193579 | JGI IMG/M metagenome (GOLD analysis project Ga0265338, IMG submission 193579) | Rhizosphere microbial communities from Carex aquatilis grown in University of Washington, Seatle, WA, United States - 4-21-26 metaG | ecosystem: Host-associated > Plants > Roots > Rhizosphere... | reverse complement strand
CGGTCCGATCGGGCAGAAATGCGGATCTCGCTGCGCTTCTACACCGGGCTGCGGTCTCTGCAGCCACCTTCCTCAACCGGCATCACCGTGAGCACGTGGAAAGGGACGCTGAATGCCGAGCGACGCGACTGGATGATGCTCGCCGTGTACGACAAGGAGATGGGCAGGCTCATTCGCTCGTACGACAAACCGCGCCATCCGCTCAAGCTCCCGTCCGGAACCGGTCCGACAGCCGCAACCATCACTGAGGTCTTCGCTCAGATTTTCTCTTCCCTCGAGGGGCGGCGCTTCAGCCGTTTCGCAAACAGGCTGTTCCACAGGCTTGGCCCCGACAGCCGCGCGTCACAACGCGTGATTGGAACGGCGATCGCGAAAGCGTGCGTCCCGATCGGAGCATGGCCCCCGGCTGCACCGACGAGCCGCACGGCGCCGACGACGACCCATCGGTAAGCCGCCCGACGCAGCGGGACCGGCTCGAGTGCGCGAGCCCCGACTCTCGCCCGAACCGCTGGCTAGTAGCCGAGCTGGCCCGCGTAGACGCGGCGGTAGAGCTTCTTCAGGCTCTCGACCTTGACGACATACGCGCGCGTGTCGGGGAACTGGATCCCCTCGTGGAGGCTCTGCCAGCGGTCGACGTTCCCCTTCCCCGCGTTGTACGCGGCGAGGGCGAGGCGCTCGTTGCGGTAGTGGTTGAGCAGGTTCCGGAGGTACCACGAGCCGTAGCGAACGTTGATGTCGGGATTCGTGAGGTCGGAGAGCTGGAATTTCGAGCCGTGCGTTGCCTCCGCGATCCCCTCCGCCGTCGCCGGCGTCAGCTGCATTAGTCCGACGGCGCCGGCGCTCGAGCGCGCGTCGGCGTTGAACTTGCTCTCCGTGTCGATCACGGCGGCGAGCAGCGCCGGATCGAGCTGCTGCTGCTGCGCGTACGTGCGAACGATCGTCGCGTACCGCAGCGGGTGCCAGAGCCGCGCGTACCAGTCCGTCGTCCGGAGATAGAGGAAGGCCCCGAGCGCCGCAAAGACGAGAGCCGCCGTGACGAACAAGCGCCTCAGGACGCCGTCAACTCCTCGAGAACGCGCGCGACGAACGCGTCGAGCTCCACGAGCGTCCCGTCGTTCACGTAGGCGAAGTCGGCGCGGCGCAACTTCTCGTCCTCCGGCACGAGCCGCTCCTCCCGGTCGGCGAAGCCGTCGCGGCGCTCCGCGCGCACCTCGGCGGGCGCGGTGATGACGACGACCTTGTCGAAGCGCGACTCGCCGCCGGTCTCGAACAGGAGCGGAATCTCGGCGACGGCCACGTCGGAAGTCTGCCGGGCGAGCCAGTCGGCAGTCGCGGCGCGGACGCGCGGATGAAGCTCGCTCTCGAGCCAGGCGAGCTCGTCGCGGTCGGCGAAGACGATCCGGCCGATCGCCGCGCGATCGACCTCGCCGCCCGAGAAGACGCGGTCACCCCAGCGCTCGCGCAACGCGGCCTGCAGCTCCACGTCGTCGCGGTAGAGCTCGTGGACGATCTCGTCGCTCGAGATCACCGCGGCGCCGTGACGCGCGAACGCCTGCAGCGCCTCGCTCTTACCGGCGGCGATGCCCCCCGTGAGCGCGACCGCGAGCGGCCGCACGGCTATTCCTCGGGAGCGGCTTCGGCTTCAGGCTCGGCCGAGGCGTCCGCCTCGTCGTCCGCCGCGAGCTCTTCCTCGGCCCCTGCGGCCTCGGGCTCTTCCTCGGCCTCGGGCTCTTCTGCGGCCTCAGGCTCTTCCTCGGCCTCAGGCGCTTCCTCGGCCTCTTCGGCCTCGGGCATCTCCTCGGCGACCGGAGCCTCGAGCGCCTCCGCCGCAGGCACCTCGTCGTCGGCGATGGGCTCCTCCGCCGGGATGACGTTCGGCGAGATGTCGTTCAGCGGCTCGCCGTCGATCCCCTTGAGCGACAGCGAAAGCCGGCGCCGGTCGGCGTCCACCTCGACGATGCGCACCTTGACCTTGTCTCCCTGCGAGACGATCTCGCGCGGGTTCTCGACGTGATGCTGCGCGAGCTCGGAGATGTGGACGAGACCTTCGACGCCCGGGAGGATCTCGACGAAGGCGCCGAAGGTGACGACCTTCGTCACCGTCCCTTCGACGATGTCGCCCTCCTGGTGGCTGTCGAGCACGTGCTGCCACGGGTCGCTCTGTGTCTGCTTGAGACCGAGCGAGATCCGTTGGCGCTCGCGGTCGATGTCGAGAACCTGCACGTTGACCGTCTGGCCGATCTCGAGCACTTCGGACGGATGGTTGACGTGGCTCCACGAAAGCTCGGAGATGTGGATGAGGCCGTCCATCCCGTCGAGATCGACGAATGCGCCGAAGTCGACGATGTTCGAGATCGTCCCCTCGACCTTGTCGCCCGGGTTGAGCTGGTCGAGGATCCGCTGCCGCTGGTCCTTGCGCTCCTCCTCGAGCACGGCGCGGCGCGAAAGGACGACGTTGTTGCGCTGGCGGTTGAGCTCGATGACCTTGCACACGAGCTCCTGTCCCGTGAACTCCTCGAGGTCCTGCACGCGACGGATGTCGACGAGCGAAGCGGGCAGGAACCCGCGGACGCCGAGGTCGAGGATGAGACCGCCCTTGACGACCTCGATCACGCGGCCGGTGACCGGCTGGCCGTTCTCGTGGGCCGTCTCGATCGCCTTCCACGCGATCTCGAAGCGGGCGCGCTTCTTGGAAAGGATGAGCCGGCCCTCGGCGTCCTCCTTGGTGAGCACGAGCGCCGCGATGTCGTCACCGACCGAGACCTCGTCGGCCGGATTGATCGAGCGCCGGATCGACAGCTCCGAGACCGGGATGACGCCCTCCGACTTGTAGCCGATGTCGACGAGCACTTCGTCCTTGTCCACGCGCACGACCGTCCCGTTCACGACCTGCCCTTCCTCGATGGTCGGGAAGGTCGACTCGTAGTCGGGGACGAGCTCGCCGGTCTCGGGGTCGGTCGTCCAAACGCCTTCCTCGAGCCGCGGATCGTTGATCGTGTCACTGGCCATAAGCGCGGCGCAGTGTAGCGATGCACCGCACATCCCTCGCCGGCGACGGCTCCCGCCAGGCGAGGCCCGGCTCCGCCGCCGCCTGACGACGCTGGCTGCGGGCGGAGTCGCGAGCGGCGCTTGGCCGTACTGCTTGTACTGTCCTGCGCGCCGCTCGCTCACCGCCCTTCCCAGCGTCGCCCGAGGAATGCGCGTTCGTCCGAATGCCGGGGCTAGGCTGCGGCGAATGGACGAGCGCTACCCGATCGGCGTCACGAGCTCCTGCGCGGTGACCGTGCTGCGGCAGGACGGCGCGGAAGCTGGCTACGGAGGCTGGTCCGCCACGGTCGGCCTGCTGAGCGGCGAGGCGACGATTCGCCTGCCCGGCCACTACGCCGGGCTTCTCGCGGGGGTGCTGCGGAGCGCCGACGAGCGCTTCGCCCCGGGCGCGCGCCTCGCCCGCGACGAATACCTCGACGTGACGGGCCTCATCGCCGACGGGCTCGAGACCGTCGCCCTCTCGTCCACCGCCCGCTCGCCGGTGCGCGTAACGGTCGAGGTGCCGCGCGACGAGCTCGAGGAGCTCGCGGCGATGCTCGCGCGCGCGCAAGAGCTGATCGAGACGCTGCGGCAGGGCCTCGGGCTCGTGCCGGACTCCCTGCCAGAAGCGTTATGAAGGCGTTCGATTACGCAGTCGCCGGCGCGCGGGTCGCCGAACGGGCGCTCGTCCAGCGCCCGAGGCTCGGGCACGAGGAGCGGCTCGTCTTCGTCGTCGGCTGCCCGCGCTCGGGAACGACGTTCATGGGTCGCGCGATCGGGGGCCTGCCCGGCTTCGTCGACCTCTCGGAGGTGACGCCGTGGAAGGCGGCGCTGCCGGAGGGGCCGTCGGCGGCGGACCTGCGGGCGATCCTCGAGCGCGTGCGGCTGATCGGGCTCGCGCGCGGACTGCGAGGGGTCGAGCAGACGCCGGAGACGTCGCACGTGCTGCGCGAGGCGCTCGAGGCGTACCCGCAGGCGCAGGCGGTGCACGCGCTCCGTGACGGGCGCGATGTGGTCTGCTCCCTCCTCGAGCGCGGCTGGCTCAACGCCGCGAAGGACGGAGGCGACGACGCCGGACTCGCGTACGGCGCGGAGCCGCGTTTCTGGGTCGAGCCCGAGCGGCGCGACGAGTTCTCGCAGGTCACCGACGCGCGCCGCTGCGCCTGGGCATGGCGGCGCTACGTCGAGGCGGTGCGCTCGGCGGGCGTCGGCGAGCGTCTCCTCGAGATCCGCTACGAGAACTTCTCGAAGTGCGCCGATGCTCTCGCCGGGTTCATCGGCGCGAACGCGACGTCAGCGCACCGCGCGCTCGACGACTTCCGCGACACGTCGATCGGCCGCTGGCAGCGCGAGCTCACAGCGGAGCAGCTCGCCGACGTCGAGGCCGAAGCCGGCCCGCTTCTCGCCGAGCTCGGCTACGCCTAAGCGCGCCTAACCGTCCTTCGCCTCGAGCTCGTCGAGCCGGCGGTGGAGACGGCGGAGCTCGTCGAGGATCTGATCCTGCTTGTCGGTCGCCTCGCGGTGCTTCTCCTTGGCGTCCTCGTTCACGAAGTGGCCTGCGATCGACGCGGTGGCGAGCCCGAGGAAGCCGATTCCGACGACCATGAGGAACGAGGCGACGACCCGTCCGACGACCGTCGTCGGGAACGTGTCGCCGTAGCCGACGGTCGTCACCGTCACGATCGCGAACCAGAGGCCGCGCCAGGGGTTCGGGAAGTGGCTCGGGTCCGTCTCGTGCACGGCGATGCCGGTCACCGTGACGAGGAGGAGCGTCAACGCGGCGAGATACGGGAGGTTGTGGCGCCGGGAGAGGAGCCGTTCCGCCCGGAGCATTCGTCCGGCAATCACCCAGAGCCGGGCAAGCCGCCAGCCACGAAGCCAGTTCACTCCGAGCGCAGAGAAGAGGAGCGCCCACGGTGGGAAGATGACCGCGACGACGAGCGCGTCGTGCCAGTGGGAGCGGAGCGCCGCCCGCCGGTCGCGCGCGTGCCGGAGCGTCAGCCCGAGCTCGACGGCGAAGACGACCCAGACGACGGCGTTCAGGCCGTCTGCGACCCAGCCCCAGGGTGAGTGCAGCCCCGAGTCCTGGATGAGCACCGCCGGGAGCATCAGCAGCGCGACGATGAGGACGACGAGCTCGAAGGAGTGGCGGACATTGCCGCTCTCCTCCTGGGTCCAGTGTTCGGCCGCCCAGAAGCGCGACGTCATCGACGGCGCGGGAGCGGGGTGATCTTCTGCACGCGCATCAGGAGGTTGCCTCGCTCACGGCTGACGTACCAGGCGAGGACGGCGGCGAACGCCGCGAGGTCGAGGCCGATTCCGAGGACCCAGAACGTCCAGCCGGGAACGATGTAGTTCCCGGCGAGCAGGGTGAAGTTCTGCCCGAAGAAGCCGGTGAGGAACGACAGGGGCAGGAAGAACGTCGCGACCCAGCCGAGCTGCTTCATCGTGAGATTCATCTTGTTGCCAACCGTCGACTGGTAGAGGTCGGTCGCTCCGGACGCGAGGTCGCGGTAGTCGTCGAGTTGCTCGGAGACCCGGATGAGGTGGTCGTAGACGTCCCGGTAGTACCGCTCGTACTCCTCGGTCATGCCGGGCAACTCGTACCGGCCGGACAGGAGCGCGGCGAACATGTCCCGCTGCGGATGGACGATCTTGCGCAGCTGCACGAGCTGCCGCTTCATCGCAATCGCCTGCTGCAGGGCAGCCGGCTGCGGATCGGTGAGCATCAGATCCTCGAGCTCGTCGATCGCGTCGTCGAGATCGGAGAGCTGCGGGAGGAAGCTGTCCACGAGCGCATCCACGACGAGGTAGAGGATCCCGAGCCCTTCCTCGTAGCGCTGGAGGTGGCGGTGCGTCCGGTTGCGAAGCTCCTCAAAGACCGGGCACTCGCCGTTGTGGACGGTGACGAGCCAGTGGGCCGAGTAGAAGCAGTGCACCTCGATCGGTGCGATGCCGGTGCGGCTCTTCGGATCGTCGGCGGCGCCGAAGACGACGAGCAGCGTGAAGTCGTCGTAGTCCTCGATCTTCGGACGCTGCCCGAACTTCTTCGAGTCCTCGAGCGCGAGCGGGTGGATCTTGAAGGCGTCCTTGAGCAGCGCGAGGTCGGCGTCGGTCGGCGAGTCGATGTCGAGCCAGAGAAACACGCCGTCGCGCAGCCGCGACTCGACGCCCGCCGGGTCGACGTTCGGCTCGACGGTGCCGTTCGCGTCGATCAGATGGACAGCCAAGACTCGGGCGAGCGTACTCCCGGCGCCGGATGATCTCCGACGCGCCGCGGAACCGAACGGTCACGCGAGCCGTTGACCCTCTGAACCGGCCACCGGCCGGGCAAGGAGGCAGGAATGGCTACATGGATCTGGATCGTCATCGCTATCGCCGTGGTGGTCGTCGTTGGCGTCGCGGTCCTCGGAGGCGTGCAGCGCCGCCGGAAAGCGCTCGACGAGCGGCGCGACCAGGCGCAGGAACTCCGGCAGGAGGCCGACTCGCGCGAGAAGCTCGCACGCGAGCACGAGGAACAGGCAGGTAGCTCAAGAAAAGTCGCGGCCGAGGTCGGGGCGCGTGCCGACCGGATCGACCCTGATAGCGAGGCGCCCGAGGACGAGTGATCAGTTCTCCGCCAGCTCGCGCTCGGCTTCCGCCTCCATCCGCTGGAGCCGGACGTAGTAGTCGGGGAACTCCTTCATGTGCGCGAGGGCGATCTTGCCCGTGATGATCGGATCGTCGTGGGTGACGTCGGTCTGCGGGTCATGGCTGCCGTGCTCGAACTCGACGTCCATGCCGGCTCGGAACTGCTCGAGCTCGAACTTCTCCCAGTCGACACCAATCTCGTCGCCGACGCGCCGAGCCTCTTCGGTCGTCGTCTTGTGCTCTGCGGACATCACTGCACCTCCGTGATCGGTTGTGAGGCCATGTTCCCACTCCTGCGCCGGTTGCGCATCCGCGGAAGCCACCAGTTCCAGCGGCCGAGGATCGCCATCAGCGCCGGCACGAGCAGCGCCCGGACGAGCGTCGCGTCGAGAAGGACGGCGATGACGAGGCCGGTGCCGAGCTGCCGGAGTGCCGGGATGCTCCCGATGGCCAGCCCGCCGAACGAAAGAGCCATCACGAGCGCGCTCGCGGTGATCAGCCCGCCAGTGCGCTCGAGACCGAGCGCGACTGCCTCGGAGTTGCCGGCCCCACTGTCCCACGCCTCACGCATCCGCGAGACGAGGAAGACCTCGTAGTCCATCGAGAGCCCGAACAGCGTCGCGAAGAGGACTACCGGGACCCACGCCTCGATCGGTCGATCGAAGATCGCCACGAGCAGGCCGTAGCTCGCCGCCACCGTGAGCGCGTTGAGGACGATCGCCTTGAGCGGAAGCAGCAGCGACCGGAACGCCTTCACGAGAACGACGTACGTCAGCGCTAGCGCGAACAGGACGAGCCACGGGAAGAACGCGTCGATCCGGCCGAGAAAGTCGACTCCTTGCGGCGCGGCTCCGCCTACATCGACGCGCGCCCACGCCGGAAAGCGCGAGGCCGGCACGAGGGTGTCTCGCATCCGCGCCACGAGCCGTCGCGACGCCACGGCGCCGAACTCGTGGCGTCCCACGACGAACACGCGCGCGAAGCGGCCGTTTGCCGAGACGTACGGCGCCCTCGAGCCGAGTGCGACGACGTAGACCTCGGGATCGCGGGAGAGCCGGCCGGCGAGCCGGCCGACGGCCGCATGGACCGCCGCCGTCCGCGCCGCGCCGCGCCTGCCTGCGTCCACGACGATCTCCGTCGGCGTGACGGCTCCGGGACCGAAGGCGCGGCGGAGCTCGACGAGGCCGCGAGTCGCTTCGGCTCCACGAGGCAGTCCCGCGAGCGAGCCCGGCGTCAACGAGAGGGACCGGAGCGGCACGACCGCGGCGACGAGGACGGCCGAGGTCGCGAGCAGCACGAGCCAGCGGCGCCGCATCACCCGGCGCGCGAGCGCCGCCCACGGGGCCTGAAGGCGGGCGAAGCCGACCGACGAGACCGCTCGCGGCCCGCAGCACGACAGAAGGACGGGCTGGAGCGTCAGGGCGGCCGCGATCGACACGAGCGGGATCAGCAGGCCCGCGAGCCCGAGCGTGCGGATGAACGGCACCGGCATGAAGAGGAGCAGCGCAAGACCGATCGCGACCGCGAGGCCGGAGAAGACGACGGCGCGGCCGGCCGTCGCCATCGTCCGTACGACCGCCTCGTCCCGAGTCTCCGCACGCGTGAGCTCCTCGCGATACCGCGTGACGACGAGGAGCGAGTAGTCGACGGCCAGTCCCAGGCCGATCAGCTCGACGACGTTCATCGCGTACGGCGTGATCGCGACGAACCGCGCACACAGGTAGAGCAGAGCGAGGGTCGCGGAGACGGTGCAGGCGGCGAAGACGAAGGGAAGCGCGAGCGCGAGGGACAGCCCGAGCATGAGCGCGAGCACGATCACCGCCAGCGGGATTGCGAACGCCTCTCCGCGCCGCAGGTCGGAGGACAGCACCGGGTCGAGGTCGTGCTGGATCGCAGGCGGCCCCGTCACGAGCGCCGCGGGCCCCCCGCCGCGGCCGAGCGCGGCGCGCAGCCGCTCGGTCAGCGGCTTCGCCTGCTGCAGCCCGAGCGTCGTCGCGACCTCACCGTAGATCGCTCCTCCTCCCACCCGGAACGTCGCCACGCGCCCGCCGGGCACGACATGCGCGGCGCGCTCGAGCCGATCGCGCAACTCACGCTGGAGCCGCCGATCGGAGGAGTGCCGAACGCGGAAGATGACGGTGAACGTCCCGTCGGGCCGCTCCCCGAAGCCACGGGCGAGCGCCGCGTCCGCGCGCGCAGAGTCGGTTCCCGGAATCTCGTACGAGTTCGCGAGATGCCCGGGAAGCGCGACCGCCGCAGCGACGCCGAGCGCGAGTACGGCGAGCCAAACGGCGAGGACCTGCCAGCGGTGGCGCAGGACGAACAGCGTCCACCGCTCGAGCAGTGGACGCTGTTCGGAGTGCATGAACGTTGCTACTTGACGATCTCGATGGCGAGCCTGATGGCCGGCAGCTGATAGCCGAGCGCGAGGCCGGGTACGTCACGCGCGTACGTGAGCATCGGAACCATCCCGTACGGCGTGTTGGTGTACGACGGCTGCTGTGTGTAGAGCAGCGGGTACATGTCGATCAGATGCGTCCCCGGGCGGCCCGTCGCGACGAAGTTCATCACGACGTCTCCGTTGCTGTTGAAGCCGCAGCCGTAACCGATGTAGCTGTTGTCGTAGTCAACGGCGATCGTGTTGTCGAGCTGCGTCCAGCCGAGCCCCTTGAGATGGACGGTGAAGTCCTGGCCCGCCTTGAGCTTGAGCGCCGAGACCCCGTTCCCGACGATGCTCCGCTTGACGAAGTACGGCACCTGCGCCATCACCTTGCCGTCCTGCATGAGCTGGACGACGTGCCAGCCGCCGAGCCCGTCGGGGACGCTGACGTTCGTGTTCAGCGATCCGTCTGCTCCTGAAGGCACCGTCGCGAGTGGGACGGAGACGAAGCTCCAGCACGTGCTCGTGCAGTTGACCCGGCTGCCGACGACCGTCGACCAGACGAGGTCGACGGAAGTGCTCGGCTCGAGACCGGATGCGGTGACGTTGGTGCTGGATAGAACCGGCCCAGCCGTCGCGCTCAACTGTGCCGTAGCCGTGCTGTCGGGATCGACCGCGTCCGGAATCATCGTCGTCGGTGCATCGACCGTCGGCACGACGTTGGCCGGCCAATCGATCCGTGGCGCCGGCGGGACGTGCCTATCCTTCGTGATCTTGAACCTGAACTTGTGACCGGTCGCCCATGGGATCGGGGATTGCTGAACGTTCAGGTAGTCGAAGCTGATCGCGTCGGCGACCGTGATGATGTGCTTCCCGACCTCGCCCGAGGCGCGGAACTTGACCTGCGCCACGCCCCGCGTCCAGTTGGCCGTGAGGGCGCCGACGTAGTGGTTGTCGTACTGCAGGGAAGCGCCACCCTCGTAGAGCGACGCGCCGAGACCCGAGTACGTGAGGGTGATCATCGTCCCGACAGGCCCCTTCTTCGGCTTCATGGTCGCGGAGCGCGCGGTGAGGAAGCCGCCCTTCGAGACCTGGACGCCGTCGACGACCGCATAGATGTCGTGGATGCCTCCGAAGTCCTTCGGGGAGATGAGGTTGATCGAGAACGAGCCGTTCGCGTCGGTCGTCGTGTTGGCGATGACGACGCCGAACTTCGACGTGTTGCGTCCGAGGTAGTCGACGCTGTCGGGGCGCGCGTCAACGACCCACGTGACGTTCGCCGTCATCCAGACGATCGAGACGTCCTTGCCCGGCTCGAGGCCCGCCCCGGAGAGGGTGTAGGGAGCGCCGGGCACGCCGATGTCGGGCGTCGCATGGAGGATCCCCATGTTCTGCGCCGGCGTGGCCGCCGGTGCGAGCGGGCCCGGAAGCTGGGCGACGCCGGGGATTGCCGGCGCCGTGAGCACCGTCGGGTCGGCCGAAGCCGTCGCTGGCAGCAGGAGACCTGCTGCCAGCGCGGCGACGGCGAGGAACTTCTTCGTGGTGGACATGGCTGCGACTCTCTTTTCCGGCGCTCTTCGCCTAGTCGTGAGGGATGATCGTGATCGGGTAGTCGAGGGTTCCCGACTTGCCGTCGGCCGTCGTGAAGCTCATGTGGACGTTGATGTCGCCCAGCGGGTAGTCGAGGGGGATCGTCCAGGCGCCTGTCCAGTACCAGACCTTCTGCGCGGGCGGCCCGGACGGTCCGTGCGAGCCCCAGTTGAACAGGGTGACGATCGGAGTGCTCGGAGTCGGTCCCGGAACCGTGAAGTGCGGCAGGTCAGTGCCGCTGGTGTTGTCCATCGAGAGGATGGTCCCGTCACTGAGCTGATATCCGAAGGCACGGGCGATGACCTGCTCGCCCTGCTTGAAGACGTTCGTCTGCGTGCAAGCCACCGGCCGCGAATGTCCGGCCACGGCGTCGCCGTAGAGCACGACATCGAGGTTCGAGGAAGTGACCGACCCCTGCGTCGTCGGGCCAGACCCGAACGGCTCCTGCGGTGTGGCAGCGATCGTCAGCTGCGAGGCCGCAATCGGAAGCTGCGCGAACGTCCCGCGCTGCTTGTTCCACATCTTCGCGAAGACCTCGAACTGGACGACACCGAGGGGGTAGAGCGCCGGCACCTTCCAGCTGACGACCCAGCGATAGCGGGCATCGATCCCCACGGGCACGGCCTTGTAGACGAGCTGGTGATCGTCGACGAGCGGGATCCGCACGAAGAAGGACCGGAGGGCCGTCTTCGCGGCCTTCGCGCTGCGCTTGGTGAGCTTGCCGTGCCGCTTGACGAGCTTCGAGACCTTCTTCGTCAGGAGCTTGTGCGTCTTCGTGTTGACCGCGAAGGCCCGGAAGACGACGGTGTCGCCGGGCGCGAACTGGTCGCTCACGGCGCCGGTGGCCGTGACCGTCTGCGCGCCGACGAACACGCCTTTGACCTGGTTCGACGGAAATGGGACGGTGGTGTCCGCGCGCGCGACCGCGACGAAAGCGAGCGCGACGAGGACTGCCAGCGCGAGAGTGATCCGCTTCATTGGTTTCGTTGCTCCTTCGCTTAGTGCTTCAGGGTTCCGGTGAGCTTCAGGTTGAAGGCGCCCGTCCCACGGTCGTAGTGGCCGCTGTAATGGAGCGTGCCCTTCGCCTTCTTGAGGACTCCGGTACCGCCGGTGACCTTGGCGTTGCCGGAGAAAGAGATGTTGTTCGGGTCGTCCTGGCCCGCGGCGCAAGCGCGTGAGCCCGTCAGCAACTTGAGCTTCAGCTTGCCCTTCGGGCCCTTGAGGGTTCCGGGGCCGCTGAGCGGCGAGCACGGCGGGTTCGACGTGTTCCCCGCGACGGTGCCGGTCAGGGTGCCCTTGCCGATCAGGCTCGCCTTGCCGGTCCCTTTCGGGGTGGCCGTAACGGCACTGCCGTTGACGACCTCCGTCACATGGCCGCTGTACTTGGCCGTGAAGTTGGTGCTGCTTCCGACCGCCGTGCCAACGCAGACAGCTGCGACGGCGAGTGCGAACAGCAGGATTACTGGTCCATAGAACCGCTTCATGCGCGACTCCTCTCGGTTGCCCGACCCCCGGTTCAAACCGGGCCGCCTGGATTTCTCCTTTAGGCACGGATGCTCGCGAGAGGCCGTCCCGAGCACTTCGGGGCAACTGCTGAACTCGCTGCGGTAAACCCCGCGGCCGGGCTAGGTGTCGAGGCGGCCGCTAGCCGCGGCGGAGAAACCGGAAGTAGAACGCGACGAACACGAGGACGATCCCGAAGTTCACCGCGAGCCTCTCCCAGAAGTGGTGCCGGAAGAAGAGGATGTCGACCGCCACGATGAGCGCGGCCATCGCCACCACGCACACGATGTTGGTCGCGAGCTTCCCCACAGTTCCCAGCTTAGGACTCCGGCGTGGAGAACGCTCGCCTCGGCCGCTGCGCGGGAATGTGGCTCTTTCGAGCACCACGAACGGGGAGCCGTATGCCGACTCCCCGTTCGAGCTGCACCCGCCTGACCTGCTAGGGGCCGACCGCCAGCGAGTAGGGGCCGGATTGGCCGCTGGCGAGGGTGGTCACGTTGCCACCACCGAGCGGAACCGCATTCACCGTCCCCGACGTGAAGTCGAGCCAATAGGCGTGCGTGTCGTCCACCGCCACCGCATCAGGGTCGCCTAGGCCGGAGGCGAGGATGCTCCAGTTGCCCCCTCCGGGCAGTGCCTCGTTCACCGTCCCGTCTCCGGCCCCGTCTCCGGCGCTGACCCAAACGACGTGCCCGCGGATCACCGCAACGGACGTGGGGCGGATTTGGCCTGACGCGATGGTGGTCACCTTGCCGCCGCCTAGCGGAACTGACTTCACCGTCCCGCCTTCCAGGTTGACCCAGTAGACGTGTGTGGAGTCCACCACCACTGAGCGCGGGGCGTTCTGGTTGCTGGCGAGGGTCTTCACGGGGCCGCCGCCGAGCGGCGCCTCTTTCACTGTCCCACTCGGACCCTCAGTCCAGTAGACGTGCGTGCCATCCACCGCCACCGAGTTAGGGGCGTCCTGGTTGCTGGCGAGCCTGGTCACCTTGCCGCCGCCGAGCGGCATCTCGTTCACCGTTCCGGTTACGTCGTCGACCCAGTAGAGGTGCGTGCCGTCCACCGCTACGGCCCGGGGGCCGCTCTGACCGCTGACGAGGATTGTCTGGCCGCCGCCGCCGCCGAGCGGAGCCTCCTTGATCTCCCCGTCTAGGTAGTCGGTCCAGATGAAATGCGTATCGCTCACGGCCACGGCGCCGGGTCTGTTCTGGCCGCCGAAGAGAGTGGTCACGCTGCCGCCGCCCGACGGAACGGAATTCCCCGACCCGTCAAGAAAGCCGGTCCAGTAAAGGTGGCCTACGCCGAGGCGGAGACTCGCATGCGCCCCATTCTTACCGGTAGCCGTGAGCGTCGCGCTATCGCTCGCTCCAGCCACACCCGGCACCGCAACCGGCGAGTAAGCAACTCCGACCCAACACGACAGGTTCTTGCCGACGACCTTTTTCACGCAACGGTCGGACGTGATCGAAAACGCCGATGAGCCTGTCAGCTTCACCGTCAGCTTCCCGGACCTCGTCCGGTTCAACTCCCCAAGCCTGAACCCCCTCGACACGCGCGAACCCGCGTGGCGGGGCCCGAAGTCGTAGAACGACATCGTAGGCCCGCCCCGCCATTGCGACCACACCAGCGACGCGGGCACACCCTTCCCTTGCCCGATAGCCGGCACGCCCAGCACGACAACCGCCATTGCTGCCAGCACCCACCCCGTGCGCTTCATCCGATTCCTTTCGCCGTCCCTCATGAACTCAACGTGCAGCAAACGCCGGTCGATGATGCGCAGCACACCCCGGCCGGGTCAAGCGAGGCGGCGCTTGGCCGATGAGGGCTACGGCGCGCGCGACACCGGTCCCGGCTAGCTAGCTAGCTCTTCGCGTCGGCCCAGCTGTCGCCGGCGCCGATGTCGACTGCTAGCGGCGGATCGAGCGGATATGCCTTGCACATCTCCTCGCGGACGATCTCCTTCACCGCGGAGGTCTCCGCGTCGGGGGCCTCGAGGAGGAGCTCGTCGTGCACCTGGAGGACGATGCGGGCACTTCTCCCCTCCTCGCGCAGCCGCCGCTCGATCGCGACCATCGCGACTTTGATGATGTCGGCGTTCGAGCCTTGCATGACGAAGTTGACCGCGACGCGCTCGCCGAAGCCGCGCGTCTGGCGGTTCCGCACGCGCAGCTCGGGCACGGGACGCCGCCGGCCGAGCAGGCTCGTCGCGTAGCCGTCCTCCTCCGCGCGCTCGATCGTGCGCTGGATGAAGTCCTGCACGAGCGGGAAGCGCGCGAGGTACGCGTCGATGTACTGCTGCGCCTGCTCGCGCGGGATCTCGAGGTTCTCGGAGAGGCCGAACGCCGAGATGCCGTAGACGATCCCGAAGTTGATCATCTTCGCGATCGAGCGCTGCGCCGAGGTGAGCTTCGCCGGGTCGACGCCGAGCACCTCCGCCGCGGTCGCGGTGTGGATGTCCTCCCCGCGCTCGAACGCCTCGCGCAGCTTCGGCTCGCCGGAGACGTGCGCGAGGATCCGCAGCTCGATCTGCGAGTAGTCGGCGGAGATCAAGCGGGCTCCTGGTTCGGCGACAAATGCGGAGCGGATCTCCTTGCCCAAGTCGGTGCGGATCGGAATCGACTGGAGGTTCGGATTCGAGGTGGAGAGGCGACCGGTCGCCGCGACGGTCTGGTTGAAGGTCGTGTGGAGGCGGCCGTCCTCGCCGAGCATCGCGGGCAGCGGCTGCAGGTATGTATTGAGGAGCTTCGACAGCTCGCGCCACTCTTCTATTAGCGGAACGATCTCGTGGTCAGCCCGGATCGACCGCAGCACCTTCGTGTCGGTCGAGTAGCCGGTCTTGCCCTTGCGGCCGGGCGTCAGGCCGAGCTTCTCGAAGAGGATCTTCGCGAGCTGCGACGGCGAGCCGATCACGAACTCCTCACCCGCGAGCTCGTACGCGCGCGCCTCGAGCTCCTCGACGCGGTCGGCGAGGCGGGCCGTGATCTCGCCCATCCGGTACGTGTCGATCTTCACGCCGGCCTGCTCCATCCCGGCGAGGACGCGGATGAGCGGCATCTCGATGTCGCGGTAGAGCGGCTCCTCGCCGCGCTCGCGGACGCGCTCGAGGAGCGGGTCGCGCAGGCGCGCGGTGACGGCGGCGTGGCGGACGAGTCGCGCCGTCTCCTCCTCCGCCTCCGGCTCGGGGACGGCTTCGACCGCGTACTCCGCGGCGAGGTCGTCGAGGAGGTACTCGCTGCGGGCCGGCTCGATGAGGTACGCGAGGATCATCGTGTCGTCGGCCGCGTCGACGCCGATAGCCTTCGCGTCGTGGGCGACGAAGTCGCCGTCGAGGAACGCGGGCCGCGGCGCGACGACGACCTCGTCGCCCGAAGCAACCGCGATCCTGCCGTCATCTGCAGCGATCCCGACGGGACCGGGACTTAGTGACAAGTTGTCACTTGGGGATTTTTCGCGCCACGTCACGGTTGTTCCGGTTGAGATCCGCTCGCGCGCGGGGACGGCCTCCTCGAGCTCGTCGATCCGCGCGAGGAGGGCGCGGAACTCGAAGCGGCGGAACGTCTCGCGTAGCTCGGCGCGGTCCGGCGGCGCGAGGACGAGCTCGGCCGGGTCGCAGTCGAGGTCGAGGTCGCGCCGCATCGTCGCGAGCTGCTTCGCCGCGCGGGCCTGGTCGGCGAACTCGATGAGGTTCTTCTTCCGCGCGGGCGACATCTCCTCCGCGTGCGCGAGCACCTCCTCGAGCGAGCCGTACTGCGCGATGAGCTGGCCGGCGGTCTTGTCGCCGATGCCGGGAACGCCCGGGATGTTGTCGGACGTGTCGCCCTTGAGCCCGATGAAGTCGGGGATCTGGTCAGGCCTGATCCCGTAGCGCGCCTCGACCCGCTCGGGCGTGTAGACGTTCACGTCGCTCACGCCGCGCGGCGTCATCATCAGGCAGACGTTCTCCGAGACGAGCTGGAACGCGTCGCGGTCGGTCGAGACGACGCACGTCTTCACGCCGGCCGCGTCGGCGCGCGTCGCGAGCGTGGCGATGACGTCGTCCGCCTCCCACCCCTCGAACTCGAGGTTGCGATAGCCGAATGCCTCGACGATCGGCCGGAAGTGCGGGAACTGCTCGCGGAGGAGATCCGGCATCGGCCGGCGGCCCTCCTTGTAGACGACATCGACTTCCGCGGCCTCTCGCGCGCGGTGCACGGGCCGCGTGTCCCAGGCGACCGCGACGCCCTTCGGCCGGTAGTCGGAGAGGAGCTTGAAGAGCATGTTCGCGAAGCCGAGGAGAGCGCCCGTCGGAAAGCCCTCGCTCGTTGCGAGCTCCTCCGGGAGCGCGAAGAACGCGCGGTAGGCGAGGTTGTTGCCGTCGACGAGGAAGAGCTCAGACTCGCGCGCGGGCGCGTCGTTGAGGTCGAGCTCGGCGCCCGTCAGCGTCTTCGGCGACATCTCTGCGAGTCTACGGCGCGATGAAGATCGTCCCCTTCACCGATGAGCACCTCGACGCCGCCGCAGAAATGCTCGCGGCGCGGCATGC
>Ga0265338_10005422_pt1 | contig 16657 bp, 13 predicted proteins | sample 42126metaG_FD_193579 | JGI IMG/M metagenome (GOLD analysis project Ga0265338, IMG submission 193579) | Rhizosphere microbial communities from Carex aquatilis grown in University of Washington, Seatle, WA, United States - 4-21-26 metaG | ecosystem: Host-associated > Plants > Roots > Rhizosphere... | reverse complement strand
CGGCGGCCGGCCCGCACCCGCCGGCGGCCGGCCCGCACCCGCCGGCGGCCGGCCCGCACCCGCCCGCCAAGGCCGTGCCAGCCAGCGACGCCGCTTGCGGCATCCCGGAGATCTCCGGCTACCCCGCCGTCCGGCTGTTGGCCGACCGGGCGGCGGCCGTCCTTCCCGGGTTCGAGCTGACCCCGGACAACGCGGACGCGGTGGCCGGCATCTGCCGGGCGCTGGACGGGATGCCGCTGGCGATTGAGCTGGCCGCGCCGTGGCTGCGCACGCTGACCCCGGCCCAGCTGGCCGAGCGGCTGGCTGACCGCTTCGCGCTGCTCACCGGCGGCAGCCGCACCGCGCTGCCGCGGCATCAGACGCTGCGCGCGGTGGTCGACTGGAGCTGGGGTCTGCTGTCGCCGCCGGAGCGGCTGCTCGCCCGCCGCCTCGCCCTGTTTCCCGGCGGCGCCACCCTCGCCGCGGCCGAACGGATTGCCGGCCAGCCTGGCCCACCCGCCACCACCGCTAGCGCCAGCGACGCGCTGCCGGCCACGGAGGTGCTGCCGGCCACGGAGGTGCTGCCGGCGCTGGCCGGCCTGGTCAGCAAGTCCATCCTGACCGGCACCGGCACCGGCACCGGCACCGGCACCGGCACCGGCACCGGCACCGGCGCTGGCACCGGCACCGGCACCGGCGCTGGCACCGGCAGCGGCACCGGCGCCGGCACGGGCGGCGCAGCCGAGCCCCGGTACCGGATGCTGGAGACGGTCCGCGCCTACGGCCTTGACCGGCTGGCCGAAGCAGCCGAGGGCAGCGCGGCCAGGGACGCGTTCGCGGCCTACTGCCTGGAGGTCGCCGAGACCGCCGACCCCCGGTTGCGGACCCGCGCTCAGGCTCACTGGTTCCAGGTGCTGACCGCCGAGCAGGACAACATGAACGCCGCCGTCCGCTGGGCAGTCGCCCGGGGTGACGCCGCCACCGCGCTGCGGCTGGTGCGCGCGCTCGGCTACTACTGGGTGCAGCGCGGCCAGGGCGAGGCCGACGCGCTGTGCCGTGAGGTGCTCGCCCTGCCCCCGCCCGTGCCGCTCACCCAGCCGATGGCGGAGGGCCGGATCATCTGCGCGCTGCTGGCGGCCGGCTGGAGCTGGGACATCGACTCGATCAGGGCGCCGCTGACCGAGGCGCTGGCGGCCCTGGAACGGCTGGCAGGCCCGGCGGACGCGATCCACCCGCTGGTCGCGATGGCCGAGCCGGTACTCATGCAGTACGACGGCGCGGCCGACCAGGCCGAGCGGCACTACCAGCGGTACATGGCCTCCCGCGACCCCTGGCTGCGGGCGATGGGCCGGATCTACCTGTCATCGTCGAGCGTCAGCCTCGGCCGGCTTGACGGCGCGGAAGAACACTGCCGGACCGCCCTGGCCGAGCTGCGCGCGCTCGGCGAGCAGTGGGGGGTGGCGGTCGCGCTCGCCCAGCTGGCCGAGTTCAGTGAGCTGCGGGCCGACCACGCCGCCTCCGTCGCCGCACTCACCGAGGCCGCCGCGATCGGCCGCGAGCTGGGTGTCTGGGGTGACCTGGGCTACGTCGAGGCGCGGCTGGCGCTCATCTACGCCCGGGCGGGCGACACGGTCCGGGCCCGCGCCTGCTACGCGCGGTCCGAGCAGACGATGCAGGCACGCGGCGGCGACGTGGACATCGACCGCTGGACGGCGTACATGCGGGCCGAGATGGCCTGGCGGGAAGGCGATTACGCGGCCGCCGCCCGCTGCTGCGAGGCGGTGCTGGCGGCGACGTCCGCGCCCAACCTGGCGCGCTGGTGGGAGTCGCTGCGCGCGCAGGTCAAGGCGCGCCTGGCGATGGCGGTGGAGCAGCAGGGCGACACCGGGCGGTGCCGCGCGCTGCTGGCCGAGGCGGTGGACGCGGCCGAGTCCTGGTGCGAGCACCCCGCGCTGGCGGTGGTGCTCGACGCGTGCGCCGCCCAGGTGATGCGCCGGGGCGACGCGGCCCGGGCGGCCCGGCTGCTCGGCGCGGCCCACGCCGTCCGCGGCGCGGTCGACCAGTCGAGCCTGGACGCGCCGGCCGCCAGGGAGGCCGCCCGCCGGGCACTCGGCCCGGCCGGGTTCGACGCGGCCTACGCCGCCGGGCTCGGCAGCAGCTACGCTTCGGCGGTCAGCGACGCCCGCGAGGCGCTGGCCGGCTGAGCTGCCCGCCCCCGTTCTGGCTGCTCGGCCTAACCCCGGGCTACCGAACGGGTGCGGCTGACCCTGGACGCTCCCGGCTGACCCTGCTGACCCTGCTGACCCTGCTGACCCTGCTGACCCGGCTGACCGGGATGGCCGCGCGTACCAGGGCCCCCGGCGGGGCCGGCCCGGCCGGGGGCGGTGACCGCGCGGGCGGCTAGCTGCGGCGACGGTAGGCGGCGACGGCGAGCGGTGCGAACACCGCGAAGATGCCGAGTGCCCACAGCAGCGAGCGCTCCACCGCGGTGGCGGCCGGGCCGCCGATGAGCAGGGCGCGTTCCGCCTCGGTGAGGTAGGTGACCGGGTTGACCTTCACGAACGCCTGCAGCCAGCCGGGCATGGACTGCTGTGACGTCAGGATGTTGCTGCCGAAGACCAGCGGGAACATGATGAGGAAGCCGTACAGCTGCACGCCCTGGGCCGATTTCACCAGCATGCCGATCAGGGCCGACATCCAGCACATGGCGAGCGCGAAGGCCAGCAGCAGGAGGCAGCCCATGGTGGCGGCGAGCGGACTGGTCCGCACCCGGAAGCCGAGCAGCATCCCGAAGCCGAGCGTCACCGCGACCGAGATCAGGTACCGCACCATGTCGCCGAGGATCGCGCCCGCCAGCGGCGCCCAGCGGACGATCGGCAGCGCCCGGAACCGGTCGAAGACGCCGGTGGCGACATCCTGGCTGAGCATCATCCCGGTGCCCAGGGTGGCGAACACCACCGAGAGCACCAGGATGCCGGGTAGCGAGAACTGCAGGTACTGGTGGGTGCCGCCGGCGATTGCCCCGCCGAACACGTAGGTGAACAGGATCAGGTACATGATCGGCTGCAGCAGCAGCCCGAACAGGTCCTCGGGGTTGGTCCTGATCTTCAGCACGCTGCGCCAGGCCAGGGTGAGCGAGTTCGACACCGCGGCCTGCGGTCCCGGCCGGCGGGCGAGGGCCGGCCGGGGGCCGGCGGTGAGGGGGACGGTGGTCATCGGTTGCTCCCGTTCAGTTCCCTGGCCTGCTGGTCGGCGGGCGGCTCGGCGGCCGTGTCCCCGGTGCGCTCCTCGGTCGCGCCCGGCTCGTCGGTGCGGTGGCCGGTGAGCGCGAGGAACACCTCGTCCAGGCTCGCCCGGCGCAGCGCGAATTCGGCCAGCTCGACCGACTGCTCGTCGAGCGCGTGCAACATCTCGCGCAGCGCCGCGCCGGACTCGACCTTGATGGTGACCTGGCCCGATTCTGAGTTGACGTCGGCCTGCCCGCCCAGTCGGCTTTCCAGCAGCTGGGTGACGGTGCCGAGGTCGGCCCGGCTGACCGGGGTGACCTCGAGGACCTGGCGGCCGGCCGCCGCCTTGAGCGAGTCAGGCGTTCCGGTGGCAATGACCTGGCCGTGGTCGATGACCGCGAGGTCCTGCGCCAGCTGGTCCGCTTCCTCCAGGTACTGGGTGGTGAGCAGCACGGTGGTGCCGTCGGCGACAAGCCGCCGGATCATTCCCCAGACCTCGTTGCGGCTGTGCGGGTCGAGCCCGGTGGTCGGCTCGTCCAGGTAGAGCACCTGGGGCCGCCCGACCAGGCTGGCCGCCAGGTCGAGGCGCCGCCGCATGCCGCCCGAGTAACCCTTGGCCGGCCGCCCGGCCGCGTCGCTCAGCTCGAAGCGGCGCAGCAGCTCGGCCGCCCGGGCGCGTGACTCGGCCCGGCTGAGGCCAAGCAGGCGGCCGATCATCACCAGGTTGTTGGTGCCCGACAGCCCTTCGTCGACCGAGGCGTACTGCCCGGTCAGCCCGATGAGCTGGCGCACCTGGTGCGCGTCGCGCACCACGTCGCGGCCGCATACCGCCGCCGAGCCGGCGTCCGGCCGCAGCAGGGTAGCCAGGATGCGGACCGCGGTGGTCTTGCCCGCGCCGTTCGGTCCGAGTAGCCCGAGTACGGTCCCGGCCCGTGCGGTCAGGTCCACTCCGGCCAGCGCGGTGGTCTTGCCGAATCGCTTAACGAGGCCGTGCGTCTCGATCGCGTAGCTTGCTTCTGTCATGCGATGAGCATGACCGGGGCCGCTGTCAGCCCCCGCACGGACGGCTGTCAGCCCGCGGCGCTCGCTGTCAGCCCGCGGCGCTCGCTGTCAGCCCGCGCGCCGGCGGCCGCTGCCCGAACGGTCAGCGGGTCAGGTGTTGGCAGGCAGCGTGGTGCCCGCGCCGCGGCGGCGGACCTGCACCAGTTCCTGGTGCGCGGTTTCCTGGGGCGCGAGGCCGGCCGTCCTGGTGCCCGCGGCCGGCTGCTCCCCGGCTTCCTGGGCGGCCTGCGCGCCCTCGACGGTGAAGCCGGCATCGGCGATCATCGCCAGGTCGGCCGCGCCCGGCTGGCCCTCGCTGGTCAGGTAGTCGCCGAGGAAGATGGAGTTGACCACGTGCAGCGCCAGCGGCTGCAGGGTGCGCAGGTGGATCTCCCGCCCGCCCGCGAGGCGGACCTCGGCGCTGGGGTTGACGAAGCGGACCATGGCCAGGATGCGCAGGCAGCGCTGCGGGGTCAGCTGCCACTGGCCCGCCAGCGGCGTCCCGTCGAACGGGATCAGGAAGTTGACCGGCACCGAGTCCGGGTCCATGGCGCGCAGCGCGAACGCGACGTCGACCAGGTCCTCGTCGGTTTCCCCGATGCCCGCGATCAGCCCGGAGCAGGGCGAGAGGCCAGCCTCCTTGGCCGCCGTTACCGTCGACACCCGGTCGGCGTACTCGTGGGTGGTGCAGATGTCGGCGTAGTGCTCACCGGAGGTGTTCAGGTTGTGGTTGTAGGCGGTGGTCCCGGCCGCGGCCAGCCGCTCCGCCTGCCCGCTGGACAGCAGCCCGAGGCAGGCGCACACCTCCACGTCCGGGTTCCGCTCCTTGAACGCGCCGATGGCGGTGGTGACCCGGTCGATGTCCTTGTCGGTGGGGCCGCGTCCGCTGGCCACCAGGCAGACCCGGCGGGCGCCGCCCGCCACCCCGGCCTCGGCCGAGGCGATTACCTCGTCGGTCTTCAGCCAGCTGTACTTGAGCACGTCGGCGCCCGAGCCGACCCGCTGCGAGCAGTAGAAGCAGTCCTCGGGGCACAGCCCGGACTTGATGTTGACCAGGTAGTTCAGCTTGACCCGGCGGCCGAAGAAGTGCCGCCGCAGCCGGAACGCGGCCGCGATCACGTCGAGCAGCTCATCGTCGCCGCTGGCGAGGACCGCGAGCGCCTCGTCCCTGGTGGGCAGTTCTCCGGCCAGGGCCTTGTCTGCTATTACGTCAAACCGCGTCACATGGCTGAGGTTAACAAGTGCGGGGCCCCGGCGCAGGGCCGCGAGCCTGTGACAAGCGCGACAGAAAACGCGGAAGACCAGAAAGCGCCCGCCAGGGCAGCCGATTATGATGAGATAACGCCCGGGACGGCGCGAGGTTGAAGCAGATAATTCCTACTACTTAAGTTGACTTTCTGGCAGCCGCGTGGTGTCCTTGGTACTGGCGTTCCTGGGATCCGTGACACCGCGGAGGGGGTACCTGCTGATGACGGCGGTCAGGCCGCGCGACCTGCTCTCCGACGACCTGCTCGGCCGCCTCGGCGGGACCGCCCGGCCGGGGGGCGGCCAGCCGGGTGTGCTGTCGGCGGACGTCGCCGCCCTGGCCGGGGTCGGTTACCTGAACGTCGCGCTCCCGCCGGAGTTCGGCGGCCTCGGCTGCACGCTGCGCCAGGCCGCGTGCGGTCAGCGGCGGCTTGCCCGCACCGCACCGGGCACCGCGCTCGCGGTCAGCGCCCACCTGTACTGGACCGGCGCGGCCGCCGACGCGTACCGGGCCGGCGACGACTCGGTGCGCTGGATCCTGGCCGAGGCGGCGGACGGCGCGCTGTTCGCCGCCGGGCACGGTGGCGACGCCGGCGGCCCCGGCGGTGACCTCAGGTTCGCCGATCCCCGGTCCCGCTGCGAGCTGGCCGGGGATGGCGGGTACCAGTTCGCCCAGCCCGGCCTGCTGTCCACCATGACGCCGGGCTGGGACTGGATCGCGGTGCACGGGGTGCACCAGGCGGCCCCGTCTCGGTCGGCCCAGCCGCAGCTGGTGATCGGGTTCGCCGGCCACGGTGCGCGATGTACCCCCCCGTTCCGCGTCGCCCGCGCCGAGCCGGCCGGCACCCCCGGCGATGTCTTCCTGACCAGCGCGCTCACCTGGGGGCACTCGATCCTCGCGAGCGTGCAGTACTCCGACGCGCGGCGCGCGTTCAACGACGCGCTGACCGCCTACGCCGAGGCGGCCGCGGCCGCCATGGCCGCCGCCTGCGCCCAGGCCGACGGGCCTGCCGCAGGCGGCCCCGCCACCGACGGTTCAGCTGCCGCCGCCCCGCCCGCGCCGCCAGTGCCGCCCGCGCCGCCGGCCGGCCGCTGGCCGGTGGCTGAGGCCGGCACCCTGCTCGACACCATGAAGGCGCAGATCGCCGAGGTCACCCACCGGTGGCGGCTGGCTCAGGACCCGGCCCCCGATGTCGGCGGGCAGCACCTCATCGGCCTGTACGCGATGCGCCACCAGGTGGCCGAGGGCGCCGCCCGCGTGCACGACCTGATCAGCCAGGTCACCGGCGCCCCGGCGCCCACCCGGCCCCTGGTGTAGCGGCACCGCCGCTCCCGTACAGTGCGGTGATGGACGCGATCCTGCGCCTGGAGCGGATCGCCGCCGCCCACTGGCGGGGCACCGAGGAAGCGTGGCTAGGCGGCTGGCTGCTGCGCGCCGCCGACGGGTTCACTGGCCGGGCCAACTCCGCCCTGCCGCTCGGCGACCCCGGCTTGCCGCTCGACGCGGCCATTACCGCGGTGACCCGCTGGTACCAGGCCCGCGGGCTGCCCCCGATGATCGCTGTCCCCGCGCCACTGGACCGCGACGGCGACGCCGCCGCCCTCGACGCCGAGCTAGCGCGTCGTGGCTGGCGGGTCCGCGCGGCCCCCGCCTTCGTCATGATCGCCGACGAGCCGCCCGGTCCGGTCCCGGCCAGCCCGGCCCAGCCCAGCCTCCCGGCCCAGCCCAGCCTCCCGGCGGGCCTGGCGTTCCGGGCCGACCCGGTACCCGACGACGCCTGGCTGGCCGCCTACCACTACCGGGGCCTGCAAGACCCGCCCCCGGTGCTGCGCACGGTCCTCACCTCCGCCGCCGACCAGCTGTTCATCAGCATCCGCGCGTTGACCCCAGCGCCGGTGCCCCTGGCATCAGCGCCCCTGGCATCAGCACCCCCGGAGCCTGCGGCCGCCGACCCGCCAGGCGGCGTGGCCGCGATAGCCCGCCTGTCGCTCGCTGCGGGCTGGGCTGGGATCACCGCGGTCGAGGTCACCCCAAGCCACCGCCGGGCCGGCCTGGGCCGCGCCCTTACCCGCGAAGCCTTCTCGCTGGCCGCCTGGCACGGCATCGGCAAGGTGTTCCTCCAGGTAGCGGTGGACAACTCCGCGGCCATCCGACTGTACGAGCGCGCCGGCTTCCGCTACTCCCACCGCTACCACTACCGCCTGGCACCCAATGAATTCTGGTTGGGGCAGAAGGGGCAGAAGGGGTGGAAGGGGCAGGGGGGAGGCCGCCCAGCCGTCCCCTCGGGATAACAGCAAGAAACTAGCAATATTTTCCGGCATCAAGGCATCTTTCCGGCGATCTGTCAGCGACACGCCGGGCGGCTGGATGCTGGGGTAGAGCGGGTGTTCTCGTTACCTTTGGGAGTATGCCTACCTCTCGGTCCAGGGGCGCGTCGGGCTCGCGGGGCGGGCGGACGGGCACCACGGGCACCATGGGCGCTGACTACTACAACGACGAATCGCCCGACGTGATCTTGCCGATGCCGCCGCCTGGCCGCGGAAGCGGGGGAGCGCGGCGCGGCTCCGGCGGCGCGGGCGGTGCCCGGTCGGGAGGCGGCGGCGCTGGCGGGACCGGGTCGGGCGGGACCGGGTCGGGCGGGACAGCGGCGCGTCGCGGCGCGGGCGGCCGGTCGGCCGCGTCCGGTGGTAAGGGCAGTGGCAGCCGCTCGGCCGCGTCCGGCGCCACCCGGTCAGGCGGCACAAGGTCAGGCGGCAACTCCGGTGGCCGGGGGAAGCAGGCCGGCCGCGGCACCGCAAGCACCCGCCGGCCGCCGGGGGGCAAGTCGGGACCGGCTGGCAAGGCGCGGGGCAAGAAGGGGCCGGCTGGCAAGCAGGCCGCGCCGCCGCCGTCGCGCAACCTGCTGATCATGCTGACCGCGTGGCTGTTCCGCGCCATCGTGATGGCCTGGCTGCTGGTGGCGGGCCTGGTCGGGTCCATCGTCCGGCGGTTCGGGCGCAACGCGCGGGACCTGCACCCGGACCATAAGCGGGACGGCATCGGGCTGCTCCTGCTCGGCCTGGCGATAGTGTTCGCGGCCGCCGTCTGGGCGCGGATGCACAACCCGGCGTTCGAGGGCATCTACACGCTCACCAGCTCGGTCGCGGGAGAGGGCGCCTTCACCATCCCGATCCTGTTCGCGCTGGCGGGCTGGCGGTTCATGCGCCACCCGGACCGGAACGCGGCCCTGCCCCCGGCCGAGATCGGCTGGACCGCCCTGCTGGCCGGCGTCCTCGGCCTGCTGCACATCGCCAAGGGCGTGCCGACGCTGGCCCGCCCGCACGGCGGCTGGCCCGTGGTCAGGTCCGCGGGCGGGCTGCTCGGCCTGGCGGCCTCCTGGCCGCTGGACAAGGGCCTGACCGCCTGGGTGGCCACCCCGCTGCTCGGCCTGCTGGCCGCCTACGGGCTGCTGGTCGTTACCGGGACCCCGGTGCGGCAGGTGCCCTCGCGGCTGGCCGAGTTCAAGGCGCTGTTCGGCTACGCGCCTTACGACGACTGGGATGACCTGCCGGCCGAGGACGAAGGCGAGGACGGTGCCGACGACGCCCCGGGGCGCGGCGAGATCAGGCGGGGCGTGATCCGGCTGAAGGGCGCGCTCGAGCCGGGCGACCAGCGCAAGCCCTACGACCCGCAGGTCCTGGTGACCGGCGAGCGCCGGGCCGGCCGCGGCGCGGCGGCCGGCGCCCCGCCCGCTCCGATGCCTGAGGCCAGGATCGGTGAGGGGCTGCTCGAAGACCTCGGCTTCACCACCGAGACCGGCGCGCCGCCGGCCGAGGAGCGGCCAGAACCATTCGCGCCAGTGGAGCCGGCCGCCGCCCAGGCGACCCCGGCCCAGTCGACACTGCGCACGGTCCCGGCCACGCCGGTGCTGCCGGGCGAGCAGCTAACCCTGAGCGGGGCGGCGGCGGGCAGCTACACGCTCCCCCCGTCGGACCTGCTGCGCCCGGGCAGCCCGCACAAGGCGAGGACCAAGGCCAACGACAAGGTCGTGGCCGACCTGCAGGACGTGTTCGAGCAGTTCAAGGTGGACGCGACGGTGGCCAACTTCACCCGCGGGCCGACCGTCACCCGCTACGAGATCGAGCTGGACCCCGGCGTCAAGGTGGAGCGGGTCACCGCGCTGTCGAAGAACATCGCCTACGCCGTCAAGTCGGCCGACGTGCGCATTCTGCCGGTGATCCCGGGCAAGTCGGCCATCGGGGTGGAGATACCGAACCCCGACAAGGAGATCGTCAGCCTGGGCGACATGCTGCGCTCGGACGTGGCCGTGGCGGACCACCACCCGATGGTGGTCGGCCTGGGCAAGGACGTGGAAGGCAAGACGGTGCTGGCCAACCTGGCCAAGATGCCGCACGTGCTGGTGGCGGGCGCCACCGGGTCCGGTAAGTCGGTGTGCCTGAACGGGCTGATCACCAGCATCCTGGCCCGGGCGACGCCGGATGAGGTGCGGATGATCCTCATCGACCCCAAGCGGGTCGAGCTGAGCATCTACGAGGGCATCCCGCACCTGATCACGCCGATCATCACCAACCCGAAGAAGGCGGCCGAGGCGCTGGAGTGGGTGGTGGGGGAGATGGAGCGCCGCTACGACGACCTGGCGGCCTCCGGTTACCGGCACGTGGACGACTTCAACAAGGCGGTGCGGGCGGGCAAGCTGACCGCGCCGCCCGGCTCCGAGCGGGTCTACGAGCCCTACCCGTACCTGGTCGCGGTGGTGGACGAGCTGGCCGACCTGATGATGGTGGCGCCGCGCGACGTCGAGGACAGCATCGTGCGTATCACCCAGCTGGCCCGGGCGGCGGGCATCCACCTGGTCATCGCCACCCAGCGGCCGAGCGTGGACGTGGTGACCGGCCTGATCAAGGCGAACGTGCCGTCCCGGCTCGCGTTCGCCACCTCCAGCCTGGCCGACTCGCGGGTCATCCTCGACCAGCCGGGCGCGGAGAAGCTGGTCGGCCAGGGCGACGCGCTGTTCCTGCCGATGGGGGCGTCCAAGCCGCTGCGGCTGCAGAACGCGTTCGTCTCGGAGAAGGAGATCCGGGACATCGTCGAGCACTGCAAGGCGCAGCAGAGCACCGCGTACCGGGAAGACGTGCAGGCGGCCCCGGCGGCGGCCAGGGAGGTCGACGCCGAGATCGGCGACGACCTGGAACTGCTGGTCGCCGCGGCCGAGCTGATCATCACCAGCCAGTTCGGCTCCACGTCGATGCTGCAGCGCAAGCTCCGGGTCGGCTTCGCCAAGGCTGGCCGGCTGATGGACCTGCTGGAGAGCCGGGGCATCGTCGGCCCCAGCGAAGGCTCCAAGGCACGGGACGTGCTGAAGCGGCCGGACGACCTGGACGAGGTGCTGAGCTTCCTGCGCGGCGGGTAACGGGGGCAGCCCGGGGGCATTCGGAACGGGTGCGGCTTCCTCCGGCACTTCAGTCATTACTTTGAGTGACTGATAGCGTTCACTGGGTAAGAAGTGCTCGGGTACGAGATCTTTTCCTAGGAGGCGAGACGTGAGCATCGGTGACACCTTGGCGGAGGCCCGACGTCAGACCGGTCTCACGGTCACGCAGGTCAGCAGGCGCACCCGGATCAGGGAGTCGATCATCCGGTCGATCGAGGCCGACGACTTCTCGCCGTGCGGCGGCGACTTCTACGCGCGCGGTCACATCCGGTCCCTGGCGGAGGTCGTCAGGGTCGACCCGGTGCCGCTGATCAGGGAGTACGACGCGGAGCACGGTGCGCCGGGCGCGATGCGGGCGGCGCAGATCTTCCAGCCGGCCACGCCGATCAAGATCCGCGAGCCGCGGCCGCTGCACCTCGGCCGGGTGCTCGCGGTGGCGCTGCTGGCGGTGGTCGGCTACGGCGTCTACCACGTGGTCTCCACCCGCGGCAGCCACTCGTCGGCGACCGCGGCCGTCACCGTCCGCCCGGCGGTCACCGTCACCGCCAAGCCGAAGGCCACCGTCACGCCGTCCCCCACCGCACCGGCCTACCCGAAGGGCGAGGCGGTGATCACGATGGCGGCCAAGTCCGACTGCTGGGTCGGGCTGACCACTGTCGCTACCGGCAAGACGCACCCGTATTACGTGCGGGCCGGGCAGACGATGACCTGGAAGGAGAAGCACCCGGTGACGATGGTGATCGGCAACCCGCGGGGGGTGCAGCTGAGCGTGAACGGCAAGGCCGAGCAGATGAACACGCTGCAGGTGGTCACGCTCAACATCAACCCGGCCAGCCGCGTCCCGGTCGCGGTCGGGTAGTTTCGGCCGGCCGGGACCTGAGGGCACCGGCCGATCACGTACCCTCTGCGTGTGTCCCAATCCCGTACCGTTAGCCTCGTCACGCTCGGCTGCGCGCGCAACGAGGTGGACTCTGAAGAGCTCGCCGCGCGGCTGCTGGCCGGCGGCTGGACGCTGCGGGGCGAGGGAGAGAACGCGGACGTCGTCCTCGTCAACACGTGCGGCTTCATCGAGGCGGCCAAGCAGGAGTCCGTCGACGAGCTGCTGGCGGCGGCTGACTCCGGAGCCCGGGTCGCCGCGGTCGGGTGCCTGGCCGAGCGCTACGGCAGCGACCTGGCCGAGGAGCTGCCCGAGGCCCAGGTGCTCAGCTTCGACGACTACACCGACATCGCCGCCCGGCTCGACGACGTGCTGGCCGGCCGCAGCCGCCCGGCGCACGTGGCCAGGGACCGGCGCACGCTGCTGCCGGTGAGCCCGGCCAGCCGCCAGCAGGCCCGGGCCGGCCAGGCGGCGGGCGAGGCGGCCGTTGACCTCTCCGACCTACCGCCCGGCGTCGCTCCCGCCTCCGGGCCGCCGGTGATCCGCCGGCGGCTGGCGGGCGGCGTGACCGCGCCGCTCAAGATCGCGTCCGGCTGTGACCGCCGCTGCTCGTTCTGCGCGATCCCGTCCTTCCGCGGCTCGTTCGTCTCCCGTCGGCCGCACGAGCTGCTGGCCGAGGCCGCGTGGCTGGCCGGCCAGGGCGTCCGTGAGCTGGTACTGGTGAGCGAGAACTCCACCTCCTACGGCAAGGACCTGGGCGACCTGCGGCTGCTTGAGACGGTGCTGCCCGAGCTGGCCAAGATCGACCAGGTCGACTGGGTGCGGGTCAGCTACCTGCAGCCGGCCGAGGTGCGGCCGGGCCTCATCGACGTGATGACGTCTACCCCCGGCGTGGTGCCGTACTTCGACCTGTCCTTCCAGCACGCCAGCGGCCCGGTGCTGCGCCGGATGCGCCGGTTCGGCGACCGCGCGCGGTTCACCGAGCTGATCGAGCGGGTGCGCCGACTGTGCCCGGAGGCCGGCGTCCGGTCCAACTTCATCGTCGGCTTCCCCGGCGAGACCGCTGAGGACCTGCGGGAGCTTGAGCTGTTCCTCAGCGAGGCGCGGCTGGACGCGATCGGGGTCTTCGGTTACTCCGACGAGGACGGCACCGAGGCGGCCGGCTTCGACGACGCCCAGAAGCTGGACCAGGCTGAGGTCGCCCGCCGGGTCAGCGACTTCGCCGCCCTGGCGGAGGAGGTCATGGCGCAGCGCGCGGCCGACCGGGTCGGCGATACGGTCGAGGTACTGGTAGAACAGGCAGCGGGCGACGGCCGGTACGAGGGCCGCGCCGCTCACCAGGCGCCGGACGTGGACGGGTCGACGACGCTGCTCGCCAGCCGCCCGCTCGCCCCCGGTGACCTGGTGACCGCACGGGTGGTGGACTCGGTCGGCGCCGACCTGGTCGCCCGCGCGTAGCCTGGCCGTCGTGAACGACGCGCGCCGGCCAGGCGAACCGAACGCGGGAGAGACCGTCCAGCCTGCCACCGGCCCGCCGCCGGAGCCGGTCACGCCCGCGGAGCCGGCTACCCCCCCGGGCGTGGTCAACGTGGCCAACGTGCTGACGGTGGTGCGTATCCTGCTGGTGCCGGTCTTCGTGTTCTGCCTGGTACACGGCGGCACCGGCTGGCGAATCGCCGCGCTGGCGGCCTTCGTGGGCGCGTCGGCCACGGACTTCCTTGACGGCCAGCTGGCCCGCAAGCGCGGCCTGGTGACCGATTTCGGCAAGATCGCGGACCCCATCGCCGACAAGGCGCTCACCGGGGCGGCGCTGATCACCCTGACCGCGCTCGGTGAGCTGCCCGGCTGGGTCACCGGGCTGATCCTGGCCCGCGAGATCGGCGTCACCGTGCTGCGCTTCGCCGTCATCAAGCGCGGCGTCATCGCGGCCAGCCAGGGCGGCAAGCTCAAGACCATGCTGCAGATCCTGGCCATCTGCCTGTACCTGCTGCCCGCCTCGCTCGGCCTGCCCGCGCTGCCGAAGGAAGTTGTCATGACCGCGGCCCTCGTGGTAACGCTGGTCACCGGCGTGGACTACACGATACGGGCGATGCGGATGGGTCGGTCGTCGCCCGCCGCGCGCTAAGGGCCGCCGCGCCAAAGAACGCTAGGGCACGCTGAGGCACCAGCAAGCACGGAGGACTCGATGGCAGACGGCACCGCAGGCGGGGTGGCCGGCCCGGCCGCCCGCGAATTGGCGGCCGAGGTCATCAGGCTGCTGACCGAGGGCGGCCGGACGGTGGCCGCCGCCGAGTCGCTGACCGGCGGCCTGGTTGCCGCCGCGCTGACGGACGTGCCCGGCTCCTCGCAGGCGTTCCGCGGCGGCGTGGTGTCCTACACGACCGATCTGAAGGCGCGGCTGCTCGGCGTGGACGCGGCCATGCTGGCCGCCCACGGCCCGGTCTACGCGCCGGTGGCGGCCGCGATGGCGGACGGCGTGCGCACCCGGCTGGGCGCCACCGTCGGCGTGGCCACCACCGGTGTGGCAGGTCCTGGCCCCCAGGACGGCCATCCGGCGGGGACCGTGCATATCGCGGTGAGCCTGGCCGGCGACACCGTGGTGCGGACGATGGGGCTCGAAGGCGACCGGGACGAGGTACGTAGACTGACAGTGGAACGGGTACTTGGTTTGCTACTAGGTCGACTAAGGGAAGAGTGTCCGTGATTACAGCGTTACGTCGGGAGCGAACACACCCGGTAGCAGTCTCGCGGTTTTGCCGTACTGCCAGGTACGGTGGAGGCAGCGTTGGTCGCGATCCGGTAACTTCGCAGTGAGAACCGCAACCGGTTGCGCCTTAGGAAAGGAGTGCGACGATGATTTTGCTTCGTCAACTGCTCGGTGACGTGCTGCGTCGGCTGCGCGTCAGGCAGGGCCGCACTCTGCGCGAGGTGTCCGCGTCCGCACGGGTGTCCCTCGGCTACCTGTCAGAGGTTGAGCGCGGCCGCAAGGAGGCTTCCTCCGAGCTGCTGGCGGCCATCTGCGCCGCCCTGGACACGCCGCTTTCCCAGGTCTTCCGCGAGGTCTCGGACAACTTCGCCCTCGCCGAGCTGCAGAACGAGCCGGTGCTGGCAGGCGCCCTGCGCGAGCCTGGCCTGCGCGAGCCCGGCCTGCGCGAGCCCGGCCTGCGCGAGCCCGGTTTGCGGGTGCCCGCCGAGCGGGTCCCGGTCGAGGTCCCGGACTCGTCCGAGCCGCTGGACGACGGCTTCGACGGCTTTGACCAGCTTCCCTCGGTGGTAGGGGTATAGCGCAAGGAAAGCGTAAGACGCGGCGGGCGGCATCCTCAGGTGCCGCCCGCCGCGTCTTACGCTCCGCTTAAGAACCGCGTTCGCCCCGGGCCCGCCTGCCCCCAGGCGCGGCTTAGACCCAGGCCTGCGGGCTGTCGGTGAGCACGGCGACGGCCGGCGGCAGCTCGCCGGACACGATGTCCGCCAGCGTGACCGACTCGAGCACCGCCCGCTCGTTGGCGCGCAGCGCGATCCACACCCGCTGCAGCGGCTCGGCCGCGCCCGGGTAGGAGACGTTCTCCGGCCGCTCGCCGCGCACTCCGAGCAGCTGGCCGTCGATGGCCCGGATGATGTCCGCCAGGGAGATCTCCGACGCGGGCCGGGCCAGCCAGAAGCCGCCGTCAGGCCCGCGCTGGCTGCGCACGATGTTGCTGCGGCGCAGGTGCGTCAGGATCGTCTCGAGGAACTTGCCCGGGATGTTCTGCGCCTGGGCGAGCTGGTCAGCCGTAACATGGCCCTCATGCGCCGCGGCAAGCTCGATGGCGGCGCGCAGCGCGTAGTCGGCGCGTGCGGACAGTCGCATGTCCGCCATTATGCAGCTTCCCGATCGGAAAAGTGACATCGACCCGCGCAGAACCCCGCGCCGTCGTTCGCGACGATGGCCGCGACCAGCCAGTCTGGCCCGTCGCGGATGTTCAAAACTGGTCATCCGGAACGGGTGCGGCTGACTGCGGAGGGCAGGCCGCGCCGCCCGGCAGCGCCCCGTCCGCGGCCGCGGCCAGCTCCCGCCCCGTCCTTCTCCGGTCAGCGCGAACGCCTGCCCGGGCGCGGCCAGCTCCCGCCCCGTCCTTCTCCGGTCAGCGCGAACGCCTGCCCGGGCGCGGCCAGCTCCCGCCCCGTCCTTCTCCGGTCAGCAGGCGAAGGGCTGCCCGGGCGGTGCACAATGCATACGTTCGGCGGAGTGCCAGCGATGGGACACGGGAGCGAGGCGGCGGACGACATGGGCCAGGCGCTGCGGCACGTCCTTTTCTACTCCAGCGGTGACCTCGGCCGGGCGGCCGAGGTCTTCCCGGAGCACCAGGCCTGGTACGCCGGCTTCATGCGCCGCGGCCTGCTGCTGTCGCTCGGCCCGTTCGCTGACCGGGCTGGTTCGATGGGGGTCTTCACCACCCGCGAGGCGGCCGAAGAGTTCGTCGCCGGCGACCCCTTCGTCCGCGACGGCGTGATCAGCAGCTGGGAAATCCGCGAATGGCGGGAAGCCACCCCCGACTAAGGCATGATCAGGGGATTGCTACCGCGACAAGGCATCGCGCCGGAGGCTAAGGCGTGTTCAAAAAGTGTCCCTTGGGGCTGGCGGCGCGGGTTCCATCCGTTCCCGGCCGCATGGTTGTGGCAACCAGGGGCCTATAGCGCAATGCCACTTAGCTTGTCGGGCATCACCCGCGGCCAGGCCGCGCCACCGCAGCCCCATTCGTCACATCGACGCAGGCCAGAGCATGATCACGGAAGATTACTACCGTGATCACGGTAGTAATCTTCCGTGATCATGAAAAGCTTTCGATTCCCGCTCTTCGGCAGGGTTTCCCTGGCTG